>JGI24740J21852_10001387_pt1 | contig 11056 bp, 7 predicted proteins | sample KBSCornC6_FD_21852 | JGI IMG/M metagenome (IMG submission 21852) | reverse complement strand
GGGTTGACAGGGCACGACGCTCTCGCCGACGGCATCCCCGAGGTACTGCTCGTCGCGCCCGACGTGACCGAGGCCCGCCATCACCTGCCCGGTCAGGAGGCGCCGAGCGTGATCGAGCTGCGCCAGGGCGGAGGGTTCGGCCGCACGATCTCGGTCGACCCGGCGCTCGCCGGCTTCGTCGGCGCGTGCGACGGCGACCTCACGGTCGTCCAGATCGTGTCCGCGCTCGCCGACCTGTTCGAGGTGTCCCTCACCGACCTCTGGGCCGACCTCGAGCCGCGTCTGCGCGCACTCGTGACCGACGGCTTCCTGATCCCCGCCGAGCACTGAAAGGGAATGCATGTCGGGATCCATGCGTTTGAATAAATCATGAAGGCTTTCGGATTCCTCTCGTTCGGGCACTACGGCGACGTGCCGGGGTCGACGACGCGCACCGCCGGCGACATGCTGCGCCAGACCATCGAGCTCGCCGAGGGCGCCGACGAGATCGGCGTCAACGGCGCATATGTTCGCGTGCACCACTGGGCGCGCCAGGCGGCGTCGCCCATGCCGCTTCTGAGCGCGATGGCCGCGCGCACGAAGCGCATCGAAGTCGGCACCGGCGTCATCGACATGCGCTACGAGAACCCGTTCCAGTTCGCCGAGGAGGCAGCGGCTCTGGACTGGATCGCCGATGGGCGCATCGCGCTCGGCGTCAGCCGTGGTTCACCCGAGACCGCGCTGCGTGGCTACGAGACCTTCGGCTTCCACGACGAGGAGGATCCGGAGCGCGGCGGCGTGATGGCCCGCGAGAAGTTCGACCTTTTCCTGCAGGTGATCGACGGGGGCGGTGTGGCGCCCGGCGACCCCCGCATGGTGGGGGCCGGCCGCTACCTGGCGATCGAGCCCCAGTCCCCGACGCTGCGCGACCACATCTGGTGGGGAGCGGGTTCCCGCGCTACGGCGGAGGAGACCGGACGCAAGGGCCTGAACCTGATGAGCTCGACGCTGCTCACGGAGGCGACGGGCCAGCCGTTCCATGAGCTGCAGCGCGAGCAGATCGACCTGTTCCGCGCCGCCTACAAGGAGGCCGGTCACGCCGGCGCACCACGGGTGTCGGTGAGCCGCAGCGTGTTCCCGCTCATCACGGATCAGGATCGGGCCTACTTCGGGCTGCGCAGCGAGGAGAACGGCGACCAGATCGGCGTGATCGACGGGTTCCGCTCCACGTTCGGCAAGACGTATGCCGCCGAGCCCGATGTGCTCATCTCCCAGCTGAAGCAGGACGAGGCCGTCATGGCCGCCGACACCCTCATGCTGACGATCCCGAACCAGCTCGGACCCGAGTACAACCTGCATGTGCTGCAGGCGTTCGCCGAGCACGTGGCGCCGGCGCTGGGCTGGAAGCCCAACACCGAGGGCCCGGTGCAGGGGGACGCTGTCTGAACCCCCGGCTACATTCGGGAGCCATGCAGACGCGAGCCGAGTTCGATCAGCTGTCCGAGAACTACGCGAAGAACCGCTTCCCGGCGGACGCGACCGTTCAGGAGATGAGGGAGGCGTTCGAGCAGGGCGCGGTCCCACCGCCGACCGGGGTCGCGTCCGCGCGCCGGCAGCTGGGCGGACGGCCCGCGATCGAGCTGCGTCCCGACGGCGCCGGGGACGGGATCCTGCTCTACCTGCACGGCGGCGGATACGTGATCGGATCCGCGGAGACGGGCGTCGGTATGGCAGCGGGCCTCGCGGTGCGCACGGGCACGACGGCGTACTCGCTCGACTACCGGCTCGCGCCGGAGCACCGGTTCCCCGCGGCGGTGGATGATGCCCTCGCTGCCTACGGGGAGCTCGTCGAGAGTCACGGTGCCGACCGCCTGCTCCTCGCGGGCGACTCGGCCGGAGGCGGCCTCGCGGTGGCCACGCTCATCGCCGCGCGGGAGGCGGGTCTCGAGATGCCGGTCGCGGTCGCCGTGTTCTCCCCGCAGACGGACCTCACCCTCAGCGGCGCCTCCTTCACCACGCGGGACGGCGACGATCCGCTGTTCCAGCCGGACGACATCGCCGCATACGGGCGGCGGTATCTTCCGGAGCACGACCCCGGAGATGCGGCGCGCTCGCCGCTCGCGAGTCCCGTGTTCGCGGATCTGAGCGGGCTCCCTCCCCTGCTGATCCAGGTGGGCAGCAGAGAGCTGCTGCATGATGACGCTCTCCGTCTCGCGATGAACGCCGCCCACGCTGACGTCGATGTCACGCTGGAGTCCGCCGCGCGGGCACCGCACAACTATCAGACGGCGGTGGGAAGGCTTCCTGCTGCCGATCGCGCTCTCGATCGCGCCGGCGTCTTCCTGGCCGAGCGGCTCGGAGAACGCGTCGTCGTCCCCACCGCCTAGTCCGGGTCGCGGGGCCCTGCGGGGTCAGTCCTCATCCGGTGCGCCGAACAGGCCCTTGCCGTGCTTGTGCAGCAGGTTGTACGCGTCGATGAAGGTCTGCGGCTCCTGATCCTCCGGCAGGCCGTAGCGCGCGAGCAGCAGGCCGAGCAGGCCCTGGGCGGGCGGGGTCAACGGCTTTCCCGCATGCGCATGCGCAGGATGCGGCGGCTTCGCCTCCGGGTTCGGGGGCGTGTACAGCGACTTCGTCACGGGCCAGTCCGACGGATGGCGGGGCTTGTCCAGGTTGATGATCTGGAACAGGTCGTTGGCGGTCGCATCGCGGCGGGTGAGCGGCTTCAGGCCGTGCAGGCGGGTGAGCGTCGCGATCACGGATCCGTGGTGCATCTGGTCGTTCACGATCGTGCCCTTGCGCGTGTAGGCGGACACGGCGATCGCCGGCACCCTGCAACCGAGGCGGTCGAACTCGAACCCCATCTCGCCCGTACCGGAATCGTCGGGCGGAGTCGCCTTCGGCGGGACGACGTGGTCGTAGGTGCCGCCGTGCTCGTCGAAGGTGATCAGCAGCAGCGTGTTGATCGCATTGGATCCCTTCGTGGACTTGCTCGTGCGGATCGCGTCATAGATGTCGTGCACGAGGTCGTCGCCGGCGCGGACATCGGAGAACGCGCTGTTGATGATGTCGGATCCGTCCACGTCGCTCTCCCGTCGCGCCCCGAACGGCGGGTGGAAGTCGTTGTGGTTGTAGATCATGCGCGGCTCGATGAAGGAGTACGCGGGAAGCTCTCCGTGCTCGACGTCGGCGTAGAAGTCGTCCATCGTGCCGAAGTGCTCGGTGCGCCAGAACTTCTCCAGCACGGGTGCGTGCAGCACGCCGGTGAAGGAGACCATCTGCAGCTCGTCGAAGTAGACCTTCCATTTCAGGCCCGCATCCTCGAGGCGGTTGAAGATCGTCGGCGACTTGGGCGCGTTCAGCCACTTGTCGTAGTCGCCGCCCTCGTGGTTCGTGACGAAGCCGTGCGAGGTCGACGCGTTGAAGAAGGTGCGGTTGCAGAACGTCTGCGAGGGCACGGCGCAGAACCAGTGGTCGAACACGGCGAACTCGCGGGCGAGCGTCGACACCGTCGGCAGCATCTCCGGTGAGAACGAGCCCATGATGCGCTTGCGCTCGTCCTCGCTCGGCTCCTTGCCGTGCTTGAGGCGCATGAGGTTCACCTGGTAGTCGGTGACGAAGCCGCTCATGGTTGGCTCCTGGCCGTCCTCGGGATGGTTGTACGGGGGATGGAAGCCGCCGTCGTACAGGTCGGCGTTCTCTGCCGGATTGATCACGTTGTACAGCTGTGTGTTGACGTGCGGATACATCTCGCCGGGATCCGGATCCGGCCACGTCATGATCTGGTCGGTCGGGCCCTCGTAGACGTGCGCGTCGTAGCGCACGCCGTCGAGCTCGTTGTAGTACTCCCCGAAGGCGAGGCCCTCGAAGTCCTTGCCCTCCGGCAGGTTCTCCTTGGTGTACAGGTAGCCGAGCAGGTTGTCGAAGGACCGGTTCTCGCCCATGACGACCACGATGTGGTCGAATCCGGGCGCGTGCCGGGGTGCGAGGGCGCCGTAGTCGTCCAGCGCCTCCGCGAAGCCGTTGTGCTGGCCGAGCGCGTAGCCGGCCGCAGCCCCTGCACCGCCACCGACGACAGCTCCGGCGGCGGTCAGTCCACCGAGGCGCAGGAAGTCGCGGCGGGACCGGGAGCGGCCCTTCCCCGCCGAGTCACCCGTGCCGTCGTCCGGCGTCGCGGCTGCGTTTTCGGGTGCACCGGCGGGATCGCCGGCCGCAGCGGATGATCCGTCGCTCGGGGCAGGGGAGTTCTTGCGTCTGACCATGCCGCGATCCTACTGAGCGGCCGAGGGGCGCCGACGACCGCGCGCTCGGCAGCGGCTGAGCCCACCCCGGTACCCTGGAGACCATGCTCAACATGGCCGATTCCCTTGCGCGCCTGGGCGCCCTCGCCGAGCATCCGGTCGTGCGGACCCTGGCCACGGCGTTCGCCGACGCCGGGTTCGACCTCGCCGTGGTCGGCGGCCCCGTGCGCGACGCGCTGCTCGGCCGGCCCACGCACGACCTCGACTTCACCACGAACGCCCGCCCCGACGACATCCTCCGCATCGTGAAGCCGATCTCCACCACGCAGTGGGACATCGGCCGCGAGTTCGGCACGATCGGCGCCAAGGTGCCCTCGCCCGACGGTCCGTCCGAGCAGGTCGAGATCACCACGTACCGTGCCGACGCCTACGACGGCGTCACCCGCAAGCCCGTCGTCTCCTTCGGAGACGACATCGACGGCGACCTCGTGCGCCGTGACTTCACCGTCAACGCCATGGCCTTCCTCGTCCCGCAGCAGCGGCTCGTGGATCCGACCGGGGGAGTGGAGGATCTGATCGCGGGCCTCCTGCGCACTCCCACCACCCCCGAGGTGAGCTTCGGCGACGATCCGCTGCGCATGCTCCGCGCGGCCCGGTTCAGCGCCCAGCTCGGCTTCGGCATCGAGGAGCGCACGCTCGCGGCGATGGCTGAGCTGCGCTCGACGCTGGGAATCGTGAGCCCGGAGCGCATCCAGTCGGAGCTGATCCGCCTGCTGCAGTCCGACGACCCGGTGCGCGGCATCCGCGTGCTCGTCGACACCGGTCTCGTCGACGAGTTCCTGCCCGAGGTCAATGCACTTCGGCTCGAGGTCGACGAGCACCACCACCACAAGGACGTCTACGAACACTCGCTCACCGCGCTGGAGCAGGCGATCGCGCTGGAGCACGCCCGTCACCCCGGCGAACCGGCCGACGCGGTGCTGCGTCTCGCCGTGCTGCTGCACGACATCGGCAAGCCGCAGACCCGCAAGCTCGAGCCGGGGGGCGCGGTGAGCTTCCATCATCACGACGTGGTGGGCTCCCGCCTCGCGCGTAAGCGCATGCAGGCGCTGCGGTTCGACAAGGAGTCGACCGACGCGGTGGCGAAGCTCATAGAGCTGCACCTGCGCTTCTTCGGGTATGCGGAGGGCGCATGGACAGATTCGGCGGTGCGCCGCTACGTGCGCGACGCGGGCGACCAGCTCGAGCGTCTGCACATCCTCACCCGCGCCGACGTCACCACCCGCAACAAGCGCAAGGCCTCCCGCCTCGCCGCGGCCTACGACGACATCGAGGCGCGGATCACGGCACTCCGCGAGCAGGAGGAGATCGACGCGATCCGCCCCGAGCTCGACGGCAACGACGTGCAGCGCATCCTCGGCATCGCCCCGGGCCGCGAAGTCGGCGAGGCGTACCGCTTCCTGCTCGAGTTGCGCCTCGACGAAGGCGTCATCGGCCCCGGGGCCGCCGAGCGGCGTCTGCGCGACTGGTGGGCCGCGCGGAGTTGAGCTCGGGAACTAGCGCTTGGCCTGCAGTCGGAGCCCCGTCAGGAGCAGGTCGAGCCCGCCGAGGAACTGGTCGCGGTCGTCGTGGCCGTCGAACTCGTCCAGGATGTGGTGGATGAAGGGGAACTCGGCCGCATCGAGTGCGCGCCACTGCGCGGTGGCCTCGGCCATGTACTGCTCGCGGCTCACCTTGCCCGACACGACGGCGGCGGGCGGCTCCTGGCCGAGGTCGGCGGCGGTGCCGATCACGTAGCCCACGACCGCCGAGGTGGCATGGAACGCCTGGCGCGGCGTGAGGCCTAGGCGCATCACGTGCTCCCCGATGCGCTCGTAGAGCTGCAGCGAGTGGATCTGGCTCGTCGTGTCGCGGAGGGCGTAGGCGCCGAGCCAGGGCCGATCGACGATCGCATCGAACATGGCGAGCGCGATGGTGTGGAGGTCCTCGATCGGGTCCTCGCCGCCGACGTCCGCCGTCGCTTCGAGTACGCCGCCCAGCACAGAGTCGGCAGCCAGATCCAGCAGTTCGTCACGCCCTGATACGTACCAGTACACGCTCGCGACGCCGCCGCCCAGCCGTGTGGCCAGCGCACGGATCGTCAGTCCCTGCGCACCGGACTCGTCGAGGATCTCCACCGCGCCGGCGAGGACCGACTCCAGGGAGTGGGACGCGCGGGAGCGGGTGCGCGGACCGCGCTGGCGTGCGGGCCCGTCGGCCTGCTGCGGTGTGGTTGCCATGGCTCCATCCCACCATGCGAATCGTCCCGGCGTCGGAGGCGCTTGCACATCATCGAACATCGTTCTATTCTATCGAACGGCGTTCGGTCATCGAACGTCGTTCGATTAACTGTCGATCGGAGGAATCGCCATGACCGACGCACCCGTCCTCGCTCGCTCACGCACCTACTCATCCCTGCGGGCCGCCTGGATCCCGCTCGCCGCTCTCTGTCTCGCGTTCTTCGTCGAGATGGTCGACAACACCCTCCTTTCGATCGCGTTGCCGACCATCGGTCGCGAGCTCGGAGGGGACACGACCTCGCTGCAGTGGATCACCGGCGCCTATTCGCTCACGTTCGGCGGCCTGCTGCTGACCGCCGGCTCGATCGCCGACCGCTTCGGGCGACGCCGGGTGCTGCAGATCGGGCTCGGCCTGTTCGGGCTGATCAGCCTGGCCGTACTGCTCGTCGCCAGCACCGGCGAGCTCATCGCGTTGCGTGCCCTGCTCGGGATCGCCGCGGCCGCCATGGCGCCCATCACCAACTCGCTGGTCTTCCGGCTGTTCGACGACGAGAAGCTGCGCATGCGCGCCATCACGCTCATGATGGTCGTCGGAATGTCGGGCTTCGTCCTCGGTCCGCTCCTCGGCGGCACGATGCTCACTCATCTGCCCTGGCAGTGGCTGCTGCTCGTGAACGCGCCCATCGCCCTGATCGCCGCCGCCGGCGTCCACTTCGGTGTGCCGGCCGACGCCCCGGGCGGCCTCACCAAGGACCGGCTCGATCTGCCGGGCGCGGCACTGAGCATCCTCACGATCGGTATGGGCTGCTACGTGCTCACCAGCGGCATCGAGAACGGGTGGACATCACCCATCACGCTCGCGGTCGCGGCCGGCGCCGTGATCTCGCTCGTGCTCTTCATCGTCCGCGAACGGCGGGCGGCCTCCCCAATGCTCGACCTGTCCCTGTTCCGCCGGGGAACCGTGCGCGGCGCGGCCATCGCCCAGATCGGCACCTCGGTCGCCATGGCGGGTGTGATGTTCGCCCTGATCCTGCACTTCCAGTACGCGTGGGGCTGGTCGCCGCTGCAGGCGGGCCTGGCCAATCTGCCGCTCATCGCGACGATGATCCTCGCCACGCCCCTCACCGAGTGGCTGGTCCGCCGGTTCGGGCATCGCGTCGCGTGCCTCGTCGGCGCCGGCATGCTCGCGGCGGGCCTCGGCCTCATGGCCTGGGCGGTCGAGCAGAACTACATCGCGATCGCGCTCGCGATGGTGGTGATGACGGCCGGCCTGCGCACGGTCATGACGATCTGCGCGGTGGCCCTGGTCGGGGCGATGCCCGAGAACCGCACCTCGATGGGCGCCGCCATGAACGACACCGCGCAGGAGCTGGGCACCAGCGTCGGCACGGCCGTCGTCGGCACGCTCATCGCCGCCCTGGTCACCGTGACGCTCCCCGTCGGCGCATGGGATCCCGCCCTCGTCGCATCCTTCTTCCACGGCGAGCAGGTGGTGTTCGCCGTGCTCGCCGTGGCGGTTGGCATCATCGCCGGCATCGGCGCGCTCAGCCTGACCGACGCGCGCACGGTCGACGAGCACGAAGCGCCGGCCTGACGCCGCGGGGAGCCGCAATGCTCCGATCGCGGCACTGCCGAGTCCGGTCGCCGTACACTGGACCCACTCCGTCGCCGACGATCGGAGACCCTGTGTCCTCTGGCTGGCAGCCCTCCCGCGAGCCGGCGCCCGCGCGCCTGCTCATCGAGCGCGCGCACGAGGAACTCGTCGCGGGCAACATCGACGACGGCCGTCTGCAGAGCGTGCGCTCACTCGTGCGGGAGTCGTGGGAGCGGTCGTGGCGGCAGCGCGTCGGCGCCGAGGGTCTGCCCCCGCTCGACTTCACCGCGGACGCCCTCGACGCCTACCGGCTCGCGCACCCGCTCGCCGGGGCGATGGACACGATCCGCTCCCTGCTGCTGCCCGGATCCGCCGACGATTCGGGCGTCATCGTCGCGGTCGGCGACCACGCGGGGCGTCTGCTGTGGGTGGAAGGGGATCTGAATCAGCGGATCCTGTCCGGTGAGATGGGCTTCGTGGAGGGCGCGAACTGGTCGGAGCGAGCGGTCGGCACCTCCGCCCCGGGCACCGCGCTCGAACTCGGCGCCTCGGTGCAGATCCACGGGGCCGAGCACTACAACCGTCTCGTGCAGCCGTGGTCATGCACCGCTGCACCCGTGTTCGATCCGGAGGACCGGCGCATCCTCGGAGTGATCGACGTGACCGGCGGCGCCGAGGCCGCGAGCCCGCAGGCGCGCATGCTGGTCGACGCCACCGCCCGCGCCGTCGAGGCCGAGTTGCTCGTGGCACGGCTGCGAGCCCGCGCCGAGCCGGTGGCCCCCGTCGCCCCGGCCCCGCGGCGGCGTCCGATTCCCGAGCGCGCCGCCCTGCGCGTGCTGGGCCGTGATCGGGCCAGGCTCGAGGTGTTCAGCGACGACGGCGAGCGCTCGGTCGAGCTCAGCGCGCGGCACGCCGAGATCCTGCTGCTGCTGGCCGTGCACCGGCAGGGGCTGTCCGCCGAGCGTCTCGCCGAGCTCGTGTACGGCGAAGGATCCTCGGCCGACACCCTGCGCCCGGAGATGGTCCGCTTGCGCAGGGCGCTCGAGCGGATCTGGCCAGCGCTCGTTCCCGAGTCGCGTCCGTACCGGCTGACCGTGCCGCTGGAGACCGACGCCCAGGACGTGCTGTCGCTGCTCGACCGCGGCGCGCACCGGGTGGCGCTTTCGGCGTACCGCGGCCCCGTGCTGCCGGATTCGGCGGCGCCGGGCGTGGAGGAGTATCGCGACTCGGTGCGCTCGATCCTGCGCGAGACCATGCGCACCGAGGCCAGCATCGATGTACTGCTGAGCTACGCCGAGATCCCGGAAGGATCCGAGGACGCCGAGATCCTGCGCCTCTGCCTGGAGCTGCTGCCCGCGCGCTCGCCGAAGCGCGCGGGTCTCGTCAGCCGCATCGAGCGCCTCGAGCAGGGCTGACGCCGCCGTTCCCGGCGTTTCGTCTCGCTCGCCTCCGGCGTGCTCGCTCAACGACCCCCGGGGTGCAACCCGATGCAACGTGACGCATCCGGGTGCAACGTGCACGCGCCTACCGTCGAGGCACACATCAACCCGCGCGGCATCGGAGCCGCGGTACGTCGAAGGAGACGCGATGACCATCATCGAGGAGAGCGTGTCGACCGCCTATGCGGCACCCGGGCAGCCGGGCGCGCTCGCGAACTACCGCCCGCGCTACGGGCACTACATCGGCGGCGAGTTCGTCGAGCCCGTCAAGGGCCAGTACTTCGAGAACGTCAGCCCGGTCAACGGCAAGCCGTTCACCGAGGTCGGCCGCGGTACCAGTGAGGACATCGACCGCGCCGTCGACGTCGCCTGGAAGGCGTTCGCGAGCTGGGGCAAGACGAGCCCCACGGAGCGCGCCAACGTCCTGAACAGGATCGCCGACCGCATCGAGCAGAACCTCGAGATCATCGCGATCGCCGAGACGTGGGAGAACGGCAAGCCGATCCGCGAGACGCTCGCCGCCGACATCCCGCTCGCCGTCGACCACTTCCGCTACTTCGCCGGCGTGCTGCGCGCCCAGGAGGGCGGCATCAGCCAGCTCGACGAGAACACGGTGGCGTACCACTTCCACGAGCCGCTCGGCGTGGTCGGCCAGATCATCCCGTGGAACTTCCCGCTGCTGATGGCCACGTGGAAGCTCGCCCCGGCGCTCGCCGCGGGCAACTGCGTCGTCATCAAGCCGGCCGAGCAGACGCCCGCATCGATCCTGTTCCTGTTCGAGATCATCGGCGACCTGCTCCCGGCCGGCGTCGTGAACATCGTCAACGGCTTCGGCATCGAGGCGGGTGCGCCGCTCGCCCAGCACAAGCGGATCCGCAAGGTCGCCTTCACCGGCGAGACCACGACCGGGCGCCTGATCATGCAGTACGCGTCGCAGAACCTCATCCCGGTGACCCTCGAGCTCGGCGGCAAGAGCCCCAACGTCTTCTTCGAGGACGTCGCGAGCTCCACCGCCGACCCGTACTACGAGAAGGCACTCGAGGGCTTCACGATGTTCGCCCTGAACCAGGGCGAGGTCTGCACGTGCCCGTCCCGCGCCCTCATCCAGCGCTCGATCTACGACGGATTCCTCTCCGACGGGCTCGAGCGCGTGAAGAAGGTCGTGCAGGGCAACCCGCTGGATCTCACCACGATGATCGGTGCGCAGGCGTCGAACGATCAGCTCGAGAAGATCCTCAGCTACATCGACATCGGCAAGCAGGGCGGTGCGCGCCTGCTCACCGGGGGCGAGCGCGTCGACCTCGGTGGCGACCTCAGCGAGGGCTACTACGTCGCCCCGACCGTGTTCGAGGGCACCAACGACATGCGGATCTTCCAGGAGGAGATCTTCGGGCCGGTGCTGTCGGTGACGAGCTTCGCCGACTTCGACGACGCGATCTCGATCGCGAACGACACGCTCTACGGCCTCGGCGCCGGTGTGTGGAGCCGCAGTGGCGACACCGCCTACCGGGCCGGCCGGGCGATCGA
>JGI24740J21852_10001384_pt1 | contig 11064 bp, 4 predicted proteins | sample KBSCornC6_FD_21852 | JGI IMG/M metagenome (IMG submission 21852) | reverse complement strand
TACAACGTGAATCGGGACTACGATCCGGTGGGTGGGCGCTACGTGCAGTCCGATCCGATTGGGCTCAGCGGAGGGCAGCCCTCGACCTACGCCTATGTCGATGGGAAACCGACCAGCAATGTCGATCCGCTTGGGCTTGCGTCTTGTACGTTCACCATGTCGACAGGGCGCCTAATCTGCACGCCTACGAACTCGCAAAATTCCTCTGTCAATATTCCTGTGGCATCTGGCAACAACGGTGGTGGCCAGCAATGCCGAAACAACCCAGCATGTACAGCTATTGCGAACCATGGACCCATCCCGACAGGATGCTGGCGATGGACGAATGGCACAACGAGCAAGCCGAATGGTCGAGTGCTGGAGCCTTGCCCGGGAACCAATACAAATGTGACCGAGAACCGGACCCTGATTCGTTCTCATAGTTGTGCTAATCCGTTCGGTCCTGGTCTCGGTCCGCAGTACTGTTCTGAAGGTTGTGTAACTGGGACGGTCCACGATATGCAGAATCTTAACGGGCTAATTGACGCAGAGCCGGGTAGTACTTTGCAGGTGGTGCCATGAAAACAAAGATCGTGCTAGCGCTCTTTTCCGCTATGAGCTGTATGCCACTGGCTGCTGCTCAAGAAGTGACCGCCGCCGCAAATGAAGCACGGCAGCTTCGCTTTGCCGAGCGGGTCGTCACCATCGGGCTGGCGAGAGCCTTGAGCCCTTCGGTTCGAGCGGCAAGAGAAAAATGCCTGAACGCGTGCCCAGAGACTGGGGCCTTGGAACTTGCGATTGGTTTGATTGGTATCGCTAGAGGCGATGCCTCTGCCGACACGTTAGTCAACTTGTTGGGCCTTCGCCTGGATGGTGCAGGCTCTGAGGAGTTGAATTGCCAAATCCTTACTCGTGGCCATGCGCTCTCAAGTCGTCTGGCGAGCGTGCAAGTGAATTCTCTGGTAGAGCACTGTCAGTCGACTTTCTCTGATCTACAAAGGCGAGAACTTGCCGATATTCCTGACGTAGACGTGGGGCAGGTATGTCGTTCGGAGGTGGAGGTTCGCCGCGCTCAAGCCGAGTTGCTTAAGGCAATCAATTCACACGTGATGTGCGAACAGTAGCTTCCATGTCCTTTAGCTCTCCAGTCCCATCCCAAGACAGTCAATTTGGCGTTACGGAGGAGAAATGGCAGCCGCTACGCGATTCGTACATACGGTATAGAGCAAAGAATGGTGCATTGGGATTAGACCTTGTGCCGTTGATCCTATGGACACTCTTCTCATCGATAGCGGAGAGGCTCATTGTTCCAACTCCAGAGACCAATTGGTCTGATGGAGCATTGCAAGTCTAGAAGAATCGATTAACGCAGTTATCTAAGTAAGAAAAACACGCTTGCTTGGCGCATGGGGGAGATCGCGTGCGCCAAGCCATGGGGCGAAAGTGCGGGAAAAAATGAAAGATCAGTCTATCGGTACTGGTTGTGTTCGATCAGGCCAAAGAATCCAAACCTGGCGAGCCACAACCAGCTTCGCAAAGCTTGCATTGTCGAGCGTTACGGTCGTTCTTTCGCTTCTCCCGAGCCTGTCATTTGGCGGCACCGCAGTCACCCGCGTTGAGGCGCAACTGCTCTGGCGTGCTACGGAGTGTATAGGCAGCGACAATTTCTACGACACAGAAGGCCAAGCTGTTCAAGCGAGCATTGCCTGCTACCGCGCGAGGAATCAGTCCGGTATCTACTCTGGCGACTTTGCGTGCCCCGGTGTCGAAATGGTGAATGGCCAAGCCGTCTATCGATGCTCGACCATTTCTAACCCGGATCCGTCGTCCCCAGTGATGACAACGAAATCCGCATTTATGGCGGGTTCTGCATGCCCGGATGGCTTCAGTGGGGCGCGTCAAGTCAGAATAGATAACGCTGGCAACAGCATTCTCTACTGCGAGTTGACTAAAACAAAACCCGATCCGCCGCAAACGGGTTGCCATTGGGTTGGCAACCCCATCGAGCCCACTTCGGGGGTCAAGAAGCAAACAGAGTCGGACTACCGTGCACCGAACGGTCTGCTGCAGTTCGTCCGTACGTATCGCAGCGATGTCGGGCAGTTCACCTCGGCCGTGTCGTCGTCCGGCTTCTTCGACTACACCAGCGCCCCGTCGGCGCCGACGGGGCGCTGCGTCAACGGTCATTGGTCCAATACCTATGCCAAGGATGCAAGCGGCAACACCCTTCAGGGGTCGTTTTGCTTCCCGTTGACGCCCATTGGTCCCAACAACGGCTCGCCGCGGGCACTGCTCTGGGACGAAGCTGGCCGCCAGATTGACTTCGACATGAGCAACGGAACGCCGGTGCCCAACGCCGATGTCAATGATCGCGCCATCAAGACCACCGATGCCTCCGGCAACGTGCAATGGCGTTTGACGCGCGAGGACAACGCGATAGAACTGTACGCGGCCAATGGTGCACTGCTGAGTCGTACGACAGCGGATGGTAAGACCGTGACGTACAGCTACTCGACCGCCAGTACCCCAGCGGCAATTGCGCCCGCCAGCGGGTTGCTGATCGCGCAGACCGATCCGTTTGGGCGAACGCTCGCCTTCCAGTACAACAGCGCCGGGCTGATGACCCAGATGACGGATCCAGCCGGGCAGGCCTATCTCTATACCTACGACACAACCAGCGCTGAGTGCGCCGGCGGAACTTGCGGCCGAGTGGTGCAGGTTCAGTTCCCAGACCAGTATGCGCGCCAGTATCTGTACAACGAATCGAATTTGATCGGTGCGTCTACGCCGCCCAGCCCGCCGTTGTTGACCGGGATTAACGAAGTCTGGCCTGCAACATCCGCTTCTTCTGGTCAGACCGTGCGAGCGAGCACATTCGGTTATGACAGCAACGGCTTGTCGAGCCTCACGCAAAGGGCTGGCGGCCTCGATCAATATGCCGTTACCAGCCGATCTAGCGATTCCGTCACCGTAACGGATCCCCTAGGTGCACAACGCACGACGGCATTCCAGACGCTGTTGGGTGCGACCCGCCCCACCAGCAAGTCGCAGCCCGCCGGCAGCGGATGCTCGGCCTCCACGACGTCATGGTCCTATGACGCGCAGGGCAACGCCACCAGCACGCTGGATGTCAACTCGAATCAGACTTGCTCCGCGTATGACCTGAGCCGCAACCTGGAGACGACGCGTGTTCAAGGGCTCAGCAACACGGCGGCGTGCAGCACCTATACGGCGACAGGAGCAACCCTGCCAGCGGGCAGTCTCAAGGTGAGCACGCAGTGGCACCCGGACTGGCGGCTGGAGGTAAAGAGGGCCGAGCCAGGGAGGATCGTCACCAACGTATATAACGGCCAGGCTGACCCGCTCAACGCCAATGCCCCAGCGAGCTGCGCCCCTTCGACGGCCTTGCTGCCGGACGGTAAGCCCATTGCGGTGCTGTGCAAGCAGGTGGAACAGGCGACGACCGATACGGATGGTAGCCAGGGATTCAGCGCGACCCTGCAAAGCGCCGTTCCCAATCGCGTCACGAGTTGGACTTACAACGCCTACGGACAAATCCTGACTCAGACCGACCCACTGAAGAACACCACGATCTACGCGTACTACGGCGACACCAGCTTCACAGGAGCAGATCCGAATGCCGTGGGCCACACACTGGGCGATCTGCAAAGCCGGACTAACGCCAAGGGTCAGGTGACGCGCTACACGAAGTACGACAAACACGGCAACGTGTTGGAGAGCATGGATGCAAATGGTGTGATCACAACCAACACCTACGACGTGAGGCAGCGCCCGTTGACCACGAGCGTGGGTGGCCGGACTACGACTTACGTGTACGACCCGGCGGGTCAGTTGCTCAAGGTCGCAGAGGCAGACGGCAGTTGGCTCGGCTATGAATACGATGCCGCGCATCGGTTGACAGCCGTGACGGATAGCTTGGGAAACCGCATCGAATATGCGCTCGATAACGCAGGCAATCGGACCAGCCAGAGTGTGAAGGACCCGAGTGGTGCGCTGGTTCGCAAAGTTACGCGGGTGATGGACAGCCTTAGCCGCTTGCAAAAGCTTACGGTCGGTGCTGCGCAGTAAAACAACGACATCCACAACGAACTAACATGCCGCAAAACAATTTGCCCCGTGCTTCGAGTGTCCGGTCACCAGCACGGGCTATTGCCTTCACATTGCTGTTGTCCTCCTTCGGATTCGGTTTGCCTGCTGCAGTCGCGATACCCACGGATTCGAGCACGGCTGCACTTGAGACCCGGCTGCGCGAAGCACGCCTGTTCGAGGAGCCCCTGATCGCTACAGGTCCAAGCAGTATTGAGGAGCAGCAAGCGCTCTGGGAAGCTATTCAGCAGTACCGTGACGGCGAAGGTGCCGAGGCCTTTGTGCCATTGCAAGCATTTCTCGACCAGTATCCGGACAGCCCATGGAGCCTTGCTCTGCGGACGAATATGGGGCTGGCGTACTACCACCTCGGCTACTTTTCGCGGGCCATCGATGCATGGGAGGCAGCATGGCGAGATACGCGTGCCCCGGCGCAGCCGGCCACAAAACGTCTTGCCGATCGCGCGCTGGGCGAGTTGATCCGGATGCACGCCCGTATCGGACATGCCGACCGGGTGAACGCACTCCTGAAGGAAGCCGAGAGCCGTCCGCTGCAAGGCGCTGCAACCGAGGCTGTTGCCGGTGCACGGGAAGGCCTGTGGGTGATGCGAAACGACCCCGGCGTTGCGTACCTGTGCGGCCCGATGGCACTCAAGAGCATCCTGCAGTTTCAAGGAGCGGATAGCAGCCGTATTGCGAAGATCAACGCCGTCCGCTCAAGCCCAAACGGGGTCACGCTCGATACCGTTGGACGACTAGCTAAGCAGGTCAACCTCCAATACACCATTGCCAAGCGCAGCCCCGGCACGCCGATCCCGCTGCCCGCCGTGGTGCATTGGAAGATCAATCACTACGCCGCCATCATTGATGAGCAGAACGGACGCTATCACCTCAAAGATCCCACCTTTGGACAGGATCTCTGGATCAGCAAGGACGCGTTGGAAGCTGAAACCAGTAACTACTTCTTGATTCCTCGGCAAGCCGCCAAAAAAGCAGGCTGGAAGACGGTTGCACAAGCCGAAGCCAGGAAGGTGTTCGGTATGGGGTACACCCAGTTCTCTGATCCAGCACGGACACGTCCGAATGATCAGAAGGCGTGCGACTGCAAGAGCCCGTCGCCCGATGACGACAGCGCTGGGGATGCTGGTGCGGAGGCGCCCAGTGTCGGCATGCCGACCTACAACGTGCATGCCATGCTGGTCAGCCTCAACTTTGTTGACACACCAATCAGCTATCGGCCGCCGAAAGGGCCACCAGTCAACTTTACGCTCACCTACAACCAGCGCGAGGCCTATCAACCGGCCAACTTCAGCTATTTCAACTTCGGCCAGAAGTGGACTTCCAATTGGCTCGCGTACATCCAGGACGATCCCACCAATCCGGGTACCAGTGTCCGCCGCATCGTTGCAGGTGGGGGGGCCGTTTGGGAGAGTGATTCGTATAACTCAACTACTGGAGCGTTTGGCGCGGACCCGCAGGACATGTCTGTACTCGTGCGCACCAGCGCTACGAGCTACGAACGGCGCATGAAGGATGGCAGCAAAGAGGTGTACAGCCAACCTGATGGTGCCGCGAGCTATCCACGCCTTGTTTTCCTGAGCCAGATCATTGATCCGCAGGGAAATGCAGTCAGCCTCAATTACGATGCTCAACTGCGGCTGACTACGGTGACCGACGCGCTGGGCAAACAGAGTACGCTGGGCTACGGCAATGCAAGTAATCCATTGCTGGTCACGCAGATCACCGACCCCTTTGGTCGGACCGCCAAAATCGGCTATGACGCGGGCGGGCGCCTGAGCGACATCACCGATGCCATGGGCATGAAGTCCAGCTTCAGCTATGACGCCGGGACCTTCATCAACGCGATGACCACGCCCTATGGCACCGCCCAGTTTGCATACGGCGAGAACGGCATACAGCGTTGGGTCAACATCACAGACTCGCTAGGACAGACTGAACGCGTTGAATACGTTCACGAGGCCCCAGGCATTCCATCTTCGGAAGCCTCGACCCCGGTCGGCATGAACCTGTTCAATTCCTATCTCAACGATCGCAATACGTATTACTGGAATGCCAAGGCGTATGCCGAAGGGGCGGGGGACTACACGAGAGCTCGCATCACCCATTGGCTGCACGAAAAAGACAACGCCAACTACACTGCCGGCGTGATCGAAAGCACCAAGGCGCCTCTCGAGAATCGCGTCTGGTACAACTACCCCAACCAGCCATGGACCGGGGCTGCCGGTACGTCCGACCTACCTATATCGATAGGCCGCGTACAGGCTGATGGCAGCACCCAACTGTTGCGCTACACGTACAACGCGCAGGGCAATCGCACCAGTAAGATTGACCCGCTTGGCAACCAGACGCAATACAGCTACGCCGACAATGGCATTGACCTTCTGCGCGTCACGCAACCCAACGGTGCGGTTACCGAGTACACCTACAACAGCCAGCATCAACCGCTCACGTACCGGGATGCGGCGGGTCAGCTGACCTCCTACGCTTATAACGCGGCCGGTCAGAAAATCAGTGAAACCGATGCACTCGGGAACACGACACGCTGGGAGTACGACACGAATGGCTTCCTGCAGCGCATCGTCAACGCAGCGGGGAAATCCGAGGCGAGCTATACCTATGATGCGATCGGACGCATCGCTAGCTGGACCGATGCCGTCGGCTACAAGCTCGCATACCAGTACGATGCGCTGAATCGCTTGACGCAGGTCCAATATCCCGATGGCACGACTCGCGTGCAGACCTGGAATAAGCTCGATCTGGCAAGCAGTACCGACCAGTTAGGTCGAACCACTCAGTACGCTTACAACAGCGTGCGCAACCTGGTGCAGGTAACAGACCCGCTTGGCCGCAGTATCCAGTACGACTACTACCCAAGCGGCAAGATGAAGAGCATGACGGACAGCAATGGCACCGTCACTGCTTTGACGTACACCCCAAGCGATCGACTGGCTGAACGAACCGTCACCACGGCGAATGGGACTGTGCACGCCACATCGTACAGTTACGACAGCACTGGTCAGCTCACCCGTAAAAGCCAGCCCGACGGAACGTATACCGCGTATCAGTACGACAACGCAGGTCGGATGACAGCAGCATCTGACAGTCAAGCCAATAACGTTAGCTTCACGCTTGATCCGAACGGAAACCGCTCTCGCGACCAGTTCAAGGATGCCGTTGGCACGCTGACTCGCCAGACGACTCGCATGTTCGATGTAATGGACCGGCCTGTGCAGGTGATGGAGGGGCCATCGCTATCGTCGGGGACTGGCCCCGCATCAGGTTCCGGGCAGTTGGTCAAGATTGCGGCGGTGAACGCCAGGGCTTCTGGGTATTACGACAACACGCTTACCCCCGGTATGGCCATTGACGGCAACCTCGATACGCGCTGGGTAAGCGGCGGGTATCCAGCCCAGTGGATCGAGATTGATCTCGGGGCGCCGGTTGTCCTTCGATCAATGCGGCTGATGCCCGATCAGGACGCCACTGGCAATACCACCCACGTTATTACAGGCGACGTGGTTCCATCCCCAACGAACGTGCTGGGGACGCTGTCCGGCACGACCTCGAATCACGAGTGGGTGACATTCACGCCGACCAGCTCGCCGTCGCCGGTGCGCTATATCCGCATCACAACGACCAGCAGCCCGTTTTGGGTGATGTGGTACGAGCTTGAGTTCTACAAATGAGAGGTTCCACATATACCTATGCGGGAACCGCTGACTGACGGAACAGACCGCTACACCGACGCGCGGGTTGGGCGGACGCGATGAGTTCACGTCTTAGGGTGACAACTGGCTCAGCCTCCATAGAGCCAACAAGAAAAACGCGCTGCTGATGCGCTTGTTAGCCCTGGCACGCCAGCAAGGACTGGCGCTTTCGCTCCCAAATGGCCTCTTGTCACCAGATCCGCAAACGAGAGACCTATGCGCCCAACCAAATCCGACAACACCGAGAGTTATGTAATGCCTACAAGAAAAGAAGAGGTGAAGATGAGAGGAAAGGGTTTTCGAAAGCCGTACCAGATAGGGCTTCTCACGGTTACCGCGGTGTTGGCACACGCGAACGCGTATGCCGGATTTCAGTGGTCCGACACCGCAGGTGGGCGATGCGTGGCGACGATTCAAGAAATGTGCACGGCTCGGGTCGGCGTAAAAGGTCTAGTCCAGTCGTCGACGCCCGACTCTGATACGACTTGTTATGAAACGTATACCGATGGAAATTCGGGAAGCGTCGGTTTTAATTCTTGCGGTCTGCCTGACACACCTGAGGAGAGCTGTTCGGCCTCAAGTGCCCGGCCTGTATCAAATCCTGTGTTTCCAGGGTCCGGCATCAAAATCCAATTAGAGAGGGACTATCAAGGTGCTGGCCCTCAGGCGTTGGTATTTGAGCGAACGTATCGCAGTACTGTCGCGCAATCGTCGTCCTTCACCGCCAGCCAGGGAGACCTCGGCCTGGGTTGGACCCACGCGTGGCATCGATACGTCCAAATGCTGACGCAAAGCAGCGTGGCGCTGCGGCGTCAGGACGGCAATACGAGAACATTCCATCTGGCAAACGGAAGTTGGCTTGCGGACAACGGTAGTCGAGACAACCTCGTGCGGCTACTGGATACCCAAAATAATCTATTGGGCTGGAAGCTGAACGTACTGGATGACGGGAGCACGGAGACCTACGATGCGAATGGATTGCTTTCTAGCGTCACCGCTCCAAATGGTGAAACAACGCGGCTGACCTACAGCGATGCATCCACTGCGACTACAACGGCCCCGTCAGCCGGTCTATTGATCAGCGTCCAAAACGGTTTTGGACGCAAGCTGGCATTTACCTATGATTCAAATAAGCGCATTAGCTCAGTGATCGATCCGACCGGGGGCGTCACGCAGTATGCCTATAGCCCTGCCGGACAGCTAATCTCGGTGACTTGGCCAGATGCAACAACGCGGCAATACGTCTATGAGGACAGTCGGTTTCCTTGGGCACTGACAGGCATTGTTGATGAGAACGGAACGCGTTACAGCACCTACGCGTACGACGATTCGGGTCGAGCGATTGCGAGCGAGCATGCGGGGGCTGTGGACCGTTATCAATTCCTGTATGGGACGAATAATCAAACGACTGTTGTTGATCCCACAGGGAAGAGCAGCGTCTATACGTTTCTCCGACAAAACGGCGTGCTATTGCCGACTGCGGTGAGCGCCCCCTGCGGGCTGTGCGGCAGCACGCGCAGTAGCAGCAGCTACGACGCCAACAACAACCTGATCCAGGAAACCGATTATCTGGGCAACGTCACTACACACAGTTACGACAGCCAGAATCGGGAGATCCAGCGCGTGGAGGGGGCGGGGACGCCTGGCGCTCGCACTGTCACCACTGTGTGGCATCCGAAATTCTCGAATCTGCCCACCCAGATCGCCTTGCCAACCAAGCTGCAGAACTACAGTTACGACACTGGCGGCAATTTGATCAGCTATAGCGAGACGCCGACCACCGACGCTAACGGTAGCCAGGGCTTCAATGCAACGGCTACAGGTCCGACGCGCACGACCACGTGGACCTACACCGCAGATGGTCAGGTCGCCAGCCGTAGCGGTCCGCGTACGGATGTCAACGACGGCACGGCATACGTCTATCGCACGGCAGACGACACCAGCAGCCCGCCGCAATACCGCAAGGGCGACTTGTACCAGATCGTCGACGCAGCTGGGCATGCCACGACCATTAATCAGTACGACGCGAATGGCCGCCCGCTGCGGATGACGGACGCCAACGGCACGGTGACAACCTCTACGTACTCGAGCCGGGGCTGGCTCATCAGCCAGACGACGACACCGTTGAACGGAGCAGGGCAGACCACTAGCTACGACTACGACAAGGCGGGGCAGCTAATTAAGGTGAACCGGCCCGATGGCGGCACGATGAGTCTCAGCTACGACGGAGCGCATCGGCTGATCGGGGCGGCGGATAGCGCGGGCAACAGCGTCAGCTACACGCTGGATGCGATGGGCAACCGCACACAGGAACAGTCCAAGGATCCGAGTGGGAACCTGGCTCGCCAGATCACCCGGGTGTTTGATTCGATGAACCGGCCATTGCAGGTGACCGTGGGAACGTCACCACAGGTAAAACCACAGCCCGGTACCGGGCCGTTGGTCAAAGTCATCCCGTTGGGTGCTACCGCATCGGGGTTCTATGCAGACGGCTATCAGGCAACGATGGCTTTGGATGGCAACACCAGTACGTACTGGCTGAACACCAATGCCCCTCAGTGGATCGAGATCGATCTTGGAGCTCCTGTGGTGCTTCGATCGATTCGCTTGCTGGTCAACCAGCAGCCTAATGGCCCTTCAACACACGTCATTACAGGTGATGTGGCTCCGGCCCCGACCAATGTGCTGACAACTCTGTCGGGTCAAACCGCCGATCAGCAGTGGCTCACCTTTACGCCGAGCGACACGTTGCCGCCAACGCGATTCATTCGAATCACCACCACCAGCAGTTCCTCGTGGGTCTCGTGGCGAGAGCTTGAGTTCTATAAGTGAGCAGTCGTATGCGAATCGTTTATATCGCTACCTATAGGGTCTTCACGTCCGGCGGTGCGGTTTTTGCACTAGGTGGAGGCGCAATACACGAAGACGCGGTACTTACACAAGGCTAGGGGCAAGTCATTGCAGATTGGCAAGCATCGAGATACTCAGACACGTACAACGAATCAAGGGCAGGGGGTAAATACTCAACATGCGACACACTAAACTGTATCGAGCGCTCAGCGCGGCGGTGCTGCTGAGTCTAAGCGGGCAACTGCTGGCCCAGACCACGCAGTACTCCACCACGCAGTACACCTACGACGCGGCGGGCAACCTGACGCAGGTGACCGATCCTCGAGGCTTGGTGACCACGTTCACCTACGACGCCCTGGGCCGCCGCACGCAAGTGCAGGCCCCGCCCGCCGCATCGGGT
>JGI24740J21852_10001383_pt1 | contig 11064 bp, 10 predicted proteins | sample KBSCornC6_FD_21852 | JGI IMG/M metagenome (IMG submission 21852) | reverse complement strand
GTCAATCATGACATCCCCTTCCACCATATTCCGGTGACCAAGGCCAACAAGCCGGAGGCGGAAGCCCGGATCATGGACGTGGTCGAGCAGACCGGCACCGAACTGATCGTGCTGGCGCGCTACATGCAGATCCTGTCGGATTCCATGTGCCAGAAGATGTCGGGCCGCATCATCAACATCCACCATTCCTTCCTGCCGTCCTTCAAGGGCGCGAACCCCTACAAGCAGGCCTATGAGCGCGGGGTGAAGCTGATCGGTGCGACGGCGCATTATGTGACGGCCGATCTCGACGAGGGTCCGATCATCGAGCAGGACACGGCGCGCATCACGCATGCGCAGTCTGCAGAGGACTATGTCTCGATCGGCCGCGATGTGGAGAGCCAGGTTCTCGCCCGCGCCATCCATGCGCATATCCATTATCGCACTTTCCTCAACGGCAACCGCACCGTCGTCTTCCCGGCAAGCCCGGGTTCCTATGCCTCCGAGCGCATGGGGTGAGCGATGGCACTCGCAACAGTGATCGACGGGAAGCGTCTGAGGATTGTGGCCGCAAGCGAGGTCAGGTTTTCTTCGCAAGCGATATCTCGCAATCTGTAGGTCGACGGTTCACATCCCATCAAGCGTGGCGAGCCTCTTGTTGGCTTTTGGGGAGCAACTTGTTTCGATAGGCGGAGTGCAACCTATTTAAGAGCGGCTCTGTTGCAAACATTCCGGGAGGTTGGAGAGGTCCCGTGTTCTCCACCGTCATGCGGCCTGTGCCTCGAGATTCCGAGCAAGTAATTCGACCGCCTCCGCCAGGACGCTCGGTCCGATGCCGAAAGCGCGTTCAACGATACATGCTTCTCCAGGGACGTCACCTGTCAAATTGAAAATTGCAGCCTGGCCTTTGCGCAGAGCCCGCATCACCTCGAAACCCTTGATTGTCGCATAAGCCGTCCTCAGCGTCTTGAACCCTCTCGCCGGTTTGATCAGCTGTTTCAGTTTGCCGTGATCGGCCTCGACGACATTGTTCAGATATTTGACCTGCCGGTGCACGAGCTCCTTAGGACATTTGCCTTCGGTCTTTAGTTGGGCAATCGCTACTCCGTAGGTTGGAGCCTTATCTGTGTTGATCACGGTTGGCTTTTCCCAATCCTTCAGGCCGTTCAGAGCCTTGCCAAGAAAGCGCTTGGCCGCCTTGGCATTGCGGGTTGGGGATAGATAAAAATCGATCGTGTTGCCGAATTTATCGACGGCCCGGTAGAGGTAAGTCCACTGCCCGCGAACCTTCACATAGGTTTCGTCGACACGCCAACTCGTCGATTGTGGTCGGCGCCAGTGCCACCGTAGCCGCTTTTCGATCTCCGGGGCGTACTTCTGGACCCAGCGATAGATCGTGGAATGATCGACGGCGACACCCCGTTCATCCATCATCTGCTCAAGGTCGCGGTAGCTGACGCCATAGCGGCAATACCAACGGACCAGCCAAAGAATAATATCACCCTGAAAATGGCGCCACTTGAAATCGCTCATCAAAACTCTCACTCGAAATCTTCGGCGTTCCTTCGGGCATCAATGGAAATTTTGCAACAGAGCCGGCGGCTGCTCATTAGGCACCTGGCGATTCAGCAAAGAGTCTTCCTCCTCCCAAAGGAAAGCAATCAGGCTTCGATTGTCACGTCCGAGTGGCCGAAGAGATCGACCTCGCGCACCCTGTTTATCTGCTGCCCGAGGTTCCTTGAAAGAACGATCACTTCGTCGCCATCCTTCAGAAAAACGGGTGGTTTACGGGATTGGCCCACGCCGCTAGGCGTTCCGGTCAGAAGCACATCCCCCGCCCTGACCGTCATTCCGAGCGATAGCTCGGCAATCAGGTCGGGGATCGCAAATGCCATCTGCCTCGTACTGGCAGCCTGTAGTCGGGTTCCGTTCACAAGCAGCTCGATCTGCTCGTCCTGAGGATCGAATTCGTCCGCTGTCACGAGAATGGGACCGAGAGGCATGGTCGCATCAATGCTCTTGCCTTTCATCCATTGGCCGCCATGGCGCCGCTGCAGGTCTCGTTGGGAGACGTCGTTGGCCAGCATGTAGCCAAAGACATGATCAAATGCGCGGGCTCTGGGTATGGACCGTCCAGTTGTCCCGAAGACGAGGGCGACTTCGGCCTCGTAGTCCCACGTCTGTGATATCCTCTGATCGACCGAGATCGGATCGTTTGGGGCGCATACCGTGTCGGGGCTTTTCGTGAAGAAGGTCGGTGCCTTCGGCCGCTCCTGTGGGGCGCGCATCTCTCGGCCCTCCTCGAAATGATCCCAATAATTCCATCCCGTGCAGAGCACATCGCGGCGAAACCTCGATATAGGAGCAAGGAACGAGGCACTTTCCGCCGGCAGCCGCGGCGCGGTTGGCTTTGCCAAGATGCTGCTGACGGCTTCCAGGGCCTCTTTCCCACCTTCAACGATGGCGTTGAGATCCTGAAAGTATTCGGTAAGAAGCACGAGCTCATCACCATCGACAACAGCAGGCAAGTGGCCTTCAGGTCGTGAGATCAGTGCGAATTTCATAGAGCAGTCCTTTTCGAAGCGGGGCCATCTACGTGGGAAATGGCCGGAACCTGATTGCCGAGACGGCGAAGCAAATCGGAAAGATCGGCGTCCGATGTCGCGATGCCGTAGACGTATTTATCGGGGCGAACGACGACGGCCTTGGCATCGAGTTTGCTCATCCAGCCGCTCAGCGTGCCGGTCAGGTCGGTGATCTCACCGTGCCTGGAAGGATTTACGCCATCCGCAAGGAGCCGAAGCACGACGTAGTCGATATCATCCTCCGGTATCTGCACCAGGTAATCATCCTTGGCGACAACCAGAAATGCATCGCCGACGAGATCATCCAGGAGAACCCGCTGATACTCGATTGTGCGCACTTCGGGCTGAGGAAACAGTGTTCCGGCAGCCGTTGCGGGTTCGCCCGTGGTTGTCGTCGCAATCATACCTTTGTCGAGGTCGGGAATGAGCCGCTGGCGGAGCGTAACGGAGCGCCCGGCATCCAGTTCTCCGCCAAGCGCCTCATCCCGGGCGCGCGCTTTGTCGACATCGAGTTCACCGATGATTTCACCCAGGTGTTTGGCGGTTGCGACCAACTGCCTGATGTGCGGCTTGCGCTCCTCCTCGTATGTCGAAAGGATTTCGCTTTCGTATTTGCCGCGCAAGACCCCGCTCAGCTTCCAGGCGAGGTTGACCGCGTCCCGCACACCCGAACACAGGCCTTGCGCCAAGAAGGGCGGCATTTGATGTGCCGCATCTCCGGCAAGAAAAACCCGGCCAACCTGCCAGTCGTGAGCGACCAGAGCGTGAAAACGATAGGTTGCGACACGCCAGAGGTCGACCGCATCCGGATCGACATAGGCGGACAAACGTTTGAGAACATACGCAGTATTTGCAAAATCCTCCGGCGTTTCGCCGGGCATGATCTTGATTTCCCAACGCCGCAGCGTCTTCGGACCAACGACGTAGGTTGCCGGTCCATTCGGCTGGCAATATTGCGTCGTCCGACGCGGCAGAGCCGTCGGTTTCGTCTGCCACGCATCGATAACGGTCCACCATTCGTCGAAATCGAGGCTTTCCTGATTCACGCCCAGCAGCTTGCGCACGGGACTGGCGCCGCCGTCGCATCCGATGACGTATTTTGCACGAACGGTCGAGCGCTGGCCGTCCCTTTCGATGGTGACGTCCACACCGTCTGCATCCTGTTTGAGATCGACGAAGGAGGTATTCAGCGATGCACTTACATTCGGAAAGCGTTCGGCCCCTTTTCGTAGTACCGGTTCGAACTCCGGCTGGATAAACATGAGGTTTGGCGACCAATGCAGCGGGTAGGGCTTCTGCGGGGGCTCGAAGAGCTTGATCAGCCTGTTGTCGATGCCAATGAAATCGGTTCCCGGATGCGAAATTGTCTTCGGCTCAATCTCATCTGCCAGACCGACAGTCTGCAAGGCTCTCATCACCTCGTGATCGATATTGATGGCGCGGGGCTTGTCGTAGATGTCCCCCATACGGTCGATCGCGAGAACAGAGACCCCATCCTGGCCCAGCATGTTGGCGAGAAGTGCGCCAACGGGGCCGTAGCCCACAATCACAACATCATATGTATTGGTCTTCACAACGATTCCTCGTCTTTATCGCTCAAACATTCAGGCCGTGAACTGAAGAACGGCCTTGATCGACCTGCCGCTTTCGCTGTCGGCGATGGCGTCGTTGATCCGTTCGAAAGGGTAACGCGTGATGATCCTGTCGATCGGGAACGAGCCGTTGGCGATCGCCTTTGCCATCTTAGGCAGAAACGACTTTGGATCGCTATCGCCAAGGATGATCCCACGGAATGTTCGGCCACCAGTCATCATCCATTCGACGTCCAGCGTTACCTGCGTTCCGGCCGGGATGCCGCCCACGAAGCCGCAGACGCCACGGCGGGCAAGCACTTCCGTTGCCTGCCGGAGCAAAGCCATGTTGGCCGTTGTCTCGAAGGTGAAATCGACACCTCCAGGTATCAGGCGTTTCATGGCCTCCACGACCGGCTCTTTGCGTGTATCGATCGTTGCGGTCGCGCCAAGCTCCTTGGCAAGCGCAAGGCGTTCGGTGTTACGGTCGATTGCAATGATTTCGGATGCACCGATCATCTTCGCAGCCATAAGCGCACAAAGGCCAACCGAGCCGGTTCCGAACACGGCGATCGACTGGCCGAATTTCATGCCGAGTGAATTGATGACACCGCCGGCACCCGTCTGCACCGCGCAGCCAAGCGGGCATAAAAGGTCGAGCGGAACCTCCTTCGGCATCAGAACGACATGCCGCTCATCGCACAGCGTGCGCGTTGAAAATGAGGACTGTGCCTGAAAGAAGGAAATGGGCTGGCCATGTTGGGAAAGCGGCGTTGTGCCGTCGCCGCGCGTGCCATGGAAATTGAAATCGTCGAAATGACTGCAATAGCTGGGATGATGGTCGTCGCAGGCCTGACAATGGCCGCAGAAGCCAAAGCTCAGAACGACGTGGTCGCCAGGCTTCACGGTCGCCACGCCACGACCGACCCGCTCGATAATGCCACCACCTTCATGGCCGAAGACGGCAGGATGGGGAATTGGGTAGATCTTGTGATCACGCATTGCCATGTCCGTGTGGCAAATACCTGTCGCAACCAGGCGAACAAGGACTTCTTCATCCTTGGGCTCCTGCAATTGGCACGTCTCCAATTGCATTGGCATGCGGATTCCCCGCGAAACTGCAGCAACAATATCCATCAAAACTCCTCCTAGCGGCGATCGCTACCTCCGTTGAAAATGAAACTTATAGATCGATCATTTATGTTGCAAGATAAAATAATCGATCATTGTTGCATTGCTGCGCTTTTTATGTCTTCTTAGATGCAACAGGAAAGGGAGCGAGCGATCCATGGATTTGGGAATTGAAGGACGCACCGCGATTGTCTGCGGCTCAAGCCGTGGTCTTGGGCGGGCGTGCGCCACAGCCTTGGCTGCAGAGGGGGTACATGTCCTGATTACAGGCAGAACGGCTGCGGATGTCGAGACTGCCGTCAAGGATATCAATCTACGAAATGGCGGAAAAGCACAGGGCGTGAGCTGTGACGTGACATCCGATGAGGGCCGTGCTCTCATTCTTGCGGCCATGGCGGATGCGGACATCTTGATCAATAACAGCGCCGGACCGGCACCGAAGGCTTTTCTTGACGTCGAAGGCGAGGATTGGACAGCCGGTGTGGAGCGGAATATGGTTGCTCCACTTCTGCTGATGCGGGCCCTGCTTCCCGGAATGAAGGAACGCCGGTTCGGGCGAATCATCAACATCACATCGGCGATGGTGACCACCCCCCGACCACATATGAGCCTGTCGTCTGCGCCACGGGCGGGACTTACCGCGGCCATGAAAGCCGTCTCCCTGGATGTTGCGCGCTATAATATCACCATCAACAATCTCCTTCCCGAGCGCATCGATACGGATCGCCAGGTTTTCATGGCGCATGCCGCATCAAAGCGGGAAAACATCACGTTCGAACAGGCGCGGGAAAAGCAGGTCGAAAGCATTGCCGCCCGCCGTCTGGGCAGACCTGAAGAATTCGGCGCGGCTTGCGCCTTTCTTTGCAGCGATTTGGCAGGATACATCTCGGGGCAGAACCTGCACCTTGATGGCGGTTCGTATCCCGCTCTTGTCTAAGGGAAATCAACATGACTTTGCCACAGATCAATTTGAACCCGCCTTTCAACGTCACAAGAGCCAGCCATGTCTGCCTTGAGGTTAAGGACCTGAAAGCCAGCAGACTTTTCTATGAGCAGGTAATCGGTCTCGTCGTGACGGCCGAAACGGAAGACACGCTTTATTTTCGAGGCGTCGAGGAAGCGTGTCACCACAGTCTCGTCCTTCACAAGGTGACCGGTGAAACGCGTTGCACCCGTGTCGGTCTGCGCGTTTTGACTGAAGAGGACCTAAACAAGGCCCACGCCTATTTCACAAAGCAGGGTTGCGAAGCGAAATGGGTCGATGTGCCATTCCAGGGGCGGACGCTTGACGTTACCGATAGCTCCGGCATTCCGCTGCAGCTTTGTGCCCGGATGCCCGTCGAACCTCGGCAGATAACTGCATTCCACACCCACAAGGGCGGGATGGGACTGCGTCTCGATCACTACCAGATACTTGTGCCGGATTTGCGCAAGGCGCTTAACGGCTATATGGACCTGGGCTTCTGGCTGACGGAATATGTTGGCACCGATGACGAGAACGTGCGCGCTGTCTTCCTTCAGCGGAAGGGCAATCCGCATGACATCGTCTTCTTCAATGGCGATGGCCCCAAGCTGCATCATTTCGCATTCATGACCACCGAAACGCAGAATCTGTTGCGCGCGTGCGACGTCGCCGGCGAACTTGGCTTCGGTCGTCAGGTGGAACGCGGTCCCGGCAGGCATGGGCCCGGACACGCGCTATTCGTCTACTTCCGGGACCCGGACGGACATCGCATCGAGCTGTTCAATACGCATTATCAGGTGCTCGATCTGGAAAACGAGCCGGTGCGCTGGGATCCGCATGATCCTGCGGTGGCATTCCCATGGGGCATGCCGGCCAGAAAGCGCTGGTTCGAGGAGGCAACTCTGTTCCGTGACGTGCCTGTCAGGGAGACCTCGATCCGACCGACGCCGATGACGTTGGAACGCTATCTTCAGAGTTGAGAATCGATTCTTTGTTAAGAGGAATCGTTCAATGGTAGTTTACAGCCGGATGATAGATTATTCCGCTGTAAACTACCTAAGCGAGGGCAAGCCATGAAAGCCGTAGCCGTTTTGGTTACTGACGACGATGTCGACGGAAAGGTCAAGGAGACCCTGGCCTCATCCATCTATGATACCCTGCGTCAGGATATCCTGACATTGGCTCTGCCGGCGGATGGAAAGTTGAATATTCGGTCCCTTTCCGAGAGGTTTGGGGTCGGGTTGAGCCCGGTTCGCGAGGCTTTGAGCCGGCTTTCGATGGAAAAGCTCGTGACTCAGACCGATCATCGAGGCTTCAAAGTTGCCTCGCTGTCGGTTGCGGATCTGCACGACCTGTTTCACGCCCGTATTTCCGTCGATAGCATGGCACTGCGGCAGTCGATCGAATCCGGCGACATCGCCTGGGAGGAGCAGTTGCTGCTCGCCTATCATCGTCTATCCAGGACGCCGCGCGCGGCAAGCGAGGACAACCGGCTTCGTAGCCCTGAATGGGAGGAGGTGCATCGGCGCTTCCATGTCGCGCTCGTAGCCGGTTGCGGCTCTCGCTGGCTGGTTAACATCAGCGGCCAGCTGTTCGAGGCCGGGGAACGCTATCGCCATGTCGCTAGGTTGGCGGGCAAATCGCGGATCAAGGAAGATGAGCACAAGGCAATCACCGATGCCGCCTTGGCCCATGATGTCGAGTTGGCAACATCGCTGCTGGCGTCACACTATCAGAAAACCGCCGAACTGGCGGAACTGTCCCTGGCCGGCAAGTCATAGCCGCTCAGGCAACATACAAAATTGAGAGCAGAAATGGTTCACGACGTCTGTATCATCGGCGGCGGCATCGTCGGACTTGCCACCGCACGGGCAGTCCTGGAAAAGCGGCCTGGCTCAAGCATTGTTATCCTCGAAAAGGAGCAAGGGCTGGCCGTCCATCAGACCGGACATAATAGCGGCGTCATCCACGCCGGCATCTACTACGCGCCGGGAAGTCTGAAGGCCAAGCTTTGCAGGGAAGGGGCGGCGGCGATCAAGCAATTCTGCTGTGACAACGAGATACCCTACGAGCAGTGCGGCAAGCTGGTGGTCGCCACCAACGAGCTGGAACACAATCGGCTGAAGGATCTCGCGGGGCGCGCGAAGGTCAACCAGATCGAAATCGACTGGCTGGACCGGGATGCTCTGAGGGAGCGGGAGCCGAATGTCGAGGGCGTCGCGGCCGTTTTCGTGCATGCGACCGGGATCGTTGACTACACGGCGGTATGTCGCGCCATCGGCGCGCAACTCGTGGCACAGAGCGTCGAGATCGAACTTAACACGCAAGTCACTGATATCCGCGAGACATCCGAAGCTGTCACCATCTCTGCCGGCGAACGGCAATGGCAGGCAAAGCAGTTGATCGCCTGCGCCGGCTTGCAATCGGATCGGCTGGCCCGGCTGGCCGGCCTGCCGATCGAACATCAGATCATCCCGTTCCGTGGCGAATACTTCCGGTTGCCGGCATCGAAGAGCCAGTTAGTCAAGCATCTGATCTATCCGGTGCCGGATCCGGCGCTGCCGTTCCTGGGCATTCACGTCACGAAGATGATCGATGGCAGTCTTACCGTCGGTCCTAACGCTGTTCTAGGGCTTGCACGCGAAGGCTATCCTAAATCGGCCTTGAGCCTGCGCGATATGACGGAATATCTCGCTTTTCCGGGTCTCTGGCGGCTGCTCTGGAACAATGCGGGTTCGGCAATGAGCGAACTCAGGGATTCCATCTGGCGCAAAGGCTATCTTGAGGCGTGCCGGAAGTATTGCCCGTCCCTGACGCTCAGCGACCTGCAGCCCATGGAGGCAGGGATACGCGCACAGGCCGTCATGCGTGACGGCCGGCTTGAGCACGATTTCCTGTTTCTGAAAACCGACCGGATGTTGCATGTCTGCAACGCTCCGTCGCCCGCTGCCACCTCATCCATCCCGATCGGTCGCGAGATCGTCGATAGGTGCTTCGGCAGTCCCTGATCTTCCAAGGGAGGACCATGAAGATGACTTTTACTGCGCGATTGATCGATGTCGGCATGGATGGGGCTCGGCAGTCTCATCTGGAAAATATCGAAACGGTAGATCTCGTACCCGGTCAGGATCGGGAAATCTGGCAAAGCTTCGAAACGGATACCGGCGTTCCGTTCTACCCCGGGCCGGGGGAGAGCCTGTTTCGCTTTTTCATATTGCCGCCTCCTGACGATGCGTTGTCCTTGGGGGACGTCCATGCCATCGCCGACCAATTCTTTCAGCAGAACGGTATCGAACATTGCCGAGGCGAGGCGTCTCGAAATCCATTCATGCATGCGACCCCGACGACTGACTGCGTGATGCTGCTTTCCGGCCACGTTCAGTTGCTTCTGGATCACGGAGCGCCTGTCGACCTCAGGCCTTTCGATGTGATCCGCCAAAGGGAGACCAATCACAGCTGGGTCAACGTCGGCCCAGGCCCGGCGGTGCTGATCACGCTCATGCACGGTGTTCCAGCGGGCATAGTCTAAACGTACTTGTCCATTATTCCTTCAAACCGGAAAGGGCAGCCTCGGTGCTGCCCTTTCTTCATGGGGTGTTGTTTGTAGTGCCGCTGCTTACTTTTGAAGGGCCACTTGCTTGCTGCTTCTGGCGACGACAAGCGCAATGATCGCCAGGATGACAGCCGTTCCCGTTGCCGCCATGTAGATGAAGCGGGGCGCGTCGCTGCCACCGATGGTGCTGACAAACGACTGAAAGAATGGCGACAGCACGATGCCCGCACCGATCCCCGCCGTTACCACACCGAAGGCGGCATCGCGTTGCGCAGAAGTGATCCGCCCGGAAGTCAGCGCCAGAATGTGCGGCGTGAGGATCGCATTGCCGACGCCGACGATGAATGCGCCGAGAGAAACGATGGCGACGCCATCCGCACGGGAAAGAACGAAATAGCCGAGCGCGTAGAGCAGGAAGCAGGCCGGAATGACCAATGCCTTCAGCAGCTTCAGAAGTTCCGGATAGAACGGGCTGATCAGAAAGCAGGCCAGGCCTGGGAAGGAGATGACGATGCCGATCATCCAGGGTTCGCCGATGTGCTCCGACACCATGAAAATCGCAACCGTCGTCGTAATGATCGACTGGATGGCGAAATTGACGCTCATGAAGGCGAAGAGTGCATAGACCGAACCGGGCAGATCCTTCAGCCCTGCCTTGGTCTTGCCCTGCTGGGCAAGCGATGAGGGCAGGCCGACGAGAGCGAAGATCGCGATGACGAAGACGATCGCGAAGGTATAGAACGGATATTGCCAACCATAGGCAAGCAGTGTTCCGCTCACGAGGCTTGCGATAACGTTGGCAACCATCGATATCGACGATGTCATGCCCAGCAGTCGGCGCTGAGATTCACCTTCGAAACGTTCGGTGATGATGGCATTGGGGATAGGCGAGACGAGGCCAACGCCGACACCGGTCAGCAGCCGCATGAACAGGATCTGGTTGATATCATTCAGCCAGGCCGGAAACATGCCGGTGATGCCATAGATGATAAGCCCGACCACCAGAATGATCTTACGATCAATATAGCGGGCCAGCAGGCCCGAAACGGCGCTGAAAATGATTGCTGTAATGAACGGCATCGTCATGACGAGCTTCACCTGAAGTCCGGTCGCATTGGGGAAAGCCTGAATAATGCTGCCCAGGGCTGGCCCGATTGCCGATGCTTCGAATGTCCACACCAGTGGTATCAGCAGAACCACCAGAATATTGAACCGCGACAGGCTTCCACCCGTCACATATTGAGTCTCTGTTGTCATGTCGGCTCCTCCCTCTCCAAACCA
>JGI24740J21852_10001378_pt1 | contig 11079 bp, 11 predicted proteins | sample KBSCornC6_FD_21852 | JGI IMG/M metagenome (IMG submission 21852) | reverse complement strand
GGCCTGAGCGGCCAGATTCCGAACGAATATCTGGAATACGAAGAAGACTTCCGCACGCATTACGACGAGCAGTACGCCGCCGACGACTCGCGTTATGAGGATTACGTGCCGGCTTACCGCTACGGCGCGGAGATCGGCAAGGACGTGCGTTATCGCGATCGAGCGTGGGATGACGTCGAGCCGGAAGCGCGGCGTCATTGGGAATCGACATCGGCCGAGAACAGCACGTGGGAGCGCTTCAAGCTCGCCGTGCGTCACGGCTGGGAGCGCGTGACCGGGCATCATCACGTGTGAACCTGCAGCGGCGCGCCGTGAAGCGATGGCGACGCCGCTGCATTTGATATCGGCTGATGTGGGCAGCTTGTCTTGCGAAGCGTAGGTGCCGGCGTTAGGCGGCGGTATGCCGCTTCACCCACGTCACGTAGCGGTCGACGAAACTTTGCAGGAACTTGCGCGTGCCGTCGTTGAGAATTTCGCCCTTCTCGTTGATGACCGCCGGGTCGTGCTTGATGAACACCTCGGGCTGGCCGAGCGTGGCGACGTCCAGATAGGCAAGCACATTGCGCAGATGTTGTTGCGCGAGAGCCGAACCGGTCGCGCCGACCGACGTGCCGATCACCGCGCCCGGCTTGTTGCCCCAGGAATTCTTGCCCCACGGGCGCGAACCCCAGTCGAGCGCGTTCTTGAGCACGCCGGGAATCGAGCGGTTGTATTCGGGGGTGACGAACAGCAGGCCATCGGCGGCTTCCACGCGCTGCTTGAGTTGCCTGGCGACTTCGGGGAAGTCGGCGTCGTACTCCTGGCTGTAGAGCGGCAATGAACCGATGTCGATGAATTCGAAGGTGAAGTCGGGCGGCGCGAGAGAAATGACGGCTTGCGCCAACTGGCGGTTGAACGACTCGCGGCGCAGGCTGCCGACGACGACTGCGATATGTAGGGCCATGATTCGCTTCCTTGGATTAGGCGCTCGAGGCGCGAAGGGTACGAACTGCTCATCATAGGCAAAAAGCCCGGTGCAGGTGCGTGGTCGAGCGCCAGAGCGGTGAATCGGCGGAAAAGTATGGCGGGTTTGCGCTAGGCCGGTGGATAAGCCACGGCCAGCAAAAGTTATCCACAGATTTACTGAATAACCTTGTGGATAACTGGTACTTTTGCCTTGTCAATCAAGCCTGCCTCCGGCCTATGCCATTTGGAGGCAGCAAGCATTCACGGAGGATCAGCCATGAGTCTGGATCACGCCGGAAAATCGCACGATGAAGCAGTCGCGGCTCGCAAAAAGGAGAAGCCGCGCTCGCTGGAACAACCGGGCGGCGAGATGGCCGTCGACGGCACGCAGGCGGACGCGACGCATAGCAGCGGGAAGCTGTCGGAGCGCGGCAAAGAGGTGTGGCGCACGGGCGCCGGCATGGACGGCAGCGGGAAGTCGTAGCGGTCTGTTGTGCGCTGTGCGCTGGGCGGCGTGGGTTGCCGCGCTGGTGTTGGATGTGACAAGGGCGCCTTTTAATGGGCGCCCTTTTTTGTTTGCGTCGGCTCGGGGTTCGTGTAGCCGGCGCCGGCCATCAGTTGCCGAAGAACACGTTGCAGTAGGACGCCGGGCCGTTGCACTGCGACGGAGCGGCGGCCTCGGCTGCGCCCGAAGCGGCGGCGAACAGTGCGATGGAAGCGATCAGGGCGGACAGAATGCGTTTCATGGTGCTACTCCTCAGGGTGTTGGCAGCGATCTCGGTCGATCGACGGACGAAGAATAGCCATTCGGTGTCCGCGTAAAAATGGGGAAGACCGGAAGACATCTTTTCGCTTTTTGAAATGATCGGTGCCGGCGCCGAGCGTTCTTTGGGGCCGCGCCGTTGCCTGCCTGCGTTTGCCGGCGGCCTTACGGCTTTCGATATCAGCACGGCGTNCGGTTTTCGATNTCCGCAATAATCAATTTCCGTTCGTCATAAACCGGCGGCGCGGCGCGACAGAACCCTTTGAATCACTCGATGGGGGAATCGCGCATGTCCATTACTCATTCGCTTGGGCCGCAACCTACGGCAGAATGGCGCACATCTTCGAACCTCGTACGAGACAGACGCCCGGCTTATGAGCGACAACTATTCAAACGACACCCTGCGCGTGCCGCGAAATGTGCCGCGGAGCTTTTCGTGGCGCAGGTGAGCGGCGCCGCACTCGACGATCGCGCTTACCTGACGCGACTTCGCCGGGACCTGGTGCGTTTCGCCCGCCTTCAGTTGCGCGATGCCGCCGCTGCCGAAGACGCCGTCCAGGAAGCGCTGGCGGCCGCCTGGACGCAGAGCGACCGGTTTGCCGGGCAATCGGAGCATAAGACGTGGGTATTCGGCATCCTGAGGCACAAGCTCGTGGATACGTTGCGGGCCCGGCAACGCACGGTGAATCTCTCGGCGCTGGAGTCCGAACTCGAGGACGAGGCGCTGCTGGATCGCGAGTTGTTCAAGGACAACGGCCATTGGTCGCAGCAGACCAAACCCCGACCGTGGCCCACACCGGAAACGGCGCTGCGTCAGCAACAGTTCTGGACTTTGTTCGAGATGTGCCTCGAGCATCTGCCTGAGCACATCGGCCGCGTTTTCATGATGCGCGAATTTCTCGACCTCGACACCGACGCGATCTGCGCCGAATTGCAGATGACCGCGAACCATTGCAGTGTGCTGATTTATCGCGCGCGACTGCGCTTGCGGACGTGCCTGAGCGAGAAGGGTCTATCCAGCGAGGACGCCAATGGGGAAGTGTAAGAACATCACTCGCCTGTTGTCCGATGCACTCGATCGTTCCTTGACGACCGGCGAATGGGTCGCCATCCGGCTGCATTTGCCGACGTGCAGCGGCTGCCGCAACTATCGCAAACAGATCCGACTGCTGCGTGAAGCCGCCCACACGATGAGCGGCATTTCGACGTCTGGCGGGGCGAGCGGCGACGATTGACGTCGCGTTGGCTTGCCTTGGCTTGTCTCGCCGTGCCGGGTGATGCCCGTTGCGACTCGGAGCGTTACCGTTCGCCGGGCGGCGTGTTGTGATAGTGCTCGAGGAATTGTGCGTGCGCGGCTTCGTCGATTGAGACGGGGCTTCGTTCATCGCGCGCCGGATGTTTCGCTAATTGCGCGCGCGTGCGTATCGGCCGATGCTGGAAATTGCCGCCGCAGTTCGGGCACACGTTGCGCAACGTGGTGAGTGCGCATACTTCGCAAAAAGTGCATTCGTAGGTGCAGATCATCGCGTCGGACGCGTTCGGCGGCAGCGACTTGCCGCATCCTTCACAGGACGGTCGTAGTTCAAGCATTCGGACTCCGCATCAAGTTCTTTCGGTTCGCGCGCTGACGAACCTGGCTGGCATTGAGCGCAGCGCCAGTGTAGGTGGCACGGCGTTTTCGCAACTGACAGCGCTGCGTCAATTGCTGCCAGAGTGATTGGCGTTTGCAAGTTGCGTTCGTGCTTTGCCTCGCGACTGGAGCAGGCAGCAACGGCGTCAGACGAACAACGCCGCTACGTTTTCGGGTGGCCGGCCTATCACGGCTCGTCCGTTCCGCACCACGATGGGTCGCTGCAGGAGGATCGGATGCGCGGCCAATGCTTCGTATAACTGAGCGTCCGAAAGCGTCACATTGGAAAGACCCAGTTCCTTATATTCGGGCTCCGAGTCGCGGATCATGTCGCGGACGGGACAGCCGAGTTGTCGATTCAGCTCCTGCAATTCGGCGACTGTGAGCGGTTGCTTCAGATATTCGATGATTGTTGTGGATTCTTCGTCGCGGTTGTATTGCGCGGTGATTAGCTCGCAGGTCGAGCGCGATTTTGAGCAACGGGGGTTGTGGTAGATGGTGATCATCGTGCGGTGAGTAAAGGAGGTGGGTGAGCCAGTCAGTCGTTTCGTTCCGGGGATGGGGCTTGGCCTGATTTTAGCCGCTCGGGTCGGAGAGGTTGGGGTTTGTGAGCGTGGGTTGGGTGTCGGCGGTGCGAGGCGCGGACTGCTAACGACGCGAGCGCCAGGAGATTTGTGCGGATCCGGGACGCTTCGTGGCGATGGCCGGCGGGGCTTCGCTAGATGCGTCGTTGAGCAACTTTTCTAGCCGGCTAATGCGCGCAGGACTGTCTTGCAGCGATTGACTGTCCGTTTGTGCGATAGAGCAGGCGGTGTTTCTTGGTCGTCCGCTGGCGGGTCCCCAAAGCTTGTGCCTTTCTGCACGCCGCTGTCAGTTTTCGTCCTTGCGGCTTTTGCGATACGTGAGAGAGGCGCCGTTCGCGCGGACCGCGGTTTATGCGCATAAACTGCTCCGCGCTGGCGTTAGCTCTAGCCTCACCCAAGACAGTTGTTACGTCTAGTTCGCAGGGTTGGTAGTCAGGCTTCGCCTCGCACGGGACACTGCATTCTGCATGGCGATCGTCGAGTCGTCCCTCGTCCCTTGTCCCTCGCAACACGTGGCCCACGGACCTACCAATCGCGTCGACCCACAAAGACACGCGCAAGCACTCCGGGATAGACGCGAGTTTATGCGCATAAATCGCTTCGGGCGCTTCGGAACGAACCCACTGCATTGCGCCCACGCCCCACGCTGCCAAGCCCACGCGCGCGTCTCGCGTCTCGCGTCTCGCGTCTCGCGTCTCGCGTCTCGCGTCTCGCGTCTCGCGTCTCGCGTCTCGCGTCTCGCGTCTCGCGTCTCGCGTCTCGCGCCCACGTCTCGCGTCTCATGCCTCGTGCCCATGCCTTATCCGCAATACGAGATCGCACGGGCAAGCCGACGCATGAGCCCACCGTGGCACGCGTCGCATTCATCGCCAGCGACGCCCCAATCGATCTTTGGGGACCGGCACGACGTCGACGGGTACGAGGCGCATCCGCACAGCACAAACTGCGAAGCGTTTCTCCCCAACCTCCGAATCGCCACATTCACCGGCCTTCTTTATGCGCATAAACCTAACCCGATCGGCCATTTCTATCTCTTTACACAAGAAACGATTGAAATGCGAAATCATCCAGGTAAAATCCTTTTGCGTCTAAAAAAGGAGGTGAACATTGGCAGCGGAAATCATCGCGGTAACTCAACAGAAGGGCGGTGTCGGGAAGAGCACAATCGCGATGCACCTCGGGGCAGCTTTTCATGAGAAGGGGAAACGGGTCCTCGTCGTCGACGCCGACGGCCAGAACACTCTGATCCACTGGGCGAGCGCCTCATCCGACGGTGATACCGGCATCCCGTTCCCCGTTGTCAACCTCTCCGAAGCCGGAAGCCAGATCCACCGCGAGATCAAGAAGTTCGTGGCCGACTACGACATCATCGTCGTCGACTGTCCGCCTTCCATCACCGAAAAAGTGTCGGGCGTCGTGCTACTGGCGGCAAGCGTCGCCGTCATACCGACGTCGTCATCGCCGGCCGATTATTGGTCGAGCATCGGCCTCGTCAAACTCGTTCAGCAGGCGCAGGTCATGAACGAAGACCTGCGCGCAGTATTCCTCTTGAACAAGACGGAAGAGAAACGGATGCTCACGCGTGAACTAAAGCGCGCGTTGGAGGAGCTTGGATTTCCTCTCCTTAAGACCCAGATCCCCACGCGCGAAGCCTACAAGCAGGCGATGGCGTTGGGTCAAACAGTGCTACAGATGAGCGATCGAGGCGCCAAGCTCGCCGCGATCGAAGTACGGGCGTGCGCGAATGAGATCGCCGCCTTGCTCCCGTGAAGTTTATGCGCATAAAGGACCCTGAATGAAACCCTCCCAATTCGCCAAAGGCTTTCAAGCACGTCCTGATACGACCAGCAGCGAGAAACGAACTGCACTTGACCGCCTGAACGCCATCGACGGTCTGGTGAAGAACAACGTCGCGAAGTCCCAAGACGGGACGGCGCGGACCTTATCGTCCGTGATCCCGCAGGCACACACCGACCTCGACACCGTTGATACGGAGAACGAGTCCGCCGCCTATCGCGCGTGGAGAATGGAACACGGGTACCGCCCCGGCCAGGTGATCGAACTCGCGTTGAAGACCATCAAGCCGAGCCCGTTCAATCCGCGGCATTTTTATCTGAAGTCGTCGATAGCCGAACTGGCCGTCAATCTGGCGAAGCAAGGGCAGCAGCAGGCAATTCACGTCATTCCCGACTACGACAATCCCGGCACCTACTTCGTCAGTGACGGGGGCCGACGCGTGCGCGCACTGAAGGAAGCAAACAAGGAATCGGTGAAGGCGATCGTTATCGACCTGCCAATCGGAATCCAGAGCTATAAGCTCGGCTACGACCTCAACGTCCAACGCGATTCACAGACCGTATTCGACAATGCAGTCGTTTGGAAACGCTTTCTGGAGGATCGCCATTTCCAGAGCCAGAAGGAACTCGCCGAGCACCTTGGCCTCGACGAGTCGACGGTTGCAGTCGCCTTGTCGATCGCCAAATTGCCGGAAGCGGTCATGCACGAGATGGTCGCGCGGCCGGATCGTTTCGGCTCCAACATGGCTTATCAAGTGGGCCGCTACCACACCGCGCGCGGTGCCGACGCGACGCTGCGCCTCATCAACAAAATCATCTCCGACGACCTGAGCACGCGGCAGGTCGCCGACATCGTCAAAGGCAGGGCAACCACGCAGGAAAGCACCAAGCCTGCGGGTCGCCAGCGCTACGCGCAACGGCTGGAAATCAAGCTGGACGGCGTATCGGTGGGCGACCTGAAGTCATACGGAGATGATCGGATCGAGTTGCGCCTGAAGGGTCTCACGCGTGAAAAGCGCGACGACATTCTTCGCCAGATCGAGAAGATGCTGAAGTAATAGACGCGGAACAAAGCGCGGAACAAGGCGCAGAACCAGGCGCGGAACGAAGCGGCGGCACAACGGCGCAAGCCAACCGCCGCCGCCAGCAATCAGAGCGGGATGCGGCGAGGCGCGGCGCAATCAGGCCGCGCGCGACTGACTCAGCGTAAAGGCGAGCAGATCGCCATCCGTCGGTTCGCCCCACGTCTTGCGAGCGAGCCAATCGAAGAAAGCGGTTTCCACAATCTTCGAGTCCAGTCCCCGGCGGCGCCAGTCGTCGCGCATGTGAGCGCCGAGCCCCGGCAATTCTTCTTCCTCGAAAGACTGCCGCGCAATCTCGCGTTCCGACTCGCCCTGCTCGTCATAGAGCTCGCGCGCTTCCCGGCGACGATACGCGGAATACTCGCCCAACAGTCGCGCCTTCAGGTCGTCCGGGGGCCGCCACTGCAGCCTTCGCACTGCCGACGGACGGCACGGATTCGACCGGCGGTGCGTAGCCCTTCTTCAGCGCGTCCTTGAAGAGCGCCGGCGCGCTGCGGACCGGCGGCAACGACGTACTACGCATGCGCTGCTCAGTCATCTGCAGCGCCGCGCGGATACGGTTCTCCTCGCTGTCCGCGTAAAGCGTCTGAGCCTCTTTGAGCGGGATGCCGATCTTGACCATCCGGTCGACCAGCGTGCTGTCGAATACGTTCGGATGCTCATCGAGCGCGAGCATCGGCTGCTTGCGCTCGGTCACGCGGAACTGGATTTCGGCGACGCGCCGGCCTTCGCGGTGCTCGATCAATTCGACGAAGATGTTCGTGACGGCATTAACCTCGGCGATCGCCGGGCGCAAGTAGTCGCGCTTGAAGTATTTGTACTCGCGCTTCGCTTCGTCGCCGGCTTCCGTGTCGGGCGTGCCCGACAGGATCGGGCGCCACCATTCCCACGATTCGCGCATCGTCAGATGGCTCGGATTAGTCAGATAGCGCACGCAGATTTCGTACAGCGCGAGACCCGCGCTGCTGCGCAACTGGCTCTGGAATTGCAGGCTCAGGCGCGCATACTGGACCGGATCGAGCAGCTTCTTCTTGATCTTCGGCGCGAACGAGAACTCCACCCAGACCCGCCGCGTAGTCGGATCTTCGAGAATTTCGGCGTCGGCGATCAGCGTGGAGATGCCCCACTTGCGGCCGGGCTTCTGGCTGGACGTGCCGGTGCTCCATTCGACCTGAACCGACACCATGCGGCGCAGGTGTTCCTTGACGAGCGCGGTGTCGTTGGAATCGAACGCGGAATTGGCGACGATGTCGGACAGCAACGCGCGGTAGGTATCGCCCGATTCGTCGGCCTGTTGTGCAACGGCGAGCAGCACGTTGAACAGCTTGCGCGTCAGCAGCGTGATCTTGCCGCTCTTGGGCTGAATCGCGATCGCCTCGACGGCCTTGCGCAACTCCGCCGAGCTCGGGCTGACTACATCGGTTTTCTTGGCGCGCTTCGTGGCCATGCGTCTGGTCAAGGAGTGATTTGGCGAGAGCATACCGACTGTGGTGATACGCGTCTATAGCGCGGCTCTCACCGTTGCGGGTGAAGGCAGTTTACGCGACGCGGCTCACCTCGGGCGACTCCCGAAAACCCTCACCTGACCATTTGACGCGAGATTCCGGCGATCCTTTAGCGTCGCGGCTTGGGAAAAAACCCGCGCTTTTTGTGCGGACGGAAAGGGGAACTCGATGGTCCCGAATCTTCTCACCTTAAAAATTTTTGGGTTTTGGACCGCGACGCTTGTCGTCCACGGTCGCGGCGCTGGCAAGCGGGACGCAGACAGATCGACGACGCGAATACTGCGATCTCGGCGGGCAAGCGCACCCCTTTACCTATGCGTTCGCGGAGCGCCGCGGCCAGCTCAGTCCAGTTGTCCGGCGACGCATGCGATCAGTAGTGCGCGTAGCTTCCCGCAAAAGCTCACCATTAAGTGCGTTCAGCGCTCCGGATGACGCGGGTTCCAGCAACCCAGGCTATCGGTACTGCTTCAAAACAGTCCCGGAAGTCCTCACCTTTGGCATCGGCGATGCGCTGGCGCAGTTGCCAAACCTTCCTCCCGAAAAGCCTCACCTTTCGGCTAACCCAGAAATTTCCCCTTTGTTGTCAGTGACTTACCTCGAACACAAAGGAACCACCGTGCACTGCGCGCGGCTCTGCGTCTCCCGTAAAACCTCACCTTAATGCCAAATTGCCTCTGTCCAGGAGCCTTGGTGCAGCGCAAAACGCTCCCGAAAACGCTCACCTTTCAGATCCAACTCGCTCCGGCCCGATGAAGATCAAGCCCCGTCCACAGGACATTTGCGGACCATGAAGTCGGCTGCTTTCCTGCATTCGCTCACCTTTGGGCGAAAAACGCGGCCGAAAATCTCCCGAAAAACCTCACCTTTGCCTGTCGGCACCCGGATTTTGACCAGCCGTGGCAAGCCCCTGGCTGCAGGTCCCGTATTTCCTCACCTTTACATCGAGCGGTCGCCGCCGACCTCCCCCTCGTGGCAAAAACGCGTCGCTTGCATTGCCGACGCTCCCGAAAAAGCTCACCTACGCCAGTCGACTGCACAAAATCAAGGCAAAACAGGCTACCGATCCCCGTAAAACCTCACCTTGCATCCGCGTTTTCTCCTGTCTTGGCTCACCTCGAGGTTTTTGGACCCCCGAACAGGGGCAAAAACAGCGTGTTGCGACCGTCCTGTAAACACTCACCTTGGCTCCGCCGGCGCGAGAGATTGCTTTCTAGCGCAGCCGGGCGCTCGCGAATGATNAGCTCCCGCAAAATCTCACCTTGTGCCGGNACTCACTGCAAGGACGCTTCCCGAACCCGCTCACGATGTTTCCCGCACCGGCTCACCACTGTCCCCGAACCTCATCACTCGTGCNTCCCGCAGGATCTCACCTGGCTTCCCGGAAAGCTTCACCTTGCCGCCGGGAAACCCNCGCCAGGTAAGGCTTTGCCNTGGCGTTAACGTTTTTAACCTAGGTTCAAGGGTGTTTACTTTTATTACTCTCTAGTCTCGAACCCGCGAGTCCTCCGGAAAGAGCCACATCCCCAACCACCTTCCGAAGCTTGCGCATCGTGAAACAGTGCCTAATGAAAGAAAAAGTGGATAATCAGCCGCCAGAACAAAGACTTACATGACGTTCTTCGTTTTGTTTCACGGAAAAAACCAGCACGCACGACGCAACGGACAGGAAGCGCAGGCTACCAAGCATAAAAAGGCTCTGCCACAGCCAGTACACAAAAAATCGTAGCGCATGATACGTAACTTGTTATGATCGATACACTTCACGACTCGCAGAGGCCTAAATGAACCTGGACGACGAACGTCGAGCCCTACGCGAAGAGCTGGACGCGATGCGAACCAAAGGCGCTCGACGGCAAGAACTCTCACTGCACGCCTGCAAGCGGCTGTTCTTCGATCTCGGTATACGTCCGTCGATGGCAGCCGTGCGCGATCTGACCCAGACCGGCAGCGCCAGCGACATCCCGAAAGACATCGACCACTTCTGGGAGCGCATCCGCAACGTCTCGCGTGTGAAGATCGGCGGCGGCGCAATCCCGAAAGCTTTGGAAGAGCGTGCCGGAGAACTCTTGGGCGCACTCTTTGAAGAAGCGGTCGCACAAGCACGCACCTCATTGGATGCCGAGCGCGACGAAGCACGCGCCCAAATCGCCGCGGCCGAGCAGCGTGCGCGCGACGCGGAAATCCGCCGCGACGCCTCCGAAGAAGCCATCAAGCGCAGTGAGCAACGGGCGGAAGCCGCGTGGGAACGCATCCGGGCGCTGGAAGCCGAGCTCTCCGCCGTCGCCACGCACGGCACCGCCCATCAGGAAGGACTTCAGGCAGCGGTGCGCCGGCTCGAACACGAAAATCAGACACTTCAGCAACGCGTCGACACCGAGCAGGCGACAAACGCGACGCTGCGCGATCGCATCGACGCCTTACATGTCGAGCTGCGCCAGAGCACCGAGCACTATGCCCAGCAGATCAAGGACGCCGTCGCGGAAGCCGAGCGCCGCGTCAAGCCGATGCTGGTCGAACTGGACTCGTTGCGCAGCATGGCCGCGACCTATCAGTCGGGTGTGCGCGACGCCAGTCGCAAGGAGTTCGAGTTCATTCAGCAACTTGCCGCGGCGAAAGCGCGCGGCGACCGGCTGGATGCGCAACTGCGCGAACAATCGGACGAGATCGACGCGCTGACGAAAGAACTCGCGAGCCTGCGCAGCCAGCAGGGCATCGATCCGGCGATCGGCGGTTTGCTGTACTCGCTCGTGCAAACCGGCCGCCTCACCAGCGAC
>JGI24740J21852_10001377_pt1 | contig 11082 bp, 9 predicted proteins | sample KBSCornC6_FD_21852 | JGI IMG/M metagenome (IMG submission 21852) | reverse complement strand
GCCCACCTGCTGGTATATTTCAACAAGCTCCTGTGATGCATACACGCTACCCATATGAGTATCCAGGTGTGTTAATTTGATGCCGGCCGCCATTGCTTTCCGGATCTGCGCCCGGATCTCTTTCCGCACTTCTTCCGGTTTGGCATGTTTTTTAAACTCTTCCACCGAAGCGTAGAGATACCCATCCTTATCCAGGAGGCTTGAGATCTCATTGGAGGATGATACACCGCCCCATTTATAGTTCTTCCATTCAGCGGTTAAGGTGATATGGATGCCCCAATCCAGCTCAGGATGCGCTTTTGCATAGGCGGCTATTTCAGGGAACCAGGGACATGGCACCATAATAGCGGCGGAGCTGATGGCCTTTTTTTCATAGGCTGCAATAATAGCGGCATTTACGGAATGGCATACACCGGCATCATCCGCATGAACGATCAATAACTTAGCGTCTTTAGGATATCCCAGTTTTTCCGCTAAAATTTTTTTAGGCTGTGCAGGTGCGGTAAATGGTATTAAAAGAAGGGACACAAGCAGCAATACTTTCATGATCTGTTTTTGCAAGGGGTTAGTAGTTACTAGATCTAATGTTCCTGTACTTTCACGGATAAATGCCGGACCTTTAATTCGTCATTTTCCAGGTAAAACTGGTGGGCGCCAGCCCGGTGGTTCAGCGAATCAAATACAAATTGCACTTCAAGCGGCCGTCCTTTCAGGGCATGTATATATTCCTTTATTTTTGCAGTGGCCTCATTTAGCTTATGCCTGGTATCTTCAATAAGCCTGTCCAGGCTTTTTATTTCATCATAGGCGCTTATGATGGGAGCTGCTGTATGCGTGTTATAGGTGTTCTCCGGGGAATGATGCTCTTCTGTGAGGTGGTTATATTTCATCAGGGTCTCTTCTCTTGCCTGAGAGCACTCTTTCAGGGAGGATTCATAATTTAAATAATCCTCCAAAACAGCTTTTATCTGTGCTTCTTTTGACATGACAGGTAAATAACTACATCCTGAATATAAGAAAAAAAAGCGAGAGTGGCAAAAAAGATAGTGTGTGGGGCAGCTCCCGCAAATCATTCCGTACGCAAACTCTTAGCCGGATTCATAGTCGCAGCCCTGATAGCCAGATGGCTTACTGTTGCCAGGGCTATTACAATCGTTATGGTACCGGCCAGTAAAAATGTAAACCAGGTTATATTGACGGTGTATGCAAAATTGTCCAGCCATCTATTCATCAGGCACCCCGCAAAGGGAGAAGCGATGATGATGGCGATTAAGATCAGCAGGACGAATTCCTTATTCAGCATGAGCACAATGTTGGCTATACTGGCCCCCAGCACCTTACGGATGCCAATTTCCTTTATACGCCGCTTTGCAGTGAATGCCGCCAGTCCAAACAATCCCATACAGGAAATAAAGATGGCAATTACCATGGCTGTATTTATAAGCCGGGCTGTACGCTGCTCATTTTCATAGAACCGGGCAACGGTGGTATCGAAAAAATCATAGTGAAACACTTCATCCGGATAAACGGATGTCCACATCCGTTCAATTTTAGCCAGCGTTCTGGGCGCCAATATTTGCTTCTTCCCAATTGTTAAAGCGAAACTCGTTCTTCAGAAAGCTGTGATCTACCGTCATGAAAGAAATGAAATCCCGGAAAGGGAACACCGTGTTCTTAGCAGGATCTTTTACAATACCTGATACGGTTAGCCGCAACGAATCGTTATAAATAATAGTGCGCTCTATCATCTCCCCCAAAGCCTGCTTGCCAAAATATTTATAAGCTTTGCTTTCCGTCAGATAGCGGGTGTCCGGTTTTAATACAATATTATGAACTATTTTATCAGCTTAATTTCGCGCAGCCATTGCTTTACTTCTGTTTGCGCCGCTTTTGCCTTTTCATCCTTGATAACAAAATACACACCGTCTCTTTCCACTCCGCCTTTGATAGAAAATCTTTTCAATACCTTGCTATCCGGGCAAAGCTGCTTTACCGTTTCAAAACCGCTTCCTACACCATAACCTGCATTTGTATTGAAAGGAATTACCGTTTTCCCGCTAAGGTTATACTGGTGTAAAAAGCTCCGCATCGGCGGCGGCATCTTCATATCCCAGGTGGGAAAGCCAAGAAATACCACATCATAGTTTCCAATGCTGTCTATTTTTGTTTTTAACGGGGGTAAATAGCCTGTTTCGTTTTCCTTCACTACCTGTTGTACCGTAGCCTGGTAATTTTCAGGGTATGGCTTTTCTAATTCAAGCGCTACCAGTGTTCCTCCTACATTATCCCGGATAATTTCCGCTATTGCCTTTGTGTTGCTGGTCCGGGACAGATATACAATCAATACTTTACGGGAGTCCAAAGTAGTGTCCATTTGGGCATTCACGTCTTTCATTTGAGATGAAGAACAAGCAGCAATCAAAAGAAAAAACAGTATTTGAGTCATAGTGATTATTTTCATAGCTTCTGTTATTCATCTCCCGGGCTTATTGATGCCCAAATTTTCGTGCAAATATTTTTCAGGCTGTTCAATAACTTTTGTAATGAATGTTGCCAAACTTTCTTTAGAAATTACCGACCCTTTTTCCGGCGTGCCTTTTGGCGTCAGTTCATAATCCACTTCAGCCTCATTAGTAAACCATGCCGGTCTTAAAATGGTATAGTCAAGTCCTGATGCTTCAATTACATCCGCTAATTTCCTGTAGGGCTGCAATACCGGCTTTAATGGTGTTTCATAAATACCTATTGAACTAATGGCAATGATCCTTTTTACCCCTGTTTCCTGCATAGCTTTCACTATGTTTTTTGCCATTGCTTCCAAATCCCCTGCAAGGTTTACATAAACAAGATCTTGTTCATCGATAGCTTCTTTCAATTGCTGAAAGTTGAGCACATCCCCTTCGATAATTTCAGCGTTTGATATATTTCTGTTCTTTAACCGGTTCTTATTACGCAGAAATAAAGCAAGGTGTATGTTATCCTTTTCTTTTAAGATATCAATTACACGGTCTGCAATGTTTCCGGCTGCTCCAAGAATTATTACTTTTTTCATGCTTTGCTTCGTTCATATTAATTCGTTTGAGATCCCAGCTTGTTATATTCTTCATCCGTTACCTGCTGTAACCATTTTACTGCGCCCTCTTTGGCACTATTGGTAACAGCTAAATGAGTCAGAGCGCTATCTTTTGTTGCCCCATGCCAGTGTTCAACGCCAGCTGGTATAATTACTACATCACCTTTACCTATTCCCCGTGCAAGCTTTCCTTTTTCCTGGTACCATCCTTTGCCATCCGTAACAATCAGGATCTGGCCTGCCGGATGAATATGCCAGTTGTTCCTGCAACCTGGTTCAAAGACAACATTGCCTATTGAGTAAGTTCTTGTTTCATCCTTCGGAACCAGGATGTTCACCCATGCTGTCCCTGTGAAATAATCCGGCGAGGCCTTTTCACCTTTGGGAAATATTGCATTATTCTCAGGTGTTGAAAAGGTATTCTTTGCAGTAGATCCATTCTCCTGTCTTTGCTTCAGAACCGTTTGCAATACCTCGTTTGCAGCATTGCCTTCCTTTGAACCAACGTTGGATTGGATAATGGATACCAGATGATTCAATTGCCCTGCGGTAAGCCCGTTATACATACCAACACCAAAGTGGGAACGTAATTGTCCCTCAGCTCCGCCAAGACCGGCAAGCGCAGAAATGGTAGCGATCTCCCGGGTTTTGAAATCGAGGATGCCACGGCCGAAAATATCGCCAAACAAGTGTTCTTTCAGGAACTGGTCAATGGCAGGTGCAAACTCATATATTTCACCTTTTACGGGCCGTCCCACAAGTTTTGTTTGTATCTCCGTACCTAATTGCAGCTTTGTTTTATCCGCAGGTAAGGGATCAGGAGCTTTGCCCGGTTCGTCTTTTATTCCCTTTTGCTGCCTTTCCTTTAGAACAGCCATAAAGTTCTGAAGGGCATTCAGGCTGCGTGGAAACCCGGCATAGGCATAGAGCTGCACCAGGATCTCTTTTATTTCACTGATGCTCAAACCGGCATTTAAACCATTATCCAATGCAACCTGCAATTGCTTCATATTACCCTGGGCGGTAAAAGCAGCAATGGTAACAATTGCCTGCTGCTTTGTACTTAGCTGCTGCTCTGTTTGCATATTGCGCGGCTCATTTGCATTGATCGTTTGTTGTGCATGGAGGTTGTTCGTTAAACCGTACACAAAGGGCGCCAATAGCAGGAAGATCTTTGTTAGTGTCATACAAATAGCTTTTAGTTGAATGTGCCGGAACAATTGCGGCCTGGCTTAACGGCCAACCATTTTTTGCAGCTGTTCAGGATAACGGGCGCCCTGCACTTCGATCTTTAAAACCGCCTCATTAATTTCTTTGAGGTCATCAGCACTCAGCGTAATGTTCGCCGATCCAATATTTTCTTCCAGGCGGTTCAGCTTTGTGGTGCCTGGGATAGGCACAATCCATGGCTTTTGTGCTAATAACCATGCAAGGGCTATTTGTGCAGCTGTTGCATTCCTTTGTGTTGCCATCCTGCCCAGCAGATCAACCAAAGCCTGGTTTGCTTTCCGGTTCTCTTCAGAAAACCGGGGCACAATGTTTCTAAAATCGTTCTTATCAAATGTTGTATGCTCATCAATTTTGCCAGTCAGAAAACCTTTACCTAAAGGGCTGAAAGGAACAAAGCCAATGCCCAGCTCTTCAAGGGTTGGTATAATCTCCTGCTCCGGTTCTCTCCACCAAAGTGAGTATTCGCTTTGCAGCGCAGCTACCGGTTGAACGGCATGTGCTTTACGGATGGTTTGAACGCCTGCTTCCGAAAGACCGAAGTGCTTCACTTTTCCCTCTTTGATCAGATCCTTCACGGTTCCCGCCACATCTTCAATAGGAACATCAGGATCTACACGGTGCTGATAAAACAAGTCAATAACATCTGTCCTCAGGCGTTTAAGCGCCGCTTCTGCAACTGCTCTTATGTTTTCAGGCCGGCTATCTGTTTCCAAAGGCGTTTTCCCTTCTTTGAAACCAAATTTTGTTGCAATCACTACCTCATTACGGAATGGCGCCAATGCTTCGCCAAGCAGCTCTTCGTTTACAAACGGGCCGTATGCTTCAGCCGTATCAAAGAAAGTAACGCCTTTATCATAGGCGGCCCGGATAAGGTTGATGGCATCCTGTTTTTCTGCTGCAGGACCGTAACCAAAACTCAATCCCATGCAGCCCAGCCCAAGGGCTGATACTTCCAGGCCGCTTTTGCCTAATATTCTCTTTTTCATAATTCTCTTTTTAAATGCGTTAAACATCCAGCTTTCTTTCTCCCAGCCATTTCACCATTGCAGGATCGCGATGATCGAAGAAGCTGCTCTCCTTTGTATCCAACGTTTTAATGGCTTCCATATCTTCAGCGCTCAGCTCAAAATCAAAGATGTTGAAGTTCTCTTCCATTCTTTCCTTACGTACGGATTTGGGGATGGCAATGACCCCTCTTTGAGTAAGCCAGCGCAGGATAACCTGGGCAATTGATTTATTGTATTTCTTTCCAATAGAAAGCAGTAATTCATTATGAAAGATGTTATTCTTTCCTTCAGCAAACGGCCCCCAGGATTCTATCTGTACATTATTTTCCTGTAAGAATTCATGCGTTTCAATTTGCTGATGAAAGGGGTGGGTTTCAACCTGGTTCACTGCCGGAACAATCTCATTGTGTATAATCAGGTCAATAAGCCTGTCCGGATGAAAATTGCTTACACCTATTGCCCGAACCCTGCCAGCTTTATAAAGGTCCTGCATGGCCCTCCATTCACCATACACATCACCGAACGGCTGATGCATAAGATATAGGTCTAAATAATCTAATTGCAACCGTTTCAATGAATTTTCAAAAGATCTCTTTGTTCCTTCATAACCGTTTGACTGGATCCAAAGCTTGGTGGTGATAAATAGATCTTCCCTGGCTGCCCCGCTGCGTTTGATGGCTTTTCCTACTGCCTCTTCGTTTCCATAAGAGGCGGCCGTATCAATTAACCGGTAACCGGATGCAATAGCATCCACAACACTTCGCTCGCATTCTGCCAGGTCCGTTACCTGGAAAACGCCAAAACCAAGGATGGGCATTTCAACACCGTTATTTAAAATCACGCTTTTCATGAATATTTTGTTTTACTCTGCAAAGGTGGAGCGCATTTTCAGACCAATGCTTATATGAATCACTGATCTTTTTACCAATATCACTGGTTCAGCCGCCTCATGCGCCAACGAGTGGAATTATACAGTAATTTTAATGGAGAAAATAAGTGCTGTTTATGGACAATATGTTGAAATTCAATACTATTAGCGAATATAACGCCTTTAATAATAATCCAACCCTTCATCCTTTGGTGAGTGTAGTTGATCTTTCAAAAGCCAATCCCAGGCAGGGCTCCCGGATGTATTTTGGGTTCTATATTGTGTTTTTAAAGGAATTGAAATGTGGCGAAATGACGTATGGAAGAAATCTTTACGATTACCAGGAAGGCACATTGGTATTCCTGGCACCGGGACAGGTAGCCGGCGTTAACAGCAACGGGGAAACTTATCAGCCCAAAGGATATGCATTGGCTTTTCATCCGGACCTGATCCATGGTACTTCCATTGGCCGGCATATCAGTGATTATACATTTTTCTCCTATGAGACCCATGAAGCCCTTCATGTATCTGAACGTGAGCGGCAAATTTTGCTGGATTGTTTTTCAAAGATCGCGTATGAGCTGGAACATGCCATTGATAAGCACAGTAAAAACCTTATTGCATCCAATATAGAATTGTTCCTGGATTACTGTTTAAGATTTTATGACCGCCAGTTCATTACCCGGGAGAACGTTCACAAAGGGATATTAGAACGCTTTGAAGGTTTGCTCAACAACTATTTTACATCTGACAAGCCTCAAACCATAGGCTTACCGTCGGTTACCTGGTTTGCCGGTGAATTGAATTTATCTGCCAACTATTTTGGGGACCTGGTAAAGAAGGAAACCGGGAAATCAGCACAGGAATACATTCACTCAAAGATAATTGAGCTGGGTAAGGAAAAGATATTTGACCTGAGTAAGTCCATCAGCCAGGTTGCTACCGAATTAGGTTTTAAGTACCCGGCACATTTTACACGCTTATTTAAACAGCGTGTTGGCTGCAACCCCCAGGAGTATCGCACATTGAATTAGTTTATAGTACAGTGGATGAATAAAAATTAAGTTTCCAGGCCGGATGCTCTTTTCCCTCAAAGACATCCGGCCGCTAATACACCCATACTGCAATTCCGCCGGAGGCCGGCAGTCTGATGTTTAATATCGTGGTGGCATCAACGTTACGTTGTTCTGTTTTGACCTTAGTAGGCGTATCTGCCGCAGGATCGTCGCTGTATATTTTAGCGGTAAAAGTTTTTCCGGCCGGTAAAAAGTTAAACGCCAGCTGCACCGTACGTGCGTTATTGTTAGTAATAGTGCCCACAAACCACTCCTCACCTTTTCTGCGGGCTACGGAAATATACTGGCCGGGGGTTCCCTGCAGTACACGGGTCTCATCCCAGGTGCAGGGTATATGATCCCAGAATTCCAGCTCCGGCTCGCCGTTGCTCAGCTCCGGTTTATCGTACCAGTAAAGGGTTTGCAGCGGACTGTAATAAATGGCTGCCAGCGCCAGCTGATGCGCATGCGTGGTTTTTATGCGCTTATCGTAATAACAAATCGTATAATCAGCGGCGCCGGCAATGTAACGGGTAAAGGGCAAAATAGTATTGTGTGTAGCATCCGGCATTTCTTCATTACCGCGGATGCCTTCTGCGCTCATTAAATTAGGCCAGGTACGCTGTTCACCGGTAGGGCGCCAGTCGTCATGCACATTTACCATCATGTGGCTGGCGGCGGCTTTACTGAACATATCTTCTAGCCAGGTGGTCCAGCGGTGGGAGCCTGCCTGCACAAAGCCGAACTTTACACCTTTTACACCCCATTGTTCGTATACCCGGAATAGTGAGTCAGACTGTTTCAGCAATGCCTGCTGGTTTACGTAGAGCCAGATGCCAATACCTCTTTCCTTTCCATATTGTATAATACCCGGCAGGTCAAAATCAGGAATAGCCACTTTGGTAGCGTCTGAATTAAAATCAAAGGCAGGGCCATACCATTTCCAGTCGAACAGGATATACTGCAGGTGGCGCTTTACCGCAAAGTCAATACCGGCTTTGGCATCAGCGGTTGTTTGCGACATTACACGCATGATCTTGCCGGGTTTTATCCAGCTTAGATCTTTAATGCCGGTAGGCTGGTTCAGGTTCAGCAACACAAAATCATTTTCTATTAAGCGGCCAGGCTGCTCTGCCACCATGATCACCCGCCAGGGCGTTGCAAAAGGTGAGATCAGGTCGGCCGGTGTATACATGGCCGTTATAATAGTATTGGCTTTTTTCGGATGTAAGGCAAATTTGGTCCTTGCATAGTCCACCATCTGCGCTTCGGCCAGGCAGGCGTATAAACCATTAGGTAGCTTTAGTGTGAGCGGACGTTCTGCTTCACCGGGCCAGTTGTGCAGAGGCAGCTCCCGGTAGGCAGCCTGCCCCCATAAAGCATGGAAGGCAGTGGCGCCTGCCGGTAAAGCAAACTCGGTATGTTCTGCCGTAACGTGGTAATAGCTTCCTTTTTCATTCAGCGGAAAGTAATAGCGAATGGCAATGCCTTCATTGTAGGCACGCATCTCTACGTTCATCTGGTAAACCGGGTTATCTGCTTTTTCCATAGCAATGGTAACTGCATTATAATGATCGCGTATTACCGACCGCTCCCCTGTTACCGGTATCCAGCTAGTATCCTGCTGTTGCCGGGTGATGTGTTTTATTACCAGGTTGGATGTCCAGCGGGTAAGCGTATCTACCTTTAACGCCATGGCGCTTTCAGACAAACGATTATCCAGCAGTATATCCAGTACAGACGGGCGTATTACGGTTTTTCCCTTGTAGCTTACCTCGTAATACATGGTTTTACCCTTGCCTTCCTGTACCTGGTAAAACTTAGCCACCAGGTTACTATCCGGCGAGGAGAAAGTCACCTTTGTTGGCGACTGTGCAAAACCAACACATACATTTAACCAGCAAAAAATAAAACCGGTGTATTTAAAAGCCTTGCTTAGATAATTAGTTCCGCTCATTGCTATTTTGTTTCTTCCTTTATGATGGCTGCGCCGTTCTTTTCCGTCATCGCTACCTTTACCTTTTCTGTTTCCTGCTCAAGATGGCTGATGTTAAACTCCTGTACCCTGCCATCCAGCAGCTCCACGCGCAGCTTGTCAGCAGCAGTGGCCTGCACGCTTTTGATCACTGCCTTACTTTCATAAGGCTCAATTACAGAAAGATATACCGCCTGCCTGCCTTTGCTGCGCACGGCATAGGTTTTCCTTCTGGGTGTTTCATCTCCAAAAGGATAATCGCTGCCCAGCTTTACTTTCAACCGTACTGCTTTTATGCTGCTAAGATCAATGGTTATTGTTGCAGACTGTGAAGCATCCGCAGGCGTGGCTGCCAGCGCGGTTAACATAGAATCGCCGCTTAACTTCACCGGCCCGCCCAGGTAATCCTTGTTGTTCACAGCGGGTTGCTGAATGTTGCTATATTTAAGGGGTAAGCTGCCTGCAGGTATTTCCTTTCCATTTTGCAATACAATGGTGGCATTACCCCAGAACAGGGCTGAATTTGAAGCGGTGCCTAAACGCAGTTCCAGCGACAGCTGTTTTACATTATTAAGCGGCAGGTCAATATTTGCCGTGCCCAGGATCCATGCACCGGTGCTGTCTGTTTTCAAAGGCCTACCATCACCTTTGATCGTATATACAACCTGGTTACTGATGCCATGGTCTTCAGGCGTGGTGGCTGTCATGATCTCTTTTTGTAAAGGCCATGCATTGTATACATCCAGCTGTAAAACACCATCCTCACTATTAGGCGCACGGGTGCCGCTGTTATCACAATCCTTTCCCCAGCAGGTGCTGAATGCGGCTTTGGCGGTGCCGCCTACGTTCCACCAGTTACAATCTGTAATGAATTGCGCGCTGCCCAGCGGGTCGGCATTCATTTGTGCAGTGTGGCGTACAAATTGTTTTTGGCCTGCGGTGACGCCTTTAAATCCCTTGGCGTTAAACAGCCAGTCGTAGGTATGTTCCTGCTGTGCTTTTACATAGTCGGCCAGCACTACATAATCATCTGTTACGATCATGAGGCGGCGCTGGAACACCGGTTCCGTATACCCGGTAACAGCGCCATAGGCAGGCGCTCCGGCTGGTATAGGTACGGAACGGCCCTCCTGCCAGCATTTTCCTGCGAAAGAAATACCGCCACGCTCTTCATACTGCATACCACCATAAGGCGGGTTTGACCATCTTGCTTTGGTTTCCACCACGGTTGCCTGCATTTTGCTTCCGGTATAAAAAAGGGTACGATAGCTTTCAACAGGTTCCTGCATTTTCTGATCCACTACTACCATGTTCTTTGACATGGATGTTTGTACATAGAACTTATACATAAAATTGCCGTAGCCATACCACACCATTTCAGGATTATAAAAGCTGCGGCCATACCTGCTCAGGTTCAGCAGGTTAGTACGGTCAAAGTGGCCATGATAACCGCCATGGGTACCGTAATGCAGGGCGGCCTGGATCTGCTCCCGCTGCGGCCGGCCGGTTTTATTGGAGCGTAACATTACAATACCCATATTGTCCGCAAAGGCCGATCTGCCGGTTAATACAGAGGATACCTGCGGCAGCTCCGGCACACCGTATAACAGGTCCCTGTCATTACTTCTGCGGATGATGGCTGCATATTCAGGATCCTGGTAGAGATAATAAGCCAGCTCAAAAGGCTGGCCGGTTACCAGGTTTTCCTGCGCATCATTTACAGCAAACATAATACCCCGGTAGTCCGTAAAGGATGGCAGCGCATCCCACATATCTTTAATGCCGGTGCTGTTCTTAGTTACCGGCCCCCACTTGTTGAAGTTCATGCCGTACAAACCCGGCTGCATCATATCAGGCATCAGCGAGTAATAACG
>JGI24740J21852_10001376_pt1 | contig 11105 bp, 4 predicted proteins | sample KBSCornC6_FD_21852 | JGI IMG/M metagenome (IMG submission 21852) | reverse complement strand
CCCTACAAATCGGAGATCGCGCCGCTGCTGATCGTCACCCAGCTCGAGGAATATAATTATGCGGGCGCGGCGGCGATCGCCTGCGTGATGCTGCTCATCTCGTTCGCGCTGCTCCTTCTGCTCAACCTGCTGCAGCATTGGCAGCAAAGGCGGATGGCATGACCGCCGCCGGGCTTCGCGAGCCGCCCGCGGCCAAGGCGCTGCTGATCGCCGCGGCGGTCATCTATATCGCCGTGATGCTCCTCCTGCCGCTCGGCGCGGTGCTGTACGAAGCGCTTCGGCAAGGGTGGAACGCCTGGGTTTCGGCGGTGACCGATTCGGATGCGCGGGAGTCGATCAAGCTGACCCTGATCGTCGCTGCGATCTCGGTTCCGCTGAACACGACCTTCGGGATCGCGGCCGCCTGGGCTGTCGCCAAATTCCAGTTCCGGGGCAAGACGGCGCTGATCGCGCTGATCGAGCTGCCCTTTTCCGTCTCGCCCGTCGTTCCGGGCTCGTGTTCGTGCTGCTGTTCGGAGCGCAGGGCTGGTTCGGCCCGTGGCTCGAGCGCCATGACATCCGCATCATCTTCGCGCTCCCGGGGTTGGTGCTCGCGACCTTGTTCGTCACCTTCCCGTTCGTCGCCCGCCAGCTCATCCCGCTGATGAGCGCGCAAGGGAGCGCGGACGAGGAAGCCGCGCTGACCCTGGGCGCCTCCGGGTGGCAGGCCTTCTGGCGCGTCACGCTCCCCAACATCCGCTTCGGGCTGCTCTACGGCGTGCTGCTGTGCAACGCTCGGGCGATGGGGGAGTTTGGGGCAGTCAGCGTCGTTTCCGGTCACATCCGCGGCGAGACCAACACCATGCCGCTTCAAGTCGAGGCACTTTACAATGACTATGACTTTGTCGCCGCCTTTGCCGTCGCGTCGCTCCTTGCTCTTCTCGCCCTCGTCACCCTCGCGCTCAAATCCGCGCTCGAGTGGCGATACCGCGAGGAACTCGCTGCGATCCACTGACATGTCGATCCGGGTCGAGCGCGTCTCGAAGAGCTTTTCCGCATATCCCGCGCTCGGCGATGTGTCGCTGACCGTGCGCGACGGCGAGTTCGTGGCGCTGCTAGGGCCCTCGGGCTCGGGCAAGACGACCCTGCTCAGGATCCTCGCCGGGCTCGAAGTGCCCGAGGCGGGGAAGGTCTGGTTCGGCGAGCGCGACGTCACGCGCGACAAGCCCGCGTCGCGCGGGATCGGCTTCGTGTTCCAGCATTACGCCCTGTTCGGACATATGACGGTCGCCCGAAACATCGCGTTCGGGCTCGACGTGATGCGGCGCGGGTCGCGGCCGCCGAAACGCGACATTGCGGCGCGGGTCCACCAGCTGCTCGAGCTGGTGCAGCTTCCGGGCCTCGGCAACCGTTATCCGAGCCAGCTCTCCGGCGGTCAGCGCCAGCGCGTAGCGCTTGCCCGGGCGCTTGCGCGCAACCCGCGAATCCTTCTGCTCGACGAGCCGTTCGGCGCACTCGACGCCAAGGTCCGGCGCGAGCTTCGCGTCGCGCTGCGGCAGATCCACGACGAGCTCGGGCTGACCTCGATCTTCGTCACCCACGACCAGGAGGAAGCGTTCGCGCTCGCCGACCGGGTCGCGCTTCTGAACCAGGGCCGCGTCGAACAGTTTGACGCGCCCGCCGAGATTGCCGCCAACCCCGCGAGCGCGTTCGTGACCAGCTTTCTCGAATAGGGAGCGGCTAATCGAGAAGTCGGTCACGCGAGTGAATCGCGTGACCGCGTCGGACGGGCTCGTTCGGCTCTAGGGCCGAACGCCCCGCCGGCCGGCACTCGCGCTCTTTTCGACACAAGCTCACGATTGCTGCGCAATCCTTCGCTTCTGCTCAGGCGCTCGTGACGTCCTTCACGTTATCGTCCGAGTTGCGGTCGATGTAGAAATTGTACGGGTCCACGCCGGCGAAGGTCGGCTTCACCTTCGAGTGGATCGTCAGCTTCTGCGCGCCGCTATGGATCGGCTGCTGCTCCATCATCACCACGTCCTTCGACGAGAAGGCGCCGAGCCCCGGACGCGCGGTGAAGAGCCCAATCTCGATCGGCTCGGCCAGCTTGGTCTTCGTCTCATTGCCCTTGCCGTCGGCGTAGAACTTGTCGGCGGAGATCGTGAGCGTCGTCGTCCAGCCGTCGCCGTCCTTCTTCGTCACCGCGTCGGTGACCTTGAGGTCGTAGAGCGTGATCTTCTCGAACAAATCGGTGATCAGCTGCTGCTGCTCGGGCGTCTTCGCTTGCCTACGGAACTCGGTGATGAGGTCGACCGAGCGCAAATAGGGTGGGCCCTTGAAGCGCCATGTGTCGAGGAAGCGCGAGAGCGCGCGGTCGACCGCGTCCTCGCCGAGCCGCTGCTGGAGCAGGTACATGGCGACCGCGCCCTTGCGGTAGTGGATGTACTGCTGGTTCTCAACCCGCTCGAGCGGGACTTCCTCGACCGCCTCGGCCTTGCGGCTGCGCAGATAATCGTCGAGCTCGTACTTGAGGAAGCGGCGGATCTTGTCGGGTCCGTAGAGGTGCTTCATCACCATCAGCGCCGAATATTGGGCGAGCGTCTCACTCGTCAGCGTGCCGCCCTGCATGTTCGCGCCGACCAGCTGGTGCGCCCAATATTGGTGCGACATCTCGTGCGCGACGACATAGGTCGTCCAGTCGATCTTGTCGGGATCGCTGGTGTCGGCGTTGAAGCCGATCGATTCCGAATAAGGCATGGTCCCGGCGAAGGCCTGGGCGAAGCTGTTGTAGCCGGGGAACTCGATGATCCGCGCATAGTCGAACTGGTACGGCCCGAAGTGCGCGCGGTAATAGTCGAGCGCGGCGCCCATCGAGTGCAGCATCTTGGGCACGTTCCAGTCGTGGCCGGCGTGGTAGAAGACCGACAGCTGGATGCCGTTGTGGTTCTCGCTCGCGAGCTCGTAGTCGGCCGACTGGATCGAGAAGAAGTTGAGGATCGGAGCGGTGCTGACGAAAGTCGCGGTGCGGCGGCCGTCTTTCGTCACGTCCGAGATCCGCTTGCCCGGGGCGATCGGGGTCTGGCCGGCATCGGTCGTCAGCCGGATTTCCGAGGTGACCCAGTCGGAGCCGATGTAGTTGCGCCTGGTCGCCGACATGTTCTCCAGCTTCGCCATCCGTAGCTCGGCGGGAAGGTGCTGACGGCGGCGCTGGGTGCGGTCGCTGAGCAGGCCGTTGCGGTCCATTCCGATCACCGGCGCGAACAGGCTGTTGTTGGCGAAGGTGCCGTTCTCAAGGATGTCCGTCGCCGGCCGGAACGCGCGGAAGCCGCGCCGCCACACGCGTGAGGTGAAGGTCAGCGCGGTCTTCGCGCCGGGCGCGAGCGGGGTGTCGAAGCGGTAGATTCGGTAGCCGAACTTCCGGTCGTCGCTGACGAGGTGCGCGCCGGCGATTTCGAGCTTCAGCCATTCGGTATCGTCGCTGAGCTTGCGGACGTGGATGTCGCGGATCGGACCATTGGTCTTGTTGACGAGATCGTAGCGGCCGTTCGTCAGAAGCAGGCGCTTGTGCGGGTAGAGCTGCACGTCGAGCGAAACGTGCGTGATCGAGGGCTGCGGCAAATTCTCGTACTTGAGATATTTGCGCTCGTAATCGGCGGTGTCTTTCTCCTGCTCGTCGCTGGTCTCGTAGCGGTTGAGGACCTTGATATTGTAATAGGAGTAGGCGCCGGTCGCCGCCATCGCCGCCGCCGAGACGCCGATGATCGCGAGCAGGGGCGCGGTCGCGAGCCGAGGCATCCTGCGGAGGCGGCTCCCGACCGACAATTCGGTGCCGCGCGGCCACAGCATGTGGGCGACGACCGCGAGAATGACGGCGAAGCACAGCCAGTAGAATTGCAGGATCGCCGCGCCCTTCCAGAAGCTGCCCGCGCCGACGAAGTCGCTGTAGGGGACGGCGGGCGTGCGGTCGTAGGTGTAGAGCGGATTCGAATAGCCCATGTTGCTGAGGAAGATCCCGCCAACGAACCAGACGAACAGGATTCCCCAGCCGACATATTTGTTGGGGCTGAGCACCTGGACGAAGACGGCGAGGATCGCGATCAGGAGTCCGTCGATTGCGGCGGGAACGACGAACCAGCCGAGATATTGCGGGATCCCGAACTCGCGCGCGCCGTCGACCAGCTGGTAGACGAGGCCGGTCGCCATCGCCGCGAGGTTCACGATCAGCAGGATGAGGAAGATGGCGAGCATCTTCGGCACGGTCATCACCCAGCTCGGGACCGCGGTGGAGTCTATGAGCTCGTTGAGCTTTCGGTCGCGTTCGCGCCACACCAGCTCGCCACCGTAGAAGGCCGCGATCATCAGGAGGAAGATCGAGGAGCCGCCCGACACCATGGTGATGGTCGCGGCGACCGTCGGATGATCCGAGGTCCCGAAGCTCGACTGGGCGATGAAAAGGAACAGCCCGGTGAAGCCGACCTCGAGCAGGATGAGCACGATCAGGCCGGGGCTGGTGAGGACCTGGCGGACCTCGACGCGGACCCGGGTCATGAACTGGGTGAGACGCGACGGCGTGCAGTAGCGGCCGACGACGGCCTCGCCGCCCCGCTCCACCGGCGCTTCGGCGATTTGCGTTTCGCGCGCCTTTCGCCTGGCTAGCCGTTTCAGGCGCCATCTCGAAGGCGCGCGCTCGGTCATCGAGAAGCGCCAGACCGTGAAGCCGAGGAACAGGAGGCCGAGCACGAGCGCCCAGATGCGGTTGAACAGGACCAGCCCGGACAGGTCGACGAGGCGGGTGTTCATCTCCGCCTGAGTCCAGTAGCGCGTCGCTTCCTGAAGCGCGCCGGAGCCGAGCGGCTCCCAGCGGGCGAAGATGTCGCGATATTCTATCTTCCGCCCGAGCGTGCTGCTGGTCACGAGATAGCCCATGACGAGCGTGATCGCCCCGACATAGGCCGCCATCATCGATCGCAGCACCGTCGCGAGCGCAAACAGCACGGCGCTCATCAGGAAGATGTTGGGAAGCGCGAACAGCGCGAAGTTCCAGCCGTAAAAGCTGAGCTTCTGCGGGCCGACCGTTTCCGGGTCGACCCACGGCATCATCGAGCCGATCGCCATCCCGATCGGGATCGCGAGATAGCCGAGCCAGGCGATGACGAGGCCTCCGNCGAANCGGCCGAGCACGATCTGCCGCGCCGTGACGGAGGTCGCCCGGACGATCGGCGCGAACCCGCTATTGTCGTCGCGGACGATGGCGTTGGCGACGAAGGCGGTGATCACGAACAAATAGAAAAGCGAGAAGGCCGAGGTCGCGACGGCGATGGCGTAAGGCGCGTTCTCGTGGACCGCGCCGGGGGTTCCGATGCTGACGTTTTCGCTCGCGGTGATCCCGAAGCCCATCAGGAAGAAGATTGCGATCGCGACCCAGAAGACCGGATTGCGAAGCTGGTAACGGATTTCGAATCCGGTGATTCCGAAGATCATCTCCGCTGCTCCTCAGGCCGCGCGGCGGAGCGTGGAGAGGGTCGAGAAGTAAACGTCCTCGAGCCCGCCCTCGACCGGGTCGAATCCTTGCGGCTGCTTGTCGGCGAGGACGTGGATCACCGATTTGCCCGCGAACAGGCGGGTCGAGATGACCTCGTGCTGCTGCTGGTATTGCTCGACCTCGTCGCGGTCGATGACCTTCTTCCAGATGCGGCCGCGGGTGGCGGCAATGAGATCGCCGGGCTTGCCTTCGAGCTGGACCCGGCCGTTCGCGAGCACCGCCATGCGCGGGCAGAGGTCGGCGACGTCGTCGACAATGTGGGTCGAAAGAATGACGACGACATTGTCGCCGATCGCGCCGAGCAGGTTGAGAAAGCGGTTGCGCTCCTCCGGGTCGAGGCCGGCGGTCGGCTCGTCGACGATGATCAGCTCGGGGTTGCCGATCAGCGCCTGGGCGATCCCGAAGCGCTGCCGCATTCCGCCCGAGAAGCCGGCGATCGACTTGTTGCGGACGGCCCAGAGGTTGGTCTGCTCGAGCAGGGTCTCGACAACCGACTTGCGCTGCTTCGCGCCGGTGATGCCCTTCAGAACCGCGAGCTGATCGAGCATCGCGTAGGCGGAAACGCGGGGATAGACCCCGAAGTCCTGCGGCAGGTAGCCGAGGGTTCGCCGCAGCCGCTCGGGATCGGCGAGGACGTCGGTGTCCCCGAACCTGATCGAGCCCGCGGTCGGCTGCTGCAGCGTCGCGACCGTGCGCATGAGGGTCGACTTGCCGGCCCCGTTGGGTCCCAGCAGGCCATACATCCCGCGCGGGATCGAAAGCGTGACATCGTCAAGGGCGACCGTGCCGTTGGCGTAAGTATGGGAGAGATTGGCGATTTCGAGCATATAGTCCCCCGCTTCGAGCCCATGCCTAGGCGAGGCGGCCACGGACGGCAAACGGCGGTTCGACCAGTCGACGAACGGTTGTTGGATCTGTGCAGCAGGCCGAGCGATCGGACGGCGGATGGCGTCGGCGGGGCTTGCTCGCTTGACGCAAATCAAGCCTGACGTGCAATTGTGTGACCCGAAAAACACAATAGCGATTAGAAACCGGACATTATCCAAAGTTAATGAACGTTACCCCTGTTAACGGGTTGCATCGGCCCTGAGCGGCCCACTACCCAGCCCGTCCGGGAAGATGCTCGGCCCATTTCTGTCCAAATGCCGCTGTTGGCGGCCACAGAGGAATTTTGTCTATGAAGATTTCGAACCGTCGGATCGCCCTGCTCACCGGCGCATCGGTTGCCGTGATGGGCTATGCAGCGCCCGCGTTCGCCGCGACGGCCATCCAGCCCGGTGTGTGCCAAAGCAACTCCGGGGCAGACGTCAGCGAAACTCTCGACATCACGCTCGTCGGCAACACTGGCGTGGCGAGCGATTCGCACCCGGCGAATGCAGTCGTGAACAGCTGCCCGACCGGCGAGATCGTTCAGAGCGCCAATGCGACGGGCGCGGCGCCGGACCACGGCGATGTCGACGCCACCATCAAGAATGGTGCCGCCGGGGAGCCGGGCGTCCTGGCGATCGCGATGGATACGAACACGACCGGCNATGCNACGGCCTTCGCTTCGATCTTCAATTATGGCGTCGGCCAGCTCGGCGGCGGCGCCGGCACCATCGATCTTGCGATCGACAACGACGGCTCTCTTCTCACCGACGCCGACGCAATTGCGAAGGGCACGGGCCTGGCCGTGGCGACCGCGACCATGGGCGGTTCCAACGGGCTCGACTGGGGCTACGGCATTTATCAGTCGGCGACGGGTGTGAATCATGGCGGTGCGAGCGCGATCAACGTTGCAATCGCCAATGATGGCGCGATCACGGTCGACGCATCCGGCTATGCGTCGGGCGCGACGGCAACGGCGAACGCACATGGCGATTGGGGCATTTGGCAGATCGGCTCGGGCGGCGAGACCGTCGCTGTCAACCTGACGAACAACGGCACCATCGCGGTCAACGCTGCGGCGATGGCGAACGCTGGCGAAGGGGATGCGAGCGCAGACGCCGATCTTGTCGGCGGAATCGTCCAGGCCGCCTTTAGCGGGACGAGCCTTGCCGCGAACATCGACAACGGCGGGTTGATCCAGGTCGCGGTCGGCGCCTTCGCTGACGCGGCGGCGACAGCGCTCGCTGACGCACATCTGACCTATGGAGTCGCTCAGACCGTCGGCGCGACCATGTCGGGAACGGCAGGGTCGGGCATCGCCTCGATCAACAACGACAGCCGGATCCTGGTGCACCTGGGCGCCAATGCGACCGGCGGAGACCTCGCCATGGCCCATGCCGCGGTCAGCGGGACTTCGGCCGGCGGCGTGATCCAGGTCGTGAACGCGCTTGCCGGAGACACCGGTTCGGCGGCGATCGAGAATGCGGGGACGATCGACGTCTCCGCGACCGCCAACGCATCGGCTTACGGTACCGCGCTCGCGAGCGCGTCGATCGCCAACGGGATCGTTCAGAACGTCACCGGCAGGAACGGCGGCGACGCGACGGCTTACATGACCAACGCGGCCGACGGCGTGATCGGCATCAATGCCGCGGCCATCGCCAACGGCGGCACTGCCGCGGGCATGGTGACGACCACCGAGGGCGTCGGAGCGACCGCGGTCTATACGACGAGCCCGCTTCCGGGCGCGTCGGCGAACATCGGCGTCGGAATCGCGCAGACCGCCAAGGCCGGCTTCGGCTTCGACGTGGTCGGCGCGGGCGCGGCCGCGGAAACCGTCGCGGTCGGCGGCTCCGCATCCGCATCGCTGGCCAACGCGGGCACCATCCACATCGGCGCCACGGCGAGTGCAAACGGAACGGCTGAGTACGGCACGGCGCTTGCTTCGGCGAACGTCGGCACGGGAATTGCGCAGAATGTCAGCGCGAGCGGCGGCAATGCCGACGCAACCCTCGACAATAGCGGAAGCATCAGCGTCACCGCGCTGGCCAACGCCAACGGCGAAGTGGCGATCGGCACGGGCGCTGTTGCGACCGGCTACGACACCGACGCGACTGCTTTCACGGTTCCGGGCGCGCAGGCGAACATCGGCGTCGGAATCGCCCAGGTCGCAAGCGCCAATGGCGGAGTGACGGCCACATTCATCACTCCGGACGCCTATACGACGCTCAACACCGGCGCGATCGCCGGCGACGCGTCGGTCTCGCTGACCAACAGCGGAGCGATCGGGATTGCAGCCACAGCCTATGCAACAGGCGCCGGCGCAGCCAGCGCGCTGGCGTCGGTCGGCACCGGTGTCTTCCAGATGGCGAATGCCGGAGCGGCGACCGTCGCAATGGGCGCGGACTATGCGACGATGGCGCTGGTCGGCGGCAACGCCTCGGCGCTGATGAGCAACACCGCCTACGGTTCGATGACGGTTAATGCGGCGGCCCATGCGAGCGGCACGTCCGCAGTCGCGGTCGCGAGCGTTGGCGCCGGGCTGGTCCAGAATGCGACCGCGGAGGCGGGCAGCGCCTATGCGAGCGTCGCAAACAGCGGCGCCATCTCGGTCGGAGCAACGGCCAGCGCCTACGGAACGGGCGTCGCGAGCGCCGTCGCTTCGATCGGCACCGGAGTCCGCCAGGACCTCAGCGGCAGCAGCTACGCGACCGGAATCGTCGCCAACAGCGGGTCGCTTGCCGTCAATGCGACGGCTTATGCGACCGGCACCTCGGCCATGGCAGGGGCGAACGTCGGCGCGGGCCTGGCGCAAGTCGTCAGCGCGTCGGACGGCTCCGCCTTCGCGAGCGCGTCGAACTACGGCACCATGGCGGTCGCCGCTTCGGCCAATGCGTTCGGTAGCGCCTACGCCAGCGCTTCGGCGGTCGTCGCAGCGGGCATCAGCCAATATGCGAGCGCCGCTGGCGGTAATGCGACGGCCTTCCTGAGCAACAACGGCGCGCTTTCCGTGAGCGCTCTTGCGAATGCGACCGGCGACAGCGCGGTCGCGAATGCCGCCGCTCTCGGCGTCGCGCAGAGCGTGATTGCCGCGGACGGCTCGGCCTATGCGAGCATGATCAACAGCGGTTCGCTCACCGTGGCCGCAAGCGCCAATGCGAATGGCCTGACGGCAGCTTCGGCCAATGCCTATGCGACGGGCGTGGTCCAGTCGGCCAGCAATGTGGCCTTCACCAACAGCGGCACGGTCAACGTGCGCGCTTCGGCGAACGCCGCGGGCATTCCGTTCGCGACTGCGACCGGAACCGGGACCACTGCGGGAACGACTCTGACGACGGCCGCGAACGGCGCAGCGCTTGCGTCGGCCGCCGGGTATGTCGCGAACGGCAACGGCAATCCGCTTTCGGTCGCAATCGCCAACTCGGGAACGATCAACGTCAGCGCGACTGCGGTCGCTCCCGTGACCGCGATGGCGAACGCGGTCGGAATATCGGTCGACAACGCACCTACGGCGGCGGCCGGAAACCCGGTCGGCGGAACGATCGTCAACAGCGGCACGCTGAACGTGGTCGCGAGCGCGGCGGGCGGGGTGACCGCGACGACGGTGACCAACACCACCGCGGACGGTGCGACGACCACGGTCGTCACCACGCATCCGGCCTCGAGCGCGAACGCGACCGGGATCGCGGTTGCCGGCGGCGCCAACAATCTGACGATCTCGAACTCGGGCTCGATCAATGTCGACGCGATCACGGCGAACGGCGGCGCGGCTAGCGCCACCGGGATCCGGGTCGCCGCCAACGGTACGGTCGTTCCGGCGGCGGGCGACGTCCTCACCATCAACAATTCGGGCGACATCATCGCCCGCTTCTCGATGGACGGGGGGACGACGTTCCACCGCGGGACCGCGATCGACGTCAGCGAAGCGCCGAACAGGACGGTCATCAACCTGCTCGGCGGCAACGTCACCGGCGACATCAACGTCCAGGACGGCGACTCGATCAACGTGCTGACGGACGAGACGGTGTTCAACGGCGTGATCAACGCAGGCTGCTTCGACGCGGATGCGATTGCTGCGGGCGGCAATAGTCCCGACCTCAGCGCGTGCGGCGTCGGGACGCTGGCGATCGGCGACGGCGCCGAGGGCGGTGGCAATCTCCACCTGCCGATCGACGCGGTCGACGGTCCGTCCTACGCCTTCGTCGACACCTTCACGGTGAACGCCGACGGCACGCTGACGCTCGACCTTCCGGCTGTCGCCAGCGGAACCGCCGATCCCGGCACCTATCCGCAGATCTTCGCCGACGTGGCGAACCTCGATGGAACCCTGGTGGCGAATGTTCCGGCACCGGAGAACGGGCTGTTCGACACGGTGCTCTATGACAATGTCATCGACGCCAACACGCGGAACGGCGAGTTCGCGACCTGCACGATCAACGGCGTGCCGACCGGCTCGCTGCTGATCAGCGCCGGCTGCGTCTATGACGCGGATGCGAATGTCGACATCGGGATCAACCGTGCGGCGTTCAACTCGGTCGAGGGTCTTAACGGCAACGGAAGCGCGGTCGGCGCGGGCCTCGAGTGCATTTACGACGTCAACCTGACCGGCGGCGTCGCGGACATGTTCGCGGACCTTTTCCTGATCAGCGACGCGGCGAACTACAATGTCGCGCTCAACCAGCTGTCGGGCTCGGCGTACGCGAACTACCTGAACTCG
>JGI24740J21852_10001375_pt1 | contig 11107 bp, 8 predicted proteins | sample KBSCornC6_FD_21852 | JGI IMG/M metagenome (IMG submission 21852) | reverse complement strand
CGGCAGTCACCACGTCCTGGATCACCACACCGGCCTCCTCTACGAGTGCCGAGCCGTTCTGCACACGGCCCACCGAATCGCCGATCAGCTCCTTGATCTCCTTGGCGGCGCTCGCTGAGCGTTGCGCCAGGCTGCGCACCTCGCCCGCCACCACGGCAAAGCCACGGCCCTGCTCACCCGCGCGGGCGGCCTCCACCGCAGCGTTCAGCGCCAGGATGTTGGTCTGGAAGGCGATGCCCTCGATCACGCCGATGATGTCGGCAATCTTCTTGCTGCTTTCGTTGATGCCGGACATGGTCTCAACCACGCGCCCGACCACCTCGCCGCCCTTGACGGCAATATCCGAGGCATTGACGGCCAGCGTGCTCGCCTGACGTGCGTTGTCGGCATTCTGCTTCACGATGCTCGTCAGTTCTTCCATGCTCGACGCCGTTTCCTCCAGCGACGACGCCTGCTGCTCCGTGCGCTGCGACAGGTCGGCATTGCCGGCGGCAATCTGCTTGGTGGCGCTGGCAATGGAATCCGCTGAGTTCTTGATGTCGCCAATCGTGCCGGTCAGCTGCTGCTGCATCTGCGACATGGCGAAAAGCATACTGTCACGATCGCCCGGGCGGGTCTGCACCCGCAACGCCAGATCACCATTGGCGATGCGCGCGGCAATGTCTGCGGCATAAGCTGGTTCACCGCCCAACTGACGTTGCAAGCCACGCGTCACGGACACCACAACCACGGTCATCAGCAGGCCAATACCGAACAGCAAGCCCAGCGACTGGATCAGCGAGGCGCGGAACGCCGCATCCACATCGTCGATATACAGCCCCGTCGTCATCGACCAATCCCAAGGCTGGTAATACGAGACGTAGGTCAGCTTGGGTTCAGCCTTGTCGCTACCGGGTTTGGGCCACAGATAGCGCACGAACCCGCCGCCGGCCTTGGCTGTTTGCGCAATGTCGACAAACAAGTGCTTGCCTTCCGGATCCGTTGCACCGGACATATTCTTGCCGACCATCTCGGGCTTGATCGGATGCATAACCGACACGGTGTCGGTTCTGGACAGCGAGAAGTAGCCGTCTGTGCCATAGCGCATGTCTTTCAGACGCGCGATAGCCTGGGCCTTCGCTTCGTCCACCGTCATCTTGCCGTCCTGCGCCAGTTGGGCGTATTCCTTGATGACGCTGAACGCCGTCGCGCTGACATTCTGGAGATCGCGTTGCCGCTCTTCCATTCGTACGGTGCGCGCGCCCCATGCACTCCACAATGTAATGACAAGCAGGCACAGCCAACTCAGGACGAGCGGCAGCCACAGCTTCTGACGAAGCGTGAGTCGATTCATCTTCCTTCCCTCCAAGCGTTTCTTGTGTCCGCGCATGGCACAGTTGCTGTGCGCGGCGCTCCCCTGGCGCGATTACACGCGCTCTGCTTGAGCTATCGAGCACATATGCGAAAAACTTGAGTAGGACATGCACTCAAGTGCCAGTTCGCTATTGAGGAAGGGAGAGAAAAAAGAAGACGCCTTAGCGCAAGGCGTCAGGATTGATGCTGGGAAGCGTGCCGCCTGTGGACGTCGTGGCGGGCACAGGCGTGGATGTCGATTCTGTTTGCGGTGCGGCAGCCTCAGCAGCCGGATGATCGACAGGCGTCCAGGATTCCCACAAGCCATGGCGACGCAGCGTTTCGGGCGCGTCGGTGGCGGCGGAGGATGACGCCACGGCAACTTCTGCCGAGGCCACCTTCGCCACCACCTCGATATGCGACCCCGCCATGCGCACAGCGTGGCCGCCGGCGTCACGCACTGCCACGCCGTGCGCGGCAATCTGGCGATAGCTGCCATCCTTGTGCCGCATACGGAATTCCGCCACGTACGCCGGCGTGTTGCCGTCAACGTGCGCCTGGATGCGATTAAGCACCATGGGCAAATCATCCGGATACACCAAGCGGAGATATTCACTCGTGCTTGGGCCGATCTCCTTGAGCGAGTAGCCGAGCATGCCGGCAAAGCGCGCGGAAAACTGCGCTGCGCGCGTGACCAGATCGAACTCCCAGAGGCCAACATCTGCACCGTCGAGCAGCAGTTGGTGGCGAGCAACGAGCTCTGCTTCGCGACGACGGTAGCTCTGCTCCAGATCGTTGAGTGCCTGTACGGTTTCCTTGCGCAGACGAATTTCGCGCGTCGCGATGGCGGCGGCGGTGTCGCCAGTGGCGCGATCCCGATAACCCAGCAGGAAAGCAGCGAGCACCGTTGCAACCGCGCCAATTACCAGCAGCAACTGCAAGCCTGCAGGCGCATTGCGGGGCATAGCTGGAAGCGTCGAAAACGAGCCGGCGAGCGACGCCGTGTACACCGCATCCACCGTCAAGGCGATGCCAAACAGCACGCTCACAAACAGACTGACGCCTGGGCGGCGTACCGCCACCCCAGTCGCCCCCGAGCGCGCCGAAAACGCAAACTGCAGTGCAGCCGCACACGCCACCGCCGACAGCACCATGACGATGCCGAGCAGCCCAGCGTCTTCCCAGGCGGTGGCGCTGAAGCTCGTCACGCCCGCCAGCAGCAGCACCGCCACCGGGCCGCTCACGCTCAGCAACACGCCGAGCAACATGGCGCGCACTAGGCCTGCACGCCCGCCCAGCACGCACCACAGCGCCGCAACGGCCAGGCTCCAGCAGAACGAAGCCAGCGTCATCACAAGCACGGCGGTGTCTTCATGCAAAGGCCAATGCGCAAGCAGCGGCAGCAGCGGCACCGCCCACAGCCCGACCGCCGAGAATAGCGCTGTCATGACCAGCGGCACGCGTGTGCGCGAGGCCGTCGCACTGCGCAAGTCATCGAGCAAACGCAGCAGCAAGCTGCCCGCGCCGCATGCCACGACAAATGGCAGCAACGCAGGCAACAATGCGCGCGCCAGCGCACTGATCAGGTGAGCGATGAACGCCTCATCCACGAGGGAGCGTCTCCTGTTGGTTCGAGCCGTTCAATGAATCAACCACGGGTCTGGAAGCCGTCCGGATTCATGCTCTGCCAACGCCATGAGTCTTCACACATGCGCTCGATGCCGTATTGCGCGCGCCACCCCAGGAGCGAGGCCGCCAGTGCCGGGTCGGCATAGCACGCTGCAATATCGCCGGGGCGGCGGTCCACGATCTGATACGGCACCGGCTTGCCGCTGGCGCGCTTGTAAGCCTCCACGACTTCCAGAACCGAATACCCACGGCCCGTGCCGAGGTTGACGGTAAAGCCGCGGTTATCACGGCGCAAGGTGTCGAGCGCCGACAAATGGCCGCGCGCAAGATCCACTACGTGGATGTAGTCGCGCACGCCCGTGCCGTCGGGCGTGGGCCAGTCGCCGCCGTAAATCGAAAGTTTCTCTCGCTTGCCGACCGCCACCTGTGCCACATACGGCATCAGATTGTTGGGGATGCCGCGCGGGTCTTCACCGATCAGGCCGCTGTGGTGCGCCCCCACCGGGTTGAAATAGCGCAGATAGGCAATCTGCCAAGCGGCATTGGAAATCTCCAGATCGCGCAGCACCTGCTCGCCCATCACCTTGGTCTGGCCATAGGGGTTGGTGGCCGACAGCGGAAACGATTCGGTAATCGGCACGGTATGCGGATTGCCATACACCGTTGCCGACGAGCTGAACACCAACTGGCGCACATTCGCATGCGCCATGGCCGCGCACAGCGTGACCAGCCCTCCCATATTGTTGTCGTAGTAAGCCAGCGGCTTCTGCACCGATTCACCCACCGACTTGAGCGCCGCAAAGTGAATGACAGCGGAGATGCGCGAACTGGCAAACAGGTCGTCGAGCAAGCGCCGGTCACGCACATCGCCCTGCACGAACTTCGGCGTCTTGGCGGTGATCTGCTCGATGCGGGACAGCACAGTCGAGCTGCTGTTGCACAGGTTGTCGAGGCCGATCACCTGGTAGCCCGCATCCAGCAGTTCAACCCAGGTGTGCGAGGCGATGTAGCCGGTAGCGCCGGTCAGCAGAATGGTTTCTGTCATGGGGTGCGAGGTATCGAGGAAGGAGAGAGCTAGCGTGCCGGTTTGAACCCGGCATCGTCGTTCTACGCTGCGCTGACCTGCTCCGCAGCGCGCAAAACAGCGCGATCATAACAAAGCCTGCCAACGGCTCGCGGGCAGTTTGAAGCCCCTGTTGCCCAAAAAGGCACTACGGGTGGCCGTCGGGATGGGACGCCGCTTGCCACTCAGCATAGGCTGCGCGCAAACGCCATGCCGAAGTCGCATCGCGCAGGCCCAGTGCGTACCCCACCTCAGCAGGGTCCGCGCCTGCGTCGAACAGCGCGGCGGTGTAGCCGTTGCGCAGCGTCTGCGGTGACAGCCGCTCGCTGCGGTGCAGCAACGCCGGCAATGCGGCCAGCCAAGCCTCCACGCGCCGGTACACCGACGCGGCGTGCATGACGCGCCCGCCGGCATCGGCAACGAACACGCGCTCGCCCGGCACTTCTGCGTGTGCGCGCACCGCCAGCCAGGCAGCCAACGCGGGGCGTGCGGCTTCCAGCATGGGCGCCTTGTACGACGGGCCGCGTGGGCGCTCGACCGTGATCACCTCCAGCGCATCATCCACTTGGCGGAGCAGCAGCGATTGCACCTGCGCGACCTTCAGCCCCGCGCCATGGCACACGGCTACGAGTGCGCGGTCGCGCGCCAGCTTGAACGCGCTGGCGTTGACGGCGGCCTCGCTGGCCTGCGCGCCCACTTCCAGTGACGCCTCAATTGCCGCACGTTCAGTCAATGAAAGGAACGTGGTCGGATCGTTCTCGCCTTCGGCCAACTTCTGCTGCACCGCAGAGCTTGCAGGGTTGTGCGTGCCAGTCCGTTGCTGCTCGATCTGATGGAAGACGCGCTCGATCAGGCGTGCGTAGCGGTAGCGATGCAGCTTGGTCAGGCCCGACTCGTCGAGAAACGCAGCGATGTCGCCGGCACTCCAATCGGCCAGCGCGCGCTGGTGCGACTCGGCCCAGCGCAGCCATTTGCGCCACATCGCGCGATACACCGTCGCCGACGATTCGCGATAGCCGCGGGCGGCCAGCCAGTATTCGAAGGCTTGAGCGGGCCGCTCAGCCCAGTCTTGCAGGCTGGGCTGAAACAGATCCGGAACGGGCGTGGCGGGCGGCGTGAACGAGGTCAATGCGGTAGCGGAAATGCAGAAAAACGGGCGCGGGCGGACCGGGGGGTTGGCAATTCGCGTATCCTGCCGAGCGTAACACGCAGCCCATGTATCCCATTGCGGACCCCATCGTGAAGAAAACAGACCTCGAAAAACTCAAGGGCCTCAAGATCGCCAACAACATCAAGCGCGGCAGCCAGCGCACCGGCAAGCCCGGCCAGGGCACCGGCAAGGCGATTCCCCAGAACAAACTCCTGAAAGCGCTGCTCGGCAAGCCCGCGGAAGACGACACGAAGAAGTGGGGAAAATCCTGACGCGCAGTCCACACATCTAGAACCCCGCCCTGTTGTTCCAACGGGCGCTTGGGTGCTACCGTCCGGCGCGTTTCCACATCATCGCAGCGCCTGTGCCCTGCGCCGGACATGCCCTCCTCCACGCCCTCCTCGCCTTACCCCCACCTGCTCCAGCCCCTCGACCTGGGCTTCACCACGCTCAAGAACCGCGTGCTGATGGGCTCGATGCACACCGGTCTGGAAGATGGCAACCACTTTGACCGGCTGGCCGCCTACTTTGCCGAGCGCGCTCGCGGCGATGTCGGCCTGATGGTGACGGGCGGATTCGCACCCAACATTGCCGGGTGGACAAAGCCCTTTGCGGGGCGCCTCGCCACGCATGGCGCCGCACGCCGCCACCGCACGGTCACCAACGCCGTGCACGAGGAAGGCGGCAAGATCGCCCTGCAGATCCTGCATACCGGCCGCTACGGCTACCACCCGTTTGCGGTGGCGCCCACGGCGTTGCGCTCGCCCATCAGCCCGTTCACGCCACGCGAGTTGTCAGCGCGCGGTATCGAACGACAGATCCGCGCCTTCGTGCGCTGCGCCCAACTGGCCCGTGAAGCCGGCTACGACGGCGTCGAGATCATGGGTTCCGAGGGTTACTTCATCAACCAGTTTCTCGTCACGCATACCAACAAGCGCACGGACGACTGGGGCGGCAGCTATGCGAACCGCATGCGCCTGCCCGTGGAAATCGTCCAACGCACGCGCGAAGCCGTCGGCAAGGATTTCATCATCATCTATCGCTTGTCGATGATCGACCTGATCCCGGACGGCAGCTCGTGGGAGGAAGTCGTGCAGCTCGCCAAGGCCGTGGAGCGCGCGGGCGCCACCATCATCAATACGGGCATCGGCTGGCACGAGGCGCGCATTCCCACCATCGCGACGAGCGTGCCGCGCGCAGCGTTTGCGTGGGTCACGAAGAAGATGAAGGGCGAGGTCGGCATTCCGCTGGTGACGTCCAACCGCATCAACACGCCGGAGGTGGCGGAGGCCGTGCTGGCCGATGGCTGCGCCGACATGGTCTCAATGGCGCGCCCGCTGCTGGCTGATGCCGATTTCGTGCGCAAGGCCGCCACGAACCGCGCGCAGGACATCAACACCTGCATCGCCTGCAACCAGGCGTGCCTGGACCACGCATTCAAGGCGAAGATTGCGAGCTGCCTCGTCAACCCGCGCGCGTGCCATGAGACCGAACTCGTGATCCGCCCGACGCCCGCCAAGCGGCGGTTTGCGGTGGTAGGCGCGGGGCCTGCAGGCCTGTCGGCAGCCATCACGCTGGCCGAGCGCGGGCACGCGGTCGATCTCTTCGATGCAGCCCCTGAACTCGGCGGCCAATTGAACATGGCCAAGACGATCCCGGGCAAGGAAGAATTTCACGAGATGCTGCGTTACTTCAAGCGCCGGGTTGAGGCCACCGGCGTGACGCCACGCCTGGGCGCGCGCGTGGATGCGCAGCAACTGCTGGCAGGCAAATACGACGAGATCATCATCGCGACGGGCGTGTCGCCGCGCAATCCGAAGATCCCTGGGCAGGACCATCCGAGCGTGCTGTCGTACATCGATGTGCTGCGCCATCGCAAGCCGGTGGGCAAGCGCGTGGCGATTGTCGGGGCGGGTGGCATCGGCTTTGACGTGGCGGAATTCCTCGCGCTTGACGGCCACTCGCCCACGCTGGATCTGCAGACGTGGCGCGCCGAATGGGGCGTGGGAGATCCGACCGAAGTGCGTGGCGGTGTGGATGGCATCCGCCCCGAACCGCAAACACCTGCGCGCGACATCGTCCTGCTGCAGCGGCGCGCCGGCAAACTTGGCGGTGGCCTGGGCAAGACCACCGGCTGGATTCATCGCACAAGCCTGAAGAACCTGGGCGTGCGCATGGTGGGCGGCGTCAACTACGAGCGCATCGGCGACGAAGGCCTGCTCGTGAGCTACGGCGAAAAACGCGAAGCGGCCGAATGGCTGCCGGTTGATTCCATCGTGCTGTGCGCAGGGCAGGAACCGCTGCGAGAACTCGTTGAACCGCTGCAGGCTGGCGGGGCAAAAGTGCACATCATCGGTGGCGCAGATGAAGCGCTTGAGCTCGATGCCAAACGTGCGATCGACCAAGGCACGCGGCTGGCTGCATCGCTGTAGCGCGGGGCCGACTGGATAGCGCGTCGCATGAAAAACTCAGCGTTCGCTTCATGTTTCGCGCTTTCAATGAGAGTTAAAAAAATAGACGCATGAAAGGGCTTTCCTGCGCTTGCTGAAGTGCGCGCCGTGACCTTAGATGCCATTGCGCAAGCCGCTCAACCGGCCATCAGGCCGTAGTAGCACGCAAGAGGAAGCGGCACGCCTTGCGGTGGGGTGGGACGGTGCATGGGCACAACCACGGCCATCGCCGGAGGATCGCGCCATGCCCGACCAGCCTTCCAACTCCGGATCATCCGATCTGCTGCGTGCCCTCGGCGCAGACCTGTCGACCCATCCGAGTGTGCTCTCCGAGCGCGAGCGCGAACTGCTCGCCAGTCTCGTCGCACAGCTCAAGACGCAGACCACCGATCCGAACGTAGGCAACGCGATTCATACCGCGCTGTCCAACACGCTCGGCAAGCGCGCCAGCGATGTCCTCGGTGCGGCCATCGCCTCGCATCTCCTGGGCGCCGGAGGCCGCGTGCCGGCACAGGTCAATCCGGCGGTAGGGCCGGTGGTCGCGCATCCGGTGGCGCCCGTGGTGTCTGAGCCAGGCATCTTTGGCCCGATTGCCCCATCGCCCATCGGCCCCGTCGCGAATGACCCGAGCGGCGGGCCATGGGTGTGGCCGCCGTTGAACCCGCCGCCGCTTTTTCCGCCATCCATTCCGCCCGTCCCGCCGAACCCGGGGCCGGGCCCGGTGCCCGTTCCCATCCCCATTCCGGTCGATCCACAACCCGTACCGGTTCCCGGCGTACCGCCCTGGTTTCCGATTCCCGTGCCGCCTTCGCTGCCGCCGGACGACCCGTTCTTCCCGCACGGTCCCCAACCCATTTTTCCGCCGATCCCACTCGGCGATCCGGGGGTTCCGCCGCCTCCGGAACCGATTGATCCGGGCGATCCGCAACCGATCGACCCAGGCTGGCCGGGCGACCCCCAACCTGGCGAGCCAGGAAATCCGGAACCGGTCGATCCTGGCGAGCCCGGCCCGGTCGGTCCTGTCGGCCCCGGCGACCCGGGGGACCCCGGCGGCCCAGGCCCTGTTGGGCCGGGAGAACCGACTGGCCCCATCAATCCTGGGCCGGTAGATCCGGGTGGCCCCGGACCTGCGGACCCTGGAAGCCCAGGTGATCCGGGCCCGTCAGACCCCGGTTCGCCAGAACCTGGGCCATCCGACCCGGAGGGCCGATGGAACGGCGTGCTGGATCCTGGCGCGCTCGAATCCATCGTCGACCAGTTCGCCAGCATGGCGGTGTTGCAGCAAGTGGCCGGTGCAGTGGCTGCGGCGGGCGCGCGCTTTGAAACCCAAGTCGTCTACACGCGTTCGATCGAAGCCAGCGAAACCCTGGCTCCTGCGCCGGTGCGCATCCAGGTGCTGCGCGATGCTCCGCAGATCGACAAGCTGCTCGTAGGCCCCGTGGAGCGGGCCTTGCCGGGTGCCGCCCGCCGACTTGCGCCGCGTGCGCGGCAAGTGGGCCGGATTCGTGTGTCCGTGCTCGCGCTGCAGCCCGGTACCAGCACGCGCGTCGATCTGGCCAACCAGCCTGCGCACGCCAACGACGTGGTGCTGGTGGCAACGCTCGGCAGCACGGGCACGGCCAATGCATCGCTGCGCATGCTGCGCGGACCGCTGCGCCTGGCGGGTGTCGACCCTCGCCGTGGACAGATCGTGGTACCGCTCTCCACGGGGCGCGCCGTGGTCGTGCCCGCTTTGCGGCCTGCGGAGATCGTCGCCCCTGTCGGACCCAACGCCAGGCCGCTGCTGGTCGCTGTCGTGCTGGCAGAGCTTTCGGTCAAATAAGACGGAGGCCAGCGTGATCGCCCCCATGCTTGACTATCAGCCGGACGTTCTCGCACCGCGCGCAGCGGTGCAGCGCATCCGCGCCCGCGCGATGTCGGATCAGCCGCTGCGTATCAATCCGCGGCTGCGCTTTGGGCAATCGGAGCAAGGCTGGCTGATGCATGTTGAAGACCCTGACCGTCGCATCGGGCGCACCTTCGCCGTCAGCCCGAATGTCTGGAGCAGCCTGCGCCGGATGCAGCCCGGCGACGTCGCCCCGTCAATGGACCCGTTCATGCATAACGTGCTCGTTGACGCTGGCGTGCTGGTATCGGCCGCCCAAATCGATGCCGCGCAGGTGCCGGCGCTCGAAGCCGCGCGGGCGTCGTTCGCCCGGGAAAACTATGGCGTGGTGACCGACGCCCTGCACCCGTACGAGGTGGCAGTCTTGCGGCGTTACCTCCGTCACGGCGTACGCTCGGGCGCCATCCGGTTTGGCGACCCGCAAGTGCCGCGCCGATACCGCGCCCACAATGATCCGATGCTGCGAACGCTGCAGGCGCGCCTCACGCCGTTGATTTCGCACGTGGTGGGCGCTCCGGTCAAACCGTCGTACGCCTACCTTGCGGCGTATACGCAGGGCGCGGTCCTGCACCGGCATGTCGACCGGCCGCAGTGTGAATACAGCCTGACGATCGCCGTGGACTACACGCCCGAACCGACCCTCGAAGCCTCGTGGCCCATCCGTCTGGGCCTGCCCGATGCCGAAGTGCTGGTCTACCAAAGCCTGGGCGATGCGCTCGTCTATGCCGGCCCGCGCGTGGTCCATTTTCGTGAGGCCTTGCCCGAAGGACACATCTCGACCTCGCTGCTGCTGCACTACGTCAACCTCAACTTTCGTGGGTCGCTCAATTGAAATTCGAACCACAGCACTTGCCGACGGCATCCTGGCCCGACCTGTTACCGGTGGAGCTCGTCCATCCGCCATGGTGGGCGTCATGCGACGAATTCCTGCCGCCCAACGAACTCGAGCTCGTGCGCGAAGCGGCGCTGGCGGACCCGGCCGCATACCGACCTTCTGCCGTACTCAATGCGGCTGGCGGCGGCGTCGAACTCGACATCCGCAGATCGCGCGTGCGCTACGACGAGCCAACCATCGTGGCGTTGTTCGAGGAGCGTCTGCTCGCCTGTGCCGACAACATCTTCGAGCGCTTGCGCATCGCGCCGTTTCCGGTTCAGCGCCTGGAAGTGCAGCTCACCGTGACTGGCCACGGCGAATTCTTCAAGGTTCACAACGACAACACCCATGCGCAGTTGCGCACGCGCCGCGTCACGTTCATCTACTACTTCCACCGCGAGCCAAAGACATTTGAAGGCGGCGACCTGCGGCTCTATGCATCGCGCACCGATGGCCGGCGCTGGCGCGAAACCACAGATTTCGTTGACATCGCGCCCGTGCAGAATCGGCTGATCGTGTTCCCGAGCTTCCTCATGCACGAACTGCGGCCCGTGAGCGTGCCGTCGGGCCGCATGGAGGATGGCCGCTTCACAGTCAACGGGTGGTTCCACAGTTGAGGCCGCTACGGCGGCAGGCCCGTGAAGGATTTGCATCCTCCTTCCCTTTTTACACACACCGCCCCCGCCACGCGCGCGAAGAATGGCGAAATGACAACGTGTGGTGC
>JGI24740J21852_10001374_pt1 | contig 11112 bp, 6 predicted proteins | sample KBSCornC6_FD_21852 | JGI IMG/M metagenome (IMG submission 21852) | reverse complement strand
TGGCCAATGCGGTAAAAGGCAGGCTGCAGGCCGCCCCGCAAAAGGCATACATACGCCAGGGCCTTATTATAGCGCAATTTGTAATAGCCGTGGTATTTATTGCGGGCAGCCTTATCATGCAGCAGCAGGTGCGGTATATGAAAGCGGGGGATGTGCGGTTTAATAAAGAGCAGGTGCTGACCGTAAAGCTGGATCTTGATTTTATGGATACCGCGCAGGCCCGTAGCGGTATTGACCATTTAATAACGCAGCTGCAGCAGCAGGCCGCAGTAAGCAATGTATCTACCTCCCAGTGTGTGCCCGGCCAGTTCTGGGAAAACTATAACACCTTTGTTGCCGATGATAACAGTAATAAAGAGCTGGGTATGCGCCAAACCGGTATTGATAATGGTTTTGTGCCTACCTATGGCATCCGCATTTTGCAGGGCCGGAATTTTTCTGCAGATATGGCCCTGGATAAAGAAGCAGTACTGATCAATGAAACGGCCATGAAAAGCATGGGCTGGAGCAGTATTGAAGGTAAAAGCATTCACGCCAAAGGAGGTAAGGAAAGCCTGCGGGTGATTGGCGTTACGGACGATTATCATTACCGTTCCCTGGCTGGCAGCGTAGAACCGCTGATACATTTTTTTGCTGGCAAAACCGCCATGCAGCCCTCGTACAACTACCTGAGCATAAGCATTAAACCGCAACAGGCCGCCCCGGTAATTGCGCTGCTGAAAAGGGCTTTCAGCCAAATGCCCTCCTACCGTGAATTTACTTACAGCTTTGCAGATGAAGTATTCAATAAACAATATAAGACCATAGAAGGTATTCTTACGCTTATTCATTTTTTCACCATGGTAAGTGTGCTGATAGCCTGCGCCGGCATATTTGCGCTGGTAGCGCTGGCCGCACAGCAGCGCACCCGTGAAATTGGCATCCGCAAGGTATTAGGGGCCAGCATTGTTAGCCTGGTATCCCTGCTATCTAAAGACCTGCTAAAGCTGGTGGGCATTGCCATACTCATAGCTACGCCGGTAGCCTGGTGGGCCATGCAGCGCTGGCTGCAGGATTTTGCCTACCGTATCACCATATCCTGGTGGCTGCTGGCCGGGGCGGGTATGGTTACGCTGGCCATAGCCCTGCTAACCGTAAGCGTACAGGCAATAAAAGCCGCTTTAATGAACCCGGTAAAAGCATTGAAAACAGAATAGAAACTAAACCGTATGTTCCGTAACTACCTTAAAATAGCATGGCGTAACCTTTGGAAAACAAAGCTGCTTACCGCTGTAAATATACTTGGGTTGTCTGTAGCCTTTGCAGCCGCCATACTGCTGGTAATGACAGCCTACCGGGAATTTTCCTATGACCGGTTTCATACCAACAAGCAGCTGTACATGCTGTATATTAATACCTATCATGCGCAGGGGCTGGAGCAAAGGGCTAACATGCCCATGCCGCTTACACCGGCCATGAAACAGGAGTTCCCGGAGGTAAAGGCTGCAACACGTATGCTGTATACCTCCGGTATGCTTCGCTATCACGATAAAATATTTCAAACAGACCTGGAAGGGGTGGATGTGGATTTCCTGCACATGTTCTCCTTTCCTGTTACAAAAGGTAATACGCAGGCGCCTTTGGCCAGCCTGGATAATATTGTGCTTTCAGCCCAAAAGGCCAAAAGCATTTTTGGCAATGAGGAGCCCGTGGGCAAACAGCTGGAAGCACGTATAGGCGATAACTGGAAGACCTTTATAGTAAGCGCGGTAACGAATGATGTGCCGGACAATTCCAGCGTTGAATTTGATGCCCTGTGCCGTTTTGAGAATGCGGCCGGTTACGAAGGTCAGAAGGATGCCTGGAGCTCCAGCACCCATTACGTGTATGTGCAGCTGACAGACCATGCCGGTACAGCGGCTTTTGAGCGCCGCTCCAAAGCATTCGTGAATAAATATTTTGCAGAGCGGCTGCGGGACCTGAAAAGAGATGGCGCTACACCCGGCGAAAATGGAGAGCTGATAGGCATGCATCTCAGAAAGCTCACAGACCTGCATTTAAACGGCATTGGCAGCTCAGAAAGCCTGAGCAAATTTTACCCTTACCTGTTATTACTGGTGGGCGCGTTCATACTTTTCATTGCCTGTATAAATTTCATGAACCTTACTATTGCCGGGGCCTTCACCCGGTCACGGGAAATAGGCATGCGCAAAATATTGGGCGCATTCCGTTTTCAGCTCATTACCCAAATGTGGGGCGAGGCCGTGCTGGTATGCGGGCTGGCGCTGCTGATAGGGTTAGCGGCAGCGTACCTTTTATTGCCGGGTTATAATTCCCTGTTCAAGAGCAAGCTTACATTTGGACTATTACAGCAGCCGCTGTTGCAGGGTGTTGCTGTGCTGCTGTTTTTCCTGGTTACATTAATAGCCGGTGGTTATCCTGCCTGGGTTATTGCGCGTTTAAACACCATTAAGGTATTAAAAGGCAGTATGCAGGCCGGCAGGTCTGGCAAGGTGCGTAATGTGCTGATGGTAACACAGTTTGTGATCTCTTCCCTGCTTATTTGCTGCACCCTTATTGCCTGGCAGCAGCTGAACTACCTGCGTAATCAGCCCCTGGGATTTAACCGGGAACAGGTCATCAGCCTGCCCCTGCCACATGATGTAAACCCGGAACAGGCGCTGAAACGTATGCGTAATAAGCTGGCAGGCGAGGCCAATGTACTAAGCGTTACCGGCACCGACATTAACCTGGGCCGTGGCCGGGATGGCTCCTCCGCTACCTCTAAAGTTTCCTACGACTATAATGGCCATGTGATAAGCAGCAACTGGCTGCGGGTGGATTATGATTATGTAAAAACACTGGACCTGACCCTGGTGGCCGGCCGCGATTTTTCACCGCAATACGGTGCGGATTCTATGTCGTTAGTTATTAATGAAAAAATGGCACAGCAGCTGGGTGGCGTAAAAGCTGCATTAGGCGCTTTACTGCCGGTAAGTGACAGTGCGCATCCCATGCAGGTAATAGGCATTGTAAAGGATTTCAACTTTCACTCCTTACAGGAAAATATAGAACCACTTTCCATGTTCATGTCGCCGGGCTCCTCTGTACAATACATTTTTGTAAAAGTACCCAGAGGCAATTTGCCGGCTTCTATGGGGCTGGTAACAAAACGCTGGAATGAGGCATATCCCGGCAACCAGACAGATCCCTCTTTCCTGGATGAAAATACAGAGCGGCAGTATCGTAAAGAAAAACGCTTTTCCAGTATATTTATCAGCGCGGCGGTACTGGCCATTGTAATATCCTGTATGGGGCTGTTTGCTATTTCTGTGCTGGTAATGACGCAGCGTACCCGGGAAATAGGTGTGCGCAAGGTGCTGGGCGCAAGCGTTACCAGCATTGTTACCCTGTTGTCAAAAGATTTTGTGAAACTGGTGCTCCTGTCCGTGATCATTGCCAGCCCTGTGGCCTGGTACCTGATGGAGCAATGGCTGGAAAATTATGCGTACCGCATCCATATTAATATAGGCATCTTTATAGGAGCCGCTGTAATTGCAGTGCTGGTGGCCGTTATTACCGTAAGCGTACAATCCATCAGGGCTGCTTTAATGAACCCGGTAAAGTCTATCAGAACGGAATAAACAATTTAACTATGATACAATTAAGACATATTTCCAAGCATTACCCGGTAGGATTCGGTAAGAATGAAATTTTAAAGGATGTAGACCTGACGATCTTTGAAGGAGAGTTTGTGTCCATAATGGGCCCCTCAGGGTCGGGAAAATCTACCCTGCTGCACATACTGGGATTGCTGGAAGAACCTTCCAGCGGCGACTACCTGTTTGAAGGGGAGCTGGTAAATAAGATGAACGAGAAAAAACGCACCCAGTTACACCGGGGCAGTATTGGTTTTGTGTTCCAGGCCTATCACCTGATCGATGAGCTAACGGTGTACGAGAATATAGAAACACCACTATTATATAAGAACATACCCGGCGCGGAGCGTAAAAGCCGCGTAGCCGATGTGCTGGACCGTTTTAATATGGTAGCCAAAAAAGACCTGTTCCCCAACCAGCTTTCCGGCGGCCAGCAGCAGCTGGTAGGCATTGCCCGGGCTATTGTGGCAGAGCCCCGGGTTATACTGGCCGATGAGCCTACCGGCAACCTGCACTCTGACCAGGCCCGGGTAATTATGCAATTATTTAAACATCTGAATGAAACGGATAAAATCACCATCATCCAGGTCACACACTCTGAACAAAATGCTGCTTTCGGCCACCGGGTCATTGAGATCAGGGATGGAAAGATCCAGTAAAACCCTCGCGTAAAACCTGCGTTAACATACATTTCAGAAAAAACAATAAATAAAATGTTATGTTTTACACTAAATTAGTGTGGCCGTTCGCCATACCTAATAAAAATTTGCCTTTTATAAAGAAATGGCAAAGGCTATCATCACAATTACTATATTTTTGTTACGCTATGAAACTATACCAGTTTCCGGGACCCATCCTGGTAATATGTTTATTGTTTGCTAACACTGTACAAGTAGCTGCCCAGGATAAATGGAGCCTCAAACGTTGTGTGGATTATGCGATGGCTAATAACATCTCCATTAAACAGCAGGATGTACAAAAGCGTTTGGCAGAGCTTACGTTAAAGCAAAGCCAGTTATCCCAGATCCCGAATCTGAGCGCCGGTGTAAGCGGTAACTACAACGCAGGCCGTAGCGTAAACCCTACCACCTATACGTATGAAACGCAGGGGTTCTTGTCTTCCAACGCCAGCTTAAATACGAATGTTACCCTGTTCAACTGGTTCAGCAAGCGTAATACCATTGCCTCTAATATTTATCAGGCCAATGCTTATGGCTTTTTACTGGAAAAGGCCAAGAACGATGTGGCCTTTAATATAGCCTCTACCTTTTTACAGATATTGCAGAACAATGAGCAGGTGCATGTAAATGAAACCCAGCTCACCCTTACCAAAGCACAGCTGTCCAATACGGAGAAGCTGGTAGCTGCCGGCTCCGTTCCGGAAAGTAACCAGGCCGATCTGCTGGCCCAGCTGGCAAGGGATAGCGCCAACCTGATCACTGCCCAGAACAATGTAATATTGTCTACCCTGCAAATGAAGGCGCTGCTGAACCTGGGCTTTGATATTTCCTTTCAGCCGGAAATACCGACGGATATTTCCAATATACCCTTACCCAGCCTGAATGAGGTGGATCCGGAAATGGTGTACAGCGCTGCTATGAGCACTAACCCGCTGATACGCGCCGATTCCTTGCAGATCAAATCATGGGAAAGGTCTGTAGCAGCATCTAAAGGCGCTATGTTCCCTACCCTTTCTTTAACAGCCGGTATTGGTACCAACTACGCTAATAATGTAAATGATATCAGGAACGTGGTATTAGGCCCCTTCCAGGATACGCTGGGTACCGTAAGTGTGGGTGGCACCAATTATAATGTCATTGGCAAACCCTATACAGTTCCCTCCCAGGTAGTAGGAGGTAAAACTCCTTTTGGTACGCAGATCAGTAATAACTTCCAGCAGGCGGTTGGCTTATCACTGAGCATTCCCATCTTTAATGCATGGCAGGCACGCGCTCAGTATAAACGCAATAAGCTGAACCTGTATAACCAGGAGCTGACCCGTGATAAGGATAACCAGCAGTTAAGGCAGGATATTTATACCGCACATGCAAACGCCGTAGCAGCCATTCAGAAGTTCTATGCCGCCAGCCGGGGCGTAGATGCTTCTCAAAAAGCCTTTGATTTTGCTACGAAACGCTTTAATTTAGGATTAATGAACACGATCGATTATATTACGACCCAAAATAATTTGTTCCAGGCCCAGATAAATAAGGTGTCTGCACAATATGACTATATATTCAGAATGAAATTGCTGGAGTTTTACCGGGACCAGAAAATAACCCTGTAAGCTCCTTGCCCCTTGTAACAAACCGCCTCTATGAAGAAAAAGACACTTTATTGGATTGTTGGTAGTGTAGCAACGCTGATAATACTATTATTGGTACTAAAGGCCTCCGGCGTGATCGGTAAGGAGGAAGGTACCAAAGTGGCTGCTGATAAAGCTGCCAACAAAGATATTATTGAGGTGGTAGCTGCTACCGGAAAAATTTATCCCGAAATAGAAGTAAAAGTAAGCTCTGATGTATCCGGCGAAATTGTGGACCTGCCCGTACTGGAAGGCGATTCCGTAAAGAAGGGCCAGGTACTGGTACGCATATACGCAGATATTTATGGCTCCCAGCGTGATAAGGCCAACGCAGCCCTGAGTCAAAGCCAGGCGCAAATGGCCAATTCCGCCGCTGCCCTGAACGCTTACAAAGCTAAGCTGGAGCAATACAAAGCTGCCTATGACAGGAATAAAGAATTGTATGCGCAGAAAGTAGTATCCAAAAGTGAATTTGAAACAGCGGAATCGGCCTACCGCTCAGCCCTGGCAGACTTTACTGCCGCCACTGAGCAGGTGAACAGCTATAAGTATGCAGTGGCCAGCGCACAGGCAGGGTTAACAGAGGCTAATAAGAACCTGGGCCGTACTACCATCGTATCGCCCATGCACGGGGTAGTGTCCCTGCTGCCGGTTAAAAAAGGGGAGCGCGTAGTAGGTACCCTGCAAATGACCGGTACAGAGATCATGCGTATTGCCGACCTGAATGTAATGGAAGTACAGGTAGATGTAGGTGAGAACGATATACCCCGCGTAAAATATGGCGATACCGCTGTTATTGAGGTAGATGCTTATACCAACCGTAAGTTCAAAGGTATTGTAACGCAAATAGCCAGCTCCAGCAAAGGCGCCGCCACTGCTACAAGCTCCGGTACCACCTCTTCAGCGGAGCAGGTAACCAGCTATATTGTACATATCCGTATTCTGAACGATAGTTATAAAGACCTGATAGATCCTTCCCAGCCAAAGAACTTCCCCTTCCGCCCGGGTATGAGCGCCAGTGTGGATATACAAACCAAACGTAAAGCGCAGGTACTTTCCGTACCCATTAACGCAGTAACCACCCGCGAAGCGGAAAACGCTACCGCCAAAGCCGATGCTGCCAAAAAGAAGAAAGCGGAAGACGGTACAGATGCGCCGGCGCCTGAAACTAAGGATACCAAAGAAGTCGTATTTGTGCTGCAAAAAGATAATACGGTAAAGCAGGTAGAGGTAAAAACCGGTATACAGGACGATAATAATATTGAGATCCTCTCCGGCCTGCAACCCGGCGACCAGGTGATCAGCGCACCTTACGCCGCAGTGGCCCGCGAGTTAAAAACCGGTAAAAAAGTAAAAGTAGTCCCCGCCGCTCAATTGTTTGAGACCACTAAATAATTACCTTATAAATTATGGAAGGGTGAAAAGTGAAATATGGATTTCACTTTTCACCCTTTGCCTTTTTAAGTACATTGCGGAAAATTCAACCGGTGAGTACAGGCATTATTGGCAGCGGCAGCTGGGCTACCGCTTTGGCAAAAATTCTAACAGATAATGGTCAGCAGGTGAATTGGTGGATCCGCAACGAAGATACCATCCGCCATTTGCAGCAGCGCCACCATAACAAACATTACCTTACTTCGGTATATTTTGATACCCATCAGCTACGCCTCAGCAACCAGCTGCATGAGGTAGTGGCTAATAGCGATGTGCTGGTGCTGGCCGTACCCTCTGCCTTCCTGGAAGATGTGCTGAAGGTGCTGCCGCCGGAGGCTTTACAGCATAAAAAAGTGATCTCCGCCATTAAAGGGCTGGTGCCGGAAAGCAACCAGTTTATTAATGAGTACCTGGCCGATGATTTTGGGCTGCCGCTGGAACAGTACTTCACCATCACCGGCCCCTGCCACGCTGAGGAAGTGGCGAATGAAAAGCTCTCTTACCTTACCTTTTCCGGGCTGCAGCTGGAAGAAACCCAGAACATCGCAGACCTTTTTACCAACAGCTACCTGCAAACCATTGTGAATAATGATGTAATAGGCGTGCAGCTGGCGGCGGTGTTAAAAAATATTTACGCCATGGGCGCCGGCGTGGCGCATGGCCTGGAGTATGGCGATAATTTCCTGAGCGTGCTTATTACCAACTGCTTCCGGGAAATGCAGCACTTCCTGGAAAAATATACTACCTGGGCCGGGCCCATACATATGCCGGTTACCCAGCATAACTACAATGCCAGCGCCTACCTGGGCGATCTGCTGGTAACCTGCTACTCCCTGCACAGCCGTAACCGTACCTTTGGCAATATGATAGGCAAGGGCTACAGCGTAAAAGCCGCCCAGCTGGAACTAAATATGGTGGCGGAAGGGTACTACGCCAGCAAATGTATTTTTGAAATGAACCATGAAATAGGCGCCTATATGCCGGTGGCAAGGGCCGTATATGCGGTACTGTGGGAGCAGCTGAATGCGGAAGAAGCCTTCCTGGCGCTGGAAAAGGGTTTTGTATAAAAAAATGGCCAGGCCGCAAGTCATTTTAATGGTTGGTTTAAATGACACATGCTTTAAGGCCCGGCCGTTATGCTAAATTATAACCCTTACTAATAAAAAACTATTTGCAATAACTATCTTAAATGAGCTGTTTTGTATTCTGGAAATAGTGCCGGATCATCCATTCAATATGCGGTAATAGCGCAGTGTCGGGCAGCGGACTATCGCTAACCGGTTCTATATGATCCTCATCGTTTAAGGAATAATCTATCTGAAAGCCTTCTACAGTAACCCGGAACTTTCTCTCTTTTGCTATTTTTTTGAGGCATATCCGCTTGGGAATGCCATTCACTTTGAATGTACAGGCGAGGTTTCTCATGCGTAGAATTTTTATCGTCCCAATAAATGAATTTCAGCGTTTGCCGGGAAATACGGCTGGTTGCATTACCTTTACTTGCTTTGGATATAGCGCTCTGTGCGCAAATCTAAACGCATTGATGCACTTAAATGTGAATACGCCGTTAATGTAAGCCAGAAACTTACCCTCTCTTTTTGATCCCCGGCCCGTGCCAATAAATACTCCTGGAAAATGTTTTGGGGAAAGCGCAGGAACGTATGTGGAGGTTATTCCACAGTTTAAAGTAAGGCCCAATTCCACAGTTGTCCCTAATACAATATAGCCGTGGTTGGAGTGATATTTGACTAGATTGCTTTTTCATAGAGCAGTGAATTGTCCCGGAAAAAACTTGACACAAATGAATAAGACTTTGCTTTTTGTTACAACTTTTCCGCCTCGTGAGTGTGGTATTGCAACTTTTGCCCAGGATCTGGTGAACGCATTGCAGAAGTCATTTGCAGAACAGCTGGATATCAGCATTTGCGCATTGCTGGAAGCGGGTAAGCCCCAGGCAGCTGTTTATAAGGCGCCTGTAAAGTATACGGTGGATCCGTTTGACATTGACAGCTGCATCACTTTTGCCCACCAGGTGAATGCGGATGAGCAGATCGACCTGGTATGTTTTGAGCATGAATTTGGCCTCTATGGTGGCGATTACGGGCATAATATGCTGGCCATGTTATCCCTGCTGGATAAACCTTTTGTAGTGCGGTTCCATACCGTATTACCTTACCCGGACCCTAAATGCCTGAAAGTAGTGAGCATTATAGGCGCCCTGGCTAGCAAGATCATAGTAATGACGCAAACCTGTGCAGACATTCTGCTCTCTACCTACCATCTGCCTGTACATAAGATCGTACATATACCGCATGGCGTACATGCGCGTATTACAGAGAACATGACTGAGTTGAAACAGAAATATGGCCTGCAGGGCAAAAAAGTGTTAACCACCTTTGGGCTGCTGAGTGAGAATAAAGGGCTGGAAACAGCCATCCGCGCCATGAAGCCTATTGCAGAACAGTTCCCGGATACCGTGTACCTTATATTGGGTAAAACCCACCCGGTAGTGCTGGGGCGGGAAGGGGAGCAATACCGGCAGCGCCTGCAGCAGCTGGTAGCTGAGCTGGGATTGCAGCATCATGTAAAATTTGTAAACAGTTACCTGAGCCTGGATAGTCTGCTGGATTACCTGGCTTTAACAGATATTTACCTGTTCACCTCTAAAGATCCGCACCAGGCGGTAAGTGGTACGTTCTTATACGCCATGAGCGCCGGTTGCCCCATTGTAAGCACCGCCTTTTCCCAGGCCCGCGAAATGCTGGATGAATGTTGCGGTTATCTTATAGATATGGGCAGTCATGAGCAGCTGTCGGAAAAAGCCATTCGCCTGCTGAAAGATCAGCAGCTGCGCCAGCAAATGGGCCGCAACGCCATCGAAAAAACACGCAATGCCATTTGGGAAAATGTAGCCATTGCACATATGTCCATGTTTAAAGATATTATGGCCGAAAAAGACCTCCTGCTCCCCAGCCTGCCGCCCGCTTACCTGGATCACATTGACCGTATGACGGACGAATTTGGAATGATACAGTTTTGTAAACATGATCAGCCCGACCCTGAATCCGGTTATACGCTGGATGACAATGCCCGTGCACTTATAGCCATGAGCATGTATATCAGCACTGAAAAAGGCAGCAGCTTTGTACATTCCCTTTGCCATAAATACCTGGATTTTATAGAGTACTGCCAGCAGCCGGATGGCCGCTTCCTGAACTATGTGAACATCCGCGGTTATTTTGACAGCGCTAATTATGAGACGAACCTGGAAGATGCCAACGGGCGCGCCATTTGGGCATTGGGCTATGTACTGAGCCGGCATAATGAAATGCCCTCCCTGCTGGTACAGCAGGCTAACCGCATATTGCAGCCCTGCCTTACCTGGCTGGAAACGCTTACCTCGCCACGGGCCATGGCCTTTGCCATTAAGGGATTGTACTATTATTTGCAATACAGGCCGGGTGGCATAATAGAGGATATAATTAATACTTTAGCAGGCCGTTTATACAACATATATCAACAGGAAGCAGATGCACAATGGAGGTGGTATGAGCCGTACCTGACCTATGGAAATGCCGTGCTGCCGGAAGCTATGATGATGGCTTACCAGGTAAGCGGCAATACCAGCTGGCTGCACACGGCAAAAGAAAGCCTGGAGTTCCTGTGCAGTAAAACCTTTACGGACAATTACATGAAGGTGATTAATAACAGGACCTGGTATCACAAAAACACGCA
>JGI24740J21852_10001373_pt1 | contig 11116 bp, 7 predicted proteins | sample KBSCornC6_FD_21852 | JGI IMG/M metagenome (IMG submission 21852) | reverse complement strand
CGCGACTGCGCCGATTGCCCCAGTACCCAGCAGTTTGCCAAGTTCGAACCGCTGCTAGCATGAATCCGTCCGGGCGAACTCATTTGACTGCAAGCGCCGACATAGCGGCCGTTCGAGCGCTCAGATGAGGCCACTCGAACCTGCCTTCCATTCATGCTGGCGCTGAGGGTAAGTTTTTGGGCTGTTCACGGCTTGTGGCAGCCGGCGTAACGTGTTTGAGGGGATCTTGAACGATGGAGCTGACCGAGATTCCGCCAAAAAACGGAGCAACGCGGGCGTACTGCGAAACCTGCAGTGGTCCGCTCGACCTGATCTTCGCTTCATTTAGGGAGACCGTGTCTGGCATCGAAATTGACATGGACGGCCTGCCAATGCTCGAATGCCCAGCGTGCGGCCGGCGAACACTACCCGACCGGACGCGCTTCTCGATCATGCGTGCGCACGAGCTGGCCTCGAAAGAAGGCATTACGCTCTTCAAAAGCAAGCGTAACAAGATCATCCAGGATTTCGGCTTTACCGATGTTCCGTTTAACTATGATCCCGACGATTTCTATTATTACCCCGGTCTCGAGCGCCCGTGGAACAAGGGCTTCTTGACCCCGGTATATTTCAACCGGAAGGTGCTCGCCAAATTTGATGCCGATCCGACCTATCTCGTCCGCTATGCGTCGCCCACCTATGGTGACATATTTGGAGAAGAATTCTCGATCGCCTTCGGCATCAATCGACACGGCCATCTGATCATGTGGCTCGGCGACATCGCAAAACTTCCCAAGCCGGAACAATATTATCTGATGAGCGAAAACCGACCATCCGACCATTGTCTCGCGAGCGAATTCTACGACGGCCAAATCGAGTGCATCTTCACTGAACCGCCACGAGAGACTCTACTGTTCGCAGGCCGGTCCGATTTTCTTGCGGCCGCCTTCAAGCTCTGGGGCGCCAAGCTCGCTCATCTCGACGACGAGGTGCTCGAACTCGCGGGGCAGCTGACCCGCCCGGTTCACGACACGCCCGCGCAGCGCCACGCTGTCTCGGACAATCTGAACAAGGTTCACCTGGAATCGATCGACAACGACGCGCTCGGCAAGCTTATTGTCGGGCTGGGCATCGCCTGCAATGGAACCCGTCAGTTGAAGCGCCTCCAGGCGCTACTCGAGAACATCGCTGACAGCGTCCAAACCTACGCACTGATGACACCCTTCTATACACTCTATGATTTTCGTGTTTCCTATTCGCATCTCGGCTCGGCTGAGGGCGCGGCAAAAACGATGAAATCGGTCACAGACCGGCTAGGCCTCGCCGAGGATGCCGCCGCGGTCGACATCTACGACCGGCTCCTCGAACAGATGATCCAATCCTATTCTGCCTTGACCGAACTGATAACGAGCGCGCTTCCCGCCGAACCCGACGCGCCCAACACGATCAAACACCACTAAAAGCGCTGTCTCCCACAGGCCGTACATCGCCATAAAAATATCGCTGGCGATCGCTTGGGCTAAGAGTAGCTGTGCGGCGTCGATTAAGTGCGGGCCAACGTCCGATGTTCGCGCGGAAGCAGCCTTCCACTTAATTCCTCCATTTTTTCTTTTTTGTTGGTGCCTTCGGCAGGGCTCTCATCCGTCCACGCTGGCGCTGCGCCTCGGCTTGAAGTTCGGCATAGTCGCTCCGCAACATCGACGGTGCCTTGTAGGTGGCACAAGCTGTGCCGCTGATATGGCGAGTGCTTTCATAAGCCAAGACAAGAATATCCATCTTGGTTGCGCCTACGACCAGGCACCCAACTTCGGCCTGATACTGCATCTCCCGCTGACTCGGGAACGCCCCCACCCGGCAGAGCCAGATTTGAACTGGATCCTCCTCGCCCAACTGGAAGCGGCGGCGTGGATGCTCGGTTAGGGTCGGTTCCAACTCGGTGACGAAGCGTGCCAGATTGTCGCGACCTTCGCTGCCGTAATCACGCAGGCGTGCGTCCATCGCCAGCCATCCGGCTGGACGGAGTCGGTCCAATGCGGCGAAGATGCGGTAAAAGGGTTCCGGGAAATCTTGGGTCGGCACCGGCTGGGCCTCCCAATCCGGACCTTCAAAATGCCGGTCGACAATATCGCTGAAGGCGTCCCACGTAACGCGATCGGCTTGTTTCAGCTGCGCTCGGATATCATCGTCAAAACGGTTCTTCTGGATGTAGGCGCCCAAATGGTCGATTTCATCGAACAGGAGCGCCTTGGGTAACCCGGCCAGCTGTTGGCGCACATCGAGATAATGCGTCAACTGCCCAGTTGTCGGCAAGAAGCGGTTGAGGACGAAAAGGTCGTCCACCGACATCGAGATAAAAGGGTGCTTTCCAAGTATAGGCTGAACTTCTGCCAATTCCTTAGCCATCGCAGAGAAGGGAGTGAAAGCTTCAACAGTGAGGCCGATCGGGAATAGGCGCCGAAAGGCATCGCGGCGTAAGCGCGCGATCTCGACATATGAACCGTCCACGAGGTTAAAGACTGGAACCTCGGGCTGGCTGGCCAGATAGTCGAGAAATCGTCGGCACTGCCGATAAGCCTTCACAATCAGGTCTTGGATGACGCGCTCGTGGCTGGTGAAGTTGGTTGCGGGCGACTGCATGGGCATAGCCCCTGCCTTGGCTTCGATCACGAATAGAACGTCTTCCAAGAGAATTAGAAGGTCGGTCTCGACCCAATCGCCAGTTTGCACATCGCGGTAATAAACGGCGCCGTGCGACTTGCAGCCGTCAAGCTGGCTTGCGAATATCCGGGGATAGGCCTGTTCAACGACCAGCGCCTGGCGCTTAAGCCATTCATCGCGATACGGAAGACGCTTCCATAAGCCCCATTGGATCGCTCGGTAGGCCGAGTCTCGGATGAATTGCCCATCGGCCGTATAATATTCAGCGCCGAGTTTGATGCCCGGCTTTACGCGCGCCGGGAGTGTTCGCATAGGCGTCCCGGTGAGTTCTCCCGGAGCGTAGAACTTGTCGTTCTCGCCTGGTAGATAAGAAAGATCCTCAAGGATGGGTTCCGAAAGGGTGGAGTGCCTGCTGAGATTGCACACGCCACCAAAAAACATGTCCCGCAAGTTGCCAGACATTTCGTCCGTATAGCCAGGTTCATCCGACTGAAGCCTTTTCAGGACAGTCTCAAGATCGTCGCCTGTCTCTTCAACCAGTTTGTATGCTTGCTCCATCCGCTCGAACATGCGCTCCGCAGCATTGCTGAATCCGGCACGAAAGGCGTCTGCGATATTCTGTATTCCATCCGCGATAGCGGCGGGCTCCATGCCATAGGCTTGGCCCAGCGCCTCGGCGTGCGGCTCGAGAACGTAGGCGAAAAATTCCCTCTCCAGCACCTGATAGCGGTGCCCCCGGATTAGCGCCCATGTAGATTTGGCGTGAAATTCGGTCTCGGCAGACTGGCGGCCACGGTCCGAGTCCAAATTCGCCGCCGAGCTTGCCATGCAATACATCATGGTCACCGCTTCCAGCTGGTCGAGAGTTTCAAAAAGCTCCGCCGCGACCGCCTCGTCCAGTGGCGTGGATTCGTCGGCCAGATCTGTGTGGCAACTCCAGACGGCGTGGACATACTCCAACGCGAGCTGGAATTTTTGGATCACCTTCTTGTCAGGGCGCTGGTCCTCCTTGGCAGAGAACATGTTTGCCATGTGAAATTGGGCGAGGAGGTATCCGAGAAGCTGCACCGGTGCCTGCGTGAGGACCAGATCGCGGATCTTGGAGGCAAGCACTTCCATTTCCAGCCGGAGCCTCTCGGCTCCGGCCAATAATTGAGCGCGTCTCTCTTGCTCGTCGACGATTTCATCGGTCTGCTTCATCGCAATTCCTGCACAATTTTGTAGAGGTGGAAGCATCTGTCAGCCATTTTTCGGTACGTCTGATAGACATTGTTCGGCAAGCAAGGCACTTCTCCGGGTGGCAGCCAGTAACTTTGATACATCTGAAACCTGAACTATACTCCGGCGATGGGAAAGCTGCAGGACGCGTTTGATCGACAAATAGATAATCTGCCGCGCCTCGCTATCGGGCGCGTTGTGCGGGACAAGCTTCGCGCGGAAGGGATCGACGATCCTGCTGTGCTTGATCGCATTGTCGATGCGATCATCGACGGCACCGAGGAAAGTGTCGCAGTTCCCTTCGCTCGTTCACTCCACCTAGCACTTACCGATGAAGACTTTGATCGCATGCGAGAGGCCACCGAGGCATTTGGCGAGCGGGTACCGGACATAGTGGATAATCTCGTTCGCAATGTTTCCAAGAATCTTGTGGTGCAGCTGCAGGAAAAGTGGCGTCAGAGCGTTCCTGACGATGATGCGGGGCTTGCGACCAGCGCACGTATTCTAAAGGATTGGGCGGCCCCGCTGGATTCCCTTCGGATGCTGCTGACTCTCTGCGCCGAGGAAGGTGACAATTTCAACATCGCCCATCTGCGATCTGTACGGCCGCGCGAAAACGGCCGGACCCAAGCGCTCGCCCGGCTGCATATCCGTGCGTGTCGTATCGCCCGGGAAATTCTGCTTCTACTTGAGAACGGCTTTACAGAGGGCGCGCAGGCCCGCTGGCGTACTCTACATGAGGTGACGGTCACGGCTGCACTCATCGCGGAAGGAGGCGACTCGCTGGCTGAGCGCTATTTCGATCATGAGATCGTGGACCGGAAAAAAGCCCTCGATGACCATCGTCGTGCGGCCGCGGCAAGTGGAGAGCCTCCCGTCGCGCGCCGGCATACAAGGGCTCTTGAAGAAGAATTCGCTGCGGCAATGGCCAAGTATGGAAAACAGTTTCGTGGTATGTACGGTTGGGCAAGCAATCAGCTCGGAATGCCCGTTGATCCCAAATTTCATGATCTGCAGGAGATCGCAGGAAGCCTGACCCTCAAGCTGCGCTATCGCCTTTCATCCTTTGACACGCACGCAAGCCCGAAGGCGCTAGAACAGCCGGTCCATCGCTGGGATCCTACCACCCATGTGCCAGGGGCGTTCGAGGCTGGCTTCGAGGGACCGGCTATCGACACTGCCCATGCCATTATTCAGATCACGGCATTGTTGTATCCTCAGCCATGGGATTTGGACGCCGTGGTGTTCGTGACGGCGCTGAACCGGTTGCGCGAGGAGGTGTCCGAGGCTTGGTTGAATGCCGCGCGAAGCATCGACAAGCGTGAGCGGCGCTCGATCGAACGCGCTGCCCGTGGGCCGCTACGTCGATATGGTTATGTGAAGGCCAAGCCCGGCAAGCGGCGTATATAGCTTAATGCACGGAGATCACCGGGCCCGTGCCCCGGACCGCTTGCCCGTCGGCATCGCGGGGGACCAATCCACGCTCGCGAGGTCGCGCCGGCGCACGAACCGCGCATCAGGCGAGAGATTGGCCTCGACGAATATCATCGGCTGCGGCGTGTCGACGACCACCAATCCATGGACTTCCGGCACAATCGCCAGCTTGAGGCGCTTCGCTAGGTCGGTGACATGTGCGCGCACATAGGCTACCCGATCAAGATGACGCAATAGGTTGTCAGGTTTGCCGTCATGCCGCTGTTGCCCCCTATAGTCGGACAAACGGCGTGCCGTCTCGCCCAGCGTCCGACAGAGCTTGATGTCCTTGGCCTCGATTACCCAGGCGTGCCGCCGGTCTGGGCTCAACGCGAGCACATCAACATCCCCTAGCAGCTTGACCGTCGGAGTCGCCTGATGATTGAGGCATGCCCAAGGCGCTACGGACGCGTTGGCTTCGAGACCCTGCGCGCGAAGATCCTCCGCAATTGCGTCGTTGAACGCCATTCCTGCGCGATTTGCCGCGCCACCGACATAACTGCGCATCTTCTTGCTCGACCAAAAGCCGCCCTGGAGGCTTCCGTTCATCGCGCCGCCGAGGCCGTGCATGAAGCTTCGCTCCACGACGGCAGGCCCGACCGCGAGCAGTGGATCCGGCCCCTGGGCGATCGCCAGCAAGGGGCGTGCGATCAAGGAAAGCGGTCGATCGAAACGACCAAGATCGAAATCATTAGAATGGGCCCTTGAAAGCAGATCCCTCCAGCCGGCTCGACAGGGCAAAATGAGGCGATTGACCAACTGCCTGAGCGCGACAGCATCGATCTCGGGGTTCTCTTGCAATCGGGAGAGGAGCTCCGAGCGTCGCAGCATGATCACATCCTTGTCCGCAGCGATTGCAAGGCCGCAGAGCGCCCGATCGAACGTTCCAAACATCTCGGACGTGATGCCATATTCCGCCTGGAGCGCGGCCTGAAGCTCCGCCTCGGGCCGAGACGGAGCGCCCGGCGTCCTCCCTAGCCACCAGCCATATTCCTCGACATTACGGGCACGCACCTCGGCGTGCATAGCGGCGGCGCTTGGCGCCAACGTGTCGTCGCCGAAGCTGTGATCGTAGAGGAGGTCGCCAGTTGGGCTGACGATCAGCTCGGGCGTTAGCCTGTCCCCCGCAAGGCTCGGCACGAGCTCGCAATAGCCGAAATGGTGGAGCGCCATCGCCGCCAGTTCGTCAAAATCCATTTCGCCCACCGACTTGCCGCCCTCTACGGGCGCGTGCGAGGCTGCGACCTCGGCTAGGATAGACGATGCGCGGATGACCGCGTTGACCCGGCTGCGCTGTGCCAGACTGACCAGCAAATCGGCATCCAGCCCGTGAATGCCGCGCAGCGCCCGGGCGGTCAGCGCCCAATGCTGATCCTGGGCAAGAGCCGCCTGCAGCATGCCGAGCGCCGTGATGACGAGTTCGGAGCGATCATATTGGGCGACCCCGGTAAGCAAGTTCTCCAGGCTGCTGCCATGCAGCTCGGCGAGCACTTCCGCGCAGCGCTCCTTTCCGAGGATCCGCGTATCGGGCGGACGGTTTTTGGCGAAGGCATGTCCGTGCTTGATCAGCGACGCCGCAGAAGGCGCGATCTCGCGAAATTTCTGTTGTAGGATGCCATGGAGACGCAGCACATCCGCCGCGCGTTCCGGCTGATAGGCATGGCGCCAGCGGACATCGGGTGACGGCACCGCCTCCAGTACGAGAGCCATCGCCCCTTCCCGGCTGATCGAATGGCCGATCGCGGCATATAGGCCTTCCAGCATCGCGCGCCCGAGACCGAGCTCGGCGCGATTGTCGATTCGCTGGACACCGCGCTGCCAGACTTTGCCGACTCTTATCGTGACATGGCCTCCCTCCGCCTCGACCATGATGTCCGCGTCGATCGCGTCATCCCCCGGAACCTCGCCGTCCAGATCAGCCAGCGAGGACAGCTCCAAAGTCACAAGAACAGGCACTGGCGAAGTGTCGTGCTCGGGCAGCAAAGGCATCACCAGATTCAGCCATTGCAACGCCGCCGCCCAATTCTGATAGGTGAAGGAGAGCTCGGACGGGTCTTCTGGGCGGGGGACTTCCAACCAGCCCGGGCGTGTGCCTGCCAGAGTTACCCCGAGGAGCCGGCGTTCGCGGAGCACTTCGACCGAAACATAAATGGACTCGTGCATACCAAAGGTAGCCTGCGGGTCGAGGCGCACCACCGGCCGGAACCCACCGGTGGGCGAAGGCACCGCGCGACGGTCGTAGGCCTCGGCGCCTTCCTTGCGCACGGTGAACAGGCTGTCCGTCGGCATCGAGATTTCGATGGGCGGATTCAGCTCGCGCTCTTGCTGCGGCACGAGAGTGTGATCGGTGTCGCGCCACCATTGGAACAGGTTGAGCGGACCGCTCATATTATTAAGACCATAGCCCTGACGACGAACCATGTCGGCGAGAACGTCGATCCGCCAGAAATCCGCCGGCGTGCCGTCCGAGCAGGCACTAAAGGCGATCGCGTCGGCAACTTCCAACGCCATAAACCTCCAATACTTCAGGGTATCTGGACGTGCGAAGTCGATCCTCTCGCCTTTTCCCCATCCACCCATGAGGTAGAGGGTTGCGCCGAATTGAAAGCCGGGCCGCTTTTGTGCGGCCTCCTGCGAGAGCCGCATCGCTGCAATAATTTGCGCGCCACGGACGGCACTGGCGGGACTAGGTTCACCGAAGCCGTATTCGCGCCAGTTGGCGAAACCTCCGACCATCTGCTCCAAATGAAGAAAGCGCCCAGCGGAATATTCGATAAGCTCGGATCGGATCGGCTCGCCCAGGCCCCAATGAGTCGGGACCTCGTCCATGCGGGCGAAGGGCGTCTCCGACAAACGTTCGGCATGGACTTCGAGCAGTGCTTCGGAGAGTCTAGCATCGCGGTTGGTGGCCAGCGCATGGTCTGCGATGATCGCGCGTACCGCCATGCTAATCGCGCTAGGCGCGACAAGCAGCAGATCGGATCCGGTCCGCAATAGTGGCTTGAAATCGATTGGTGCATTGGCAGGCTTGGCGCGCAGCGTCGCAGCGGCATCGGCCTCATCTAGCACGAAGGGGATCAGAGCGTCGCCATCGATGCCAGCGGCTTCGAGCGCGGCCGGCGTCCAGCGCACATGTCCGGCAAGTCGAGCGAGCGTTCCATCAGCCGGCAATGCGATCGCGGTGTTGGGTAGTCCGTCACCAGCGATCCGCCGATCGAGCCTGGCTCGATCGGCGACAGCTCGCGAAAGTACCAGCAGTGCCTCGATTGAGCGCAGCAGGTTTACGTCCTCCGCGCTGGCGATGCGCGTGAACGCGTCCATCAAGCTATCGGTGTAGAATGCAGGATGTGACCAAGTCCCCATGAAGATCGGAATCTCGCCCCAGCGCGTGGCGATGGGCGACAAGAAGAAGTCCTCGATCGGATCTTCCATCCGCAGCACGTCTGCCTTGTCCAGATCGGTATTGAGCAGGCGCATGAGATCGGATCGGCCGACCCGCTGACTGCCCGAAGCTAATCCAAGAACGAGGCGCATCGCCCAGGTCAACCGGACATAATTTGCGTGGAAGCGCGGCTCCAGTTGCAAGCCGGCGAGCAACCCAAGCGCCTGGGCTCGATCCCACCGCGCCAAGCGACGTGTCAACTGCGAGGCGCGCAACACCACATCAGCTGGAACCTCTGGCAGATCGCGCGGCGAAAATATCCGCGAGGCGAACTCGTGGTGACCTTCGTTTTCCTCGACCACGGCAAACGGGACAACAGGGCTGAGTGACGAACCGGCACGCAGGATTGCGCCGCGCCTTCGTCTCGACTCATTTTGATGGTCGTTCATTCTGCCCCGCTAAGCCCCCGCAGCAGACATATTAAATAAAAACTGCAGCAATTGAGAATTGGGCTCATAGAACCAAAATTTCCAGTGCTGCGGCACTGGAGCTCCACGGCGAACTGCGGCGCTGGATTCGCTGCCTCAAACAAGGTCAGCGACGAGCGCAGCTTCATGACCGGCATCGCGGTGTAGTTCCGGATGCGGATCGCCGCCTATCTCCGTGCTCACGTGAGCGGATAGCAGGTATCGGGATCAGTGATTGTACCGCCAAACAGCGATGTGAAGAGCGTGAAGCTGACTTGCCTGTTCGCCGTCTTGTACGTCCGCTATTGCAATCAGCGCTCCTAAAAGGCGCCATTCCGGATCGTCCCCAAGAGCCGACATGACGGTGGTCCTGAGCGCTGTCGTGACCCGTCCGTTATCTGAAAATTGGAAACCTCCCGTGAGTGGTGAGGAGTCGAAGAAACGCGCCACTCATTCCGCCTTTTTGAACAGGCCTTTGAGCACCTTCGCGCCATCACGCAGGAAATCGATGTGATCGGACCAGTGCTGCATCATGCGCACGCGCTCTTCCCAATATTCCCCACGGGTATAGGCGCGGCGCACGGCATTGTTGTCGTAATGGGCAAGCTGCCGCTCGATGGCGTCGGGATGCCATAGTCCCATTTCATTGAGCAGGGTGGCCGCCATCGCCCGGAAGCCATGGCCGGTCATCTCATCCTGCGCGAAGCCCATGCGGCGCAAGGCGGCATTGATGGTGTTTTCCGACATGGGCCGGTCGACCGAACGCAGGGACGGGAAGAGGAAGCGGCTATAGTCCGCGTCATGCTCAATGGTCTGGAGGATGGCGAGCGCCTGCCGAGAGAGAGGGATAGTGTGTGCCCGGCGCATCTTGGTCTTGTGCGGCGGGATAGTCCAGAGCGCCTTGTCGAAATCGAAATCGGTCCATTCGGCGTGACGCAACTCACCTGGGCGGACGAACACATGGGGAAGCAGGCGTAGCGCTGCCCCGGTGTTGGCATGCCCCTCGAACACCTCAATGGCGCGCAGCAGCCCGCCTGCCTCATGGGCGCCCGTGATCGCGGCGCGGTGAACAGGCTTCGGCGCAATCAGCGCACCGCGCAAGTCCGCCGCCACATCGCGCTCCGCCCGCGCCGTGGCGATGGCGTAGCGGAATATCTGGCTGCATGTGCTGCGAAGGCGCTTGGCCGTCTCATATTTGCCTTTGCCCTCCATCTTGCGGAGCATCACCAGAAGCTCCTGCGCCGTGATCGAGGCAATGGGTCGTTTGCCGATGGAGGCATTGATGAAGTCCAGCAGCCAGCGCAGCTTCTTCATGGTGGCGGTGGAGCGGTTCTCCCGCTCGACCTTGAGCAGCCATTCGTCGGCCACCGCCTTGAAGCTGTTGGAGGCCGCCACGGTGGCGGCGATGCGATCCAGCTTGATTCGCTCGCCGGGGTCTTCACCCCGTGCCAGCAGCTTGCGGGCAGCGTCGCGCTGTTCGCGGGCGTCGGCGAGGCCGGTGTCGGGGTAGACGCCGAAAGCGAGGGTCTTCTGCTTGCCGAGATGACGATAGTTCATCCGCCAGTAGCGACCGCCATTGGGTGTGACGAAAAGGAACAGCCCGTCACTGTCAGTGAGCTTATAGGGCTTCTCGCGGCCCTTGGCCGCCTTGATGGCAACAGCGGTCAACGCCATGATGGTATCTCCCACGAGGGGAGCGAACAGCTACCATCAGATCTACCATCGAATTGCTGGTATAGGGTGGTATCCAGTCGCTCCGTGTGGAACGATCATACCACAGAAAATCCACAGAAAACAGCCATTTACGATGCATAATGGCACCTTCCGAGACGGGAAGGTGGTGACCCCTACGGGAATCGAACCCGTGTTTCAGCCGTGAAAGGGCCGCGTCCTAGACCGCTAGACGAAGGGGCCACAGCAGGTTCGCTTGGGCGTCGCT
>JGI24740J21852_10001371_pt1 | contig 11118 bp, 10 predicted proteins | sample KBSCornC6_FD_21852 | JGI IMG/M metagenome (IMG submission 21852) | reverse complement strand
CCGCCACGTTGATTCCCGGCAGCACGGGCGATTTCTTCTGGGGCGGCGCGGCCGGCACCTTCTTCTGGGTGGACCCGCAGGAGGATCTGATCGGCCTGTTCCTGACACAGGTGCTGCCTTCGTCTGCCTACCCTGTGCGGCGGCAACTGCGCACGCTGGTCTACAGCGCGATCACCGATGTGGGTGGTGCGGCGCGTTGAGCACGCGTTGACCATCAGGGCGGCGGAGCATGCTGCGCCACCGCCCTGATCATCACGTCGCTCAGGCGCTGATCAAACGTCGAACCGAACGCCCTGTGCCAGCGGCAGCGCGCCGCTGTAGTTGACGGTGTTGGTGGCGCGGCGCATGTAGCCCTTCCACGCGTCCGAGCCGGATTCCCGGCCACCGCCGGTTTCCTTCTCGCCGCCGAATGCGCCGCCGATCTCAGCGCCCGACGTGCCGATGTTGACGTTGGCAATGCCGCAGTCGCTGCCCGCCGACGACATGAAGCGCTCCGCATCGTTCAGGTTTGCCGTGAAGATGGCGGACGACAGGCCCTGCGGCACACCGTTCTGGATGGCGATGGCCTGCTCGGTGTCGCCGTCATATGTCACGACATAGAGGATGGGCGCGAAGGTCTCGCTTTCCATCACCTTCGTCGGCTTCGGCATCTTGACCAGGGCGGGGCGCACGTACCAGGCGTCGGCGCCAAGGTCTTCGCGCACGCGCTCGCCACCCAATACTTCGCCGCCTTCAGCGCGTGCCTGCGCCAGTGCCTGCTGCATGCCGTCGAAGGCAGCCTGGTCGATCAACGGGCCGACCAGCGTGCCATCGGCCAGCGGGTCGCCAATCGCAATGCTCTGGTAGATTTTTTCCAGGCGAGCCAGAAGTGTGTCGGCCACCGAGCGGTGCACGATCAGGCGTCGCAGCGACGTACAGCGTTGGCCCGCCGTGCCCACGGCAGCAAAGGTGATGGCGCGCGCCGCCAGTTCCAGATCCGCCGAGGGCGTGACGATCATTGCGTTATTGCCGCCCAGCTCCAGGATCGAGCGGCCGAAGCGCTCCGCCACTTTCACGCCCACCTGACGGCCCATGCGCGTCGAGCCCGTGGCGCTGACGACCGGCACAAGATGGCTGGCCACGAGCGCTTCGCCCACATCGCGCCCGCCAATCAGCAGTTGGCTCAGCCCGGCAGGAATCGCCCCCGGCTTTTCCGCATTGAACGCGTCGACAACCTGCTGCATCAGGTGCTGACAAGCGATGGCGGTGAGCGGCGTTTTCTCCGACGGCTTCCACACGATGGCGTTGCCGCACACCAGGGCCAGCGCGGCGTTCCACGACCACACCGCCACCGGAAAGTTGAACGCGGAGATGATGCCCACCACCCCCATCGGATGCCAGGTTTCCATCATGCGGTGCCCAGGGCGCTCGCTGGCGATGGTCAGGCCATGCAGTTGCCGCGACAGACCGACAGCGAAGTCGCAGATGTCGATCATCTCCTGCACTTCGCCCAGCCCCTCGGAGGTGATCTTGCCCGCCTCCAGCGACACCAGTTCACCCAGTGCCGCCTTGTGCGTGCGCAGCACCTCGCCCAGGCGGCGCACCAGCTCCCCGCGCACGGGTGCCGGCACGACGCGCCACGCCAGATACGCCTGATGTGCGCTCTGAATGGCAGCCTCGGCCTCGCCGGCGGTATGCGATTTCACGGTCGCCAAGACCGCGCCATCGCGCGGGGCGCGGCTCGCCCAGTCCGTGCCTTCATAGGCCTTCAGGTCCAGGCCGAGGGCCTTCAGTACGGTCTGCAATCGTGTTCGGGAATCTGACATGGCGTGAATCCTTGCTCTTCTCTCGTGTTCAATCGAAAAACTGTTGCGGTGCGGCAGCGTTCAACTCAACGCTCGACGATGCGGTTCCAGCGCTTGCTCCACTCGGGGCGCTCGGCGTTGATCACGTCCCAGTCCAGCGCAACGGCCGTCTTCAGGATGGTGTTCATCTTGTTTTGCTCTTCCGCCGCCTTGCCCTTGAGCGGCGCCTTGGGGTTGACTGGATTGTAGGAGCCGTTTTCCATGGCGAGTGCCTGCGCGTCGGGGCTGATCAGGTAGTCGGCCAGCTTCTGCGCCAGATCGGCATCCGGGTTGTTGGCCAGCACGCACTGCGCTGTCAACAGAACGACGGCGCCTTCCTTAGGTGCGACGAATTCCATCGGGATGCCCTTGGACTTCATCAGCTCGACCTGCGTGAGCGTGTACGGGAACAGCGCCGCATCGCCGGCCTGCATCATTTCCACCACCTTCGACGAGTTGGGGATGTACTCGACCACGTTCGGGCCGATGGTGGTCGGCCATGCCTTGAAGGCTGGGTCGACGTTCTTTTCCGTGCCGCCCTTGAGGCGGTTGAACATCAGGAAAGCATCCAGCCCGAACGACGAAGCCGGCATGGATTGCACGACCACCTTGCCCTTGTATTTCGGGTCCGCCAGGTCGCCCCACGAGGTGGGCGGCGTCCAGCCCTTGTCGGCAAAGATCTTGGTGCTGTAGGCGAGGCCCGTGAGGCCCATCGACAAGCCGACCGCGTAGTCACCCTTGAGGTGCGCAATGGCTGGCACGGCCGACAGATTGGCCGATGGCTTGAGTTTTTCGCACAGCCCCATGCCGATGGCGCGGAACATGACACCGTCGTCCAGCGTCATCACGTGCATCTGTGCCTTGCCTTTGGTCGCCTGGGCCTTGGCGAGGATGTCGGTCGAGGTGCCGGGCACGACCACGACCTTGACGTTGTTGGCCTTCTCGAACGGCGGGAATACGAACTGCGTGTACGTGCGTTCCATGTTGCCGCCGTTCATGCCGATGTACAGCGTCTTGGTGTCGGCGTGGGCGGCGCCGGCGGCGAGCAGCGCGGTTCCGGCAGCCGCAGCAACGATGGACGTGAACGATGGTTTCGCGTGTTTCACAAGCATGGTGGTCTCCTGGGGCATCAAGTGCATCAAGCTGCGGGTGGCAGAAAGCGTTGGATGGAAAAGGGTTCGATCGGCGTGGTGGTGCGGCCTTCGGCAATCAGCTCGGCCATGACATCGCCCACGCCGGGTCCGAGCTGGAAGCCGGCGCCGGCAAAGCCGAACGCGTGGAACAGGCCGGGGCGACGGGCGCTGGCGCCAATCACGGGCTGGTCGTCGGGCAGGTTGCCTTCCGTGCCGCTCCAGGTGCGGATGATGTGGGCGCCTGTGAGTTGCGGCAGCAGGGCAGCCAACTGCGGCAGCTGGCGAAGGATCGCCACGTGCGATGAGCGTGCGCGCTGGTCGTCCAGCACGTAGCCGCGCCCGCCACCGAACACCACATTGCCGCGCCGCACCTGGCGGCAGTAAATGCCGCCGCCTTCCACGCCCAGGCTCCAGGGCAGGAAGAACGGCAGCGGCTCGGTCACGCCCATGGTGGGCGGGATGGTGAACATCGGTACGGGCTCGCCCCATTGCGCGGCAAACTGGGCGGCCCACGCCCCGGCGCAGTTGACGAGCGCAGAGGCTTTGACCTCCAGATCGCGGTCATGCTGCCGCGCGTGGACGACGAAGCGCGCGCCATCGTGCTCGACCGATTGCACCGGCGCGTGCTCGCGCACATCGGCGCCTGCCGCCTGCGCCGCGTGCGCAAATGCGGGCGACAGCAGGCGCGGGTTGGCCTGTCCGTCTTCTGGGCACAGCGAGCCGCCGACGACCTGGTCGCCGCCCATCGGAAAGTACTTTTGCAGTGCAGCCCGGCCTTCGATGAGCTGCAACCCAAGGCCGTAGCCCTCGCTGCGTGCTGCGTAGCTCGCCAGCGATTCCATGTCGGCCACGCTACGGGCGATCTTGAAGTGTCCGCTGCGCTCGTACTCGGCCTCGGTGCCGATCAGCTCGGTCAGACGCCCCCAGATCTGGTGCGAACGCTGGGCCAGCGGCAATTGCTCGATGGAGCGCCCTTGGCGGCGCACACCGCCAAAGTTGACGCCGCTGGAGCGCGATCCACAGAGGTCACGCTCGAGCAAGATGACGGCCAGCCCGCGCCGCCGCAGGAACAGCGCGGTGGCACTGCCCATGATGCCGCCGCCGATGATGGCCACGTCGCATGCAAGCTGCTCACGCATGGTGGCCCTCCTGCTCGATTACCTCGGTCACATCCAGCGGCAGTGGCTTGATCGGTGCCTGACCGCGTAACCGGCCTACCTGCGCCAGCGGAACGGACTGCGCGTGCGCCAGGATTTCTGCTGCCGACGCGCCGCACATCCGGCCCTGGCAGCGGCCCATGCCGACCCGGCACAGCGCCTTCAGCCGGTTCAGCTCGTGCACGCCGCCTTCGGCTGCCGTTTGCCGCAGGGTGCCCGCGGTGACGTTCTCGCAGCGGCACACGACCAGCTCGTCGCTGGCGTGCGCGGCCCAGTCATCGGGAAACGGGAAGGCAACTTCCAGCGCGTGGCGGAACCGCTCGATCTTCTGCAGGCGCTGGCGCAGCGCGGCCAAGCGATCAGCATCGACGGTGATTTGCCGATCCTGCAACAGAGCGAGCGCGGCCAATTCGCCCGAGTACTCGGCTGCGTCGGCGCCCATGATTCCTGCGCCATCGCCCGCCAGATAGACGCCCGCGACGGAGCTGCGCCGCATCGCATCAATGCGCGGCACATGGCAACGGTGCAGCGCAGAAAACTCGAACGCGCAGCCCAGCAGATCGGCGAGCTGTGTTTCGGGCCGCAGCGCGTAGCCCATGCCGACAGCGGAGCAAGCCGTGCGTTGTTCGCGGCCGGCGCGGTCTTGCCACACGAGTTGCTCGACCCCTGCGTCGCCTTCGGCGCGCAGCAGACGCACGCCGTGATGCATGGGAATGCCGTGCAGCTTGAGCCAGCCCACCAGCGCCATGCCCTTGGCCATGACGGCAGGCTGGCCCAGCATGGCCGGTGCTGCTTTGTAGCGCGCGGTGGCCGGAGCCGTGTCGAGCACCGCTACGACATTCGCGCCGGCCTTGGCGTACTGGCAGGCCACCAGATACAGCAGCGGGCCCGTGCCGGCAAACACGACGGCATCGCCAATCGCGCAGCCCTGGTATTTGAGCGCGACTTGCGCGCCGCCCAGCGTATAGACGCCCGGCAGCGTCCAACCCGGGATCGGCAGCACACGGTCGGTGGCGCCTGTGGCGACAATCACATCGCGCCAGGGCAGGCTGCTGACCGCGCGCGTCGGCACATGCAGCAGGTCGAGCAGATCGGGCTGGGCATTCCACACCAGGGTCTGCGGGTGGTAATCGAGCTGCGGCTGGAGCTGGTCAAAGGCGGCATGTACGGCCTGCGCACGCGCGGCTTCGGTGCCATACAGATCTGCGGCGCTGCGGGCAAAGCCCTCCGGCTGGCGGCGATAGATCTGGCCGCCGGCGCGCGGGGCTTCGTCCAGCACGATGGGCTTGAGGCCGTGTGCCAGCAGCGTCTGCGCCGCGCGCACACCTGCCGGCCCGGCACCGATGATGACGGGCTGCAGATCCTCTTGCGACTGCCGCTGCAGCGTGGGGGCGGGTTGCGTCATCACGCGGCTCCCTCGCTGCCGGCCGGTTGCGTGCAAATGTGCATGCCGGGTTCGATCATGGTCTGACAGGCGCGCAGCGATTTGCCGTCGGCCAGGCGCACCCAGCAGTCCTGGCATGCGCCCATCAGGCAGAAACCCGCGCGCGGCTGGAGGCTGAATTCATTGATGCGCAGCTGGCGTGTGTGCGTGAGCACGGCCGTCAGGACGGTGTCGCCGGCAAGCGCTTCGGCGGGTTGGCCATCCAGCACAAAAGCCACTGCGGGGCGATTGCGCTCTTTGAGGCGCTGGAGCTGCGCGCGGGCAGATGGATTTGCAGGAGCGTTCATCGTGATCTGTGTCTCAATGCTTGCCGATCAGAATCCGGTCTAGGCCGTAGACCTTGTCCAGCAGCAGCATCAGCGCGAGCGTGAGGAAGACGATCAGCGCCGAGACGGCGGCCATCATCGGGTCGAGCGATTCCGTGGCGTACATGTACATGCGCACCGGCAGCGTGACGGTGGCGGGCGACACCACGAAGATCGACATGGTCAGTTCATCAAAGCTGTTGATGAAGGCCAGCAGCCACCCGCCCGTGATGCCCGGCAGGATCATCGGCAGCGTCATGCGCCGGAACACCGTGAAGCCGCTCGCACCCAGCGAATAGGCGGCGTGCTCGACCGAGTGGTCAAAGCCCACCAGCGCGGCCATCACCAGCCGCATGGTGTACGGCGTGACGATCAGCGCGTGCGCGAAGATCAGCCAGCCGAAGCTGCCTTGCCCGCCCACCAGCGAGAACATGCGCAGCAGCGCCACGCCCAGCACAAGGTGCGGGATGATCAGCGGCGACAGAAACACGCCTTGCAAATACTGCAGCCCCGGCGCGCGATAGCGGACGATGGCCATGGCAGCCGGCACCGCGAGTGCGGTCGACAGCGTGGCCGCCGCCAGGCCCAGCCAGAGGCTGTTCCAGAACGACTGCACGAAGTCGGGGTGATGCAGCACCTGGTCGAACCAGCGCAGCGAGAAATGACTGGTGGGCAGCGTGAGCGTTTCTTCGGGCGTGAAGGCGACGATGCACACGATCACCAGCGGGGCCAGCATGAAGGTGATGACGAGCGCGTTGAAGATGAGCGCGAGCGGTCCGTTCTTTTGCATGTGCGCTCCTTCAGCCCAACGTCTTCTTGTAGCGGCCTTCGATCATGCGGTTCCAGCCCAGCATGATGACGAGGTTGGCCGCCAGCAGGATCAGCGCGATGGCTGCGCCCAGGGGCCAGTTCAGTTCGTTCAGGTATTCGTCGTAGATGAGCGTGGCGACCATCTTCACGCGGCGCCCGCCCAGCAGGCCCGGAATGGCGAATGAGCTGGCCGCCAGGCCAAACACGATCAGGCTGCCCGACAGAATGCCGGGCATGACCTGCGGCAACACCACGCGGCGCAACGTCGTGAAGTGCGATGCGGACAACGACAGCGCGGCGTTTTCCACCCACGGGTCGAGCTTTTGCAGTGACGTCCACACAGGAATCACCATGAACGGCAGCATCACGTGCACCAGCGCAATCACGACGGCCGTCTCGTTGTACAGCAGCTTGACCGAGCCAATGCCAACGGCCTTGAACGCGGCGTTGATCAGCCCTTCGGGCCCGAGCAGCATGCTCCAGCCGAATGCGCGCACCACGACCGAGATCAGCAGCGGCGCAAGAATGACGAGCAGGAAAATGGAGCGCCAGGGCTTGCGCATCCGGCTCAGGATGTAGGCCTCGGGCGCGCCGATCAGGATGCAGATCAGCGTCACGAGTGCCGAGACGCGCAGCGTGCGCCAGAAGATTTCGTAGTAGTACGGGTCTTGCACCACGTGCAGGTAGTGCGCAAACGTGAAGGTGCCCGCAATGGGGCCCTTGTCGGCATCGAACACGTTGAACGACAAAATCACGCTCAGCGCGAGCGGCACGAACAGCATCACGCCGAAGAGCGCCAGCGCCGGGCCGGTCATGCTCCACGGCACCCAGGTCGGTCTGCGGCTCATGCTGCGGTCCCCTCGCTACCGATCACGCGGACATAGCGGTCTTCCCAATCCACGCCGACGGTCTGACCCACGTCGCGCGGGGCGTCGCCATCGTTGACGGCGGATACAAGCATCGCGCCGAGCGGCGTATCGACGGTGTACATCCACTGATTGCCGAGGAAGAAGCGTTCGGTCACGCGGCCTTCGCAACGGCCGGTGCCGTCTGCGTTGCACGTCATTTTTTCGGGGCGCAGCGCCAGTACGACCTTGCTGCCCGCCGGCGTGCCCGGTGGCAGCGCCAGCTCCACGGCCCCGACCGAGGCGCGAAGTTCGCCATTGGCGCCGGACACCACTGCCGCATGCAGCAGGTTGGCCTTGCCGACAAACGTCGAGATGAACGCATTGCGCGGGTGCTCATACACCGCCAGCGGCGTATCCACCTGCGTGATGCGGCCCGCTTCCATGACGACCACGCGGTCGCTGATCGACATGGCTTCGGCCTGATCGTGGGTGACCATGATGGTGGTCGTGCCAACCTTGCGCTGGATTTCACGCAGCTCGAACTGCATTTCTTCGCGCAGCTTGGCGTCCAGGTTCGACAGCGGCTCGTCCAGCAGCAGCACCGGTGGCTTGATGACCAGCGCCCGCGCCAGGGCCACGCGCTGCCGCTGGCCGCCGGACAGCTCGCGCGGGTAGCGATCGATATGTTTGTCCAGATGCACGAGCGCCAGCGTCTGCATGGCGCGCTCGCGGCGTTCGGCCGGCGGGCACTTGCGCATCTCCAGCCCGAATTCCACGTTCTCGCGCACCGTCATGTGCGGGAACAGCGCGTAGGTCTGGAACACGATCCCCAGGCCGCGCGCGTTGGCCTTGGCGCGGGTGATGTCCTTGCCGTCCAGCTCGATCGAGCCCTCGGTCACCTCCGCGAAACCCGCAATCATCTGCAGCGTGGTCGTCTTGCCGCAGCCCGACGGGCCCAGCAGCGAGACGAATTCGCCCTTGTGCACGTTCAGGTTGAAATCCTGAACGACCCGGAGGTCGCCGTACTGCTTGGAGACATGGTTCAGGCGCAGAAAACTCATCGGTGATCCTTTGCGACTGGGGGCGTCGCCAGACTCTTCCAATTGAACAATATGGATATGCTATTGCAACAGGTGTGCCAAAACATCGATTTAGCCTAGGTGTATACGCTGTAGTTGGAATTTTTCTCGTATTTATTCCGTTCATCGGAATACAATTGATCAACCAAATTCAGTCCATTCCAGCTTTATGTCTGTCGATTCCGAAGACGACGCGCATCAGCGCAGCGCCATGCACCGCACCTTCCAGATCCTGCGCACCATGGCGGAGCAGCAGCACCAAGGTGTGCGCGTCACCTACCTGGCCAANACCCTGGGAATGACCCCCGCCACCACGCACCGNCTGCTGCAGGGGCTGACGCAAGAAGGCATGGTCGAGCAGGATCAGCAGAACAAGCTGTACCGGCTGAGCCTGGANCTNTTNTGCCTGGCGGCCCAGGCNGGNGCGGTGAACGANTTGCGCTCCGTCGCNCGGCCGGCCCTGCTGCGGNTGAATGCNAGCCTGGGCGATACGGTGCTGCTGCTGGTGCGCTCCGGNTTCGACGCGGTGTGTCTGGACCGCGTGGAAGGNCANTACCCNATTCGNACNTTCACGGGCGATGTGGGCGGGCGGATCGAACTCGGTGTGGGCCAGGGCGCGCTGGTGATCCTCGCGCACCTGCCCGACGCCGAGCAGGAGGAAGTGCTGCGCTACAACCTGCCTCGCATCCGGCACTACAGCGTGTACGACGAGGTCTATCTGCGCTCCGAGGTCAGGAAGGCACGCGAGCGCGGCTACAGCGCCAAGACGGACGGGCTGCTTGAAGGCATGGCCGGCATTGCCGTGCCGGTGTTCGATCGCAACGGCAACGTCGTCGCCGCGCTTTCCGTGGGGACGCTCGCCAACCGCCTGAGCGCCGAGCGCCTGCCCATCGTCTACGACATGCTCCTGCGCGAGGCCAATCGGCTGACCACGCAGATCAATCCGTTTGATCCGACGCTGCGCCGCCCCATGCAATCAATGGCCGTGAGCGACACCTATCGCGCCATCTGATCTGACCGGGCGATCATGCGAGCACGCGCCCCGGGTTCAGCAGACGTTGCGGGTCGAGTGCCTGCTTGATGGTCTGCATCAACTGCAGGGCAACCGGCGCCTTGTAGTGCGGAAGGTGATCGCGTTTGAGCGCGCCGATGCCATGCTCGGCTGAGATCGAACCGCCAAATCGGTGGACGGACTGGTACACCGCATCGCCAATCGCAGCCTCATGCGCGGCAACGAACGCCGCAGCGTCTGTCCCCTCAGGAGGCTGCACGTTGTAATGCAGGTTCCCATCGCCCAGGTGCCCGAAGTTGATGAGCCGCAGCCCGGGTGCAAGCGCCTGCAGTTGCGCATCGGTCTGCGCTACAAAGTCGGGGATGCGTGAGATCGGCACCGAGACATCGTGTTTGATGTTGGGCCCTTCGGCCGCCTGGGCCAGGGTGATGCTCTCGCGGATGTGCCACAGGTCGTGCGCCTGCCGGATGTTCTCGGCGATGATCGCGTCGGTCACGATGCCGTCTTCCATCGCGGTTTCCAGCAGGTGTTCAAACTGCGCGCGGGCGTGCGCCTCGGATTCACTATCGGACGCCTCCAGCAGCACGCACCACATCGTTTCGCGCCACATCGGCACGCGCAGATGCGGATAGTGCGTGTCGACCAGCTTCAGCCCCTCCTGACTCATGACCTCAAAGCCCGTGAGCGCGGCAGACAGATGCCGGTGCGACAGGGCCAGCAACGCTGTGGCGGCTTGCAGCGAAGGCACAGCTGCCCACGCTGTCAACTGAGCGGCCGGTTGCGGATACAGCCGCAGCGTGGCTGCCGTGATGATGCCCAGCGTGCCCTCGCTGCCGATGAACAGATTGCGCAGGTCATAGCCGGTGTTGTCCTTGCGCAGGCCTTGCAGGTTCTCCCAGACCTGTCCGTCGGCCAGGACGACTTCCAGACCCAGGCACAGCTCGCGCGCATTGCCATAACGCAGCACTTGCGTGCCGCCCGCGTTGGTCGCCAGGTTGCCGCCGATGGTGCAACTGCCTTCCGCACCCAGGCTCAGCGGGAACAGCATGCCGGCCTCGCTCGCAACGTCCTGCAGCGATTGGAGCACGCAACCGGCGTCCACCGTCATCGTCATGTTGGCGGCGTCGATGGCGTGCACGGCCTGCATGCGGCGCAGGCTCAGGATGACCTGCTCGCCGCTGGCATCGGGCACCGAGCCTTCCACCAGGCCCGTATTGCCACCCTGCGGCACGATGGACGCACCAGCTTGCGCACACGCGCGCACGACCGCAGCCACTTCCGCGGTACTGCCCGGCCGCACCACGCACAGCGCCTTGCCGCGCACGCGCTGGCGCCAGTCGGATTCGTATTCGGCGCAGTCGTCGCCGGTCAGAACATTGGCGGCCCCCACGATGTCGCGCAAGGCCGGAATCAGGTTGTCGGGTGTCATGGCAATGGCGATGAAGGTTGTCTGTTGGAAGGCGCTGTCAACGCGTGGCCAGCGTTACCGCCGCGGCCAGCCGCTGCA
>JGI24740J21852_10001366_pt1 | contig 11126 bp, 9 predicted proteins | sample KBSCornC6_FD_21852 | JGI IMG/M metagenome (IMG submission 21852) | reverse complement strand
TTTTTCTGCTGGGCTGCCGGCAACAATCGCCACATTCGAACCGTCACCCACAACATAAGCACCAGTCTTTACCGAAAGATTATATTGCTTGGCAACTGCTGCAGTGACCTCAACATAGCGTACTCCAAGATATGCGCGCTGTACGCCCTTGCCAGCTAGCACCATCTTTGTCGTGCCCTTGGTAGCATTGATAGGAATTGCGAATCCAATACCCTGCGCATCCGAGGCNATCGCCGTATCNATACCGACTACTTGGCCNCTGTAGTTTAAGAGCGGTCCACCAGAGTTTCCTGGGTTAATTGCCGCATCGGTCTGTAGAAGGTCTGTAAGCGATTCCGATGAACTCCCGTCGTCACTACCTGCCGTAACTGGACGGCCCTTACCAGAGATAATGCCACTCGAAACAGTGTTCTGATATTGGCCAAGAGCGTTCCCAATAGCAACAACCTGCTGGCCAACGCGCACCGTCGACGAATCACCCATCGACGCAGGAGTAAGATTATCAACACCATCGATCTTTAGGTAAGCAACGTCATTAAGCGGATCAGACCCTACGACCTTCACGTTATCGTATGTCGTACCGTCAGAAGTAATCACCTGAACCGTATTTGCAGAGTCAATCACATGGTGATTTGTCAAAATGTAGCCATCTTTACTAAGAATGATGCCCGTACCCGCCGCTTGTTGCTCGGCCGCACCAAAAATAGACCCTGTATTAACGCTTGTCACAATCGAAACAACACTTGGCGAAACTTTATCAGCAACACGGCTAATCGCGTCTTCAGTACTTGTCGGGGTAAGGTTACCGTCATTTTGTACTGTCTGACGACCTGTAATTGGCTCATGATTGGTGTTGGCGTACCAATACGCCGTACCAGCAATCCCGACGGCAACAACCAGCCCAATAACGATAAAAAGCGATCGTATCTTTGCACGGCGAGGAATTTCAGGCGGAAGCTGTTGGGCAGTTGGCTGCGCGGAATTCTGCTCTATGGTTTGCTTAGATACGCTCTCATCAGGTTTTTTCTCTTTTGTTTCGTCTGTTTTTGCGTCCATTGTCGCCCTCCTATACCCTATATCTATCTATAACGCGTCGCTGCCGAATANGATTGCCATGATGTATATCACAATCATGATACTCGCTGTCAGTGTGATCGGCATAATGATNTCAGACCTGCGCACTNCACCGTGACGGTGGTAGCTCGCATATGCGCGCTCAGACACAAAGCTAAACAGTGTCATAAAGAGTGCAAGCTGCGAGAATTGAATTGTGCCAAATCCGACTAGTGGATATGCCATCAACCAGTGGAAGCCTATCCAGCCCATCTCGGCAAAGATGAACCCTGAAAGGAGGCTGTACAGTTCGGTGCGTGGTTCGTCGTAATTGCCCAGTACATGGCGAGAAGCAACGTAGCCCAAACACCACATGACCAGTACAAAGAAGAACACATCCCACGAGTACGAAACAATCGAAAGCGCCGTGACGCCAAGGAAAATCGCCATACCCGCCTGGGTTGCAACGTACGATCGACGTGAACGTGGCTTGATAAATAGCAGCCAGAACACATAGAGCAACGTAATGATAATCTGTAATGGTAGATTATCACCTGCTGCAAACAGCAACGTCACAATTGATACACCGACCGTCACATCCACCATATTGGCAATGACATTCGCCAGCCAAAATCGTGGGCGTACAGCCAACGTGCGCCATTTACTCAGTAATACAACCGCGAGCGCAAGCCACGGCGACTGCGAACCACGGATGAGTACGAGAATAGCAACAGCAAAAATGATATTGAGGCCTATGTAAGCCGCTTCACTGAGGCGCGAACGGCGTTTATGCATCTTGAGTAAGTCCATATGTGCCTCTATTATATCACCTTACTGAGGTGACGACCCTTGCTGCGATGCATTAGCGCTTGGACTCTGTATGATGATCACGTAGTTAGTGCCGTCACCTACCGTTACCCCCGGTACCGACGTCACCTGCTGCACCTTCGCGCCATACAAACTCTCAAGTTTTGCGGTCGTCAAAGGCATCTTACTATCAGTAAGCTTAAAAATCTCATTGGACGAGTACGTTCCATCGCTTGGTGCGTTATCAACGCTATCAATATTCATCCCAAGCGCCATCAATTTATCAGCCTCTGTTTGCGCAGCACCAGCCACACCCGAAGCATTTAGTACAATCACATGCGCTCCTTCTTTTGTAACACCTGTCGCATAGATCGTCTTCTTTACAAACGCCTGAAGCTGGGTAAAGTTATACAATCCCGCCGCAGGTTGTGCGTCACCAGTCATAATACCACTATCAAGCAGGTTCACCCTCTGGAATGAGTTTGATGGGATATCTTTTGCAAGGGTCATCAGTGTACGAACTTCACTCGTTTCAAAGTTAGTGCGCAAGTTTTTGCCAATTGCATCGAGTAGTCCAGTAATCTTACCGATGTTAGTAAGGGTCCCAGTACTCGTCGCTTTTTCCTTAATAGCAAGGATAATCTTCTGCTGGTTCTGTTCGCGATCAAAGTTAGAGTTGCCCAGTCCATATGTTGGCGCCGTATCACCACGAGCCTGCGCCAAGTACAATGCGTGTTCAGCATCAAGCGTTGCTGGACCATTCGGATAATCAATGAAGTGACCACTTGGCGGACAATTCTTCTTCATTGTCGCAAGGCTCGCATGCGCATTGCCGCCCTTGCACTTCCAGTCAAAGTTACTGTCCATCACACCCGGTGCGCCACCACTGCCCTGAATATTCACGGTAATATTACCGACAGCATTCACAACATCGCGCATTACTGAGTAATTCACATGTGCGCTGTACTGGATTGGAATACCGAGAATATTTCCATAGAACTCACGTGACTTTGTCTGACGCTCGGTTTCAGCAGACTCAGAATCCCAGTCGCCATTTACACAGTTAAAGTAAGCATTTATCTTACCCGCGTAGCCTGCGTCACAAGCCATACCATACTGAACCTGCATATCGCGCGGAATGCTGATCATGTAAGCATTCTTGTTCTTTTGATCAAGGCTGAGCACCATTATTGAATCTGTCAGGTACGCGCCCTGGTGGCCCGGATCGTCTTCAGACGTCCCAAGAACTAAAATATTCGTTCGCCCATTTGCGTCTTGCTGCAATTTCTTTTGCTGCACCAACCCAAAAATATCGCCCTTGAATACAGAGTTACTTGCCGATAGTGCCTTGAATGCCACATACCCACCAATGGCAACCATAATAATAATAAGAGCAATAATTACACGCTTTATAATCTTGCGACGTCGCGATTTCGGTGCTTTTTGCTGCTTCTGCTGCTGCTTACGCTCTTTACGCGTAAGCGGTGCCTGCGCATCAATTTCGTTCAGCGACTCATCAATATCACTGCGAGTAAGGCCTTGCCGCCTACTAGGTGTTAAACCTTCAGAGCCAACGGGAGCAGTCGCATGAGTGTCAGAAATAACTGGTCGCTGCCGCATACCTTGTGCCATCGGACTTGGCTGGCGACGACTAACATAATCACCACCAACCGCACGCGGGGAGCGTCGAGGAATAAAGCCATCAACGTTTGATTTTCTCGCCATTACTCTCACCCACTATAGACGATGCGCGCCAAAAAATAAACATATCGCCTATGCTAAAGGTTTTATTTTTTACCTTAAACGCGCTATAGTGAGGGCAATGCAACCGAACTACATGACACGACATCCTTATGCCAAAGACGCCCTACAATTTATTGGTTTTATCGTCTTGGTTTTTATTGGCACGCTCATCATCAATACATTCATCTTCCGTAGCTTCTCAGTGACAGGCCACAGCATGGATAAAACCCTCGCCGATGGACAGCGTTTGATCGTAAACCGCATGCCTATCACTATTGCCCAGGCACAAAACAAATCATATATGCCAGATCGCGGCCAAATCATCGTGTTTAAAAACCCTCGCTATGTTGCCGGCATGCCAGACGAATACATCGTCAAACGTGTCATCGCCTTCCCAGGTGAGCGCGTTACCGTTCATGATGGCGTACTGAAGGTGTATAACAAAAACCACCCAGACGGCTTCAATCCAGATACAGCCTATCGTAAAGATGGTGTAGGCCCACAATCGCCAGTCAGCGGCGAAGGACTTGATACAGTTGTGCCTGATGACACCGTATTTGTCTGTGGGGATAATCGCATCGGTGACAACTCATACGACTCGCGCACAGGCCTCGGCAATATCCCGCTCTTCGATATCGTCGGCCCGGTATCATTCCGCATCTGGCCGTTCAACACTATCCACACATTCTAGTCTCTACACACATAATAATCCCCGCTCGAGATGGCGAGGATTATTATGTGTTGAGAATACTTTACTTCTCGAGCAACTTCGCGAGCCGCTCAAAATCATCCTCGTTTTTGTATGTAATCACAATCTGACCTTTGCCACGAGCCATCTGACGCACACTCACCTTCGCATTAAACTGCTTACCAAGTCGAGTTGCTCGGTCGGTATATTTTGCAGATACCGGCTTCGCCTCTGTGCGTCGTGCAGCAATTTCACCATTCTTAACTTGGTTTGCATAGCGTTCAGTATCACGCGCACTCCACTCTTCACGGATAATACGCGGCAAAATTGCCTCTACAATCTTTGTATCGAGCCCAATTAATGGTCGCACCTGCCCCTCTCGAACCGTACCCGCTGCAAGTGCGTTACGCACCACTTCCGGCAAGCGGAGCAAGCGGAGCGTGTTACTCACTGCACCAGGCGTCTTACCGCCAACTCGCTCACCAATTTGATCAAGCGTCAAATTAAACTGATCACGCAACTTCAAATATGCCGTCGCCGTCTCAAGCGGATTAAGATCTCGGCGTTGCAAATTCTCAATGAGTGAAATCTCAAGTTTATGCTGATTTGTAAGTGTACGTACAAGCGCCGGCATCTTCTCGAGCCCGACCTTAGTTGCAGCACGGAATCGACGCTCGCCAGCAACGATAATATACTTGCCTTCATGTGGCGCTACAACAATCGGCTGCAGCACGCCATGCTCGCGAATAGAAGCACCGAGCTCTTCAAGGGATACTTCATCAAACGAGCGGCGGGGCTGGTCAGGGTCAGCAACGATCTCGCTCAGTTTGATATGACGAAGATCACTCACACGGTCATCTTGCTCAGCGGTTGGGTCAAACGACTCATCAAATAGCTCAGTTGGGATAAGTGACTCAAATCCCCTTCCGAGACCCTTCTTTTTAGCTGGCACGTTCCATCACCTCCTTCGCAGCTGCTTTATATGCCCTTGCACCCTTACTAAATCGATCATACGCTCCAATTGGTACGCCATGGCTTGGCGCTTCAGCGAGACGTACGTTGCGCGGAATTGTCGTCTTGAATATTTTAGCCGGAAAATGCTTGGCAATTTCTGAAAGCACCTGGTTTGATAGCGACGTACGGCTATCTACCATCGTTGGTAGCACGCCGATAAGGTCAAGGGTNGGGTTAAGATTCTTCCGCACAAGTTTCATCGTTTCGAGCAGTTGGCCAAGTCCTTCAAGCGCGTAAAATTCTGCCTGCACCGGTAGTAGCACATACTTCGCCGCGATCAATGCGTTCACCGTCAATAAGCTCAAAGAAGGCGGACAATCAATAATAATATATTCATAGTCAGTGTTCAGCGACTCAATTGCATACTTCAGTCGACTAAACCGGTGCTCGGCCTGTGCGATCTCAACCTCAGTATTAGCAAGTGTTGGCATTGCCGGCGCAACAGAAAGATTCTTAAATTCTGTAGGGATAATCACCTCAGCGAGCTTCCTCTGGCCCGTCACGACATCCGCAACCGTAACATCAAGTTCACTCTTATCAATACCAAGGCCACTCGTAGCATTACCTTGTGGATCAAAATCAACTAGAAGCGTCTTTTTACCGGCTTTGGCCAAATAAAACGCAATATTGATCGAGCTAGTAGTCTTACCGACGCCGCCCTTTTGATTTGTTACGGCAATGATTGTACTCACCTTGTGTGTCTTCCCTCGCTTGTTCTATACGCCATTATAGCATGACCGCAATAAAAATCCCTCTCTAGATTTCTGAGAGGGATTTTTGAAATTATTTGATAGATACAATTTCTATCTTGGTGTATTTCTGGCGGTGACCAGTTTGCGTGTTCACGCGCTTCTTGCTCTTGTAGCGGATAACACGGATTTTCTCACCGGCTACCTTTTCGTCTACAACTTTAGCCTTCACCTTTACACCCTTTACGAGTGGCGCGCCGACAGTTGTCTTGTCGCCATCGATAGTAAGGAGTGCGTCGAGATCGAGCTCTTTTGTGCCTTCAGGGAGGAGGTCCACCATGAGGGTCTCTTTTTCGGCGACGATGTATTGTTTGCCGCCTACTTTCACGACTGCTTTCATATGTTTCCTTATGATTTAATTGCGTTCAAGTACGTATTGTAACAGATGTGGGCGGTTTTTACAACCCGCCGAGCACAACATTATTAGCATTGAGCCAACCCTCAACGCTGCCGCCATCTAGGTATTGCCCCTTAGCTTCGCCGACAACAATTGTCCCACCCTCCCGAACATATGCATTGATTGAATCGGTAATCTCATATTCACCGCGCTTTGGGTTAGCAGGCAGTGTTTGTGCAAGCTCAAAAATACGTTTCGGGAACAAATAGAAACTCGCGTTATTTAGGTTACTTGGAGCTTCCCCAAGGGCTGGCTTCTCAACAATCTGTACAAAGTGATCTTCTGCATCCTTTTCAATAATGCCATACTTTGAAACATCTTCATCTGGTACCGGTACGCCGTAAAGTCCCGCGGATACACCAGCATCTTTTGCAAATTCAATCAGCTCAGCCGCATTAGACCCATCATCGGTACGATACATAAATTGATCGCCCATTATAACAAGTGCCGACTCATCTTCATCAATAAACTCATTCACAAGCCCCACGGGGATGCTTGTACCATACCCACCCGTGCTCGGCTGCGTAATAAAATGAATCGACACACCTCTAAGTGGTGCCACGAGTGGCAGCTTATCTGCCTTACCATGCTGTTTTAAATAATCATTAAGCAAAATATTACTACGGTAGTAGCTTTGTAGCTGCGAGCTCTGCTCACCAACAACAAAATAAATATCAGTAATGCCAGCGCCGAGGACATCTTGCACAACGTAATCAATAACTGGCCGTGTACCAATCGGTAGCATGCATTTTTCAATAGCTTTCGTAATAGGGAGCATGCGCGTTCCCCACCCCGCTACAGGGATGATGGCTTTCGTAACATTCATACCCCTAGTATACGATATCTACGATTCGTCATCTTCGGTAAATGTAACCCAAGTAGGGTCATTATGGAGATCGTCTTCAACCCCGGACCAGAATTTGCTCAAAGCCGTAGTATCTGGCGTTGGGTCTAACTCCCATGTTTCTTCATGGTCAGCCTTGATAGCCTGAATAAGCTCATCATTATCTTCATCGAGCACGGGACTTAATTCGATATGCTGCGTAGGTTGTGATTGAAAGAACGAAAAACGACTTGGTGATAGATGTAACATATTTTGTTTGTGTTAGTTGCTAACTGTCAACTATTTAAGCACAAACACTATAAAATGTCAATAACCTAAATCTGACCGCTACTGCCATAGGCGAAGATAATAATCAGCGCAACAGAGGTAAATCCAATTGCTTTATAGATACCGTGATGACGATACCAACTACGGCGCAGGTGTGCGGGCAGCTTCTTGCGATATACATGCGCAGCCAAAGCTACGCTCGTAGCGACAAGCAACACGACGATACTACTTGCTGCCGCTGGCGTCATAGCCTGTAGCCCCACCCCAAGGCGCGCCATAAGGCTCATCGGCTCATTAATATCTGAGGTGTCACGCGACACCGTCGCGCCCTGCACAGCTGTCGTTTCTGGCGAGCCATATAAGGCCACGATAAGCGTCGTTGGATGCCCATTGAGCATACTATCCATTACGGCAAATCCAACATCCTGATAATTTGCATTAAGAATATTTGCCCTATGTGACGGCGATGCCATCCATGCCGCAACAGTGCTGCTATCCGTTGTGAAATCTTTTGCAAGATTCTCGCCTGCACTATCGTAGTTATACCCTGCCACACTAAACCAGTGCCATGGCGTCGTGCCATCAGGGGCAGTGTGTGCCCAATACTGTTTATCAAACATATTCTTAACTTTAAGCTCAGCTGCCTTATTAAGCTCAGCATTCACAGTAAGGGGTTTCTCACCCTGATCGGCGCGGGCTTGATTAGTAGCCGCCAAAAGACCAGACGGAGTAATCTGCGCTTCTACACCCAGAACATTGCCATGCGCCACGCTATTATAGCCCCCCTGGAGAGCAATAATCGCCACCAAGATGGCGACGATACCGTAGCGTCTTACGACGTGCGGACGATATTGGTTGGCCCGGTGCGGCACCACCGCTAACCTAACGCGTTTATGCACCCGCGTTTTGATGGTTATGATGCGATGCTTGATAGTTTTGGTTTGGGCCATAAAGGTTATACTTATATTCCGCTTACAGTATATAGACTTTCTACTAAAAAAGCGAGCACCTCGTTAATGGCACCCGCTTAGTTGATTCTATTCTGCGTCCTTGTGGCGTCGCGCTGCAAGCAGCCACCAGAGGCCAAACCCAGCGGTTAGTACCCCCAGCCACCAGTACCAAGCGAGGCCAACAAATGAAGGAATCGAGTTCTGATCGCGCGTTGTGCTCGCGCCCTTCACGGCTTCATCATTTTTGTTATCACTACTGCTCGATGTTTCACCCTTGCTCCGTGTCGTTGTTTGATCACCAAGTACGGATTGGTCATTGGTCACAGGGTTCACTGGAGCCCCTGTTGTGAATGGCACTGTTGCAGCAAATTGCACAGGGAGCGCTGCCGCGATAACACCAGCAAACTTCGCTACCGTTGTATTACCACTGCTGGTTGTGTAGCCTTCGCTATCAGTTGCCGCGTTACCAGTAGCATCAGCACTCATTGCTGTTACAGTATGTTTACCGTCAACAAGTACACCGCTCTTCACCGACCACACTCCGCCAGCTGGCGTCGCAGTAAGTGGTGTTTGATTATCAATAGCTACCGTTACATCTGAAGAATCGTCGCTTGTGCCCGATACAGTGTAGGTACCGTCACTATTGCGAGTAAAGTTTGTAATCTTTATGTTAGGAGCAGTACGATCAACGATAAATGGAACAAAAATCTGTGAAGAAATACCAGTGCGGTTACCCGCAAGGTCATCTGCCCAGATACGCACCCAGTAATTGCCATCAGGAAGTCCTGAAATATTCAGCGCACCAAGCGCACCGTTATCTACATTGCCCGCGCCCGTAAATCCTGTCCATGGACCTACAGATACTTGTGCAGAATGGTCGGCGTTGTAAACACGAAGGTTGTAGTTCTTGAGGTTAGCGTCATTAACCGTACCTGCTACAGTCAGCTGATTAAGGTTCGTTGAACTATGATCTACCGTAACGCCGCTAACTGTTGGTGTAGTCTTATCGTACACAACAACCGATTGCGTACACGCAGATGTGTTGCCTGCTGCATCGACCGCCTCTACGCAGAAGTAGTAGGTACCTTCTTTATCGGCAAAGTCAGTCGGTACATAGCCACCATCACTTGTCTTTACCACATAAGTGTAACTATCGTGCCAAGGATTACTTGGGTTATCTTGATAGCCTGGGATATTTGTCCAAAATTTATATACATAATGATCAACATCACTCACAGTTGTATCTTTCCAACTAAGCGTCCCTTTTTGGATGTTAGTATAACCGCCTTGCGTTCCTTGATTGTTAGAGCCAATCCACGTAAGGTCTGATGGTGCCGCAGGAGCTGTCGTGTCAATCGTTACACTCCATACAGTTGACCATGGACTCTTCGCGCCATTCGCGCCAACAGCACGAACCTGCCAATACCAAGTACCACTTGCGCCAACAGAATGCTCAGTTGGCCCCGTTGGCTGAACACCATGGTAGTCGCCTGTCCATGCAACGTTTGAAAGATTACCGTTGGCATCAACTGCATTCGACTGCGAACCCTGCCACTCGTAGCTCGTAGCACCTAAGACAGCACTCCAGCTAAACCAGAAATCATTAGTATTGATAAGTGCAGCGTCACCTGGGTACGGAGTCGTTGGCGCGCTTAATTTCAAGCTATACGCGCGGTCACCTGACTGCTTAACGTTATTAACGAAGTCATACTGGTTATTTATATCAACAACCTTACCGACAGTTGTCTTATCGACGTAAATGCTTGGTGTCGTCTCATCGTGGTGAGAAGTGCCTTTTACAGTTAATACGGCGCCAGTTTTGTCGACATCCACACCGTCCCAGCCGTTATGCGCGGTAGATAAATCTGTAACCGTTACTTTCGAGGCATTTACATTAAGCCCGCTATAGTCATTGTCCTTAACCGTAACATCGTTAAGCACGACAGCTTTCACGCCAAAGACATTAATACCGTGAAGGTTAATACCGCTATCACCCTCTTCAGTAAGGTCATTTACTGTAACATTGTTCGATTGAATGCCTATTGCCGAGTTATTGTCATTATCGGTCTTAATAAAACTTGGGCTCACGGTATAACCATTCCCGTTAACAACAACAGGCTTAGTAATTGTCGCCTGCTTCACAAGTGTCATGTCTGAATCAAGAGAAATCGTATCGCTACCAATCGTATTTACACTACCGATACCTTTCAATACACTGTCGAGGTTATTGAGCGCACCATTCACATGATAGGTATACTTAGGCTTTCCATTAATCACCGTAGACGGACTAGCTACATGGAAACGGTAGCCGTTAATCCAGTCGACGTCCGTGGAGTAATTAAGCTTAACGTTGCTCGCATTAATAGCAAGGTTGGGAGCGTGCACCGATATTCCACCGTTGTTAACGGTAATATTCTTTAGGTTTGCTGTGCCGGTAGCATTATTGAAGTAAATCGAGCCACCCCAGTTCTTCTCATCGGAACGATCTTGTGGATTTGCAATACTACCATATTCAGCTTGATCAGTGAGGGTATTCGGCGTAATTGTACTGTTCTTAAGCGTAAAGTCATTGCCTAACACTTCGATAGTCTTATTAGGCTCAACTTTTGGCATA
>JGI24740J21852_10001365_pt1 | contig 11128 bp, 7 predicted proteins | sample KBSCornC6_FD_21852 | JGI IMG/M metagenome (IMG submission 21852) | reverse complement strand
CACCGCAATCACGTGGGCGTCGCCGCCGCTGTAGAGCGCGTCGATCAACGCGGCACGGCGGCCGAGGACAGCACGCTGGTTGATCGAGCCCTTGTCGGTGACCTCGCCGTGGTCGATCGACGGGGGTTCCTCCAGCAAATGCAGGCAAGCGATGCGGCTCGCAGACCCGGTGGCGGCGCGGTTGAGCCGATCCAGCAACGCCACGAAATGCGCGCGCACCGCCGCGCTACGCAGAATCTGCACAGCACTCGCATCCGGTGACAGCCCGGCCAACGCAGCACAGTGCTCCAGCCGCGGAAACACCAGCACGCGAACGTCATCGCGGTTCATGCCGGCCACCACGGCGTCCTGCACATAGGGCGCGCCCTCGCTGATGATCCGCGCGCGCATCGGCCCCACGCTCACGAAGGTGCCGGAGCTGAGCTTGAAATCTTCGGCGATGCGGCCGTCGAACATCAGGCCGATCTCGGGGTGCGCTTCATCGACGAAGCGCACGGCATCGCCGGAGCGGTAGTAGTCCTCGCCATCGAACGTCTCGACTGCCAGATGCGGTGCCCGCCAGTAGCCCGGCATCACGTGCGGCCCTTTGAAGCGCGCCTCCAGCTTGCCGTCGGTCCGCACCAGTTTGACCTCGCAACCCGGCGCCGGCAGCCCGATGTAGCCCGCCATCATCACGGGGCCGGTGGTGAAGGTGCAGGACGGCGCGGTCTCCGTCATGCCCAGGCCGGCCATGATGCGGATGCGTTCGCCGCAATGGACTTCGCTCACGTGTTCGAGGCGGTTCCAGGCGGCTTGCGAAAGCCCCGCGCCGGCAAAGAAGAACAACCGGACCTGCGCGTAAAAGTGCTCGCGCAAGGCCGCGTCGGCTTCGAGTGCTTCCGTCAGCATCTCCCAGCCTTTCGGCACGTTGAAGAACACCGTCGGCTGAATTTCGCGCAGGTTCTCCAGTGTTTGCGCGAATGCCTGGGGAGTCGGTTTGCCGCCGTCGATGTAGTACGTGCCGCCGTTGTACAGCGCGATACCGACGTTGTGACTGCCCCCAAAGGTGTGGTTCCACGGCAGCCAGTCCAGCAACACCGGCGGCACCTCGCCAAAGCACGGAAACGTCTGCAGCAGCATCTGCTGATTGGCACACAGCATGCGGTGCGTCGTCGTGACGGCCTTGGGCTGTTTGGTGGAGCCGGACGTGAAGAGAAACTTGGCGATCGTGTCCGGACCGACCTTGGCATTGGCGGCGTCGATGTCGGTGGGCACGCTCTCGCGCAGCGCCGCAAACGGGGTGACTGCGCGCCCTTGCAGCTCACCGCTGTCGATCACGATCTCGGTATCTGGCGGCGTGACCGCGCGCAGCGCATCGCCGAACTGCGCGGCATCGCTGGCGTACACCATGCCGGGCGTGAGGTGCTGCACGAGATAGGCTAGCCGGCTGTAGTCCTGCGTGAGCAGCGCGTACGCGGGCGAAACCGGGCTGTACGGAATGCCCGCATACATTGCCCCCATGGCCAGTTGCAGATGCTGCAGATCATTGCCCGACAGGATCATCAACGGCCGTTCCGCCGACAGCCCGCGCGCCAGCAGCGCCTGGCCAATGGCACGCGCACGCTCCAGCATCTGTGCATACGACATGCGCTGCCACTGGCCATCCGCGCCACGCTGCGCAACCAGCGTGCGATCCGGATACTCGCGGGCACCCCGCACCAGGCAGTCGGTCAATCGTGCAGGGTAGGTGCCGATCGGTTCCGTCGAACGCAGATACCACGTGCCGTTCGCTGTGCGGCGCACCTCCACCGGCGCCCCACCAATCGACACCGGGCGATAACGCGGCGCACGCGGGGGCGCCTCCGCTTGCTTCAACATGGCTGTCTCCTTCCATGACGGGCACTCGCGTGCCGGCATGACAATGCCCGCCGCGGCAGCTCCGTTTTTGTTGTTTGGTCCTTGTTGTGTGGCGCTTGCGGTTCAGCCGCGCTTGTAGGTCTGCAGACCCGGTTTGATGCTCTTGTCGTCGAGAAACTGCTTCAGACCATGCTGCCGGCCCTTCTCCGGATCGCGCTGACTGGATTGGTCCACCTTGGCGTACAGGTAGTCCTCGTTCTGCTCCCACGTCAGCTCGCGGCAACGCTTGAAGCCGTGTTTGGCATAACGCAGCACCACCGGGTTCTTCTCCAGCAGCTTGCCTGCCAACACCGCCACCGTCTCGCGCAATTGCGCGCGCGGCACGCTTTGGTTGATGAGCCCCATCTCAGCCGCCTCTTTGCCGGTAAAGGTCTCGCCAGTCATGATGTAGTGCAGCGCAGCGCGATGGCCCATGGTGTCGGCCACCGCCTTGCTTACCAGGTTGCCCGGCGGAATGCCCCAGTTGATCTCCGACAGGCCAAACACCGCGTCATCCGCCGCAATGGCCAGATCGCATGCCACGAGCGGCGAAAACGCACCACCAAAGCACCAGCCGTTGACCATGGCGATGGTCGGTTTGGAATAGAAGCGCAGCAGCTTCCACTGCCATTGCGAGCAATCGCGCCGGGCGCGCTCCTGCATGATTTCCGGTTGGCCGTCGGTCTCGCGAAAGTACTCCTTCAAATCCATGCCGGCCGACCAGGACTCGCCCGCGCCCGTCAGCACCAGCACCTTCGCATCGGCATCGAGTTCGAGCGTTTCCAGCACATCGATCATTTCGCGATTGAGCGTTGGGCTCATCGCGTTGCGCTTTTTTGGGCGATTCAACATCACCCAGGCGATGCCGTCTTCAACATCAACCTGAACGGTATTCCAACGGCCTTTGTACTGCGTCATGGTGGTGTCTCCTCTTTCTAAGTTTTTATCAGGAATCCTGATATTAAGTGCGAATATCGGGCGCGATGTACTACTGGCCCGCAAGTGAAAACGTGTTGATTCGCGCATGCGTTGGGGGATGGCCGCTTCAGCAGATATCAGGTCTACTGATATCCTTGGCGCAAGACATCCCTCAGCACAACATGCGAAAAACATCTCAATCGAAGCCGCGTTCCGCAGGCAAACCCATGGGGATTGCCTACTTGGTCGGCCGCCTCGATCACGTACTGAACCGCCGGCTACGCGACAACCTGCAACCGCTCGGACTGACCGTACCGCAATACACCACGCTATCGTTCCTGAGCACCCATGGGCAGCTCTCCAATGCGCAACTGGCCGAGCGCTCGTTGATCTCCCCACAGTCGGCCAACGAGATGGTCAAGATGATGGAGAGCCGCGGATGGATCCTGCGCGAGCCCGACCCCAATCACGGTCGCATCATCCACATCATGCTAACCGAGCAAGGGCAAGACCTGCTGCGCCAATGCGACATCGTCGTCGCGCAGGTCGAAGCCGCTATGCTGGCCGACATGGATGGCGGCACACGCGAGCAGTTTCATCATCAGTTGCGCGCCCTTGTCCGGACGCTGAGCGTGGACGCGGTCTAAATATCCAGCACCAGCAGCCCGCTGGCCCGCGATACGCAGGGCAGGAAGCAGCCTCCGGCGCGCTCTTCTTCCGTCAGGTAGTTGTCGTGGTGCTGCGCTTCGCCCTGCAGCACCTTGGTCAGGCACGTACCGCACACGCCCTGCTCGCACGAAGTCGGCCAATCGATGCCGCAGCTGCGCAACACATCGACCACTGTTTCTCCGGCACGCACCGTCATCGTCTTGCCGCTGTGTGCGAGCCGGACTTCGAACGCGCTCCCGTCCGTCTCGCCCGCTGCGGGCTTCGCCGCGCCAAAGTATTCGCGATGCAGGTTGGCCTCTGGCCAGCCCTGTACACGTGCTTGATGCAGGGCCGCGTCGATGAAGCCTGCGGGCCCACACACGTACACGTGCGCTCCAGCGTCCGGCTGCGACAGCAGTGCGGCCAGATCGAGCCGCCCATCCTGCGGGGCATCATCGACATAGCACCGTGTGTGCGGCGCCAGGTGCGCGGCGGCCAGACGATCGCGGAACGCCGTGCGCTCCGCTGAACGCGTGGCGTAGTGCAACGCAAACGAGGCCGCCTCCGCCGCGAGCTGTTCCGCCATCGCCAGCAGCGGCGTCACGCCAATACCACCGGCCAGCAGAATCGAATGCCGCGCCTCCGCGGCCAGGGGGAAGTGGTTCTTCGGCGCGCTGATCTCAAGCGTGTCCCCCACCGCCAGCGCATGCATGGCCACCGAGCCGCCGCGCGAGTTGGCATCGCGCAGCACGCCGATCTGGTAGCGGTGGGTTTCTCCTGGCCGGTTGCAGAGCGAGTACTGCCGCACCATGTCTCCCACATGTACGTCGATGTGGGCGCCGGCGCTGAACGGGGGTAGCGCATTCCCGTCGGGCGCCGCAAGCTCGAACGTCACGATGTCCTGCGCGGTATCCGCCTTGCTGAGGACGATCACTTGCATGGCACCGCCTCCTGCTGCTCCTGTTGCTCGCGCTCGATCAAGCGCTCCAGCACGCGGCGCGACTGCACGCCCCCGGCGTCGATGTTGAGCTTGAGCAGCTTGCGTTCCGGATAGGCCAGCAGGTTGCGCTGCTGTTGTTCGAGCATGTCGAGATCCTCGCTGAAGATCTTGCCCTGCCCGGTGCGGATGGTGTCGGTCAACGCCGCATCGTCCACGCAGAAGTTGCGCGCCATGCCCCAGAAATACCAGATGGAGGTCTCGGTTTCCGGCGTGATGAAGTCGACCACGATGCTGCTGACCTTGTGCTGCGGGTCCGCGTGGTATCCGCCCTTGCCGGCATGCGCCACGCCCACTTCAATCATCACGTGGCTGGGCGGCGTAAAGCGGCAGATCTGCCACCGGTCGCATGGCACGTTGTCTGCCAGGCCCGCGCCGCGCAGTGCGGTGGCCCAGAACGGCGGCGGCAGGATGTTCTCCATGAAGCGGCTGGTGATGACGGTGTCGCCGTCGGTCTTGGTGTGCGGCGCGGCTTCTTCAATTTCCGGCTGGCCGATGCTGGTGGCATGCACGTAGGTCTCGTGCGTGAGGTCCATCAGGTTGTCGATCATCAGCCGGTAGTCGCACTGGATGTGGTACAGCCCACCGCCGTACGCCCACGCCGGGCTCTCCGCCCATTCGAGGTGATGGATCAACGCGGGATCAGCCTGCGCAGCATCGCCGGGCCATACCCAGATGAAGCCGTAGCGCTCCACCACCGGAAAATGACGGATGCACGGAAACCCGCCCACGCGCTGGCCGGGCATGCTGGCGCACTTGCCATCGGCCTGCATCGTCAAGCCGTGGTAGCCGCAAACCAGTTGGCCATCGCGCACAAAGCCCAGTGACAGCGGCGCGCCACGGTGCGGGCAGAAGTCTTCCAGCGCAACCGCTTTGCCGCCCTCGCCGCGATAGAACACCATGCGTTCGCCACAGATGCGGCGGCCCAGCGGTTTGTCGGCGATTTCATCGGGGGTACAAGCCACGTACCACGCGTTCTTGAGGAACATGCGTGCGTCTCCTTGAAGTTCTGGTGGCCGTTTTACCGATCATGCGGCGGCCTCGTTTTTATCAGTCTGATATCAGGGTCTGGATACATCAAATTTATTGTTATGATGGTCGGCATTCATTTGGCGAATGCGCCCCATGCTGCCGAAACGACTTGATCTGAACCTGCTCAGCGTGTTCCAGGCAATCTATGAGACGCGCAACGTCACGACGGCGGCCAAGCACTACAACGTGACGCAGCCCGCCATGAGCAATGCGCTGGCACGGCTGCGTGAAGTGTTTGACGATCCGCTGTTTGTGCCAGGCCCCTACGGCATGCGGCCGACGTCCTATGCCGAGCAGCTTGCCGTACCGATCGAGCGCGCACTGCGTGAGGTGAGCCAGGCGCTGGAGCTAAGCAAGCACTTCGACCCGACCACCAGCGACCGCGAATTCCGCATGCACCTGACCGACTTTGCTCAGGTGGCGTTCTTGCCAAGCTTGCTGGCGCAACTGCAGGCGCAGGCGCCCAACGTGGTGATCAAGGTAGATGCGCTAGCCGCCGACACCATAGCCGCTGCGCTGGATGATGGACGTCTCGATTTCGCTTTCGGTCGCTTGCCCAAAGCGGTTGGGCAAGGCACTGCCCGGTACACGCTGTTCAAAGACCGCTATGTGGTGCTGATGCGCGCAACGCACGCGCTGGCGGGGAAGGCGCTGTCGCGTAAGGATTTCGCCGCATACGGGCATGCCCTGGTCTGCACGACGGGCCATGAAGTCGTCGAAGGCATGCTGGTCAAAATGGGGGCGCGCATCGCCCTGCGCCTGCCTAGCTTCCTGGTGGTCTCGCGCATCGTGGAAAGCTCGGACCTGATGGTCGTCATTCCCGCGCGCCTGGCGGAACAGTGTGTTGCGACGGGCCCGTTTGCGATGGCCGAAGTGCCGGCCGCCATACCGTCGTTTGATATCGACCTGTTCTGGGCGGACAGTCGCGCGACCGATCCGGCCCTGGTCTGGATGCGTGGGCTGCTCCAGCAATTGTTCGGCCCGCAGCCTTGAACGGTTGGGGCCAATACCGCGTCACCCTTGCTGGCCGGTGTCCCGCACGGGCAGCGCCGTCGAATACTTGATCTCCTCCATTACAAACGACGAGCTGACGTCCGACAGCGATACGGCGCGGATGAGCTGCCGGTACACGCGGTCGTAGTCGTCAATGCCGGACACCGCCACGCGCAGCAGATAGTCCATGTCGCCGCTCATCCGATAGACCTCGACCACCTCCGGGATATCGCGCACCACCTGGGTAAAACGCTGCGCCCACTTCTCCGTGTGCTGATCGGTGCGCACCGCAACGAACACCGTTGTCCCCACGCCCAGCTTGCGTGCATCGCACAGCGCCACCTGCGCACGGATGACGCCCGTTTCCTTCAACCGCTGCACCCGCTTCCAGCACGGCGTTTGCGAGAGATTCACACGCTGCGCAAGCTCGGCAATCGGCAACGTGACATCGGCCTGCAACAGCCTGACTAGCTCGCGGTCGATCGCATCCATGCTTCAGCTCCTGTGTTGAATCGAGGTCCGTCGGGTTGTATCTGAAGGGCCGGGAAACACCCGCCTTATCTGCACAGTATAAATATCTTCTCACGCGACATACAGGAGAATATTTATCTACAAAATGCGGATATTGCAGGTAATTTAGGATCATTTTTCCCACCGTCCGCCAGTATCATTTCTGCATTCCACCGCGCAAGACAATGACATGAGCGAACGCAACACGCCCCATTACCTCGACTACGCAGCCACCACGCCTGCGGACCCCCGGGTCATTGAATCGATGATGGCCTGCCTCGGCATCGAAGGCGCATTCGGCAACCCGGCTTCAAGCTCGCATGCCACCGGCCGCGTGGCCCGGAACAAGGTGGAGCAGGCTCGCGAACAAGTCGCCGCGCTGATTGGCGCCAACGCCGACGAGATCATCTGGACGTCCGGCGCCACTGAGTCCAACAACCTCGCGCTGAAGGGCTACGCCGATACGGCCACCGACAAGCGCCACCTCATCACCAGCCGCATCGAACACAAGGCCGTGCTCGACACGATGGCCAACCTGGCGGCGCGCGGCTGCTCAGTGACCTACGTGTCGCCGGCGCCTTCAGGTGAAATCACCGTCGACGCCGTCGCCGCGGCCATCGGCCCGAATACCGGCCTGGTTTCGCTCATGCTGGTGAACAACGAACTGGGCACGCTGACGGACATTCGCGCGATTGCCGAGATCGTTCACGCCGCTGGCGCGCTGCTTCATGTCGATGCAGCACAAGCGCTGGGCAAAACGCCGATTGATGTGCAGGCGCTTGGCATCGACATGCTGTCGATGTCCGCACACAAGGTCTATGGCCCGAAGGGCATTGGCGCGCTGTTCGTGCGTCGCGACATCGCGGCACGCATCGCCCCGCAAATGCACGGTGGCGGACACGAGCGTGGGTTGCGCTCGGGCACGCTGGCCACCCACCAGATCGTGGGCATGGGTACCGCCTGTGCGTTGGCAGCAGAGGATCTTGAACACGAAACGCAGCGGATTTCAGCGCTCAGCGCACGGCTGAAAGCGTCGGTTCTCGCCCTCGGCGATGTGGTGCAGAACGCAGAGGCAACGCGGCGCGTTCCCCATACCTTGAGCTTGACGGTCAACGCACCGGGCTTTTTCCCGTTCATGCTCGGCGATACGCTGGCCGTGTCGTCCACCTCGGCATGCAACTCCGCTGCTGGCACACCGTCCCACGTGCTGACGGCCATCGGGCTGGATGCCGCTGCGGCCGGGCGCACGGTGCGCGTGAGTCTGGGGCGCTTTACAACCGAGGCAGACGTCGATGCGGCAATCGCGTGCTTCCAGCAAGCCATTGCGCAATGCCGGGCCACGGTAGACGACGGGGTCACCACATCCCGACAGATCAGCCAGGCAGACCTCAAAGCGATTCGTGATGCAGGGTTCCGCTCCGTCATCTGCAACCGGCCCGACGGAGAATCCGCAGACCAGCCGGCCTTTGACGAGATCGCAGCAGCCGCCCGTGAATTGGGCATGGATGCACGCTACCTTCCGGTCACCCCGGATCAGATTGGCGATGCTGAAGTGGAAGCGTTTGGCGCGCTGATCGACGCCTTGCCGAAACCGATCCTCGCATATTGCCGAAGCGGCAACCGTGCCGGAATGCTGCGTAATCGCCTGACGGCGCAGCGCAACGGCTGATGGGGAACCGACGACGCGGCCAGCGTTGGCGCACAAGCGCTTGCCGGCCGCGTCGTCGTCCAATCAACGCAGCGTGCCTAGCGCAGCCGCAACCAGCCGGCGCTGCTCGGCCTCATGCGCCCGCACCGATGCATGCGCACCCGACGGCGTAGCGCTGCGGCAGACGCCAGTCAGCCGACGCCCCGCTGGTAAGCAAGCTTCCAGCGCTTCACGCACGAAACGCCACGCGCCCTGGTTGGCGTCTTCCTCCTGCGCCCAGACGATTTCCTTCAGGTTCGGGAACACTGCGAGCGCATCCACGAGCGCCGCCTGCGGAAACGGATAAAGCTGCTCGACGCGAATCAACGCTACATCCGTACGGGCATCCTGCTCCCGCCGGGCCCGCAGCTCATAGAAGAACTTGCCGCTGCTCAGCACCACCCGCGTAACGGCTTGCGGGTCAATCACACCTGCATCCGCCAACACCGACATGAAGCATCCGCCCACCAGATCGTTCACAGGCGAATGCGAGCGCCCGTTGCCATACAGTTCCGCCTTGGGCGACATAACAATGAGCGGCTTGGGCGCTGCCAACGTCGCCTGTTCGCGCAACAGATGGAACCACTGGCCCGAGGTTGACGGCATGACCACGCGCAGGTTGCCGTCTGCGCAGAGCTGCAGAAAGCGCCCCAGGAAGCCATTGGAGTGCTCCGGCCCGACACCTTCGTGACCGTGCGGAAGCAGCACAACCAGCGCCGATTGGTTGCCCCACTTGTACTCGCCCGACGCGATGTACTGATCGATAAAGACCTGCGCGCCGTTGACGAAATCGCCAAACTGCGCCTCCCACAACGTGAGCCGCGTGCGGGTCTGCACGCTGTAGCCGTATTCAAAGCCGAGCGCGGCTTCTTCCATCAACGGCGAGTTGACGATGTCAAACGCGCCCTGGCACTCACCCACCTGCTGCAGCGGGATGTACTGGCCACCCACGCCGGATGCTGCGGCTTGCGAATGCCACACCGCATGCCGGTGCATAAACGTACCGCGCCCCACGTCCATGCCAGACAAGCGGACGCTATGCCCCGCTTCCAGCAACGTGGCATGCGCCAGGTTTTCGGCCATGCACCAGTCGGCCCGATGTTCGCCATTCGACACCGCCGTACGCCACCGCTCGCACAAGCCACGCACGACATCGTGCAGCAGTACCCCGTCGGGCGGCGTGGTGAGCATGTGCGTCAGCGCCTGCAAGCGCGGCAGCGACGGCGGCGGAAGCGGACGACGCACGCCGCTGTGTGCGGTTGATGCGTCGACCGGAAGCGCAGCTGCGGCAGCGCCCGTCTGCAAGTCACGCAGGGCCGCTTCACGCAGATCCGCCAGGCGCGTCGCTTCCGCGCTGGCGGCGTGATACTGCTCGGTGACCGTCGGCTGCGAGGCAATGGCCACGTGCAACGCCGGCTGCGTCAGGGCCGGCGTGTCGTGCTCCGAGTGCCCCAGCCGGCGATAGCCGATCAAGTCGATCACGATGTCGGCGCCATGTTCCATGCGGTAGGCGATGGCGATGCGGGCGGCGCGCAGCACGGCTTCCGGGTCGTCTGCGTTGACGTGCAGCACCGGCGCATCGACCATGCGTGTCACATCGGTGCAGTAGTCGTTGGCGCGCACGTCCATCACATTGGGCGTGGTGAAGCCGATCTGGTTATTGACGATCACGTGCACAACGCCGCCCGCCGTATAGCCGGCGCGGCGCGTCATGGTCAGGGTCTCCATGACAACGCCTTGCCCCGCGAAGGCGGCATCGCCATGCACCATGATCGGCAGGCACGGCATGTCAGGATGCGCATCCACATGCGCGCGCGCCATGCCGCAGACCACCGGATACACGCTCTGCAAATGCGATGGGTTGGGGGCCAGCACCAGCGTGAGGTCATGGCCGGCAACCGTGCGCCGCGCGACGCCGCCCAGGTGATACGGCAGATCCCGCTGGGTGATGGCGACCTCGGAATCGGGATCGAGCCGATCCAGCATGCCTTGGGCGTCAAATCCCATCACGTTGACGAGCGTGTTCAGGCGCCCGCGATGCGGCAGGCCAAGAAAGACCTGGCGCACGCCGCAGCCACCGGCCGCCTCTACCAGCGTATCGAGCAGCGGCACCAGGCTCTCGCAGCCCTCCAGCGAGAACCGCTTGGCATGCGCGAACGTGCCGCCAGCCAAGCGCTCCCACATCTCTGCAGCCACCAGCCGGCTCAGCAGCCAGCGTTTCTGGTCTGGCGTCAGCGGCGGGGCCTGCAGTTCGGCTTCCATCCGCTCATAGAGCCACGTGCGACGCTGACGCTTGCGCACGCCGCTGCAATCGAGGCCGATCGCGCCGCAATACACATGCTTGAGCTGCCATTCGAGCTCCTGCAGGGTCGTGGCGGTGGGCAGCACATCGCCCGCCGGCTCGCGCTTGTGTGCGGGGTCCAGACCGTGGAACGACAGGCGGAGCTCCGGCACCTCAGGCAGCGGCG
>JGI24740J21852_10001363_pt1 | contig 11139 bp, 6 predicted proteins | sample KBSCornC6_FD_21852 | JGI IMG/M metagenome (IMG submission 21852) | reverse complement strand
GCCCTGACGCTGATTGCCGTGTTCGTGCCGCTGGCCTTCATGACGGGCCTGACCGGTCAGTTCTACAAGCAGTTCGCGCTGACGATCTCGATCTCGACCGTGATTTCGGCGTTCAACTCGCTCACGCTGTCGCCAGCGCTCGCTGCCCTGCTGCTCAAGAGCCATGACGCGCCGAAGGATTGGCTGGCGCGTGCAATGGACAAGGGCCTGGGCTGGATCTTCCGCCCGTTCAACCGCGTGTTTGGCGCGGCGTCGGAATCGTATGGCCGCAGCACCTCGCGCGTGATCGGTCGCAAGGCCGTGATGCTTGGCATCTACCTCGCGTTGATCGGTGCGACCGCGCTGCTGTTCAACAAGGTGCCGGGCGGCTTCGTGCCGATGCAGGACAAGCAATACCTGGTGAGCTTCGCGCAACTGCCGGACGGTGCCTCGCTCGACCGCACGGAAGACGTGATCCGCCGCATGTCCGACATCGCCCTGAAGCACCCCGGCGTGGAAAGCGCCGTGGCCTTCCCGGGCCTGTCGATCAACGGCTTCACCAACAGCCCGAGCGCCGGCATTGTGTTCGTCACGCTCAAGCCGTTTGACCAGCGCAAGAGTGCCGACCTGTCGGGCGGTGCCATTGCGGGCCAGTTGAACAAGCAGTACGGCGCCATCAAGGATGCATTCATCGCCGTGTTCCCCCCGCCGCCGGTGCAAGGCCTCGGCACGGTGGGTGGCTTCAAGATGCAGATCGAAGACCGTGGCTCGGTCGGTTACGAACAGCTCTTTGCCGCCACGCAGGCCTTCATGGCCAAGGCACGCCAGACGCCTGAGCTGGGCCCGTCGTTCTCGAGCTACCAGATCAACGTGCCGCAGTTGAATGCCGATCTGGACCGTGTGAAGGCCAAGCAGTTGGGCGTGCCGGTCACGGACGTGTTCGACACCATGCAGGTCTACCTGGGCTCGCTGTACGTGAACGACTTCAACCGCTTCGGCCGCACGTACCAAGTGAAGGTGCAGGCAGACGCGCCGTTCCGCGCCCATGCTGAAGACATCCTGCAATTGAAGACGCGCAACACCGCGGGTGACATGGTGCCGCTGTCGTCTCTGCTGCGCGTGTCGCAAGGCTTCGGGCCGGACATGGTGGTGCGCTACAACGGCTACACCGCTGCCGACATCAACGGTGGCCCTGCTCCGGGCTTCTCGTCGGGCCAGGCACAAGCGGCTGTGGAACGCATCGCGCATGAAACGCTGCCCAAGGGCGTGCGCTTCGAGTGGACGGACCTGACGTATCAGCAAATCCTGGCCGGCAACTCCGCCGTGTGGATCTTCCCGATCTGCGTGCTGCTGGTGTTCCTGGTGCTGGCTGCGCAATACGAAAGCCTGACGCTGCCGCTGGCCGTGATCCTGATCGTGCCGATGAGCTTGTTTGCCGCCATGCTGGGCGTGTGGGTCTCGCATGGAGACAACAACATCTTCACGCAGATCGGCTTGGTGGTGCTGGTGGGGCTGGCGTGTAAGAACGCGATCCTGATCGTGGAGTTTGCGCGCGAGCTTGAACTGCAAGGACGCTCCATCGTGGAAGCCGCCATCGAGGCTTGCCGCCTGCGTCTGCGCCCGATCCTGATGACGTCGATCGCTTTCATCATGGGCGTGGTGCCCCTGGTGGTGTCGACCGGCGCCGGTGCGGAAATGCGTCATGCCATGGGCGTGGCCGTGTTCGCGGGGATGCTGGGTGTGACGCTGTTCGGCCTATTCCTCACGCCGGTGTTCTACGTGCTGCTGCGCACGCTGGCTGCCCGTCGTGGCCAGCGCTCGGAAGATGCACCGGATCGTGATCTGGACCTGGATGGCGCGCTGCCGGTGCCCTCGGGTCAGCACTAAGGTCAACACTAATCAAGACATCGCTATGAACGCGTTCAAACAACAACCAAGTCAAGCCGTGCGACCCGGCCGCTGGACTCCGCTGGCGCTGGCCGCCGCGCTGTTCCTCGCGGCCTGCTCGCTGGCCCCGACCTACGAGAAGCCGGACGTCGGCACGCCCAACGCCTTCAAGGAAGCTGCCGAATCTTCCAAACTCGCGGCAGGTACACAGCTGGCCGCAGGCGAACAAGGCAAGTGGAAGACGGCCGAGCCCTCGCTGCCCGCCGATGGCGCGTGGTGGAAGATCTTCAACGACCCGACGCTCGACAAGCTCGAAGCACAGGCCGCAGAAGCCAGTCCCACGCTGGCCGCCGCAGCCGCGCGCGTGAACCAGGCGCGCGCCTTCGTGCAGGCCAACCGTGCATCGCTGTTCCCGGAACTGGACGCGGGCTTCGGCCCGACGCGCCAGCGGGCTTCGGCGGCGTCCGCCGGCTTGCCGGTGGGTGCGCCCGTGCAGCCGCAGACGTACTGGCGCGCGCAAGCCACCGTGGCGTATGAAGCCGACCTCTTCGGCCGCGTACGCAACAGCGTGAGCGCCGCTGATGCCGACGCCGAACGCGTGGAAGCGCTCTACCGCGCCGCGCGCCTCTCCTTGCAAGCCGACGTGGCGCAGACGTACTTCAGCCTGCGCACGCTCGATGCAGAAGAGGCGTTGCTCGCCCGCACGCTGGTCGGCCGCGAAGAAGCCCTCAAGCTCGTGCAGCGCCGCTTCAACACTGGCGACATTGGCGAGCTGGATGTCGCCCGTGCCGATACCGAGCTGGCCACCGCGCGCTCCGATCGCATCGGCGTGCAACGTCGTCGCGCCGTGCTGGAGCATGCGTTGGCTACGTTGCTGGGCAAAGCCCCCGCTGACTTCAACATGGACGCGCAACCGCTCACCACGCTGGATGTGCGCGTGCCGGCTGGCCTGCCCTCCGCCCTGCTGGAACGCCGCCCAGACGTGGCCGCTGCAGAACGCTCCATGGCTGCGGCCAACGCACGCATCGGCGTCGCACGCGCAGCGTTCTTCCCGCAGCTGCAACTCACGGGCGGCTTCGGCTACGAGTCGCACGACATTGGCGACCTGCTCAAGTGGGGCAGCCGCACGTGGATTCTCGGGCCGCTGGTCGGCACCGCACTGTCGCTGCCAATCTTCGACGGTGGCGCACGCAGTGCAGGCGTGAAGCAAGCGCGCGCCGCGTACGAAGAGAACGTCGCCAACTACCGCGAAAGCGTGCTCGTCGCCTTCCGCGAGGTGGAAGACAACCTGTCGGACCTGCGCCTGCTGGCCGATCAGTCCAAGGCTCAGGACGATGCGGTTCGTGCGTCGTCGCGTGCCGCACAGCTCTCGCGCACGCGCTACAACGCCGGGTCGGTCAACTACCTGGATGTGATCGATGCGGAGCGCAACATGCTGTCGGCCGAGCGCATCGGCGTGCAGCTGGCGGGCGCCCGTGTGAATGCGACGGTGGGGTTGGTCAAGGCGCTGGGCGGCGGGTGGGGTGATCTGCCGCCCGCTCAGGCGACTGTGGCGCAGCAGTAAAAAGCGTTATCTCTTCTCTCTCTCGGAAAGCGAGACTCTGCGCGGCTTCGGCCGCGTTTTTTTTGCCCCGCGCATTGCACTGGACAGCGCATGGAGGGCAAACCACTTTTCCACCGCTGCCTCGCACATCCCCCCGTTCGCCCGAATATCACCGCAAACAGGTGGCGCCCCTCAATGACTATCGGCCCCGATTCAATATCGGAACAAGCCACTGCTTCACCTTCGCATCACCTTGCGGGCTATACGAGGGATATTTTTCCGCTTCTTTTTGGGAAACTTCCACCTCGGCTCCAAAGATATCGACCTTCCAATATTGTCCGGCTCCGTAGGAAAAGTACGCACTTTCCTCGCGGGGAACAAAGCCGTCGTCATGGCCAACGATGCGCCAATCCCCCTCGATCTTCCGGTCAAACAACCCATACGAGTCGACAAACACTGGCGTGCCCGCCCGCTGAGCGGACTCGATCTCCGACGCGGTGATCTCTGGTCTCCTCAGCAAGAGGTCGAAGAATTCCACCCCATGCCCAATATCGACTTTGGACAGAACCCTGCCTGCCGCATATGACTCGCCGTCAATCGACAGCAGGAAGATGTCTCCTACCTTGATCCCGCGCAATGCGGTTTGAGGCCTCTTGTCCCAACCATGAATTTTGATCAGTGTCATCTTTCTTTGTCGAAACGACTCAGAGCTTGATCTTGGTTTCCAGGAATTCCAGGTACTTGGGGTCGTCTTCGAGAAAGATGTCCAAGCTGCCACCCATGTAGGCACGGGTCAATTCATCGGCCGCCTTGTCGAAGTTGCTCTGCTCGTAATAGAGCTGACCGAGGCGAAGGTGAATGTATGGATTACCCAACCCCTTGGGGCATTGCACCGCCTTGTAGAAGCACTTGAACGCCTTGTCGAAATTGCCCGTGCGGAAGTGCACATCGCCAATGGCGACATAGATCCACGTGGCCGCTTCCCAGTCGAGCGGGTTGTCGGGCAGCAGGCGCAGTGCAGCGATGTAGTGCTGTTTGGCGGCGTCAAGGTCGCCTTGTTCTGCAAGCTCGTCGCCCTTGCTGCAGAGTGCAGTGATTTGCTGGTGGATGAGGTCTGGAAGCTCGGACATGCGCACGGCGTGGAGGGGGCGACGTCGAAAGCACTGCCCTCACTGCATCAAATCGTTCTGCTGCGGATCGAAAACGATGCTGCCTGGAATATCCTGCAGAAACTGCATCATGTCGATGATCTGATTCGTATGCTCGCGATCATCGTCGTCCCCAAAAACCACGCGCACCCGGCGGTCAATGGTAGACAGTTCACACGGAGATCGGTCACCGAGAATCTCCTGAATCTGGGCGGATTCGTCCTGAATACGGCTGCCCTCTTCATAGGCAACGCGCATCAACCAAATTCCCCAGCGCAAGGCGAGCGTATCAGTCTTGGCGAACGGCAGCCGCTCAAATTTCAGGGAAAAATTCTCTTGGTTTGCGAAGTACTCCCGCAACTCATTTGCCAACGATTCGTTGGACATTGCAGGCGATTGCTCGGTTAGCAGGGCAAGTAGAGAAAACGTCATGCCTTAATTCCTTTTCCAGGGTCCTGTTTTTCCAATATCAATAGGATTGAATTCGCGCGTCGTCGGATTGTATTCAATTACGCTACCGCCTGTTTGGCGAATGTTATCAAGAAGCGGCTCCGAGATCGTCTGCGTTCTTGGCCCAACGACAATGTTGAATGGTAGATCATGATCCGCAGCATACTGATGAAATGCGCGTAGCTGATCGTTGTTTGTGACCTCCACCCAGTTCTTGACATCGGTCACCCCGAATTCCTTGCCGACAGGCAAATCGGGAATGTACCCATCAATGGATACAGGCTTCGAGCCGCGTCCCAAAGGGGCCCCAAGGTCTCGCCGGGCCGCCTGCTCGAAGGCGTTTCCGCCTTTATTGTTGGCCCACGCTTGCTTTGCTTTAGCGTACCAAGCGTCAGGGCCCAGCTTCTTGTTGGATTCACTAAGGTAGCGATCGTAGCGCCAGTGGTGTTCCGGTGGAATGTCACCGTAGTCGACCTTGCCACCGGAATTCCCTGTCTTGTTTGGCAGTTCCGGCAACGTTCCATCTGCGCCCGTCTTCGACAAGCGAGCAGCATCTGCCGCGGAGTACCCCTCCGCGCGCAGTTGCTTATAACGCTCGTACCGCTCCAAGCAAGGCTGCAACCCCAGCGGATCCATCTCCCGCAACGGATTCTGCACATACCCCTGCGTGCGATGCCCGCCCTGAATCGCGATCGGGTCAATGCTCAGATAACAGCCGCTGTCCGGGTCGTAGTACCGGTTGACGTTGTAGTGCAGGCCCGACTCTTCATCGGCCCACTGCCCGGCAAAACGCAGACTCGTATCCAGCTCAATCCCTGCGGTATCGGCGTGGGTATCTTCGTTGAGTTGCTTACCCCACAGGCTGTAGCGTGCAGACCAGACTTTTTCGCCCGAGGTTCGATACATCTCCAACGGCAGGCCTGTCGGGGCGCTGAAGACAGCGTACTGCAGCTCGCCACACTCCTGCGCCAGCGGCATGAAGCTCTCGGGCTCGAAGTGCCATGTCGTTGCCGCGCCAGCCGTGCCGTCAGGGCGCTGGTCCCAACGCTCGGCGAGCGTATAGTCGTCCCACAGGAACCGTACTGCGCGGCCAGTCTCGACGTGCCGTTTTTCAACACGTCGCCCGAACGCGTCATAGCGGTAGGCCCAGGTTTCGTTTGTGGGGGTGCGCACCCCAATCAGGCGATTGAGCCCATCCCAGGTGTACCGCCACGTGCGAGCCTCAATGCCCGGCTGATCAACCGTCTTTTCGATGACCCGTCCGCGCGCGTCGTAGCGGTAGTGGATGTGCCCGACCTGCGTAGGCAGACCTCCCGCAACATAGTCATGCCGATCAACCGGACCTTGCTTACCATGCGCGGCAATATTGCGGGCGGCATCGTAGGCATAGTGTTCGGCCGGTTGCTGGATGCTGCCAACTGTGGTGACTTGCCCACGCGCATCGTGCATGTACGTGAAGCTGTCGGCATCGGTATCGACTTGCGTCAGTTGGCCCGCGGCGTCATAGCGATAGCGCTGGCGGGTCAGCTGTTGCAGCGCGTCCGCCGGTGCCGCCTGCAGTGCGTCAAAGGCGGTGCGCGGTCCGGCCGCCTGCCGCTGCAGACGGCCCACGGCGTCGTACTGGCGCGCCAAGACAAACTCGCCTGCTTGCCTGCCGGTTTCGCGGCCCAGCGCGTCACGTTGAATGGTCAAGCCGCCAACCTGCGTCAGCGCACCGAGCGCGTCATATTCGTAGCGCGTCTCTTGATGCGGAGTCTTGCGCACGTTGCGCCGACCCTGCGCATCGTAGGCGTGCTGCACGCGCTGACCGTGCTGCTCTTCTTCGATCAGGCGGCCTTTATTGTCGTAGCGGAAGCGGTTGACGTATGTCGTGTCGCTCTGCACCGCAGCCGCGATCATGCGGCCTGCCGTGTCGTATCGATAGACGAGTTTGACGTCGCCAGCATCGATGGCCACGGGGCGATCCCCGCCGTCATAGCGGTACAACCACACGCCGCCGTCTGACCACGTCTTCTTGACCACGCGGCCAGCAACATCGCGCTCGTAGTGCGAGACGCGGCCGCCCCAATCGATTTCAGTCACGACTCGGCCTGCGGCGTCGTATCGGAACTCCCATACTTCCCCGCGCGGGTTGATGATCCGCGTTGGCCGTGTCGCGTGGTCGTACTCAAAGCGGGTTGCATAGCCGGCAGTGTCGGTCGTGCTGGTCAGCAGATCGAACGGGCCATAGGTATGGCGCGTGATTCGCCCCAGCGGATCAGTGCTCGCAACTGCCAATCCCTCGGTGTTGTACGCAATGCGGTGGAGGCTGCCGTCCGGCAGCGCGGTCCGCGCCCGATGGCCGCGCGGGTTGTCCGGGCCTGCTGTGTAGTCGTGGCGCGTTATGCTTCCCGCTGCATCGGTTTCTTCGAGTAAGCGGCCCAGCGTATCAAAGCGTGTGCCGAGTTTCGCGCCCGTCGGCAGGCGTGTGCTGATGAGCCGCAGTTGTGCGTCGTAGTCGTGGCGGGTTTCATGCTCGCCGTCCACCACGCGCAGGAGTTCGCCATGCTCGCCATATCGATAGCGCTTGACGCTGCCGTCGGGCTCCGTGCGCGTAGTCAGGCGATGCTTGCCGTCATACTCGAGCGTCAAGCGGTCGCCTGTGGGTTGCACCACCGCAGCAAGGCGGCGCTGTGCGTCGTACTTGAACAGTGTGGCTCCGCCCGCTGGATCACCCATGCTGGCCAGCCGCCCTTGGTCGTCGTAGCCAAAATCGGTGCGCCGCCCAAGTGCATCGGTTTGGGAGGCCAGCCGTCCGAGCTGCCACGCCCGCTGGGTAGCATGACCCAGCGGATTCACCTCGCGCGTAACAAGCCCTTCGGCGTTGTGTTCGTAGCGCCATTCCCCATCGACGTCGATCACACGCGTGACGCCATCTTCGTAGATGAAGCGGCCGGTGTGGTAGCCCTCGCGCGTGCCGGTTTCGACCACGCGGCCAGCGCTGTCGTAGGCGTAGCGCACCTCGGTCTTGTCGGTATCACGCCAGCTGGTCATCCAGCCGTGCACATCGTAGGTGTAATGGAACTGGCCGTACTGCAAGCTCGACACCTGCGTAAGCATGCCGTTCTCGTACGCGTAGTCGACCAAGCGATGCGTGTCGCCTGATACCTCATGCAACGTGATGCTAGATAGGGTACGCGCGCCACCCAAATACCCCAGCACCAGCCAATAGCCGACTGTGTGCCGCAGCGTTGCTAGACGGCCGTACGCGTCGTACTCAAAGTTGATGGCGTTGCCGTTCCAGTCTTCGATGCGCTCTATGCGGGAAGTGGCACCGTCGAGCAGAGGTGAGAACCGGAGGATGTGCCGCGTTTCATCGTCGAGGATGCGCGGTGCGGCCCGCGTCCCCTCCAAGCGATAGCGTGGCTCGCGCAGGTTGATGCCGTTCAGTTCGGCATCCGGCGCTTCAAACGTAATGGAGAGTCCGCCGCCATCGAAGAAGCGAACGAGGTGGCCGTCATCCCACCGCAAACGCTGCGACCAGTTGACCGACCACTTCGGGCCAAGCATGCCGTCGTCATCCGAACGTGTACGGTAGCGGCGCGTCAGCACCACCGGCAATACACCGGGGATCGACACGTCCGTGCGGATCTCCATCATCTCGCCAGTGGCGACATCGATGGGATCTTTGCAAGGCGTGGCGGTCTCGTCCTTAACCCCTTCCCGCTCCGCCGACTTGGTCGGCTCACCCGGCGCCCGGCCCTTGACCATGCCGCCCAGCTTCGCCCCCAGCAACCCGCCCACCAGCCCAGCAAAAAACTCCTCACCCGCCGTCAGTTCCGGGTTCTTCGGCCCAAACTGCCCAGTCGTCTTGTCAATCAAGACGCTCTTGCGCCCCGAGTTCACCTTGCCACTGCAATGGCTCGAATGACCCACACGCACAAGCGGCAACTGATTGACGGTGATGGTGAGACTGCCTTCAACCAGCGGCTCAGGCCCTGGGTGCTTATCGCAGGCGATGATGTCGGTCACGCGCGCGGCGGCTTTGCCTTCGAAGGTGACATTGCCCGAGCCTGACGCGATCTTTCCGCAGTTGCTGCCCAAGCTCTGGCTGGCTGCGGCTAGGCCGCTGCCGAGGCTCAGCCCGCCTGCCATACACGCACCCACGATCACCGCACCGGCCAACCCGCCGGTCGCAACCGTCGCGGCAACTGCGGCTCCAATGGCGACCCCGATTGCGAGACCGGCCACCATGCCCCAGAAGCCCGATGAATGTGCGATGTCATCGCCTATGCACGCCGGGTGCGGATCGCCCTTTCCGATGCTCAGGCCCAGCTTGTCGCCCAGCCATTCGGCGCCTTTCTCGACGGCGCCCGTAACACCAATCTTGCCGAGCAGCCACGCACCGCCCAGTGCCACCACAGCAGGCACTGCTGCCAGCGCCGCGGCACCGGCCGCGGCCGCACCGGTCGCGCCTGCTGCCGTTGCGGCGGTGCCGGCGGCGTACGCACCATAGCCAACGTCGGCGCCCAACATGCCGTAGTTGGCGCCGTCCACCCACTTCATCTGCGACTGTTTCTTCGCCTCGCCGTCTTCCAGGTTTTGAAGCGCGGCCATGCGCTCCTCGGCGGTGCCGCTCGGCCCGGTGGGAGAACTCGGTGTGCTTGGATCTTGGTCCGCCATGGCAGTGCTGCGCTCAGGCCGGCTCGTTCAGGCGCAGGCTCTGCACCACGCCTTCCACCAATGCCTTCTGGCTGGCACTCAGCACACCGGGCGCGGTAAAGGTGAGCATCAGCACCTGCTTGCCGTGCTCCACCATCGTCAGCAGTTGCTGCAGCGGCCGCCCGTTGTTCGACCATTTGTATTCGTGCGCATACGCTGCGCGGCCAGACACCGTGGTCTCGTTGCTGCTCACCGCTTCGTAGTCGGGCACCTGCTTGGCGAGCTTCTGCAGCTCGCTGGCGGCGTACTCGCCAAACTGCATGCCCCACGGCAAACGCTCGCGCGTGACGACAAAGCTCACGCCTTCCGTGCCGGTGGAGGCCGAGACGAACACATTCATTGTCTTGTCGATCCAGTCCGCTGGGAGCGACAAGGAACCTTCCTGCATCTGATACATGGTGTCAGCCGTTATCCGGGTTGATATGGGTGTTGGGTGCCTGGATCTTGATCTCGGCCGCATCCAGCCGGATCGTGGACGAGCCCTTGTGCAGCTCGATGGCATCGGCCGTCATGTGGATCGACGTACCGCCTGCACCGCCCACCTTGATCCACAGTTCCTTGGCCTCGATCGTGTGCACACCGGCTGGCGACTTCTGCGTGGTGTTGCCCTGCGTGACCGTGTCCGTCAAGTCGCCCACCGACACCGTCGTGTCGTAGTTGCCCTTCGACACGGTGAGCGTCTTGTCGCCGGTGCTCACGGTCGTTTCCATGTTGCCGGTGTCGATCTGCGTCTTGTGATGGCCCTGGGTAACCAGCGTAGTGTGGTCGCCCTTGACGGCCTCGCTCAGGTTGCCGGTGGACACCTCCGTCGCATGGTTCCCCGTCGACACCAGAATCGTCCGATCACCCTTGACCACATGCGTGCTCTGCGCATCCTCCACCACGGTGTTCATGTCTTTCTGCGCATGCATGAACACTTCTTGCGCGCCGTTCACATCAGAGAAGCGCAGCTCGTTGGAGCCACCGCCCTTGTGCGTCTGGCTGCGGATGCCCATGGTCTGGCCGCTGTCGCCGTGGTACGGGTTGGCCGCCTCGCCGTTGAACACGCGGCCGACAATCACCGGGTTGTCGGGGTCGCCCTCGTTGAAGGCGACGATCACCTCTTGCCCGATCCGGGGGATGGCCGCGCCACCCCAGCCCGCGCCGGCCCACGGCTGCGACACGCGCACCCAGATGGAATCCGAGCCGTCCATCTTGCCGCGACGGTCCCAGAAGAAATGCACCTTGACGCGGCTGCCGTCAGTATGGATTTCCTCGCCCTTGGGGCCGACCACCACCGCCGCCTGCGTGCCATACATGTAGGGCTTGGGCGTGCGGCGCTCGGGGCGGAACGGCACATCCACGGGCAGGCACGTAAAACTGTTGCGGTACGGCTGCTCGGCGCCCTGGCTCGTGTAGTCGTTCACGGCGTGGTGGCGCACGTGCAGCAGC
>JGI24740J21852_10001362_pt1 | contig 11157 bp, 10 predicted proteins | sample KBSCornC6_FD_21852 | JGI IMG/M metagenome (IMG submission 21852) | reverse complement strand
ACTCGATGTTTGACACAGGCTGTGGGATCTGTAGGATTCTTTTTTTGAATCAAACGGTTAGGGGAAATCTGACAGTAGGTGGTTCCGCTAACCTTTTTAAGGAAAACGTAGTCCAAATCGGTAAAGCAAGGCCCTGTAAATTTTCGCCTGACCAAAAGGTTGGGCGGAAATTTACAGGGCCTTTATTTATTGGCTTTCCAGTTTTCAAGCGGATAGGTCGATGTGCGACTAAGGACTCCGTGTGTCGATCGAAATAGTCGGGGCGGCTTTCTTTATTTTCAATAATCCTCAGTCGTATTACGGTGGTAATATTTTCGCCGTATATTGTGCTTTCCGTGGATTTTGAAATATCTGCACTCGACCAGGGCAGATTCGAGTTTTGCGGTCAATTTTTCATCATCCGTGCAACTGAAAGCCGGCGCAACGCGGCTTCAGGCGCCATGCATGGATGCTCCCCGTGAATATGCGTTTGAATTTGTCGTGCTCAACGGCAACCCGACTTCTGGAGACTGTGATGATGCGAAAAATGCTTTTCTCGATCCTGGCGCTTGTGGCCGCCCCGATAATGGCGGCTGAGGGTGGCGGCGCTCAGCCCGCGTCCGTCGAAGTCAAGTTTGGCAAGCCGACGGTCAAGCAGAAATTGTTTTATGAAAAGATGTACGAGAAAAAGCCGTTTCCGGACGCAACGCTGTACTACTACGACAACGGCGTTTACAAGATTATTTCTCAGGGCGAAGAGCATTATGGTGTGTACGTCGTGCGCGGCCACCTCACCGATGATCAGTACGCGGTTCACTACATCTCGCTGCCGTCCTCTGACTGGGGTGGAAAGACAGCGCACCACTTCCTAAAGTTCGACCGAAAGGCCGGCACGTTCACCCAGCAGGCGACGTGGGAGGAGGACGCAAACATTGCCCCGCAGCACGGTCGATTCAGCCAGGGCGACAACACGATTGACGACCCGGAGTCGATCAAATGGGAGACGCATGCGGAAGGTGAGCAACGGACGCGATAGCCTGCTCACCAGACAACAAAAAACCCGGCATCCATGGCGGATTGCCGGGTTTTTTGTTGCCTGCGCGCGGCGTTAGCCGTTCGAGCATCCCTTCTTGAACACATGCTTGACGCCGCATTTGGTGGCGTGCGCCGCATCGCGGGCACCGTGGCCGACCGCACGGGCACCATTGGCCGTGGCATGCCCGACGGCTTTCGCGCCGTCGCGCGTGGCGTGGCCCACGGCCTTTGTGCCATCACGCACGGCGTGGCCGGTTTTCTTGGCGGCGTCTTTCGTGTCTTGCTTGATCTCTTGCTTCGTTTCAGACAAGTCGGCGTGGGCAAGCGGGCTGAGCAGTGCCAGCATCAGCGCGGGGATCAGCGAGTGGATCAGAAGCGGGCGACCTTTCACGGCGGGATTCCTCCTGGGCAAGTTCATACAGCGGCGTCGAGCACGACAGCCGCCCGACCTGTCAACAGGATGCGCGCGCCATCGCGCACGGTAAAGGAATACAACACGTTGTTACCGTCTCCGCCGATGCGCTCGGCCTCGATGTCGAGTGGGGTGTCGATGGTGTCGAGCCGTGCGACAAATGTCTCGACGCTGCGCACGCTAGCGAGGAAGCCGGCGCACGGGCGCGCCTGTGTCGTATCACCCAGTGCGCCGTGCACAGCCATTGCCTGGGCCGCGTATTCGATGCCGCAGACGGCGGCCAGCTGCCCGTTGGAACGCAGCGGGTTGGCAGGGTCCCGGTGGCTGGTGGCGGTGCAGTGGATGTGGGCATCGTCCCAGGCGAGCACCGTGTCGAGCAGACACATCGTGCCGCTGTGCGGAATGCGCGCGGCAATCCAGTTGCGATCCAGCGGTGGTGAAAGCGGTGCGTCGGCGGTCATGTTGCGATGTCGCGGAAGGCGCCTGTGGCATCGGGCAGAACGACGTTCACCTGTAGGCCGGTATCGGGCAAGTAGTCGAGCACCACGCGCTGCGCGCGCCGCGTTGCTAGGGCGTCCAGCAATGGCAGCACGCGGGCGGCGGGGTTGCCGTGCCGCAATGTTTCCAGTTCTGGCGCGGCTAGCGTGGTCGCGGGCGTGTCGGTGAGTTCGATGTCGATGCGCGCCAGCGTCTTTGCGCTGGCCTCCGGCGCCAGCACCAGCCCTACGGCAAACGCATCGGACACGGGCCGCATGGCGTGCAGCGGCTCGGGGTACGGGCTGTCGTAGGCAATCAGCAGGGTGGGCGTGCCATCGACGGCGACTTGGCACAGGCTATCGAGCAGGCCGGCGGCAAAGCTGCCGTCGTGTGCGCACAGCACATTGGACGGCGCCATGGCGTGCGTGGCGATGCTCCAGTAGCCGGCCGGCGCGTTGTGCACGGAGTTGTGGAAACGCGTGGGCGAGAGCTTGCGATTGTCGGCCTCCTCGCTGGCCAGGGTCTCGCAGATGACGTGGCAGTTCTGCCCGTCGCCGCCGGAGGAGGTGAACACGGTGGCGAGCGTGCCGGCATCGCGCCCGCAAGCGGCCACCGCTTCGTGGCCGACCGCCAGCGCGAGCTTGACGACGGGGCCGGTGCGGCGGCGCTCGATGGGCGGCAAGCCGGCCGGCGGCGGCAGCGTGGTCGGCGCATGCGCGTAGGGTGTGCGGCCTGCGAGCACGTCGGCTGCGTGCGGCCAGTCCGGCAGGCCGGGGCCGAGCAGGCCGATGCTTTCAATGAAGGCGCTGAGTTGGGTCATGGTGCGGCATTAGCTCCGGGCAGCGTCGGCGCGGCCGAAGATCAGGCTGCAGTTGGTGCCGCCAAAGCCGAAGGCGTTGCTGAGCGCGGTGCGCACGCGGGCATCGCGGCTCGTGGTGGCGTAGTGCACGGCGAGGGCCGGGTCGGGCTGCGTGGTGTTGATGCCGCCGGGCACGAACTGATGGCGCAGCGTCAGCGCCGCGATGATGGCTTCCAGCGCGCCGGCCGCGCCGAGCGTGTGGCCGGTTGCGCCCTTGGTGGAGCTGCATGGCGTGCCGTCAAACAGTGGCTGCATGGCGCGTGCCTCGGCGGTGTCGTTGCTGGCCGTACCGGTGCCGTGCAGGTTGATGTAGTCGATGTCCGATGCCGCCAGGCCGCTGGTTTGCAACGCTTGCACCATGGCCGCGCGCGCGCCCAGGCCTTCGGGATGCGGCGACGACATGTGATGCGCGTCGCTCGATTCGCCAATGCCGAGCAACAGGATGGCATCGTCGGCCAACGCAGTGTCTGGCACGCGTTCCAGCAGCGCAAACGCAGCGGCTTCGCCGATGGAGATGCCATCGCGCGCCACGTCGTACGGCCGGCATGGCGCGTGCGACAGCAACTCCAGCGAGTTGAACCCGTACAGCGCGGTCAGGCATAGCGAATCCACTCCTCCCACTACCGCAGCGTCGATCAGGCCCGCTTCCAGCATGCGCCGCGCCGAGGCAAACACCTTGGCGCCCGACGAGCATGCCGACGAGATGGCCATGGCCGGACCACCCAGCCCAAAGACCGCGCGCACGAAGGCAGCCGGCGAATAGATGTTGTGCGTTTGCGCGTAGTGAAAGCTCGCGGGCAGCGCGCCGGTCTGCCCATCGTGATACTGGCGGTGCTGATAGGCGTGTTCGGTTTCGAGAATGCCCGACGTGCTGGTGCCGATGAACACGCCGATGCGCTTGGCGCCGTAACGGGTCTTGGCGGTCATCACGTGCTCGGCAAAGCTGTCTTGTGCGAGGCCGATCTGCGCCAGCCGGTTGTTGCGGCAATCAAAGGGGGCCAGGTCCGCGCGGATGGACTCGGCGTCCACACCGTCGACGGCGCCGATCCACGTGTCGAGGTCGGCACGTGGAAAGTCGCACGGCACGAGGCCGCCGCGCTGGCTGCGCAACGCATCGAGCGTGGCGTCAAGGCCACGTCCGAGGCAGCTCGTGGCGGTGAAATGCGTGACCAATAGGGGCTTCACGGCGGGGGTGTCGGAGGGCGTTTGGTGGGGATGAGCTCCAGCAACTGGTGTGCCGGTAACTCACAAATTTTATCAAATGGCGACTTGTGGCTCGGTCACCCGCGCGGCCTCCGGGGCGAGGGCGGCGCGCAGCGTGATGCACTGCAACCCCGCCTGCGCTGCGGCCTGCAGCACGATTGGCAGGGCGGTCAGCAGCACGGGGGTACCGTTGGTATCGCGCGCGGCGTGGCCGTCGTGCAGCAGGAGGATGTCTTGTGGCGCAAGGTTGTGGAGCAGCCGCCCGGCGACTGCCTGGGCGCTGCTTGAACGGGTGTCGAAGCCCCGCCGGGTCCAGCTCGCCAGTTGCAGGCCGAGTTGGCACAGCACCGGTTCAAGGAACGGGTTGCGCAGCCCGGCCGGCGCGCGGAAGAACAGCGGGCGCGCGCCGGTGATGTCGGCCAGCGTGTCTTGCGCGGCTTCGATTTCGCGCCGCAGTGCGCCGGCCCCTTGCAGCGAGAACGTATGCCGATGCCGCTGGCTGTGGTTTTCCACCGCATGCCCGTGCGCGACGATGGCTTCCACGGTACGCGGGTGACGGCGCGCCAGTTCACCGATGCAGAAGAAGGTAGCGCGGGCGCCGTATGCGTCCAGCACATCCAGCACGCGCGGCGTGACTTCGGGGTCCGGGCCGTCGTCGATGGTTAGGGCGATCTGCCGGCCGGCGGTTGTGGGTAGACGCGTCCAGTTGGGGCCGAGCAGCGTGCTGCGTGGCCACAGCCCGGCGGCCATCACCGCGAGGTGCGAGGCGATGACGGCGCCGCCGGCCCACGGCCAGGCCGATGGCTGTGCCACCAGGGCCGCTGCCGCGCCGGCGTGCAAGGCGAGCGTGCCTTGGATCAGCGGCGTCGGCTTCCAGCGTCGTGCCGTGCCAAGTGGAGGGATGTGCGGTGCGTTCATGCGGAGGCCGGGCGAGCGGGATGCGTTGTGGGCGCCAGGATGGCAGCAAACACCAGCGCCAGCATGGCGCCAGGGCCAACCGTCAGGCCGAAGGTTTCGAGCATCGGCACGCGCGAGAAGGCCAGCAGGCCAAAGCCGGCCACGGTCGCCAGGTTGGCCACCAGCAGCGACACCAGCGTCTGCGGCGCGATGCTCTGCGCGTGCTCGCCGCCCTGGTTGAAGAACAGCGCGTAGTTCGAGCCCACCGCCACGATCAGCAGCATGCCGACGAGGTGCAGGATGGTCAGTTGCACACCCGCCAGCGCAAAGCCTGCTGTGACCACCAGCACTGCCGCCACCAGGGGTGCCAGCGCGCGCAACACACGTTGTGGCGAGCGCAGGGCCACGAGCAGCAGCAACGCAATCGCGGCAAAGCCGGCGAGCGAGAGACGGATGTCTTCGTGCACGTAGTTGACGTACAGGCGGTCCGCCTCGGCTTTCAGATCGATGAAGAGTGCGCCCGGCACGCCCGCGTGTTCGACGGCTGCGCGGATGGGGGTGGCATTCAGGCTGGGCTCGTTGGGCGCGGTTGGTGCGGCTGCCGGTGCTGAGGGCGCACGTAAGGGCAGCATGGCGCTCCATTGGCCGTCGCGTTGGGTCAGCAGGGCATCCACCGCCAGCGCCATCGACGTGCCTTGCAGATCGGCGCGCCGCAGCAGCGGTTGCGTGCGCGCGGCAGCCACGTCGGCGATGAAGGGGGCGAACAGCTCGGGCTTCACGCGGATCGGCTGATCTTCCACGGCGCTGCGCATGCGCGCTGTCAGCACATCGGCGGGCGGCAGGCTAGCCAGACGCGCGCGCTGCGTGGCATCGCTGGGCAGGTAGCGCGCGGGGGTTTCGAACCCGGCAAGCACGCCTTGATCGACCAGCGGTTGCAGCTGCGCACCGACCTTCTCCGCAGCTTCGAGCGCGGCCTGCTCCGTTGCGGCGGGGATGACGACGAGGTAGCGCACATCCGGCGCACCCACGTCCGCGCGCAGGCTGGCGTCGAGCGCTTGACTCTTCGCCGGAACGGGGCTGAGCGCGGCGAGTTCACGGCTCCACAAACCATCGCGATGCAGCGCAAGCGTGATGCACGCGCCAGCGAGCACGAGCACGAGCGGCCAGCGCAGACGTGGCGCGGCCAGCGTGACGCGGGCCAACCACGCGCCGAGCCGCGACACATCCCGCACGGCCACGCGCGCGCCTTGCAGATGCGGCAACACATAGCGCGTCACCAGCGCCGCCGTCACCAGCCCGACGATCGAATACAGCCCGAGCTGCACGAGGCCCGGAAAGCCCGAGAACAGCATCGACGCAAAACCGCACACCGAGGTCAGCACGCCCAGGCGGATGGTCGGCCAGTAGGTGGCAATCCATGCGCGCAGACTGTCGCGCGGATTGGCGCCCGTTTTGGCGCCGTCGGCCCGCGCAGACTGCACGAACAGGTAGATCGAGTAGTCCACCGCCTCGCCGATGAGCGTGGTGCCGAAGCCCAGCGTGAGGCCGTGTACTGCGCCGAACGTCAGGCTCACCGCAGCCAGCCCGGCTGCCACGCCCGACAGCACTGGCAACAACCCCAGCGCCAACGTGCGCGGCGAGCGATACACCGTCAGCAGCAGCGCAACCACGAGGATCAGGCTCAGCGTGGATAGGCGCTCCACGTCGTGCTTGATGGTGTCGCGCGCGTCTACGGAAAACACGCCGGGGCCCGTCATCAGGATGCGGGTCGATGTCGCATTTGGCACGGCACGTGTTGCCGCATCGAACGCAGCGCGCACGGCGCGGATGGCGCTGGCCTGCGCGTCAGTGTCGGAGCCGGCGGCGGCCGTCTGCACGACCAGCACGGCACGCTGGCCATCGTGCGAGGCCCACACGCCGTACATCGACGATGGCAGCGCGGTGCCGTCGAGCTGGCTGACCAGTGCCGCCACTTCGCCGGTGGGGTCACGCGGCAGCAGGTTCTTGGCGATGAGCCCAGCGGACGAACTCAGCAGGTCCAGGCTCTCGCCCAGTGCCGCGTGCAGCCCTTCCGCCGAGAAACGCTGTGACGTGACAGCCGGGCTGAGCACGTAACGATGCTCGAAGATGAACTGCCGGTCGCGCGCTTCGCTCACGGGTTCGCCGTTGTTGACGGCGCTGAATTGGGCATCGGCGCGCAAGGTGCCGGCGAGCTGGCGTGACAGTGCCGCACGCGTGGCGGCATCACCGCCTTCGATGCCGACGAGGATCAGCCGCGATACCAGGCCTTCGCGCAACTGGTCGACCAGGACACGCTGCTCCGCACTCGGCGAGCGTGGCAGGAACGCCGACAGATCCGCCGTAAAGCTGGTGCGCCCGATCGCCACTGCGCACAGCAGCAGGACGAGCAGCCACAACACCACCGCAGGTTGGCGAAGGGCCAGCATCGCGCTTGTTGCGCTGGTCGCTTTCGTTGCGTTCATCGGGCCGTGTCGGTGGAAACACGTTGCAGCCGCATCAGCGAGTGGTCGCCGTCGGCCTGCTGGATGGCGACGCTGCGCAGCATGTCGCGCGTGCCGTCGAGTGTGATCGTGCTGACCACTTTCTGCATGCGCGTGTCGATGGGTGTGAGGGTGAGCGTCCAATCATCGCCACGGCCGGCAATGGCGACGGTGTAGATCGCTTCGAGTGCATAGCGGTTGCCGGCCAGCGTGGCGCGGATGCTTTCGATGAAGGCGTTCAGCTCCGGGTACTGCGCCAGCGGCATGGTGAACTTGCGCTGGTTGCGCTCGACGGTGAGCTTGTCGCCGTCGATGACGAGGTGCTCGGCCTTGGGCCGCAGCGTGTGTTTTTCCAGATGGTCGGGCGCAACGAACACCAGCTCGCCGGACGATTCCACGGGCTGCTCGGCAATCGACAGGTATTTGGTTTCCGTAAAAGTGGCGCGGCCCGATTTGTTGTGCGCCAGCGTGGACATCAGGCGGTCGAGCGTCCAGGCGCTGGTGTCGGCGGCATGGGCGGTGCAGGCCAACAGGCTCGCGGCGAGCAAGGCAAGACAGGCGCGGAGCAGGGGGCGCATTGCGGTCATGGCGTCAGGGTTTCGGGCGGTTCGGTGCGCGCAGAGCGGGGTGCCGCAGCAGCGTCGGCATCGTGCCAGAAGTCGAAGAAGTTGAACCAGTTATAGGGTGCGGTGCGGCAGTAGTGCTCGACGCGTTCGACATAGCGTGCCAGCGCGGCTTGGACCGCGGCGGCGCGGTCCGCGCGTTGCACCTGCGTGAAGTCGGCCAGCAGGTCGAAATGCACGGTGTAGCGATTGCCACCCAGGTGCAGCCCCGTCATGAACAGCACCGGCCGCTTGAGGAGGGCTGCCATGTGCAGCGGCCCCAGCGGAAACGCCGCCGTGCCGCCGAGAAACTCCATGCGTTGCACGGACGCCCCCGCATCGCGCAGCAGCGTGCGATCGGCCAGCATGCCGACCAGGCGGTTGCTGTCCAGCGCCTCGCGCACCTGCAGCATGGCGTCGACGCGCCCGAGCGGAATCACTTCCGGTGCCGCTGCCGGGTTGATGGCCGCAACGGCTGCGTTGATGTTGCGCGCGTTGTCTTCGTACATGGCCACGGCCACGCGCAGGTCGGGCACCGTGCGGCCAAGCGCGCGCACGACCTCGAAACTGCCCAGGTGTGCGCCCAGCAGAAACGCCCCGCGCCCCTGCGCGAGCACATCGTGCACATGGGTCTGCCCCTGCAGTTGCACGTCAAACAGATCAAAGCGCCCGTTGATGAGGTAGATGCGGTCGTGGATGGTGGTGGCAAAGGTGAACATGTGCCGGAACACATCGCGCAGGCTCGCAGATCGACCCAGCGTGCGGCGCAGGTAGTCGCGCGAAGCCCGGCGCGCCGCCGGTGAGCACGCCACGAAGTACGCCGCAATCAACCGGAGCACGCCGCGCCCGAACGGCCGCCCCAGCCGCAATGAGAGCCACGTCATCACTCGCAGGAGCAGCACGTTGCTGCGCTCGGGGCGCTCGGCCCATTCGGGGCGCTTCATGCGGGTGCGCTCTCCGGTGCGGCCAGCACGCCGCTGGCCACGTCGCGCTCGCCAGTGCGGATGGTGAAGCGGATGGCGCCGCTGGCCGTGGTGTCGAACGCCACATCGAGCGGCTCCCCCGGCGCGGCCGGGCTGAGGAACTTGGCCGAGCTGATCTTGCAGGCATCGAGCGAGCGCCCCTGTGCTGCGCCGATGTGCTGGAGCGCATGGTCAAGCAACACGACACCGGGCACGATGGGGTGGCCGGGGAAGTGGCCGGGCAACGCAGGATGATCGGCAGGGATGGTGAATTGCATGGCAGATGCCGTGTTGGGATGGCGGGGCCAGTGCTGCGCCACCAGGGTGGTCAGCACATCGCGTGGGAGTTTGCCGGTGCTGTTGCGCGGCAGCGCGTCGACCATCAAGAGCGGACGCGGTAGGAAGGCGGCGTCGACACGGTCGTGCAGGGCGCGCAGCACGTCGGCGTGGCGCAGGTTGGGCGCAACCACCAGCGCGACCAATCGCGTGACGGCCGCGCCGCCGTGCGCGTGCGGGGTGGCCGGCGCGTCGTCCGGCATGAAGAACACGCCGTCCACCACACCTGGGATCGCATTGAGCTGGTGATTCAGATACGCCAGCGAAGACCGCTTGCCGGCAATGTTGATGAGGTCCGCCTTGCGCCCGTGCAGCAGAAAGTGCGTGTCGTCCAGCAGTTCGATCGCGTCGCCCATCGGCACCGGCGTGTCAACGTGGCCGCCGGAGACCCACACGGTGGGGCCGTCGTCCTCCGTGGTGCTGGTGCGCGTCTCCATGCGCAGTGCCGGGTACAGGTGCCACGCCGTGTCTTGCGCGGTGCGGCGCGTGGCGACTTGGCCGGTTTCGGTGCTGCCGTAGATTTCGATGAGCGGCGCGCTCAGGCGCGTCTCCGCTTCCTGGGCGAGCGCTGCCGACAGCGGCGCCGTGGCGGACAGCACCAGTGCGGCATTCGGCAACGTGGGTCCGGATGCCAGCAGCGCACGCAGATGCACCGGCGAGGTCACCAGCACACGCGGTTGCGGCACCTCGGCCAGCGCCTCGCAGATGTCCGCCGGGTAGAACGGCTGCCGGTGGCTGAACGCCAGGCCACCTTGCAGCGCGATCAGCACCGTCACCTCAAAGCCATACATGTGCTGCGCGGGCACCGTACCCACCAGCGTGAATGATCGCCCATCGTTCAGCCCGAGCTGGGCCACGGCCGCGCGCATGCATTGCACGAGTGCGCCCCATGTCTTGCGATGCGGCACAGGCGTGCCTGTCGAGCCGGATGTGAACAGCACCGCCATGACTTGCTCGGCGTTGATCTGCGGCACGTGCGTGGGTGCAGTCGCAGCCGGCATGGGATCGGGGTAGCGGAAGCTCGGCAGGTCGACAGGGCACGCTGGCGCGTCGTACAGGCAGAACACGTCGGGCGCGAACGCGGCAAGCTGATGCACCATCTGCGGCGTTTGCATGGGCGGCAACAGGCTGACCTTGCCGGCTATGAGCGCCGCGCACAGGCCGACGGCAAAACGGTAGCGGTCAGTACAGGCGTTGAACACGTTGCCGCCAGCGGGGAGCCGCGCCGCCAGCGCCATCACGTCACCCAGAAAAGCGCGCACCGGCACCGGCGCGCCATCGCGCCAGGCAAGCGTGTGATCCAACGATGGATGGGAAACCAGCGGATAAGTCGACATGGTGAGAGCGGCCGGTGGTTCAGCGTTGCGTGTGCGTGGATTGCCGGTACGCGCGCACCGCATCGAGCAGGCTGGAGCTGGGCTCCCCGCGCAGCGCAATGCGCCGGCACAGGTATTCCGCCACGAACATCACGCCCACCAGTGGCAGCGACAGGTAGTTCGCAAACGTCGACCACGTGACGATCGATGCCATGGCAAATAGCAGGGTGGAGACGGCCGCGGTGGCGAGAAAGAACAGCGTCCACGCCAGCGTGACCTGCCGCGAATAGCGCGCAATGCGTGGCGTGAGCGTGCCGTGCACCACAGCAGCAAAGCGAGTGCACAACGGCTCATGCCCGGCCGACAGCGTGTGGCCGAACACGTAGGCCATCATCAGGTTGAAGCTCACATGCTCCAGATACAGGCCCCAGCCGAAATGACGCGCCAGCGGTTCGCGCGACATCCACAACGCGCCACAGACGACAGCCCACAGCGGCAGCAGCCACACGCGGCGAGCCGATCGCGCGGCGGCCACCCCGGCAATCGCCAGCGGCGGGACGAGCGCCATCGCAAGCCCC
>JGI24740J21852_10001358_pt1 | contig 11162 bp, 9 predicted proteins | sample KBSCornC6_FD_21852 | JGI IMG/M metagenome (IMG submission 21852) | reverse complement strand
TGGGTTTGCCGCAGGTGGGTTTGCCGCAGGTGGGTTTGCCGCAGGTGGGTTTGCCGCAGGTGGGTTTGCCGCAGGTGGGTTCGCCGCAGGTGCGTTTGCGGCAAGTAGGCGTCATAGCTGAACGTCGCAGATAAGCACTGCGCGGATGGGCGAGCAGCGGCTGGCCGTGCCAGAACTGTGCGGATGCGGCGCGGGCGACCGGGGCAAAACTACTGGCCCAGCCGCCCTCACCGCGCGCAGTCAAGCCACGCGCATATCCAACGCACGAGCCGCGCCAAGCGCATGCCGCGCCTGCACCAGCGAAACCCGCGCCGCACGAGCATCTACGGCCACCTGAATCAGCGCGCCAATCTGCGACGGCTGCCTCAACAGCTCACGCAAAATCGGCGCGAGCGCAGTGCTACCGTCGTCGCGCAGTCCCGCAGTCGCCGCCGACGGCAACGTGCGCCACGCCGGATCGACAATCGCGCGGCACACGGCGAACGGCAAGCCACGCGCCGCGGCCATCGCGCCGGCCAGATGCGACTCCATATCCACAGCCAACGCGCCCGTCGACCGATGAAGCGCGCGCTTGTCATCGGCGGACATGAGCGGTGCGGCCACCGCGGCCATTGGACCGCGCCGCAAACGCGACGCGAGCGGCGCGGTTCCGAGCGCGGCGGCGAGCCGGTTGGCCCAGGCGGCATCGGTCGGAACACGGCCGAACGGGCCGACGACTGCGTCGGCGATAACCAGCGCGCCCGGCTTCAGATCCGGCGCGAGACCGCCCGCCGTCCCGAAGCTGACGATGCCCGAGCAACCGCGTGCCACCGCTGCGCTCAGCGCGCGCTCGAGCAGATCGGCGCGTGCCGCATACACGACTTCGACGCCCTCGCCGCGCGCAATCCGCGCCTCGAAGGCCATGCCCGTCACGACGATCACCGGCAGATCGCCGGAGCCGGAGCGTGAGCCGGCATCCGCATCGGCGGACCGCCCTGTTGAACGAACCATCCGTTACATCCCGACCGCGACGCGCGTGAGCCCGTTGCGCTTCAGATGACGGTACCGCGCCAGCGCCCACAGCGGGAAGAACTTGCGATAACCGTGGTAACGCAGATAAAACACGCGCGGGAAGCCCGTCGCCGTAAAGCGCGTCTCGTCCCACAGACCATGCTCACGCTGTTCGCGCTGCAAGTACTCGATGCCGCGCGCCACAGCCTCGTGATCGACCTCGCCCGCCGCCATCAAACCCATCAGCGCCCATGCCGTTTGCGACGCCGTGCTCGGCGCGCGCTCGTAGCCGCGATAGTCGAGCTTGTAGCTCTCGCCGCCCTCGCCCCAACCGCCGTCTTCGTTTTGAATCGACAGAAGCCATTGCGCGGCGCGCCGGATACGCGGATCGTCGTGCGGCATGCCGGCCGCGTTCAGCGAACACAGCGCAGTCCACGTCCCGTAGATGTAGTTCAGACCCCAGCGGCCGTACCAGCTGCCGTCGGCTTCCTGCTCCTTCAGCATGTAGTCGAGCGCGCGTTGCGCCGGTTCGCTGTTCTGCGGGAATTCGCCAAGCTGCGCGAGCATCGACAGGCAACGGCCCGACACGTCCGCGGTCGGCGGATCGAGCAATGCGCCGTGATCCGAGAACGGAATGTTGTTCAGGTAGTACTGCGTGTTTTCGGGCTCGAATGCGCCCCAGCCGCCGTCGCTGCTCTGCATGCCGACGACCCATTCGCGCGCCCGCGCAATCGCCTCGCGATCCGCGCCCGAGTGCGTGAGCGCTTCCGAGCGATGCATGGCCATCGCGACCACTGCCGTATCGTCGACGTCGGGGTAATACGCGTTGTTGTACTGGAACGCCCAGCCGCCGGGACGCACATTGGGCCTGCGCGAAATCCAGTCGCCGCGCACATCCAGAATCTGCAGCGGACGCAGCCACGCAAGGCCGCGCTCGGCCGCCTGCTCGGCGCGCGCGTCGCCCGTTTCGAGCAGCGCATGCGCGGCGAGCGACGTGTCCCATACCGGCGACAGACACGGCTGGCAATACGCTTCGTCGTCCTTGATGACGAGCAGCTTTTCAATCGACCGGCGCGCGATCGCACGATTCGGATGATCGGCCGGATAGCCGAGCACGTCGTACATCATCACCGAGTTGGCCATCGCCGGGAAAATCGCGCCGAGGCCGTCTTCCCCGTTCAGACGCTGATCGACGAACGCCACCGCCTCGCGCACCGCGCGCTCGCGCGTGGCTTTGGGGAACAGGCCGTCGACCGCTCGCAGCACCGTGTCGACGACACGGAAAAAGCCGAACCAGCCGACGTGCTGATGCGGCGCGCGCGCCGGCATGCCGGTGTTCACCGGTGCGCCGCGGAACAGTTCGTCGATGCGCACGCGGCGCGGATTGCGCGCGAGCGGCCGCTTGGCGTTGAGCACGAGCAGCGGCACGATGACCGTGCGCGCCCAGTACGACACCTTCGACAGATGGAACGGGAACCACATCGGCAGCAGCGTGATTTCGACGGGCATCATCGGCACCGCGCGCCATGACACCACGCCGAAGAGCGCGAGCAGGATGCGCGTGAACACGTTCACGGTTTCCGCGCCGCCGTGCGCGAGAATCGCTTCGCGCGCGCGGACCATGTGCTCGGCATCCACGGGATCGCCGATCATCTTCAGCGCGAAGTACGCCTTCACGCTTGCGCTGATGTCGATGGCGCCGTCGGTGAAAAGCGGCCAGCCGCCGTTCGGCAACTGGATGCGGCGCAGATAGCGCGCGATCTTCTGCTCCAGCTCCACGTTCGGCGTCTCGCCGAGGTAATGGACCAGCAGCACGTATTCGGCGGGGATGGTTGCGTCCGCCTCGAGTTCGTAGACCCAGTGGCCGTCCGGTTTCTGCGCGGCGAGAATGGCATCGGTCGCGCGCGTGATGGCGGCGTCGAGCGAAGGAGCCAGTGCGGCGGATGCTTCGGCTGCGGCGGCCGCACTGCTCGCCGCGGCCTGCGCGTTCTGCGCCTCGCCGGCGGTTTCGGGCATGGCGGCGCAGCACGTGGGCTTGAGATAAGTCGTTCATCAGCGTTCCATCGGTTGATTCAGCAGCGTATCCGCGGCCTTCTGGCCGGAGCGGATCGCGCCTTCAATCGTCGCGGGCAGGCCGGTAGCCGTCCAGTCTCCCGCGAGCATCAGATTATTCCAGCGAGTGCGCGTGCCGGGACGCAGCGTTTCCTGGTCCGGCAGCGCGGCGAATGTCGCATTCCTGTCGACGACGACTTGCCAGTCCGGCATCGGCGCGGCGGGCAGATTGGCCGCCTGCGCGACATCGGCCCACACGCGCGCCGCAAGCTCTTCGGCGGGCGTGTCGATGAGCGATTCCGCGCCGTGGATCGTCGCCGAAAGACGCCCGTCGAACGCGAACAGCCACTGCGCCGTTCCGTTGACGAGGCCGGTCACGGACGGCAAGCCGAACGGCGGCTCCACCGCGAAATACACGCTGATGGTCGCGGTAAAGCGAGTCGGCGCGCGCAGACCCGGAACCAGCGTCTGCGCGACGTCCGGCGGCACGGCGAGGATCACGGCGTGGTTCGCGTCGAGCGCGATGGTTTCATCGACGAAATTCAGTGCCTTTACGCGGTTCGAATTCGACGTTGCGCTCGCGCTCACGCCGGCGCTTTCGGCGAACACGAGGTTTTCGAGCCGCGAACCCAGTTCGATGGTCGCGCCGCCATGCTGCAGCAGGCGCAACGCCGGGTCGACGAAAGCATGGCTCAGGCCGTTGCGCGCAACCAGCGGACGGCACGCCAGACCGCCGGCAATCAGCGTCTCGCGCACCATCGCCGCGGTGAGTTCCGCCGACGCCTCGCGCGGCTCGACGGCGAGCATCGCGCGAAATAGCGGCGCCAGCAGGCGGTCCCACAGCGGGCCGTTGCTGCGCATGGTCTGCGCGACACTGCGGCCGGGCTTGGCGAACAACAGCGGCACCACGCTCAGATAATCGCCGGGGCCGGTGTTCGGCACGCGCGCGTTCGGGTCGAAGATCCACCACGGCAGCCGTCCCGGCGACATGCGCACAGTCCAGCGCGCCCGCGTGGCGAGGTCGACGAAGGGCAATTCCGGCAGCGCCGGCCCCGTGAGTTCGTCCGCCGAGCCGATCGCCCGAAGGTAGTTCAGCGTGGCCGCGTTGCCCGACATGATCAGGTGATTGCCGCTGTCGATCGTCGCGCCGAGCTTCGCGTCGTAATACGAACGGCACCGGCCGCCGGCCTGCGCGGCCGCTTCGTGCAACACGACNCGCGCGCCGCGCCGCTGCAACTGCACGGCGGCGGCGAGGCCGGCGAGGCCCGCGCCGACCACATGTACGAGCCTCGGCATCGGCTCAGAAAAGCGCGTAACGCGCGACGATCCACAGCAAGCGCAGNTTCGGCTTGCTGACNTTCGTGCGCGGAATGTCGAAACCGCGCTCNAGGGTCCGCTCGAGCAGCACGCGATACACGCCGGACATGATGCGCGGGGCGCGCACGTGGCTGCGCGGCTCGTGGTCCATGATCGCGTCGGACGCGGCGAAGTGTGCCTTGGCCCGCTCGGCAAGCGTCGCGCAGACGCGCGGCAGCGACGGGTCGTCGGCGATCTGCGCCGGGTTTTCGACCGCGATGCCTTCGCGCGCCAGCAACTCGCGCGGCAGATAGCAACGGTTGATGCCGGCGTCTTCGTCGATGTCGCGAAGAATGTTCGTGAGCTGCAGCGCGCGGCCCAGATGGTGCGCCAGCAAACGGCCCGGCTCCTCCTGCATCCCGAATATTCTCACCGATAGGCGGCCCGCCGCACTCGCGACGCGGTCGCAATACAGGTCGAGCGTGGCTTCGTCGGGCGCGCAGATGTCGCCGGCGGCGTCCATCGCCATGCCGTCGATCATCGCGTGAAAATCCTCGCGCTGCAGATGGAACGTGTGAATGTGCCGCGTCAGCGCGCGCAACGAAGCGCGCGGCGCACCCGCATAGCAGGCGTCGATGTCGGCGCGCCAGCGCTCGAGCGCGGCGGCGCGGTCGGCGCGCGGCAGATCGCTGTCGGCGATGTCGTCGACGGCGCGGCAAAAAGCGTAGACCTGATACATCGCGTCGCGCTGCGCGGCCGGCAGGATGCGCATTGCGAGATAGAACGAGCTGCCGGATGTGGCGGCAGCGGCGTCGATTTCAGTATCGTCCACGACAAGATTGGAAACAGCCAAGACGATCTCCGCAGGAGGGCGCCCGCTGAAAGGCGTTCAGGAATTTTTTATGCCTCGCCGCAGGGCGGGCGGTCCACGCGCGCGGACACGCGCGAAACAGACGGCTGGGATGCCGGAAACGGCGAAAAGTATATCAACGTTTGTCGGACGACGCAGTTTCCGCTGCTGTATACGGGGGCGAGCCGCCAGATCGCCCGGCGACAGACGATGTCACGTCAACGCCACCGAGCGGTTGCGTCCTTGCCGCTTCGCGCTGTAAAGCGCCGCGTCGGCCTCGTTGATCAGCACCTCGTAGGCGGGCAACCCTGGGCGCGCGGCCGCGCCACCCACGCTCGCCGTCACGGGCACGCTGGTGCCCTGCACTTCGACCGGCGTATCCGCGATCGTGCAGCGGATTTTTTCGGCGACGCGCATTGCGTCCTCGAGCGGCGTGCACGGCAGCAGCAACGCGAACTCCTCGCCGCCGAAACGCCCAAACGTGTCCTGCGCCCGCACGACGCCGGCGACGCGCTGCGCCATCACGCGCAGCACCGTATCGCCGACGCCGTGACCGAACTGGTCGTTGATCTTCTTGAAGTGATCGAGATCGAACAGCAGCACCGACATGTCGCCGCCGTAGCGCTGCCAGCGCGTGTATTCGTCGAGCAGACGCGCCTCGAAATAGCGGCGGTTGGCAATGCCGGTGAGGCCGTCGCGATCCGCATACTCCTGCAACTTCGCGACGGCCTCTTCGCGCTCGCGCTGCACGATGCTCACGTGCGTCACATCGGAGATCGTCACGCACACGGCCACCACTTCGCGCTCGCGNGTGAGCGGCATGAACGTGCAGTCCTGCTGCATGTAATCGACACCGCCCGTGATCGGCCGGTCGTGATCGAACTTGAACAGATACGGGCGCTGCTCCCACGAACTGAACGCGAAACTGCCCAACTGAAACACGCTTTCGATCTTGCGCGACAACCACACGCGCGGCAGTTCGGGAAAATGGACGAACAGCGATTTGCCGACCACCTGTTCCGCCGACAAACCGCTGTGGTCCTGCATGAACCGATTCCACATCAGCACGTTCATGTCGCGATCCAGCACGAAAATGCCAAAGCCGACACGCTCCACGACCAGGTCGCTCAACGATTGCGCGGGCGAGCTCATAGGCTGGACAGCAACGCGTCGAGCGCGTCGTTCATGTGGCGGATCGATTCTTCCGCCATCAGCATCACGAGATGCGCGCGGAAGCTCTGATCTTCGAGCGTGAAATTGACCTCGACGAGCAGCGCGACTTCCCATTGCAGCACGCCCGGCTGGAACACTTCGTCGAGCGTCATGGCGTCGCCGAGAAGACCGGGCGCGGAGAACACCGGCGTGCGGCCGAGCTGGTCGAGGATGCATGACACGCACGCGCCGGTCAGCACGTTGGCGACGTCGAACATCAACTCTTTCTGGCTCACCGATTCGTAGGCCGAGCGCGAGTACGGATCGCTCACGAGCGCACACAGATCGTCGACGCTGTCGCTGCGGCAAATCACCAGCGCCTCGCCCTTGATGTCCGAGCGGAAACCCTGGCGCACCGCGCTCACCGGGTCTTCGATCCCGGTCATCTCGCGCAGCGCCTGCGCCGCCTCGCTGACCGCCACCACCCNCACGCGCGGCACCGACAACTCGATGAACGAATCGAGCAGCCGGGCGAGACGCGTCGCGGCTTGACCCATCGCCAGATTGGCGACCTCTTGCAGCGCGTCGCGCTGATCTTCGGTGAGGACTGGCTCAGACATACAACCCGTACTCCTTGAGGATGGGCAGTACCGCCTCGGGCGTCACGGGCTTGGCGATGAACGCCGCGGCGCCGAGCGCGCGCACGCGCGCCTGGGCCATCGGCTGAATATCGGCTGAGACGACGATGACGAAGGTATTCAGATCCTCATGCTGCAATGCCTCGAGCACCTGATAGCCGTTCATGTCCGGCATGGTCAGGTCGAGGAACATCACCGAGGCCTTCCCTTGACGATACAAAGCGAGCGCTTCGCGTCCGTTCGTGGCGTAGGACACGTCGACGTCCCAGTCCGGCGGCAATGCCTTGGTGAGCACCTTGCGGGCAAGCAATGAATCATCGGCGATCACGATAGGCAAAGGCATGGCGGACGAAAGACGGAATGAGCTCGTGCGTGTTAACGGCGGATAGCGGGATCTCTTTAGGGAGAAGTCTGACGGCGCGCGGCGAACCGCGCCGATGCTGGCGGGAAAGCGGAGAACGGCAAGACGTGGAGAAGGCGCGGCGACGCGCGCCTGGCGTAACCATTGCTCGCGCAGGAATGCGCGCGTGTGCGGCGGACGACGGCTATGACCGGCATGTGCTGAGCCTACCCCGTATATGAATCGGCGCGGCTCGCTGAACCTGGCTGATTCCGTGCCGCGCGCGCGTGGTTTCCGCGAACGCCGGCACTCACGCGCGTACGCATGATCCGGTGCCCTCGCGGCGTATGCGTTCGAACATGGCGGACGCATTTTTTATCGTGCGTCGATTCTCGAAGTAAAGCAGCCGAAAAGCAATACACGGTATTCGCGTCGCGCTAACAATATCTTCCTTGGTTGGGCGCTTTTCGAAAACATACGCGCCGCATAATAATCTTTTTTATACCGTTTATACTTTTGTGTACGTTTGCGCTTCTCGATTTGTCACTGTTTTAAAAGGGCGACGAATTACGCATTAAAGCGGCAAGCTCAGTTCATAACGGTAACTTCTACCGCCGTTCTGCGACTATGCTTCTCGTATCCTTTCTTTTTCCGCCTTGAAACACCGAGCGTTTATTAATGACACAAGACCGGTTCGACCCGCATCGAGCGAGCCGCCTTTCCGCTGACGGGCAGGGCGAGGCGGTATTTCCCGCCGTGCCGGAGCAGAATTTTCAGGTTCGGCGCATGACTTTGATCGCGCTGCTTGTCGCCGCGGTCGTGCTGCCGTGCCTTTACGTCGCGGCCATGGCGTTCAGCGACCTGCGCACCCGCGAAGCCGACGCCACCGACATGACGCTGCGCACCGTGCGCGTCGCCGAGGAACACGCGCTGAAAGTGTTCGACATGAACGAAACGCTCGACACGCGCATCGTCGATTTGACGGAAGGCCTCGACGACGACGGCATTCGTGCGCGCGCGGCGGTCATTCACCAGAAAGTGCGAACGATGGGCGGCGGCTATCCGCAAGTGGCCGCCGTGTCGATTTTCGGCCGCGACGGCGCGTTGCTCGTCAGCAGCCGGTTTTATCCCGCGCCGGTGGTGTCGATCGGCGAGCGCGACGATTTCGTCGGCCTTCGCGAGGGCCGCGACCTCGAACATGTATCGAAGGTGATGACGGGGCACGTCGCCGCGAGCAGGTGTTCAACACCGGTGTGGAACGGCGCGCGCCGGACGGCACGTTTGCCGGCGTCGTGTCGGTCGCGCTGCGTCCGAGCTATTTCGACGCGTTCTACCGCGAGCTGCTCGGCGGCAACGACGGCCTGCCGATGACCATGACGCTCGTGCGCGCCGACGGCGCGGTTCTCGCGCACTATCCGCGCCGCCCGCGCGAGCCGGCGGCCGTCGCGGCGGATTCGCCGTTAGCCCAGGCGATGAAAGAGGGACGCCGCGCCGGCGTCACGCGCATGCACTCGAACATCGACGGCGACAACATGATCGTCGCGTTCCGGCACGTCGGCTCGTATCCGGTGTACGTGATGTGCGGTTATCGCGCGTCGGCGATGTGGGCCGCCTGGTATCGGCATCTCGCCGTGCTGTTTCTGACGATATTCACGCCGTCCGTCGCGCTTTGGTGCGTGATCTGGCTGTCGTTGCGGCGGCTCGGCGCCGAAGAAGAAGCGTGGGCGCGCTGGCAAGCGGAAGCGTCCATGCGCCGCTCGATCGAATCGGCATACCGGCAGTCGCGCAAGATGGAAGCGCTCGGCACGCTGGTCGGCAGCGTCGCGCACGACTTCAACAATCTGCTGATGATCCTCTCGGCCAACGTCCAGGTCGCGCGGCGGCGCGGCGCGGCGGGGCTCGACCGCGAACTGTCGGCGATGGAACGGGCGTTGAAAAGCGGCCAGTCGCTCACGCGGCAATTGTTGGGCGTCGCGCGCAAACAGCCGCTTCGCAACGAAACCGTCGCGCTCGAACGCTGGCTGCCGGCGTGCCGCGATCTGCTGCGCGCGTCGCTCGGCGCGAAGGTTTCCCTGGTGATGGATATCGGCGTCGATATCTGGCCGATGCGCGTGGACGTCGCCGAACTGGAACTCGCGCTCATCAACATCGCCGTGAACGCGCGCGACGCCATGCCCAACGGCGGGCGCTTCACCGTGCGCGCGACCAACATCACGTTCCGTCATGAAGACGGCTTCCCGCTGACGGGCGATTTCGTGCAGTTGTCGCTGGAGGACACCGGCGCCGGCATGGCGCCCGAGGTGCTCGCGCGCGCCTTCGAGCCGCTTTTCACGACCAAGGCGAAGGGCATGGGCACGGGGCTGGGCTTGCCGCAGGTGTTTGCGTTCTGCGAGCGCTCGGGCGGGCTGGCCGCGATCGACAGTGCGGTCGGCGCGGGCACCTCCGTGCGGCTCTATTTGCCGCGGGCGACGGAAGAGGCGACTGTCGACGGCCCGATCGAAACCGGCGCCGACGACCCAGCCGCACAGCACGCGCTGCGCATTCTGCTGGTCGAGGACAACGAGGAAGTGGCGGCCGGCACCGAAGCGCTGCTGCAGATGATGGGCCACCACGTCACCTGCGTATTGAATGCGGACATGGCGTTGGGCCTTCTGGACGACGCCCACACGCGGCAAATGCGCACCGGTGAGCCGCTGCCGTTCGACGTCGTGCTGTCGGACATCCATATGCCGGGAAGCCTGAACGGCATCGATCTCGCCGAGGCGATCAGGGCGCTCGACTCGAGGCTGCCGGTCATTCTCGTGACCGGCTACGCGGAAGAGCTCGATCGCGCGCGGCACGTCAATGTGCGGGTGCTTTCCAAACCGTTCGACATCGCGCTGCTCGAAAGCTTGCTGAAGACAATCCAGCATGAACTCGCTCAGAGCGGCCTCGATCCGGCGGCGCATCACGTCCAATAAGCGGTTCGCCGGCGGCTTTTTGCCTCTTCCTCTCGTTACGCGGAATTGTAAAAAGCGCGGTCGACGCGGCCACGGCGGGTCGACAAAGCGTTTCGCTCACGCCCACGGCGGCGGGCGGGCCGTGCATCACCGCGTTCCGGCATGAACGTTGCGGCATCCGACAGGTAATGGGGATGGCGCGCGCTGCGCTGTCCGTCGTAGCCAAACGGGAGGCAGCCATGCGACATACCGTGATTGGTTTATTCAACACCTACGCTGAGGCCGAAGCCGCCCGCGACACCTTGGTGCAGACCGGTTTCGCGCGGGAGACGATCGAATTGCAGGCAAACGCCGAGCCGTCGGTCGGCTCGGCCACCGACGAAGTCGCCGGTTCGGGCGTGCTCGCAAACATTGAGCGGTTTCTGGCGAGCCTCTTCGCGAGCGGCCCGCGCGCGCCGGAGACGGCGCGTTACAGCGAAGCGCTGCGTCGCGGGGCGGTGCTGGTCGTCATCGACGCCGCCAGCGAATCGCACGCGGAACTCGCTCGCAACACGCTGACGCGGCTCGGCGCGACGGACATCGGCGAGCGCTCGCCGGATTGGGGCACCCAAACCGGCACCGAAAGCGCGCGCGAGCATTCGCTGCTCGACGAACTCGGCATCGGCACGCCTACGCCCGGCGCCACACGCGGCTCCGAGGTCGGAACGACGGGCGTCGGGAGCCGGGACACGATGACATCCCCGAGAACCGGAACGACGACGCCGCCGACCGCTGGCGTGGCGACGCCCGGCAGCGCGGCTGCGAATGCCGCCGCCGCGCGGTCGGATGTAACGGCCGACCCGCTGTATTCCACGCCACCGCGCAGCACTGACGCCGAACCCTTCGTGCCGCCGCCGCTTGGCGAG
>JGI24740J21852_10001355_pt1 | contig 11172 bp, 10 predicted proteins | sample KBSCornC6_FD_21852 | JGI IMG/M metagenome (IMG submission 21852) | reverse complement strand
AAATAAATAATTGATGCCTGACGATAAGATTTTGTAATGCTTTTTTGTCGCCGTTGACAGCCAATTTTACCAGGTCTGTATCGACTTGGTCAGTATAATTTAGTTGAAAAGGATTTTCCATATTCTAATGTAAAAACAACTGCAAACAGTTAAGTCTACAGTTGGTGAATTTATAGATTAAACTTGATTTATACCACCATCTACGGCTATTTCGTGCCCAGTAATATACGATGCGTCATTTGAGGCAAGGAATAATACTGCTTTTGCCACTTCTTCTGGCTGTCCAAATCTTTTTAGCGTTGTCTGATTAGTTATTGCTTCCGCAGCACCTTTTAGAACCTCGTCCGGCAATCCAATTTTGCCCCAAAAAGGCGTTCCTATCGGACCTGGGCTTACTGCATTAACTCTAATCCCCTGTGCTGCAAGTTCGGTACTTGCAACCCGCACAACAGAACGAAGTGCAGCTTTGCTGGCACTCAACAAACTACTTCCACCAAAACCAATTTCACTCAGCCACGAAGTAGTAATAATAATAGAAGCGTTTGGATTTAGGTGTACAATTGCTTTTTGTAAAGAAAAGTACGCTCCTTTCAGGTTTACGTTAATCATTTCATCAAAAAAGGTTTCTGATGTATCAGCAATTGGTGCCAATTTTCCTTGTCCTACGTTTACGAAGACAACATCAATTCCACCAAATTTTGATTTTGTTTCGGTGTATAATTTTTCCAAATCGGAAAGATTCGTTATATCACCCTGAATTCCATAACTCATTGCGCCTAGCTCGCTTGTGACCTCGTCAAGCGACTGCTTGTTTCGTCCAAAAATGACAACCCTTGCGCCATTTGCGATAAATTCTTTGGCTGTCGCTAAACCAATTCCGCTGCTACCACCAGTTATTACGGCAACTTTGTTTTTTAATTTGTCCATTATTTTCAAATTTAATAGCAACACCAGTGTTACTATCATTTGGACAATTAAAAGGATGGTCGTGTTACAAAAGTCTGTGAATTATTTTTGAAAAATCACTCATGAGTACAATTGCTACCCATCTTTTTGAGGATAGTAGAAATAAACCCCATTGCGAATTAGCGATTCAAACTGGTTACTCTTTTTTAAGATGCAGATAATCAAAAAAAGGGAAATGTGTGTGTCGTTAATGTGTCAATAATAATGGTAGGAAGCGAAAAAAAGCGACACTTTTTTGACATACGGACATTAAAAAAGCCTTGTAAATCAAAAGACTTACAAGGCTAATCTCGTCCCCAGAACAGGAATCGAACCTGCACTACCTTGCGATAACCAGATTTTGAGTCTAGCGCGTCTACCAATTCCGCCATCTGGGGGGTCCCGCAATTGCGGGGACGCAAATGTAGAAAATTTTCTGGTAAACCCAAATAAAAAATCTGAATTGGGTTATTCCGTAAATTGGCCCATGCAAGTAACTGATACCACCATCCACATCGGCCTCATACGGGAAGAAAAAATACCCCACGATAACCGGGCCGCATTTACACCACAACAATGTCAATGGATCTTACAGAATTATCCTCACGTACAAATCACAGTACAGCCCTCGCCACACCGCTGTTTCACAGATAGCGAATACACGCAGGCGGGCATTTCCCTGGCAGAGGACCTCTCCCACTGCCACATCCTGCTGGGCATTAAAGAAGTGCCAAAGGAAAAACTGCTCCCCGGCAAAACCTACCTCTTCTTTTCCCATACCAAAAAACAGCAGCCTAATAACCAGGCCATGCTGCAGCATATCATAGACCAAAATATTACCCTGGTGGATTATGAGTGCCTGGTACATGAAGACGGGCAACGCATACTGGGTTTCGGATTTTTTGCTGGCGTGGTAGGCGCGCATAATGGATTGCTGGCCTATGGTAAACGCACGGGCCTGTTCACTTACCGCCCGGTACATACCTGCCACGACCTGCAGGAGCTGATCAAACATTACTTCGGCATCAAGCTGCCGCCGGTAAAGATCGTGATCACCGGCTCCGGGCGCGTAGCCGCTGGCATCCTGGAAGTAATGGGCATGCTGGGTATAAAATACATTACCCCGGAGGAATTCCTCATTAACAGCTATGCCTACCCCGTATACACACAGCTGAAAGCCGGTGAGCTGTACCTGCGCCGCTCCGATAAAACCTATAGCCGGGACGATTTTCATACCAGCCCGGAAAATTACGAATGCCGCTTTCTGCCCTACGTTACGGCCAGCGATATTTTAATGAATGGCATCTATTGGGAAGAAGGTATTGCCCCGCTTTTTTCCTGGAACGATCTGGCGAAGGATAACTTCCGCATACAGGTGATTGCCGACATTACAGACGATACCAACGGCTCCATCCCCTGCAACCTGGGCGATTCCACCATTGCCGACCCCGTATACGGCGTAGACCGCATTAGCCGGGAACGTACGGCCCCCGGCCTCTCCCGCTCCATAGACATGATGTGTGTAAGCAACCTGCCTAATGAGCTGCCCCGCGATGCCTCGCAGTACTTTGGCGATCAGCTGATGAAATACGTGTTTGAAGAGCTGCTGCAGCCCTACAGCACAGTCATTGAAAATGCCACCATCGCTAAAAACGGGCAGCTCATGGAAAGATTCGCTTACCTGGAAGGATATGTACAGGACCGGGTATCCGGCCAATGAATAGAAAGCGTATCTTTACGCCAGAGTCTTTTCCCCGTTATATTATAATTAGAACAGTTTATGCGCATTGCCAACGCCCCAATTATTGTAATCGCATTGCTATGCTGTATCATATTTGCCTGTAAAAGAGAATTAAGCCTGGAAATACCGTACCCGGACGGCAGCACAGATACCACAGGGACAGATACAACCGGCACCAATCCGCCGGATACAGTGGTGAATATAGACACCTTTGCCAACTTTGAGCTGGTGGCCAGCGCCGGCAGATGCTCCAATGCCCTGGTACAGGGTAAGTATGTTTCCGGCGAATACTTAACGGAAAATGAAACGGTAACGCTGGAAGTGAATGTTATTTCCACCGGCATGTGGTCCGTTGTCAGCGGCACCGTTAACGGCATGACCTTCTCCGACGTGGGCATTTTTACCACCCTCGGCGTGCAAACTATTAGCATTTATGGTGCAGGTATTCCCGGGGAGTTTGGCACTACTATAGTGCCTGTGTCGGTAGGCACCACCAACTGCAGCTTTCCCGTAACAGTCAGTGAAAATTAAGAGCTACAAATAGAGGTAGTAAGGTTGCAGCAACGCCGTAAATTCCGGCGTATACACATTTTGCTTTTCATAGATAGCTAAGGTGGTTATTACCAGTGTAACCGGCTGCCGGCTGAAAATACCTACAGCGCGGAAATATCCATGCTGCACGCTTTGCTTCACTTCCAGTATTTGTTGAGGATAAAAACCGGCTGCTTCCGCCAGTTGCCTGAAGCCCGGAAAAGCCGCATACGGCAGCAAAACAGAAAAGCTGCCCTCCGGTTGCAAATGAGCGCTGATGGCTTGCAGCAGCGCCTCATAGCCAAGTGTGGTAGCATGCATGGCCTGGTTGCGCAGGGTATCGCCGCTTTTTAAGCTGCCTTCGTAAAAGGGAGGATTGGTAATAATATGATCGTATAATTGGGTAATGGGCAACTCGCGTATATCCGCCTCCGTTACCAGCAAACGCTCAGCCCAGGGCGATGCTGCAAAGTTTTGCCGGGCCTGCGCCGCCGCAGCGGTATCCAGCTCTATAGCAGTAATGCCGGCTGGTATTTGCTGTGCCAGCATCAGGGTTAACAAACCCGTACCGGCGCCAATATCCAGGATGGTTTTTACGGGCTGTGTTAACAGGTATTGCGCTGTGAAAGCCCCCTGTAAACAGGCATCCGTACACACTTTCATGGCGCATTGATCCTGCCGAACCGTAAACTGCTTAAACTGAAAATAATTATTAGCCATGAGAAAATGATCAGAACCCCGCCCTCGCACTCACCCCTGTTTCCAATCCCACAAAATCACCTGCCTGGTATTTATACCAGGCCGCTATGGCAATCATGGCGGCATTATCCGTGCAATACTCAAACTTGGGAATATAGGTTTGCCAGCCGTGTTTTTCGCCATACTGCTGTAAAGCATTCCGCAGGCCGGAGTTAGCGCTTACCCCGCCCGCAATGGCTATTTGCTGAATGCCGGTTTCTTTGGAGGCCTTTACCAGCTTATGCAGCAGTATGCTTACAATACGCTCCTGTACAGATGCGCAGATGTCGGCCAGGTTAGCCTGCACAAACCCGGGATCTTTCTGCTGGTGCTCCTGCAAGAAATACAGGATAGCGGTTTTTAGTCCGCTGAAGCTGAAATTTAAACCCGGTATCTGCGGTTCGGGAAATTTGAAACGGGCAGCATTGCCTTCTTTGGCATATTTATCTATTAACGGGCCACCGGGATAAGGCAGGCCCAATAGCTTGGCGCTTTTATCAAAAGCCTCTCCGGCCGCATCGTCCAGCGTTTCGCCTATCACCTGCATAGACAGCGGGCTATCGCAACGCACGATCTGGGTATGACCACCGGATACCGTTAAGCAAAGAAAAGGAAAGCTGGGTGTGGGATCCGCTATGAAATTAGCCAGCACATGCGCCTGCATATGATGCACGGCTATCAGCGGTATATTTAATGCCAGGGCCATGGCTTTGGCAAAACAGCTACCTACCAGCAGGGAGCCTATCAGCCCGGGTGATTGGGTAAAGGCAATGGCGCTCAGCTCACTGCGGTCCACACCGGCCTGCTTCAGGGCCATATCCACTACAGGCACAATATTCTCCTGGTGCGCGCGCGATGCCAGCTCAGGCACCACGCCCCCATATTGTTCATGTACGGTTTGATTGGCAATGATATTGCTTAACACCTTACCGTCGGTAAGTACGGCAGCGCTGGTCTCGTCGCAGGAAGATTCTATAGCTAAAATATGTACGGGCATGGGTGCAAAACTACAGCATTTGCAGCTTTTATTGTGCCTTAATGCAGTCTATGCGCACCAGCTTACCCGCCATGCAGGCAGACATTTGTCCACGCAGCTCTGTATAATTTACCCGCACACGCTGCCCGGGTTGCAGGTGAAAGCTGGTATCTATAATGGCTAAGGGTTGCAGGCGGGTATGTGCACTGTCGTTCAGTACGATCATTAACCCGCAGCCATCCAGTCCCCGCATGTCCATTACAATGCCCTCAAAACGGCAGTCGCGGGTATTGATCTGGTTAGTGGTAGAGCAGGAATAAGCAAAGGCTGCCAGGCAAAAGGCAGCTATGTATATACGAAGTTTCATACACAGACAATGTTTGGTCATGAAAGCGCGAAGTTAATATTCCGCCTTCACTTTTCATGTTAATTGCTCCGGATGGCAACCACCGGGTCCAGCTTGGAGGCAGTAAAAGCAGGTATAAACCCGGCCACAATGCCCACAATAGTCGATATGCTCAGGCCACGGATAATATTTTTGACCGATAAGGTAATGGCAAAGCTCTGGCTGCCGGATGCCAGTAACGTACCCGTATATACGATCAGCAATCCAAGGCCCCCGCCTATTAAACACAGTACAATAGCTTCCAGCAGGAATTCCATCATAATTACGCTGCGGCGCGCACCAATGGCCTTTTTCAGCCCAATAATATTGGTACGTTCCTTCACCGTTACAAACATAATATTAGCAATACCAAAACCACCCACTATCAGGGCAAATATGGCAATGATGCCGCCGGCAAAGTTCATAATGAAAAACAGTCCGTTCAGGTTATCGCTCAGGGTAGTGATCTCGTTCAGGGAAAAATCATCTTCCTCCCGCGGCCGTAAACGGTGTGTGGCGCGCTCCACGCCCCGCAGCTCGTCTTTCAGCTGTACCAGGGGTACATTAGGCGCAGCTTTCACCATAATATAAGGATCGCCAAAACGGCGTTCGTCCATAATAGTACGCCCGTAACCGTAAGGCACTATCACCGCGTTATCATAGTTAATACCGCCCAGCAGGCTTTCGCCCTTTTTCTTCAGCAGGCCAATCACTTTACAGGGGCGGCCGGCCACATGCACCACCTTATTTAAGGCGGCATCCGAAGTGCTGAACAGCCCTTCCCATATGTTGGCGCCCAGTATTACTACGTTGGAGCTGATCTCATTACCCGTAAAATAGCGCCCGTTAATGATCGCCGGGTTCTGGATCTTATCAAAATCCTGTGTTACCGCCATCACCTCTACCCCATCCATATAATCGTCCCGGTACTCTATTTTTTTGCTGTAGGCCGAAAAGGCAAATGCGGCAGAAGAAGCGCTCTGCACTTTATCCTGTATCACTTTCAGCTCCTTATGCTCAGGTTCCGGACGGTTCATGTATTTCCACCAGGGATATTCGCCCCCGCCGCCCCAGGGCCATTTTTGTATATAGATCACATCACTGCCTAATGCCTGTACATCACTGCGGATGTTGTTTTCCATACTGTCTGTAACGGTAAATACGGCAATAATGCAAAAGATGCCAATGGTAATGCCCAGTAAGGAGAGAAAAGTGCGTAGCTTATTCACTTTCAGCTCCAACAATGCCATTTTAAGGCTGTTCCATAGTATTTTAAGGGTAGCTAACATAATTTCAAATATAATCTATTAAGTTAATAGTTGAGTAGTCCATGGACGAGCGGCAATCAACCATGGACCATGGAGCAAAAAAATTTACCTATTTTTGCACCCATTTTACAAAAACTACGAATGAAGTACTCCAGCGAGATCAATAAACGGAAAACATTTGCCATCATAGCCCACCCGGATGCCGGTAAAACCACCCTAACGGAGAAATTCCTGTTATTCGGCGGCGCCATACAAACAGCCGGCGCGGTAAAGTCCAATAAGATCAAGAAGCACACTACCTCTGACTTTATGGAAATTGAGCGGCAGCGCGGTATCTCCGTGGCTACCTCCGTTATGACCTTTGAATACCGCGATGTGCTGGTAAACCTGCTGGATACCCCCGGTCACAAAGACTTTGCGGAAGATACCTATCGCACCCTTACCGCGGTAGACAGCGTAGTGCTGGTAATTGACTGTGTAAAGGGCGTGGAAGAGCAAACCGGAAAGCTCATGGAAGTATGCCGTATGCGCGATACCCCCGTGATCATTTTCGTGAACAAAATGGACCGCGACGGTAAAAACCCCTTTGACCTGCTGGACGAGCTGGAAGAAAAGCTCAACATCAAAGTACGCCCCCTGAGCTGGCCCATCAACGGTGGTACGGATTTCAAAGGCGTATATAACCTCTATAACAAAAGCTTTGTATCCTTTTTGCCCAATAAAAAAGCTACAGACGACGATATAGTGCCGCTGGCAGACCTCAGTTCCTCTTATGTGGATGAACACTTTTCTCCCAAGGACGCCGCCCAGCTGCGCAACGATGTGGAGCTGATAGAAGGCGTATATGATCCCTTTGATAATCAGCCCTACCTGGAAGGCAAACAGGCGCCTGTGTTCTTTGGCAGCGCCGTAAACAACTTTGGGGTAAAAGACCTGCTGGATACTTTTGTGGAGATAGCACCTGTGCCCCGCGACCGCGAAGCCAGCACCCGCCCTATTGCCGTAGGAGAAGATAAGTTCAGTGGCTTTGTGTTTAAGATCCACGCCAACCTGGATCCCCGCCACCGCGACCGTATTGCATTCCTGCGGGTATGCTCCGGCCGTTTTGAGCGCAACAAATTTTACCACCATGTACGCCTGGATAAAGATGTGCGGTTCAGCAACCCTTACACCTTCCTGGCCCGTGAAAAGAACGTGGTGGACGATGCCTACCCCGGCGATGTGGTAGGTCTTTTTGATACCGGCAACTTTAAGATCGGCGATACCCTTACAGAAGGCGAATCTTTTTACTTCACCGGCATTCCCAGCTTTTCACCGGAGCTGTTTAAAGAGCTGGTGAATAAGGATCCCATGAAAACCAAACAGCTGGAAAAAGGCATCCGCCAGCTAACGGACGAGGGCGTGGCCCAGCTGTTCACCCAGCATGGCGGTAACCGCAAGATCATTGGCTGCGTGGGCGACCTGCAGTTTGAAGTGATCCAGTACCGACTGTTGCAGGAATACGGAGCCGCCTGCCAGTTCAATACCCTGCCCTTTTACAAAGCCTGCTGGATCACCGGCAACAAACAGAAGATCGAAGAATTTACCCGCTTCAAACAGGCTAACATTGTAGAAGATAAGGATGGTCACCTGGTATACCTGGCCCAGTCTGAATGGTACCTGAATACAGAACGTACCAACAACCCGGAAATAGAATTTCACTTTACTTCAGAAATACATAAATAGTAAGCGCCGCTAAGATGTATAAATAATTTTTATATATCTTAGCGGCTTATATTGTATGCTTTCATGAAGGAAATTTATCAAACCCTATCCCAATACGGTCAGTTTTCTAACCCTGCAAAAGTAGTAGGAGGCGCTGTGCTCTATGGTATTGCCGCCTTGCTGGTAACACTGATATTACTGATCATTTTCCGTAAAAAAATACTGGTGTCCCGCTCTCACAAAGCCTTACGGGTGCTGGCTTATACCTACTTCATATTATTACCCCTGCTGGCAGGTTTCTTCTTCATGAAATGGGGTTTCTTTAACAGTATGCGGAAAGATATCAAAGCCCATACAGAAGTATATATCAGGCACATTCCGTCCACCTTTGATGCACAAACATCTGCAGCCGTAAAGTTATTCCTGCAGGATCAGCATATCTCCCTGGCTACGCTTAGCTCAGATCAGCTGATAGATGCGGTGGCAGAAGTTATTTACGCGCAGTATAATACGCTGCTGGAAAAACAAGCCTCCCTGAAAGAGGGCAGCAACCTGCTTTTATCCTGGGCCTTGAAAATTTCAAAAGGCCAGGGAATAGCCCGGCTTATGAAAAATACTATCCACAAAATGTTAAAGGAAAAGCTGGGGCTTGATGAAAGTGTAAGCAAAGAGCTAATGGCTTCGCGTATAGATGAAGTGTTACGTACGGGGTTCTTTGCAAAGATCACCTTAATACAGGTTGATCATTTCCTGAAAGGCATTCAGAAAGGGATCCTCATTACCTTTTTCATCCTGCTGTCCATTCCATTGGCAGAAATTCTGATAGCGCATTATTTGCTCCGTAAGAAAATGGCAACACAGGCTGTGGCGCCGCAACCCGTTGTTACAACGGTTTAACGGCTAAACGCCTTTCACCGCAAAAGCATCTTTCCGTTTCGCGTAAATCATTTTCCCGAATGCATAAATGTCTTCTACAGGGTAAACCTATTTTTGCGTCATTCAATTAACACGTGGTAAAGCAAATATGCTTCTTAGAAATAGCAACGTAGTTTAATTTGAGTTGGTCGTACAAAAAGCCGCACCTGTTCCCGGGAGCGGCTTTGTTTTTACTCCTGTTTGTTATACTGAAATAAAAACTCTCCCGTTGTATTCCCCTGCTTCCCTTCTACCTTCACATCCAGGTGGGTCTCGCTTTTCCAGCGATAGGTGATCTTTTTAGGGAAATCATTGGCGGGGTTCTCTGCTATAAAGCCAATGGGTTTTAGTACGGTGAGTTTTACGCGTGCCGGTGTATTATTAGGTTGCCCGGTCATAACAGGGATATAATAAATACCGTCTGTTGTGCGCACCAGCTGCATACTTTCCTGCAGGCTGCTATCCCGGCCCACAATACGCCAGGTGTGGCCCTGCCAGGTGGAGTCATTTACTTTATGCCACTGCTCCGTGATCACGCTTTCCCGGGTACGCATGTTCCAGGTACCTTCCAGCAGGTTTAAATAATGAAAGTCTGCTGTACGGGCCTGCCCCGCAGCCGTAGCGCTCCACAGGATTAACAACAGGAACAGGCTACTGCTGCACCACCGCTTCTTCTCCATATATCTGGTGTTTATATTTGAGGGAGGGTGATGTTATGAAAGGTCCCAGGTCCAGCGCTGCCCACTTTTCATCCACCTTACGGATGGTATCGTCATCTGCCACAATAATATTGGGCCAGTCACGCTCAAAGTTATCCAGGATGCGGGTTTTCAGCGTACCGTCAAAGCCAATGCCGGCCCTTCTTTTACCATTGGGCAATGGCAGGTTCACCACAAAGCTATCGCGCTTGGGGTCCAGGTTATTGCAAAAGCGCCACAGGGCAGAAGGCAGGTCGCTTACATCCACGGTATGTTCTACATACAGCACCATTTTAATACCTGCCATTTCCGGCAGTTCATATAAGCGGTCGTTCAGCTCTTTAATATGAAAAGGCCTTTGCTTTTCCACGGCTACCAGCAAACAGGGAATATCCATTTTCAGCAGCTCCGCATTCACACCCTTTATCTCCGCAAACCGCTCCAGCAGCGTCGCTGCATTAAATTCGTAATTTGTAATTCCTGATTCGTAATTCTCATCCGTCTCCTCTTCGTACTTCCTCGTTCCATCAATGCACATTTTACCGCCAAAGCCCATTTTAGAACAGGAATGGTCCAGCACATCCATGGGGCCCTGGCTTAAATAAATATCCGTAGCGGGGTTCAGGTGGCGGAACACATACTGCGCCAGCTGTTTATAATCCTGGATGCCGGTACCTTCGTCCGTTACTACCAGTATTTTATTAAACATCATTTGCCCGGCGCCCCACATTGCGTTCATCACTTTCTGCGCCTGCCCGGCATAGTCTTTTTTTATCTGCGCAATTACCAGGTTATGGAACACACCTTCCACCGGCATATCCATATCCACTATTTCCGGTACCAGCGTCATTTTTATAGGCGCCAGGAAAATACGTTCGGTGGCCTTGCCTATCCAGGCGTCCTCCTGCGGCGGTATGCCCACTATCGTTGAGGGATATACGGCATCTTTACGATGGGTAATGCAGGTTACATGAAAACGCGGATACCAGTCGGCCAGGGAATAATAACCGGTATGGTCGCCAAAAGGCCCTTCCCATATCAGCTCTTCTCCGGGATCTACATAGCCTTCTATTACAAAATCTGCATCTGCAGGCACTTCCAGCTCCGGCTGGGTTATACATTTCACCAGCTCCACTTTCCGCTTGCGCAGGAAGCCGGCCAGCATATATTCATCTACATTTTCCGGTAAAGGGGCCGTAGCAGAATAGGTATATACCGGGTCGCCGCCCAGTATAACTGCTACGGGCATACGTTTGTTCAGCTTTTTGTAC
>JGI24740J21852_10001354_pt1 | contig 11172 bp, 27 predicted proteins | sample KBSCornC6_FD_21852 | JGI IMG/M metagenome (IMG submission 21852) | reverse complement strand
AGTACTCCAGACTCGTCGAGGAGTGGGTAAGCGGTATTGGGCTACGGAAGGAGGATTACGGGACTCATTCTCTCCGACGCACCAAGGCCGCATTGATCTACAAACAGACCGGCAACCTTCGAGCGGTCCAGATCCTGCTTGGACACTCAAAGATCGAGACCACTGTGAGGTACCTGGGGGTCGAGGTGGAAGACGCGCTCACGTTGGCTGAGGCCACTGAAGTGTGACTACCGGCCGGCGCTCATCTCGTATGGGCGCCGGCGTCATTTGGCCGGCAGCGGAATAGCCGGACTTAGCTTCTAGCGGCCGAAACCGGACGTTCGTACCATGTGCGCGTGCGCTTCACGATGGTCACGACGGACAGCATCACCGGCACCTCGACCAGCACTCCAACAACTGTCGCCAGCGCTGCTCCCGATTGAAGTCCGGAAAGACTGATGGCGGCGGCCACTGCCAGCTCGAAGAAGTTGCTTGCCCCGATCAGCGCTGCGGGAGCCGCTACGCACCAAGCAACTCCGAAGCACCGACTGAACCAGTATGCCAGTCCAGCGTTGAAGTAGACCTGGATCAGGATCGGCACGGCCAACACGGCAATCACGAGCGGCTGCGCGAGGATCGCCTCGCCTTGGAAGCCGAACAGCAGCACCAGCGTCGTCAGGAGCGAGACAAGCGAAACCGGCCCAAGCCGACGCAGCAGGGGACCCGGGGACGCGCCCTGAATGCTGTCCACAGTGATTGCAGCAATGTCGTGCGGAGTCGCATGATTATTCCTTTCGATGACATTCGAAATGAGCCTGCCTGGCCTTGTCTCAGGCTCCTAGCCGGGCCATCGCGTCGAAATGGCCGACGGCTGCTGCTCTGCGAAAGGACAGGAACTCGACGAGCTGGCCCGCCAAGCGGACCAGCGGCGCGTCCTCATCGCCGTGCTCGCGATCAATTCGGTCATGTTCGTCCTGGAGTTTGGTGCGGGAGTGATTGCCGGTTCGGCGGCGCTGATGGCGGACAGCGTCGATATGTTCGGGGACGCGCTGGTCTACGGCATCAGCCTGTTCGCACTTTCCCGCAGCGACCGATGGAAGGCCGGAGCGGCACTCTCTAAGGGCACCTTCATTCTCGCGTTCGGCCTTGGAGTTGCGATCGACATCGCAATCAAGCTGCAAAGCGGCGTGCCACCGTCGTCCGCTCTCATGCTAGTCTTCGGCGGCTTGGCCCTCGCGGCGAACCTAACGTGTGTTCGGTTGCTGTGGAGCTTCCGCCGACAGGACCTAAACATGGCGAGCACGTTCGAGTGCTCGCGCAATGATGTGATCTCGAATGTGGGTGTCCTCGTGGCCGCGGGGCTAGTTGCCCTGACCGCATCGCCCTGGCCCGACATTCTCGTCGGAGCTGCCATTGCGATGCTTTTCCTGCGATCAGGCGTTCGGGTCGTGGGCAGCGCACTGCCGGCTTTCCGCGCCGCCTGATGAGGCAGATGATGGAACATGTGGAGCATGTTGGAGTGCCTCATCCGCATCACTGATGCGAACGATCACAAGGGATTAGGATGTGCCACGTTGGCAACCATCGGTGTGTCCGCATCCAACTCTTCCTCAACGAACCGCTTGCGGCCGAGCAGCTTGTAAACGGCCGGAAGCACGAAGAGTGACAAGAGCGGCGCGGTGATCATCCCGAACTCGGAAGAAAGGCCCGCAAGGGCGATCAAGCCGACTGCGCTCGCCACCGACACGGCTTGCCCGAGCAGGAAGATGAGCCAAATCCCGCCGATCAAGGCGAACAGCAGGCTCGCAAGAATGATCGCCGGCTGCCGCACGCTCTCAGTCGCGCGGGCCTACGGTAAGAAAACCCACGCGAGACGAAGCTTATTACAATGGAATGATTTTACCTGGCCCCAAGGTTATTTTCCATGGCGACTTACAATTATTTGGAAATGCGCCTATGTATAGCACTGCTGCTAGTCGCAAATTGGCGGTTTTGAGGTGCTTTACGGCTCCTTTTCCTTCTCTTTTCGCTCCTAGCATGAAGCGGGCCGATTCGCGGCCTCGCCTTAGAAGGAAAATCCAAATGACCATCGGGACCGTAAAGTTCTTCAACGAATCGAAGGGCTATGGCTTCATCGCTCCGGACGGCGGCGGCAATGACGCCTTCGTCCACGTTACCGCCGTCGAGCGTGCTGGAATGCGCAGCCTTCGCGAGAAGCAGCGCATCAGCTACGACATCGAGCAGGACAATCGCGGCAAGATGAGCGCCGTGAACCTCAAGAACGCTGGGGAAATATCGCAGCCGGAAGCGAGCGAAGCTCAGCCGACGACCGCCGAGCTACCGGCCGAGCCCGCGAACGACCCACGGGGCGAATAGCCTGGGCAGGGCCGATCGTCCGCAGCTCAAACCTGCAATTCTTCCTCGCCCGCGCTGAACAAGCGCGGATCGAGGCGGAAGCGGCAATGCTGACCATGTGCGCGAGCCTTGCCGCCGGTCCGAAGCTGCCTGGTCCGCCCTCGCGGACAAGGCTCAGCGCGGTGAACGGCTGCGCATCGAAGATCAAAAGAGGAAGGCGGCGGAGACCGCATCGATTTCAAATGAAGATGATATTCAAGAAGAACCAGCCCAAACGGGCTTCCCAACGTCCGAGCGCCGAGCGCCGCGAATCTGAACGGTCGTTTCGACCGTTCGACAAGGTGGCATACGCCGCCGCGCTCGAAATAATGGGCTAAACTTAGTTCGCGTATCTCCCAGGACGCTGTTAAAAGAACATATCGCGCGGCAATCCGATGGTAGGCATTTGCGCGGCTGAGAGACATGCGTGTGCTCCCGCTTACGACAACGGAGCCAGCGTTGGACGCCCAGCCACCCACCGAACTTTTTCCGGAAAATCCCGACGGTCCTGAGGGCCTGCGCAACCAGGCGGCCGCATGTCGCCGGCTCGCCGCCCGGGCTCGGACCCGCGCCGGAACCAGCTCCATGAACGCGCTTGCAGATCATTTCGACGAGCAGGCGCGAAGGGCCGATGTTATTGGGTCTGGCACCACTGACAGCTCAGCCGGTTCGAGAGCTTCAACGAAGTGAGCCGCGTCGTGCACCTCAATCTCGATGAAGGCGCAGTCGTCATTCGTTGCATGTCCGAGAAAACGAAAGTGTTCCGACCGTTTACACGCATTCGTTCAACCATGCCCTTCAGCATCATCCCGGAGGCGGCATAATGTCGAGCTCCGCCGAATTGCGCCGGCACGCCGAGCACTGTCGCTACTTGGCTGACCTGACCGCGAGCCCCCAGGATAGCCAAGTGCTTCGTCAATCGGCCGATGATTTCGATGCTGAAGCAAAGCGGGTTGAGGGCAAGCGGCGTGCCGCTGCCGAACGGCGAAAGCCGAAAGGCTAGCTCTTGTCGCCGAGGCGACCGTTCAATTTCGCAAGGCGCTCCTTGAGGAGGGCGATATTTTCCGGATTGGTCGGCTGCAGTTGCCGCAGATCCTCCTCGTCGATGTGAGTCACCTTGCCGGACTCAATGGCTTCGAGAAGTTCAACGAGTCGATTTCGCTCCTCGTGCCAGTTCTCCGCGCTCACAACGACCCCCCTCCTGTAACCGGTAACACGAGATCAGAGGTCTCTTAGCAGACGCTTCACTTCCGTGATGCGACGGCCTGTTGTTGTATTGATCGCGACCACGTTGGTGAATCCCTGACGCTTAAGCTCGATGGTTCTCGAATACGCCTGCACCGCCGTCAGTGGCGATTTCATGTGGACAAGCCCGCCGCCGCTAGTCGCCTCGAGTGTGTAGAATGCCACTTCCGCCTGCCCTCTTCTGTCGTTCTGCGGGAACAATCCGTATCGAATTGATCGGACTCACACTTGCGCGCATCAAATCCGTCGCTTCCGCAATGAGCTCGTCGAGCAAAAGTGGATCGAAGCCTTCGGCGCCTGGCCTCAGCTCAAGTTTCGTTTCCAGGCAGAGGATTATGCGGCGATCCGAACCGTCGAACTCCCACTCGTGCCAGCACCGCACAATATGCGGCGTCTGGCCCGCGGGGCGAAAGGCGCTTGGCGAACCACGCCTGGCCTTCCGATGGTCAGACATTATCAGAACTCCTTGTTCTGCATCCACTCGCGCACGTCAGCCTCGGCATCCTCTTGCGATCGCGAGCACCGTTCTTTGACCACGGGGGCAAGCTGGCGCTCGTTCTTGATCGTGGATGCGTCGAGGGTCAGGAAGGGCCGGCGCTCTTGCGCTTCAGCCATGTAAACTTTCTTGAGGGCTACGGTTTCAGCATTATCTCCACCAGTAAACCCAAACATGGCGCTTTTCCTCCTTTAATCATTCCATCCATCCTAAATGGGATGAAATCTGCCGATTACTATGAGGGAGTCTCCGTTTATATTTTTCAGGTGTTTCAGTTTTATTTTTCGTGATCATTGCAGTCAGGAGACTATTGGCCTATCTGCTTTCGGGCTACCAGTCGCAATCGACGGTCCTTGGCGCTAAGTCGCTCCTCCGCCGCTCTTTCACGTCTCCTAGCGGCAGCGGCCATTCCGGCTCTGCAAACCAAGGAACTCACCATGAAATATTTCGGAACCGTCAAGTCGTTCGACACGATCAAGGGCCACGGCGAAATCAAACAGGAAGCCGGCGGGAACGACCTTCCCTTCGAAACCAGCGCAATTCAGTGGGACAAGAACGTTGCTCCAACGGTCGGCCAGCGCCTTAGCTACGACGTCGGGCAGACCAGCGAACGCGCGCCCTGCGCGCTCAACCTTCAGACGATCTAACCGGCCGGCGGGGAGTATCGCTTCCGCCTGTCCTGTAACGCGTTCGGGGCCGATCCCGGATGGCGGCTGAGCGGCCTCGGCCCTCGCCGTCCGGGTGAGCCGATACTCATTAGCCAGGAGGGCAGACTCCATGGAAAACACATTTCAGCCAAGATGGCGGTCCTTCGTGCCGTTGATCCTCACCGCCATCGTCGTTGGATCCGCCTTGGGCTTCGCCTTTTCCTGAGTTCCATCAGCGGTCTTGTATTGGCCTTTGGGTTCCCATGTAGGAAGCATCGCTGGCCATCCGAATCCGTACGCGCCAGCGGCCGAGAGACATGAGGCGCTCCCGCTTACAGAAATGGAAGACTGAATCATGGATCGCAATCCGCCGGTGCACACGCAGACCTTTCCTTCGTTGACTGCGGAACGCGCGATGTCATTGCGAGACAGGCGGGCGCATGAGCAGTTCGCCAGAGAATATGCTGACCAGATTCTGCGAACCCGGGCCGCCCTGTTCGAGCGCGGCCGATGAGCGCGCCGCATGCGCCAGAGGCCAAGCCGGCTGCGCGCCGCGGCATGGCATTTCGCAAGAACAGCAGGATTGCATTCCTCACACCCGAGCAATCGCGCCGCCAGGCTAGCGTCGTGCAATCGGCATGGCGTCACTTTGGTGAGCCGGGTCCGGTGATCGCATTCCTGAACACTCCGCACGCCGTAGTGGAAGGGCAGCCGCTCCATCTCGCAATCGAGAGCGACGCGGGGTTGGCTCGTGTCGAAGCCTTACTCAAGCAAATGACTCCGAGGGCGTAGCACATGCCCAAGAAACGTCGGCCCGAGAGCGACCAAGGCCGCAGCGAGCGGCTGGAGCAAGAAGCGCTAAGTCGAATCGAAAATTCTGCGGCCGAGGAGCGATCGCTCGATGCCGCAGTCAGGCGAAGCATCAAACTTCACGGTCCTTGATCGGCTCGGGAGAAACGTCATGCCAAGTTCCGGCAGCTCGAAAGATACGAGCTTCACTGTCTTCCGCACCGCAGCCGAGGAGGCGCAGTTGAGGCAGGACGAGCATGCCTGGGACAATGAAGGTGGCCACATGAGCTCGACCGGTGGGCGTGTAATGCGCAAGCCAGAAGCAGGGCTCCCGTATGTCGTCACTCTCTCCCATCATTTATCGGAGGCGACCGAACACTCCTTTGCTTCGATGCGAGAGGCAGAATCCTTCATCAAACGCAACACTCCCGTCCCCCGCGCGACCCTTTCCACGACCTATGATCGGCCAGCGCGCAGCGCGCCTGCCAGCGACACGGAGACATCATGAACGATGAGAGCATCCTTGCGAGGTTGAAGGTGATCGATCGGCGCCTGCGCCGGATCTCGGAGGAAGACGCAGCGTCGGTAATGGCAGGGGGCCTGGCGAACGCCGGCATTCGTGAACCAGAGAAACTTCGATTGATTGCCGAGACCGAGCGCATCCTGGACGAGCTCGACGGTGGAAATCACGAGTGACGGAAGCCGTTACGACCGCTGGTGCAGAGCTTCGGCTAGTCGTTGAGCCAAGGATGCCTGATCATGAACGAGTGGGAAGCGAAGGTGGAGCGGGCAAGGCTGCAAGCGCTGCTTGATGCTTATGAGGCGGATCGTCAGCACCAGCGGCGCGAGGGTGAGCGGAACGGAACCCAACGCGAGTTGAGTCCTGACAGAGCGGACAACGTTCGGGCCAGGATTGCCCGCCTCGATCAAATCATCGGCGGGAACCACGGCAGGTGAGTCTCGGATAGCTTCATTCCCACAAGCACACACCGGGCTGCCGCAGACGTCGGCATGCGGATAACGTTCGTGGCGGCGTGCTTTAAAGCCGGGAACATTCGGCGACTGAAGCAACCTCCAGGGAAGCGACGGAGCGGCGAACGCAGCTAAGGGCGCACTTTGGCCATTTGCTTTAGAAGCTGAACGACTGACCGGTTTCAGGTCGCTGCTTCTGCACTCGAGGTGACCTCAATGGGCGCAAATAGGACGGCAACTCAGAACGCGACGGAGGGATGATCACCTTCCCCGTGGGAGCTTGATCTTCCTACATATTCCGCGACCGGGCCGCTTCCCAACATTCTTCCCCACGTCAGAAGCTGGAAGTCACCGGACAGCAGTGGATTATGGTGAACTTGCGGAGGTTGTCTAGCACAGAGATCCTCTGCTTTTGGCCGCGAGCAGTTCGTCCGCTTCTGGTGAGCTTCACGAAAGAGCCGCCGGTTGTTCATACTTGAGCTGGATGGCCGAAAAGCGCCCTTAGCAGCGATCGGCGACGCGACGCTCGAGATCCGCAAACGGACGCTCGTTCAGGTCTGCAGCTATCGAATGAACGTCAGAGGCCGTTCATCGGGACCGTGCGAGGTATGGCCATCACCTGAGATCGCAACCGAGCGCCCTGTGACAGAGAGACCCTTCGTGCTCTCGCTCGCAGGAGATGAATCATGGAAAAGCGATATTGGCTCGGACGGAAGAGGGCATCCCTTAAGGCAGCCCAGAATGCCGTGAGCGCCGAGGCCCGGCTCATCCATTATGATCTTGCCGGCCGTTATAGCTTGAAAGCTCTTTCAGCCGAGACCGAAGCGATCGACCTGGCTGATGCGCTGCCACCGCCCATCTACGCGGTGGCTCGCGATGGCGGTAGGCGCAATGGAGGTAAGGAGTGCTCCGATGCCTGAGCTTGCACAGACCCTTGCCTTCGTCGCGGCACTTCTGATGGTGATCTCGCTTGCTATTTGGTCGGGCTGGCTCCGAGGTCCGCTGCTGCAGCGGCTCGACGGACACCGGGCATCAAATGCTGCACCGGCGGGTCTTGCTATAAAGTTGCTCATTGCAGCCTTCGGCGTGAGCGCAGTGGCAGCAATTCTGGCGATCGGCGGCTGGATCTCTCCTTAGGCGCGCGCCGACGAAGTTGACCTACTGGCTCATCACTTCGCGAACTACCGCCTCAACTTCGCTGACGCGGAAAGGTTTGCTCAGAACTGGGTGCTGAGGCACGCGCGATCGCGCCGCGTCAGCTCGCCCTGTGATGAAGATAACAGGTATGGGGTTGTCCGAGCAAATGGTCTGGACCGCGTCGATGCCGGAACCAGGCTTCAATTCCACGTCCGCCGTGATCAATCGGGGGCACCTTTCTCGAGCCGCGGCGACTGCCTCGTCGAAGGACGCCGCGAAATGAAACGAAGTGAAGCCGCACTCGCGAAGGACCTCCTCGATCGTGATGGCGATCAGGTCGTCGTCCTCGATGATTAAGGCGTGCATTGCGGCGCTCCGCCCGAGGACGAGGAGTGCGATTGCACGCCAGCAGCGGTTCTCGGACGCGCCGGTGCTAATAGCTAAACTCGCCATAGCAGCGAACGGGCCAACTTTATTTAAGTTAGCTTTGTCGTGGAACGTTGTAAGGTGGGCGGACCACCGGACAATCGCAGGCGCGCCGGTGGCTGAGAGACGTGCGAAGCTCCCGCCGAACGGAGCAAATCGATGAAGCAGCTTTCCGACTTGGCCCAGGCGCAAGCCCTTGCGCTGGCTATCGTCGATACCTTGCCTGAGCCGTTCCTCGTCCTGGACGACTCGTTGCTGCTGCTCGCCGGCAGCCGGTGCTTCTATGAGGTCTACGGTGAAAACCCGGCAAACGCCCACGGCCGCTCAATGTTCGAGCTGTCTGGCGGACAATGGGACATCCCTGGCCTTCGGCAATTGCTAACGGCGGTTGTGGATGATCGGACAAGCATTGAAGGGTTCGAGTTTGAGCGCGTGTTTACTGGGCTGGGCAAGCGTACTCTCCATCTGAACGCCCTGCCCATCCGCGATGAAAGCGGATTGGGACGGATGGTGCTCGTTGCCATCAAAGACATCACGGAGCGCCGCGTTGCCGAACAGGAAAAGCAGCAATTGTTGGAGCACACCGAAGAGCTACTTGAGCAGCAGCGAACTCTCCTGCGTGAGATGCGTCATCGGATTGCGAACAGTCTCCAGATCATTGCCAGCATCCTCTTGCTGAAAGCGGGAGCAGTTACATCCGAAGAAACCAAGAACGAGCTTCGTGCCGCTCATCAGAGGGTCATGTCAGTAGCAGCGGTGCAGAGCCACCTACAGGCGTCTGACGGCATAGAGCAGATCGAGATGGGCCCGTATCTCACCAAATTGAGCTCTGGCCTTGCGTCGTCGATGGTGGACCCACGACAGCACATCGACATCACCGTGAGTGCGGATCCCGGGGCTTTACCGACCAGTCACGCGGTCAGCATCGGCCTGATCGTGACCGAACTCATCATCAACGCGGTCAAATATGCTTTTCCAGTGTCGCGTTCATCTGCGCGTATCCGAGTGACGTTCGAGATCTCAAAGTCCGACTGGAAGTTGACGGTGGCGGACAACGGCTCAGGCCGTCAGGAGACCGACGAGGCGAGCGCATCGACCGGCCTCGGGACGGCCCTCGTCGCTGCCTTGGCTAAGCAGCTAAAGGCTCAGGTTTCGGAAACGTCATCGAGCAAGGGCATGGCTGTCGCGGTGACGAAAGCCACCTTCGAGTCCCGCTTACCAAAGGTCGCTTAGGCGGCCCCAATGTTTACAGAAAAGGCGCCCGGCCGAAGCCGGGCGCCTTCCGCGTGACGAACTAATTTTGATCAGCGCGCTAGGTCGAGCAGCGCCAAGATCATCCGTGACTGACGGTCGATCTGATATACCCGGCCATTGTCATAACCGTAGTAGACCCGAGCATCATCGACATACTGTCCGCGATACTCCGCTGGCAGGTTCACGATGCGAGACGTGGCGTGCTGGCCAACCCTCGCATCCCCATTGAAACGATCGCCGGGATGCAACCCAGCAAACCGAGCGTCTGGCACCCAATGGCCATTGACGCTCCCACTTTCCCAAGTCGCCGTTTCGTTGCCGCGTCTGCTATGAGACTGGCTCGCATCACGGATGTCCTTGCTCAGGGCGGTGCTGCGCCGTAGCAGCTCGGCATGCTCGCGGCCGCTTATCCCGTTTGGGCTGAACCGTCGTTCAAGGCGCACCAGCCGGCTCAGTTCCTCGCGAAGGCCGATGCTCTCGCGCCTTGAGATCGTGCCCTGGCTGACGCCGGCGTCAATCTGAAGCTGGAGCTGGTGACTGTAGGTGCGGCTGTGGCCCCACTGGGCAGGTTCAGGCGCGGCGGGTGTATTGTTGTAAGTAGGCTCATGGGTCCACTGTGCTGAGGCAGGGGCGGCCATGGAAAGGCCGGCAACGGCTGCCAATGTCACGTAAATAGGTCGCATTGAAATTCTCCTGGCCCCCGGCTTGGGGGACGTCATCGGCAGCAGATTGAACTGCCGCAGCAACGAAAATTGAAAAGGTTGGGCGGAGGCCATGTTCGCCTCCGCCCGAGTCCTCGTTAGATCGTCTGCAGGTTCAACGCGCAGGGCTGGCGCTCGTTGGTGGTGCCTACATCGTAGGAGAGACGCTGACCGACCGTCGGGACGGCTTTATTCTCCCAGGAGAAGGCGCCGCGCTCAAACCGGAGCATGTCGCCACCTGTTTCCGGCTTGATCTCGCCGTGGCCCTTGCTTGTGTCGAACGAACTGACGGTTCCAAAATACTTCATGGTGAGTTCCTTTGTTGGCAGGCGCCGGAATGGCGCCCTGCCGCTAGGAGACGTCAAAGAGGGAGGAAGGTGCGACTTAGCGCCCAAAACCGTCGATTGCGACTGGTAGCAACGAGGAGATAGTCGATGATGGACAATTAAACAAGGTGTTTTATAAAATATGAACCAGCCACCGTCACAATAATTGTAAAATAAATACACTCGAATCATCTAGTAATAATCTGATTAATTCTTACCTCGTTTCATGACAATTCCTCACCGAGGAGAACGACGATGTTCGGGTTTACTGGTGCTGATAACGCAGAAACCGTCGTCCGCAAGCGGGAGTATATGGCCGACGCGCAGGCGCGCTGGCCTTTTCTCACGCACTTCGATGCATCCACCATCAAGAACGAGCGCCAGCTCGTCACCATGGTGAAAGAGCGCTGTTCCTTGGCGCAGGCAAACGCGGAGAAGGAAGTGCGCGAGTGGATGGCAGACAAGGTCTTCTAAGGCTATGCCAGATCGCCCACCGACGCAGGAAGAAACTCCGCTGTTCTTCAACGAACTCGGAGTGAGAAGCATCGAGATCGGCGTCGCCGCCTTTCATTGCATGGGCGTCATGCCTCCTCACGATCATCCCCACGTTTATCTGAACATGGGAGAAGATGCAGCCATCCTCTGCCCGTATTGCTCGACCGAATACCGGATCGATGCGGCGCTTCGCTGGAACGAAACAAGACCGACCAACTGCTGGGCAGCCGGCGGCCTCCGGCCTAGGTCCGGCTTTCCCGACGCTCTTCACCCCAGACCGCGCGCGTGGAACAGTGCTAGGATCAGAACCA
>JGI24740J21852_10001353_pt1 | contig 11174 bp, 5 predicted proteins | sample KBSCornC6_FD_21852 | JGI IMG/M metagenome (IMG submission 21852) | reverse complement strand
AACTGGATGCCGAGGAATCCGAAACACATGTTCCAGATTTGCCAGAACGACAGTGCGGGCTTGCGGTTCATGGGGGCGTGTCTGCCGAAAGCGGCGCGATATGCAGCGCGCCGATTCTGGCATCGTTCAACGGGCCTTCGCTGCCGCCCGCACCGCCGGTGTAGTGCGCGAAATTCGCAAGATCGCTCATGTTGAAGCCTTGCCCCAGCGCAAACGTGCAGCGCGCACCGGCCATCGCATCGAATGTCGCAAACGTGGAACGTTGTTCGCCGACGCTGTGCGGCATTACGATGGGCGCAACCTGCTCCGCGCCGCCCGTACACGCAATCGCGAGACGTTTCACCGCGGCGGTGACGCCGGTATTGATCGGGCCATGGTCGTTCGCGTAATCGAACCAGATGCGATAGCGGCCGTTCACCGGCACAGTCCACGTGCGCGGCCACGCGCCACCCACTTGCGAGTCATCGCCGACGCAGGTTTCGGGGCTGGGCAGCGACTCAATGGCGTCCTCGCCGAGTCGTGTCACGCGGAAACACTGACGCGAGAACGATCCAGGCAACGTCCACGTCGCGCCCGGCTTGCCGAATCGCTTGCCATCCACGTACAACGCTTCGCGATCGCCACTCGTGGTCACGTCCCACGTGCCGCCGTCGCGGGACACGCGTGGAGCGGCCGGCGTCGCCGGTGCATACATCGTTGCATTCGTGCGCAACGGCAACGCGGGAACCTCGATGGCTTTCAGCGCGACGACCGTCTTGTTGCCTCTGTGTTCGATGTTATCCGCGACCAGCAGGTTGCCGTCGACGCGTTGTGGTCGCTTCAGCGTGATCGTTCGACCCGGCAACTGCAGCGTGATCGCGCCGCGCGTGCCGAACAGCATCGGCACCAGCGATATCGGCAGCTTGGGTTCGATCTTGCCGTCGCCGGTCAGCCCGAATATGCCCTCGGTCACCATGTCGAGATAACCCGCCACCGACCACAGTTGGCGCTTCGAATCCACCACCGGGCCGCTGAGCTTGCCGTCATCGACGTGCGTCGACTGCGTGAGCAGCGCGTAGTTTTCCATATTGGAACCGGCCAGCGCGGCGCCGCGCATGATCGATCCGATTTCGAACGCGATCAGCGCGGGATCATTCACCTTGCGCGCGGCGCGGAGCGCGTAGGCGCTGACGAACGGCCAGATCGCGCGGTTGTGATAGATCGGCTGGTCGGCGCGTTCGGGCCAGATCACGGGGCTGCCCGCGGGCCATTCGGGATAATGCGCCAGCGACGAACGTGCGCGCGTTTCGTCGGCGACGCCGCTGGTGATCGCAAGCGACAGGCCCAGCAGGTCGTAGGCTTCGACCGGCAGCCCGTCGCCGCCGATGTAGCTCATGTACATGCCGCGATCGGCGCGCCAAAAATGCGCGTTGATTGCCTGCTTCAACGCGTCGGCTTGTGCCGCGTATTGCTTCGCGCGGCCGTCGCCGCGTTGCGCCGCCATCCGCGCCGCCAGTTGAAGCGCCTCGTAATGCAGCACGTTGGTGGACAGCGCGAACGACTGACCGATGAACACCACGTTGTCTTTCGTCCATTCCGGATAGGTCTGTTCGCGCCAGTCGAGAAACGAAGTCTCGCCGCGGTACAGGCCCATGCGCGCGTCGAAGGCATATTCGCGATCCTGCGCCAGCGTATCGTTCAATGCCTGCCACACCTTGCCGGCAAACGCCTTGTCGTCCAGCAGGTGGCGCGCGCCAAGGAACCACACCACGCGGTCGGTGCTGATTGGCCAGCTTCCGCCCGAGCCGGTGTCCTGCATCGGATATAGACCTTGCGAAACGTCCTTCGCGCGCACATCGGATAGCTTGAACAGCAATCCATTGCGCGAACGCGCGGGGTCGAATCGCCACAAGCCCAGGTCCACCGAATAGGCAAGGTCGCGCGTCCACACGTAGTGCCACTTCTCGCCAGTCTCGAAGCAATGGCACGGGATGGCGCGGCCATGATCGAAGGCGTCGTCGCGGATTGCCGTCACCGAATCCTGTTTCAGATCCTCCTGCGCCATCGCGAACAGGCCGTCGAACAACGGGCTGGCCGTGTACGCACGCCGCGTTGGTTCCGGAATCGTCCGTTCGCCGGAGGGACCGCGCAACACGTAGCTGCCATGGAATGACTCGGTGACGGCTGCGTGCTTGCCTTGCCATTCAAGCCCGTCGTGCCACGAGGGCGCCGCGGCGGCGCTGCCCGCGAGCAACAGGGCCGCGAGCGCAATCACCGCGCCGCCGTCCCGATGTGCAGCGCGGCGGGCGCACCCGCGGGCACTTTCACCCACGTCACCGGCCCGTAACGATCATGGCCGCTGGCCCAACCTGCACTGGTCGAAGCTTCGAGTGCATCGAGACCAGCGATGGAATCAAGCGGCTTGCCATTTGCGAATACCGAGCGCGCGACGCCGCCATGCACGGCGAGCAGATACCAGCGCATGGGCGGCTTGTACGTACCCTGCGGCGCGGCCAGCATGAAGTCGATCGCGCCCTCCCCTTTGCGCGTCGTCATCGGCTGCAGGAAGTACGCACCTTTCTCATAAGCGTAGGTCTCGCCATCGTCGTCGTAGTAATCGAAGTGCGTGGTGCGTTCGGAAGGAAACACCTGCACCGTCACGGTCGTGACCGGATGCTGGCCCACGTAGTCCATCACCGGCTGCGTGGGAATGATCGCGCCGTCGCGGATGAACAACGGGATGTCGCGCCAGGTTTTCGCATCGACCGGAATGTCGATGGTTTGTCCGCCGGCGTATGTCTTGCCGCTGAACCAGTCGGTCCAGGTGCCGGCCGGCAGATAGATGCGCTTGGCAGCCTGGCCCTGCTCGACCACCGGCGACACCAGCAGCCATTGGCCAAACATCCAGGCATCGACATCGTTGCGCACCTTCGGATCGTCGGGCCAGCCAAACGCCAGCGGACGCACCAGGCCGACTCCGCGCGCGTAATCCGTATGCTGGTACGCGTAGATATATGGAATCAGCGAATAGCGCAGACGGATCGCGGCGGTCGCGGCGGCCTCGGCCACCGGCCCATAAACCCACGGTTGGCGTTTCTCATTGAAAGTGCCGTGCACGCGGAAGATCGGCGTGAACGCGCCGAACTCGATCCAGCGCGCGTAGTTCTCGTCGGAGGGATGGCCGTTGAAGCCGCCGCCGTCCATGCCCCATTTCGCTTCGCCGACCTCGATCGCGCTCAGCATCCGTGTGCGCTGCGCGGCCATGCCGGCGAAACCGGTGTCGATGTCGCCCGACCACATGCCGTATGCGTAGCGTTGCGATCCCAGCCAGAAGGTGCGGTTGATCGACCACACGCGCTGGTCGCTCACCGCGCGCTGTGCGTCGTAGAGCGCGCGCTGCATGTTGAGGAACTGCGTGTTCGACGTGGGCTTGCCATCCTTGCCGTAGACGTCGGCCTCGTCGTTCCACCAGCCGGCGATGCCGTCGTCGAAGCCGTACTTGATGGCAAGCTCGCCGAACCAGCGCCGGGCGGCCGGCTTGTCGAAATCGACGTCCTTCGCCTGCTTGTGCGAGAAGTATTCCGGATAGGCCTGCTCGCCGGGAATCCACAAATCGTGCGCCGTGGCGTAGTCGCCTTCGGCCGTGCCGAGCAAGAGACGCGGCTTCATGATGCCGGTCAGGTGCACGCCTTCGGCAGCGAGCCTCTTCGCAAGCTTCCCGTCGGGACCATCGGGAAACTTTTCGGGGTTCCAGCGAAATTCGCCGTAGTTGCCCTGCCCCCACGCCTTCCAGTCGAAGTCGAGCGTGAAGTTGTCAATCGGAATGTGCTTGGCGCGATAGGTCTTGACGATGGTGAGCAGTTCCTTCTGGTCGATGCCCCACTGGCTGTTGGTGAAGCCCATCGCCCATTTCGGAAACAGCGGCGCGGGGCCGCTGAGCTTCGCCAGTTCGCCGAACAACTCCTCGGGCGTGCCGACCAGGATGTAATAGTCGGCGTCGGGACGCTTGAAGTTGTCGATGGCGATGCTGCCCTTGGCGAGGTCGAAATCCGCGCCGTCGCAATCCACCAGCACGCCGTAACCCGCGGTGCTCCACACGAAGGGCGCNCCGGCGTGGCCCTGTTTGCCGGCCTGCGCGACCTGCTTGCCGCTGCGCAGCAGGCCCGCGGTGACCGGCTGATTAGCCTCGAAACCGCCGATGCCGTACAGCGCATCGCCCGCAGCATGTTCGAGAACGACGCGTTCCTGCGACAGTGCCATGAGGTCCGCCTGTCGCAACAGCACGTGTCCCTGCGCGTCGCTGACCGTCAACGTGCCGGTTTTCGGATCCCAGGCGGCGGCCATCCGCTTCGAGCGCAACGTGACGGCATCGCCTTGGCGCGAAACCTCGGGTTTGAACGTCGTGGCCGGCGCACGTTGCGGATCGATCACCAGGTTCGGCGGTGTCTTGTGCCCCATCGGCATGTAGTGCACACGCAACACGCCGGGCGCCACCATTTGCACCGAGGTCGTCGCGTCGTCCTGCGCAAGCGCGAAGCCTCGTGTGCCGACGCTGCGCAGCTCCAGCGTGACGGATGCGTGGGCGGCTACGGCGAATCCGGCCAGCAACAGCAGAGTGAGTGCGAGCACGCGCAGTTTTGCGGTCATCAATGTTTGTCCTTCTTCTTGAATCCGGAAGCTACCCTATTCGTCATTCCGGACGCCGTGCAGCGGCGATCCGAAACCCCGTGACTTTTCCATCGAAAGCAAAGACGCTGGGTTCCGGGTTCCGTCCGCGATAAAGCTGCGGACGGCCCCGGAATGACGAAGAGAAAGCGATGCCGCAAATAGATTGATTGACCATTCATTGCAGGATCGCGCTGCCGTACGGCGGCAAGGTCACCCCGTTGCCGTCGAGCGACGTGTCGGCCCGGCTGTGCTTGAGCAATTTGTGGAAACGTCGCGTGGACAGAGTGATGGTTTGCGGCTCGCCGGACAGATTGTGCAGCACCAGCACGTCGCCGTGCGGATCGTCCAGTTCCCATGCCGCGACCCGCACGTTGGCGTCGCGCCAGTCGCGTGGCACGCCGTCGCGCAGCGCGGGAATGTCGCGCCGCCAGCCGATCAGCATCCGGTACCAGTTCAACAGCGAGCCGGAATCCTTCTCCTCGGCCTCAACCGACACCGCCGGCCCATCGCCCGCGCTCCAGCCTTCCCATGTCGGCTCGCCAGGCCCTTTTCCGGCGCGATACCAGCGCATCGGTTCGCGCAGGTGCGGGTCTGGCTTTTGACCGCGCATTCCGAGTTCCTCGCCGTAATAAATGAAGGGATGGCCGGGCACCGTCAGCAGCATCGCAGCCGCCACGCGCATGTGCTCCGGATTGCCGTCGAGCTGACTCATCACGCGTTCGGTGTCGTGATTGGACAGCAGCGGCGCGTCGTCGAAACGCCCGTGCCCGGCGGCGCGGTAGTCGTCGCCGATGCGCTGCAGGGTCGCGCCGAGATCGCGGTCGCGCCCCTGCTTCGCGCTGTCGATCAGACGCGTAGCCAGCGGAAAATCGAATGTGGCGTCGAGTGCGCCCATCCACGGTGCGAGCTGGTCGGGATATTGCTGCCACACTTCGCCCACCAGCCACGCGTGCGGATCGACCGCGTCGATGCCGCGATGGAATTCGCGCCACCAGTCGAGGTTTTTCTTGAGCACCGACGCGCTGTTCCAGTCGGTCTCGAAATCGAGATAGACGTGCTGTGCGGCGTCGAGGCGGAAACCGTCCACGCCTTTCTTCAGCCAAAACTTGCCGACGTCGATCATTGCCTTGCGCACGGCCGGGTCGTCGTAATTCAGATCGGGCATCTCGTCGGTGAACACGCCCAAGTAGTTCTGCCGGTCCGGCAACGCATGCCACGCGAAGCCACCGGTCGCGCTGATCGCTTTCAAATCGGTATCGGGCGTGGCCCACGTGTACCAGTCGTGGTACTTGCTGTGAGGATCGCGCGCGGCGAGGAACCACGGCGCCCGATTGCTGGTGTGATTTGCCACCAAGTCCATGATGACCTTGATGCCACGCTTGTGCGCCGCGCGCACCAGTCGCTCGAAATCGGCCATGCTGCCGTACTGCGGATTGATCGCACGGTAATCGGTGATGTCGTAACCGTGGTAGCTGGGCGACGGATTGATGGGCATCAGCCAGATGCCGCTGACGCCCAGCCGTTGCAGGTAACCGAGCTTCCTGGTGACGCCATTCAGGTCGCCGATGCCGTCGCCGTTGGTGTCGTACCAGCTGCGCACGAAGATTTCGTAATAGACGTTGGAAGGCGCTTTGACGCCTTCGGGGGAGCGCGCGGATGTCGCCGCAAAACTCGCAGGCGGCCACGCCAGTGCAATCAGCAACACGGCGATGCCGAACGCGCGCTTTCTCACGATGCGCTCCGCGCGACTTCGTGCATCGGCTTGGGCATTGCAGGCGCGCAGGTGCGCGCGACGAAATCATCATGCGTGGGCAAACGTTCGACCGCACGGTTGATCAACGTGCGGATGTCGGAGAGGAACGCCTGCAACTTCGACTTCTCCAGCTCATCGGCCAGCGGGTGGTAGTGCGCAGGCTCGATCCGCTGGCCCAGCATGACCTGCAGCCAGCCCGTTTCCGTGAACAGTTCATCGGCCTCGCGGAAGATCAGCCCGGTGTGGCGGAACAGCTCGATGCGGCGCGCGAGTTCTTCCGGTACCTCCATCGCCCCGCACGCTTTCCAGAACGGCGTGTCATCGCGCTCGGTGGCCTTGTAGTGCAGGATCAGGAAATCGCGCACGCGTTCGTATTCGAAGCGCGTCTGCCGATTGTATTGATCGACCAGCAACGGGTCGCAATGCTTGTCGGGAAACATGCCGAGGAAGCGCGCCAGCCCAGACTGCACCAGGTGGATGCTGGTCGATTCCAGCGGTTCCATGAAACCAGCGGCCAAGCCCAGCGCAAGGCAGTTGCGGTTCCACGCCAGCTTGCGCATGCCGGTGACGAACCGCAGCGGCCGCGGGTCCTCCAGCGGCTCCCCATCGAGGTTCGCGAGCAATTGCGCGGCAGCTTCATCGTCGCTGATGAACCGACTGCAATACACGTGGCCGTTGCCGGTGCGGTGCTGCAGCGCGATCCGCCATTGCCAACCGGACGTGCGTGCGAACGCCTGCGTATACGGCCGCATCGGCGTGCTGCGCGCACTTGCAACGGCAAGCGCGCGATCACACGGCAACCAGTGCTGCCAGTTTTCGTAACCGGCTTTCAGCGCGCCTTCGATCAGCAGGCCACGAAATCCGGAGCAATCGATGAAGAAATCGCCTTCGATCGTTTCGCCACTCTCCAGCCGCAGCGATTCGATGAAGCCGTCCCCGCCGCGCAGCTTCACGTCGACGACCTTGCCCTCGATGCGTTTCACCGCACCTTCGGGGATGCGTTCGTGCAAGTAACGCGCGTAACGCGCGGCGTCGAACTGGTAGGCGTAGCGGATGACGCCGAGCGGGCTGTTCCTCACCTTGTCCAGCCGCGCAAACTTGTCCGCCGCCGCCGCGGCCGTGTTCAACGAGTACGCCCACAAAGGATGCGTGTCGCCTTGTGCGCGGCTGCGCAACCAGTAGTGGTGGAAAGGCAGCAGGCCCAGCGGCAGCCCGACGTCGCCGAACGCGTGGAGGTACGAATCGCCGATGCGTCCCCAGTCGTTGAGTTGCACGCCGAGCTTGTACGTGCCGTGCGTGAATCGCATCAGGTCGTTCTCGTCGATGCCGAGGAACGCATTGATATGCTGGATCTGCGGGATCGTGGCTTCGCCCACGCCAACCGTGCCGATCTCGGCCGACTCGACCAGGTGGATTTCGCAGGCGCCTCCGAGGCCGCGCGCCAGCAACGCCGCCGCCATCCAGCCGGCGGTGCCACCGCCCACGATCACCACGCGCCGGATCGCGGATTCGTTCATGCGGGAAGCATACGCCCGGAACATCCGCGATCAATCACCAGCCCGCAATGGCCAAACGACGACGGCACGGCTTCGCTGCCGCAGTTCAACGAAGCCCGTGCCGCTGCCACACCTCAAAAGAACTTGTACGACACGCCGACTTCGAAGCGGCGGCCATACTCTTCCCAGATCAGCGTCTGGCGCGGGTCGTTGTTCTGGAACGTGGAGAAGATCTTGTTCGACAGGTTCGAGCCCTGCGCGATCAGGGTCAGCCCATGGAAACGGCCGCTCTGGAACGTGTAGCTCACTTGTGCGTCATAGGTGCTGCCGCCTTTCAGATCCTGCTCGATGCGCGAGGCGCTGATGCCCGACACCTCGCCTAGGAAGTTGGAACGATAGTTGTCGCTGACGCGGGCCTCGAAGCCATCGTGCTGATAGTAGACGGTGGCGTCGGCGACCCACTTCGACAGCCCAGGCACGGTGATCGGATTCGGATTGCTTCCGTACACCAGCGAACTCTTCGTTCGATCGGCGGTGAGGATGATGCCGAAGCCGTCGAGGACAGGCGTGATTACGCTGAACGGCAGGTTCAACGTGGCTTGGAGACCCTTCACGTAGCCGTGCCCGTCGTTCGTCGGCCCCGAGACGATGCCGAGCGGCGTGCCTAACTGCTGCGCTTGCGTCGGCGTCAGATAGGAAGGGATGAACGCACTGAAGTCGTACAGATACGCCGCGTTCGGATCGATGTAGTCGTGCAGGCTCAGGAAGTAAGCCGATGCGGCGAAGTAACCGCCGCCGCCGAGGCACAAGGCCGAGTTCTTGGCGTCGCTGGAATTGCACTGATAACCAGTGCCGCCGGAGAAATAGTGCTCGTAGCTGACGTTGTAGTTGTCGGCCCTGGTAGGCAGCAGTTGGGCGTTGCCGCCCGATGAACTGAAGAAGGCCTGGTTGGGATCGGTGGATGTCAAATGCGTGAAGTTGCCGCTCACCGATTGACTAGCGTTCATCTGATCCATGCGGGCACGGGCAATCGTGCGGGCAGCGCTGACGCGCAGGTCATCGTTGCTGGTGAATGCGAAGATCAGGTTGGCGCTGGGCAGCCAGCGGGTATAGCTGGTGCCGCCAGACACAGGAATCAGTTCGGTCTGACCGACATATGAACTGCCAGGTGCCACGCGTTCACCGGTCGACGTCTGGTTGGTGTGCGCCACCTGCAACCCGAAATTGCCGCGCAGACCGACACTGCCCAACTGGGTGTCCAGATTGAATTGCAGATAAGGCGTGACATCGTTCTCGTGGACCTTCCAGTTCGGCGGCAACGGCAGCGACGACTGGAACGTTGGCACTTCGACCAACGTATGGTTATCGATCAGGTCGAACGGGTTGTAGCAAAGCTCGGAGCCCATCCCCATCCAAGACAGCGGATCGCAAGGAGTTGCGCCAGTGATGGGCGCCTCATAGACCGCATTGCCGCCGCTGATGAAGCCACCACCCAGGGTCAGGAAGTTTTGGGCGACGTCATAGGTCTTGTTGCGACTGCTGCGTGCCACGCCGAAGTCCATGCTGGAAAACGGCCCGCTGACGAAATCGCGCTCCACGTTCAAGCGCAGATTGGCTAGGTAGTCGACCGTGTGCGGCGCGTTGATGAAGCCTGCCTGCACGAGATTGCTGCCCGAGCCCCAGCCCTGCGGATCGGTAAGCACGACCCCCTGCGTGTAATCCAGCGAGGGGACCGCGTAAAGCATGCCATCGCCGAGTTCAGTGAAGTCAAAGCTTCCGGGCTGGCCGCGGGTGCCGTTGGCCGCGTTGTAATAGCCGGTGCCGGAATAGCTTTCCAGGTCCACCTCTCGACGCGTGGCGCGAGAGTAGTTCGCGTCCAACTCGGCCGACCAGTTCTCGTCGAAATGGAATTTGTTCTGCCAATTGAAGTTGTAAACCCGCGCGCTGATGCTGTTGTAGTCGTTGCGGATCACCGGGTTGATGTCGTTGTAAGTACCGCTCTGCACGAAGCCATTGACGACGTTGCCGGGGACCAGCGTCGGGCCGGGCTTGATCGAGCCGTTGCCCCACCACAGCGGCAGCTCCATGCCCTTGGCCTGCTGGATTTCCTTGAAGTTGTCGTAGGTGAGGTCGATGGCGCCGTCATAGAAGCTGTTCGGCCGCCACTGCACAGTGGCCAGCACGCCGCTGCGCTTCATCATGTCGCTGATACCGTAGTTCTTGGAACCGCCGACCACGTAGTCGCCATTGGCGTCTGTCGGATAGCCCCAGGGCGCCTGATGTTCGATCTGCGACGGGTTGTGCTCCAGGTCAACGCCCAGGGTGACGCCCAAGGTGTGGTCTGCGAACTGGTCGACCCAGACGCCGTTGACGTTGTAACCCTTGTCGCTGACGCCCGGGCCATCTGCCAGTTGTGACATCCCGTTCCAGATGTAGCGGGCGTTGACCGCCGCCACGGGTCCGGGTTTGTCCAGCGGACGGATCGTGTGCATGTCCACGGTGCCCGCTAGGCCTTGGCCGATCAGGTCGGCTTCGGGACTCAAGTGCACCACCACGTTGTCGAACCAGCTCGCCGGATATTGATCGAACTGCACGTCGCGGTTGTTGGAGGTCGAAACCTGCTGGCCGCCGTTGACCAGCGCGGTGGAAAAATCAGGGCCAAGGCCGTGGATCGAGAGCACTTGCGGACGGCCATCCACGGTCTGCACTGCCAAGCCAGGCAGTCGACCCAATGCGTCCGCGATGCTGACGCCGGGAAGCTTGCCGATCTGCTCGGCGGAAACCGCCTCCACGATGGTGTCGGCATTTCGCTTCAGCGCGGTGGAATTTTCGATACTGCTGATGAAGCCATTGACCTGCACCGTCTGCAACTTGGTGTATTCCTTGGTCTCTTTCTTCTCCTTCTTTTTCTTGGCCGCGGCATTCTGGTCTGTCGTTGTCGTGGAAGTCTGGTCCTGCGGCTGCGGCTGCGTCTGGTCCTGCGCGCCACTGGCGGGTGCGCTGGCGGCGAAGGCGACGTTGGCGCAGGTGGCAAAGCCGATGCCCGCGGAGATCAATGCCAGCGTCATCATGTTGCGTTTCAGTTGCATCGTGTCGTCCCCAGTGATGAAGATCATTTGTGCGTGGCGCGGCCGGCGCCGCGTGCAGGCCCGCGCTCACGGCGCGGGTGTGATCCGGATGGTAGGGGTCTGGTTTCGCGGCGGGCGCGCGGCGCATACGTATTCATGCCGCAAACATCGCGCGCTTGTTGCGACGCAATACCGCGGCGCGCGCGTGCG
>JGI24740J21852_10001350_pt1 | contig 11186 bp, 8 predicted proteins | sample KBSCornC6_FD_21852 | JGI IMG/M metagenome (IMG submission 21852) | reverse complement strand
TTGTTGCGCTTGCGGTCCAGCTTGATGACCTTGAATTCGAGGGTCTTGCCTTCGTACGGCGTGGTGTCCTTGATCGGACGCACGTCGACGAGCGAACCCGGGAGGAATGCACGAATACCGTTGACCATGACGGTCAGGCCGCCCTTCACCTTGCCGGTCACGGTACCGGAGATGATCTCGCCGGATTCCAGTGCCTTCTCAAGGTTCAGCCACGAAGCCAGGCGCTTGGCCTTGTCGCGCGACAGGATGGTGTCGCCGTAGCCGTTTTCCAGTGCGTCGATTGCGACCGAAACGTAGTCGCCGACTTGCACTTCCAGCTCGCCCTGGTCGTTCAGGAATTCTTCGACCGGAACAAATGCTTCAGACTTCAGGCCCGCGTTCACAACGACGAAGTTGTGGTCAATACGCACAACTTCCGCAGAGATCACTTCGCCAGCCTTCATATTGGACTTGGCGATCGACTCTTCGAACAGGGCGGCAAAAGATTCGTTAATTTGGGACATAAAAAATAGGCATCCGCAGAACATGCCTCGCAGAGCGTTCGCTCAATGACGAATTGGCGAAGACACGCGCATGCGGGGTTACGAGTTGAACAACCGCCAGCAGCAACATGCCACCGGCACCGATCGGACCAATTCAGCCGGGTCAGCTCGCCTTGTTGGCGCCCTGCACCTGCCGGTACCAGTCCAGTACCTGCGCAACCACTTCATCGACCGACATGTCGGACGAATCCAGTTGCCGCGCATCTTGCGCCGGACGCAGCGGCGCGACACTGCGGGTGCGATCCCGCAAATCACGCGCTTCCAAGTCCTGCGAAAGACTTTCCACTGTAGCAGAAAAACCCTTTGCAATCAATTGTTTATAGCGCCGCTCGGCGCGTGCCTGCACGCTTGCCGTGAGGAACACCTTGAGCACCGCTTCGGGGAAAACCACCGTGCCCATGTCGCGGCCGTCAGCCACGAGGCCGGGTGCTTCCAAGAACGCGCGCTGACGTGCATGCAACGCCTCGCGCACCGCGCCGTGCACCGCAATCGCGGAAGCCTGGTTACCCACCGACTCATGACGTAACGCCAAGCTCACATCTTCGCCCTTGAGCCAGATGTGATCTGCCTTGAAGCGCACATCCAGTTCGCTGGCGATGCGGACGAGACTGGCGACGTCGTGATCATCGACGTTCTCGCGCATGCTGACGAGCGCCACCAAGCGGTACAACGATCCGCTGTCCAACAGGTGGAAGCCGAGCAAATCGGCAACCTGGTGCGCGACCGTGCCCTTGCCGGATGCGGTCGGGCCGTCGATGGTGATGACCGGGTACGGCGTGGAAGCAGCGGTGTCGGACATGATGAAATGCTGTCGGTTAATTGCGTTTCAAGCAGCGATACTGCCGAACGCCGTGAAATATTCGGGGAACGTCTTGGCGACGCAGCGCGGGTCGTTGATCCGCACCGGCACCGGGCCAAACGCGGCAAGCGAAAACGCCATCGCCATGCGGTGATCGTCGTAGGTGTCGATGCCGCCAGCGGGCGGGGTCCATTGCGATGGGGGCGTCACGCGGATGTAGTCGGCGCCCTCTTCCACTTCGGCGCCGAGCTTGCGCAGTTCGGTCGCCATCGCGCTCAGGCGGTCGGTTTCCTTGACGCGCCAACTGGCGATGTTGGTGAGCGTCGTGGTGCCGTCGGCAAACAACGCGGCCACGGCCAGCGTCATCGCCGCATCGGGGATGTGGTTGCAATCCAACTCGACTGCGTGGAGCTTGCCGTCGTCGCGCTCGACGCCACGGACTTCGATCCAGTTGTCGCCGGCCATGACGTTGGCCCCCATGCGGTTGAGCGCGTCGGCAAAACGGACGTCGCCCTGAATGCTCGACATGCCGACGCCCTCCACGCGGACCGGCCCGCCACCAAGCGCGCCCGCAGCCAGGAAGTACGAAGCAGACGAGGCATCGCCTTCCACGAAAATCTCGCCCGGCGCTTTGTACGCCACGCCCGTCGGCACGGTGAACGATGCCCAGCCGTCACGCTCGACCTGCACGCCAAAGCGCGCCATCAGATTCAGCGTGATCTCGATGTAGGGCTTGGAGATCAACTCGCCGACGACTTCGATCGTGACAGTGCCGGCGGACTCCACCAGCGGCAAGGCCATCAGCAGCGCGGTCAGGAACTGGCTCGACACGTCGCCGCGCACGCGGATCGGCGCGTCGATCTTGACGGAGGCGGCGTGGATCGCCAGCGGGGGGTAACCCTCGTTGCCGGTGTAGTCAATGCGCGCACCGACTTGGCGCAGGCCGTCGACCAGATCGCCAATCGGCCGCTCGTGCATGCGCGGCACGCCGTGCAGCGTGTACTCACCGCCTTGCAGGGCGAGCGCCGCAGTCAACGGGCGGATGGCGGTACCGGCGTTGCCCATGAACAAATCCGCGGACTTGCTCGGGAAACGGCCGCCCGTGCCGACGACGCGGTAATCATTCTCGCCCAGGCGCTCGACCGAGACGCCGAGCTTGTCGAGTGCAGCCAGCATGACGCGCGTGTCGTCAGAATCCAGCAGTTCGCGCACAACGGTTTCGCCCTGCGCGAGCGCAGCCAGCAGCAGCACGCGATTGGAGATGCTCTTCGAGCCCGGCAGCTTGATGGTGCCGCGCGCCGTCTTCAGCGGACCGACGTCGAGATGTTCCATGAATCCAGTGAGTTCAAAACAAACGTTATTCGGGTTGCGTGTCGGCGCCATTTCCTGATGCCACGCGCTGCGGCCAGGCCAGACGCGCGTCGCTGGCGCGGCGGAACACGCGTTCCAGCGCCGCGCCGTCGCGCTCGGCAATCATCGCTTTCAGGCGACCGATGACGGCTTCGTAGGTGTTCAATTCGCGCAGCAATGCCTCGCGGTTCGACAGGCAGATATCGCGCCACATCTCGGGCGACGAAGCAGCGATGCGCGTGAAATCACGGAAGCCGCCGCCGGCGAAATCCAGCTTAAGGTCGGCGTCTTCGGCATTGATGATCTGCGCGACCAGCGCATACGACAGCACATGCGGCAGATGGCTGACAGCAGCAAACACCGCGTCGTGCTGCACGGCCGACATGATGTGGCAATACGCACCAGCCGCTTCCCACATCGCCTGCACACGGGCGACATCGCTGCGGCGGTTTTCCTGCAGCGGGCACAGCACAGTCTTCTTGCCGACGTAGAGATCCGCCAGCGCGGCTTCCACGCCGTTCAACTCGCGGCCGGCAATCGGATGCGCCGGCACGAACTGACTAACCTGGTCGCCCAGGGCCGTTTTGGCAGCCATGATGACGTCGGACTTGGTGCTGCCGGCATCCGTGACGATGGTGTCCGGGCCCAGGTGCGGCTGCATGGCGAGCAGCAGCGGCAGCGTCTGCGCCACCGGCGCGCAGAGCACGACCATGTCGGCGCCCCGCACGGCTTCTTCCATCGGCAGCGCCTCGTCGATCACGCCCAGGCGGATCGCTGCTTCCAGCGACGCGGCCGAACGCCCGACGCCAACGATATGCCCGACCACACCCGCACGGCGCAACGCCAGTGCCAGCGAACCGCCGATCAGGCCAACGCCGACAATCACCAACCGGGAACTGGAAAAAGAAGAGGCCACAACACCGCCCTGCCAGAAAAAAAGCAAAGCGGCATTGTAGCCCGATGTGCGCGGTGCCCGATGCCCGCGCGGGGGGCGCAACAGAAGTTACGCGGCGGCTTTTTCCTGCGCCAGCGCCACTTCCAGCGCCTCAATAAACGTGGCGTTCTCTTCGCGCAATCCAATGCTGATGCGCAGCCACTGCGGCAGACCATAGTTGCCGACCGGACGCACGATGACGCCCTGCTTAAGCAGCGCAACGTTCACGCGCGCACCGGCGCTATTGTCGTCGCCCACGCGCACCAGCACGAAGTTGCCCGAGGACGGCACGTACTCCAGGCCCAGACGATCGAACGCCTCGGTCAATTGCGCATAGCCAGCGGCATTCAGTTCCGCCGATTGACGTAGGAATTCCGCGTCATTGAGCGCAGCAACGGCTGCAGCTTGCGCCAAGCTGTTGACGTTGAACGGCTGACGAATGCGGTTGAGCAGATCGGTCAATTGCGGCTGCGCAATGCCGTAGCCCACGCGTAAACCGGCCAGCCCGTACGCCTTGGAGAACGTACGCGACACCAGCAGGTTCGGATACTGACGCACCCAGGCCGTCGAGTCGTATTGCTGCTCGGGCTTCAGGAATTCGTTGTACGCCTCGTCCAGCACCACGACCACGGTCGGCGGCACCTTGGCCAGGAACCCGGCAATCTCGTCGGCCGACAGGAACGTGCCAGTGGGATTGTTCGGATTGGCGATGTAGATCAGGCGCGTGTCCGGCGTGATAGCGGCAGCCATCGCATCAAGATCGTGGCCATAGTCGCGGGCCGGCACTTCAATGGCGCGCGCGCCTACTTCCTGCGCTGCCAGCGCATACACGGCAAACGAATGCTCCGCGTACATCACGCCCTGCCCGGGTTCCACAAGCGCGCGTGCTGCGAGTTCGAGAATGTCGTTGCTGCCGTTGCCGAGCGTGATCCACGTTTCGGGCACGCCAAACTTGGCATGCAGCGCAGCCTTCAGGCTGAAACCGTTGGCATCGGGGTAGCGCGCCAGTTCGTCAATCGCAGCGGCCATCGCGTTCTTGGCCGATTGCGGCATGCCCAGCGGGTTTTCGTTGGATGCGAGCTTGATGATGCGCGCCGCATCCAGGCCGAACTCGCGTGCCACTTCGGAAATCGGCTTGCCGGCCACATAGGGGGCGATGGCGCGGACATACTCAGGGCCGAACTGCAAAGACATCGGGTGCTCCTTTGGTATCGGCGCCCCGCCCATGCGAGGCGCGCTTCTGAATCCCTCGGGAGCGCTGCAAACCAGCGCCGGTTTGCCTCGTTCCCGCTAGTGTGCCGAGGGGTACGACCCCAGCACTTTGAAATACGCTGCGTCATGACGCAGCTTTTCCAGCGCCCGCGCCACCTGCGGGTCACGCTGATGGCCTTCCACGTCGACGTAGAAGTAGTACTCCCACGCGCCGCTGCGTGCCGGCCGCGACTCGAAGCGGCACATCGACACGCCGTTGTCCGCCAGCGGCGCCAACAGTTTGTAGACCGCACCGGCCTCATTCGGCACCGACAGGATCAGCGAGGTGTGATCGCGCCCGCTCGGCTCGGTTTCGTAGTTGCCGATGACGACGAAACGCGTGCGATTGTGCGGATCGTCTTCCACGTTGGCGCGCACCACATGCAAACCGTAGCGGTTGGCTGCCTGCACGCTAGCCAACGCCGCAACCGTCTCGTCTTCACCTGCCATGCGCGCGGCCTCGGCGTTGCTCGACACCGCTTCGCGCGCCAGATGCGGATAGTGCGTGTTCAGCCAGCGCTGGCACTGCGCCAAGGCCTGCGCGTGAGCGCACACCACCTTCACCTGCGACATGTCGCCCGTCTTGTGCAGCAGGTTGTGGTGCACCCGCAGCGCAATCTCGCCGCTGATCTTCAGCGACGTCTGCAAGAACAGATCCAGCGTGCGCGAGACCACGCCTTCCGTCGAATTCTCGACCGGCACCACGCCGCAATCGACCGAGCCTGACTCCGCCGCACGAAACACCTCGTCGATACTCGGGCACGGCACCGGCTGAATCTCGTGGCCAAAATGCGCGATCACCGCCTGTTCCGAGAACGTGCCCGCCGGGCCGAGATAACCGATGCGCAGCGCCTGCTCCAGGCCGCGACAGGCGGACATCACCTCACGCCAGATCGCGGCGATGCTCTCGTCGTGCAGCGGACCCGCGTTGCTCGATTGCATCTTGCGGATGACCTGCAGCTCACGGTCCGGCCGGAACGCCGGCGACGAATAGCGCTTCTTCACCTCACCCACTTCCTGCGCCACCTTGGCGCGGTCCGAGAGCAAGGTCAGCAGTTGGCTATCGATGGCATCGATCTGCGTGCGCAACGGTGCCAACTCCGCCGACAATGCGGCGTCCTTGTTTTGTTTCGTATCGTCTGACTGACTGGTCATTGTAAGAATCGGGTTCGGCAACGGATTGCAAATTGCCGCGCGAAGCGGGCGCTTCGCGCAATGTTCTGCCGTGGTTTGACGTGCAGCTTAAGCGGAGGCCCGCTCAAACTCGCGCATGAAGTCGACCAGCGCTTCCACACCTTCCAGCGGCATCGCGTTATAGATGCTCGCCCGCATGCCGCCCACGGACTTGTGGCCCTTGAGTTGCACCAACCCGCGTTCGCGCGCCTGCGTGAGGAACGCCTCGTTACGGGATTCGTCGTTGAGGAAGAACGGCACGTTCATGCGCGAACGGCAGGTCGGATCGATTTCGTTACGATAGAAGCTGCTGGCGTCGATGAAGTCATACAGCATCTTCGACTTGATGATGTTGCGCGTCTCCAGCGCCTCAACGCCGCCCTGGCGCTTGATCCACTGAAACACGAGCCCGGCGATATAGATGGCGTAGGTGGGCGGCGTGTTGTACATCGAGCCGTTCTCGGCCACGAGGCGCCAGTTGAACGCCGATGGGCACAGCGGGTGCGCATGGCCCAGCAAATCCTTGCGCACGATGGCAATGGTCAGGCCAGCGGGGCCGATATTCTTTTGCGCGCCGCCATACAGGACCTGGTAACCGTTCCAGTCGATCGGTCGCGAGAGGATGTGGCTCGACACGTCGGCCACCACCACGCGCCCGTGCGATTGGCCGATATCCGGTGTCTCTTGATATTCCACCCCGACGATCGTCTCGTTCGTGCACAAGTGCACGTAGGCCGCATCGCTCGACAACTGCCACGTCGACACATCGGGAATCTTGTGGAACCGCTCGGCCTCGCTGGTGGCGGCGATATTCACGTCGCCGTACTTGCGCGCTTCCTGCTGCGACTTCACCGACCACGTGCCGGTAACGACGTAGTCGGCCTTCGGCGCATCCACCGACAGCCGGCGCATCAGGTTCAGCGGCACGATGGCGTTCTCGGCGATGGCACCACCCTGGAGGAACAGGATCTCGTAGTTCTCGGGCACCGCCAGCAACTCGCGCAGATCACCAAAGGCTGCGGCCAAGATGCTTTCGAACTCGCGGCCGCGATGGCTCATTTCCATCACGCTCATGCCGCTGCCATGCCAGGAGAGCATCTCCTTTTTCGCCTGTTCCAGCACTTCGGCCGGCAGCACCGCCGGACCTGCCGAAAAGTTGTACACGCGCGCGTGGCTGGCTTGGAGAGCTCGATCCGCTTGGTTCATGGGGCGAAGGACAAAAGAAAATGGCTGTCTGGGCGCAAACCCAAACAGCCATTATCTACCAACTGGCGGCGCGACGGGGATTGCGCCCCAATCGTCCACCTATGTCAGTCAATTACTTCGAAGCCGCGGAAACTTCCTTGTCAGCCATGTCGCGCATCTTCTTGCCGACTTGCGGACCATACTTTTGCATCACACTGCCCCACACGTCTTGCATGGCCTTGCCTTGATTCTGCATGAAGGCTTGGCCGCTCGGCGTCTTCAGGAATGCCGTCAGATCCTTGATTTGTTGCGTGGTGTAGACCTTACCCAGCGAGTCATAGTGGGCTTGCAGAGCATCCTTGCGGAACGCATCGGTATCGAAGTCCTTGCCAGCACCGTCAGTCATACGTTGCACAGCGCCGTTCTTCTTCAGCTTTTCAACGGCAGCCTGCTTTTGCTTGTCGTTCAGGGTCTTGTTTTCGACCAGAGCCTGCTCCAGCACCAGCGGGGCTTCCTGCTTGGCGCCATTAGCCAGCACTTCACCCTGACCCTTGATCGCTGCGTCGACGTTCATCGTCGTCAGCAGGTCCTTGATGGCTGCCGTCTTGTCGGCATCGCCAGCTTGGGCGAAAGCAAACAGCGGAGCGAAGCCGGCCACCACGATCAGATGTTTCAGTTTGAGACTCTTGTGCATTGTTGCTCCCTTAAGATAAGCGTTGCCGTTGGGCCGGGCGGGTGATGTAAAAGTTCCAATCCCTTGCCGCGCACAGGTCCGGCATCATGACAGAACTGCGCTCTGCGGCAAGCAAAAGATGTTTCTAATTATGTCTCGCTGCTGTCATCCGACTGTGCGTCCGCGTCGGGCGCAGCCTCTGCCGCATCAGCGTCCTCGACACTCTCAGACCCTTCTGCATCGGACTCCACCACGCGCTGCAGCCCGGACAGCTTGTTGCCCTCGCCCACCGAGATGAGCGTCACGCCCTGCGTCGCGCGGCCCATTTCGCGGATCTCGTCCACACGCGTGCGGATCAGCACGCCGCCGGTCGTGATCAGCATGATTTCGTCTTCCGGCGCCACCAGGGCGGCAGCCACCACCTTGCCGTTACGCTCGGAGGTCTGGATCGCGATCATGCCCTTGGTGCCGCGACCATGACGGGTGTACTCGGAGATCGGCGTACGCTTGCCGTAGCCATTTTCGGTGGCGGTCAGCACGCTGCCGATGCTTGTCTGCGCGCCCTCGCCTTCGGCTTCCGTCTCAGCCGGCGCCACCAGCATGGCGATCACCTGCTGACCCTCTTCCAGGTTCATGCCGCGCACGCCGCGCGCCTGGCGACCCATCGGACGCACATCGTTCTCATCAAAGCGCACGGCCTTGCCTGCATCCGAGAACAGCATCACGTCGTGCTGGCCATCGGTAATGGCGGCGCCAATCAGGAAGTCGCCCTCGTCCAGATCCACGGCGATGATGCCGGCCTTACGCGGGTTCGAGAAATCGGTCAGCGCCGTCTTCTTGACCGTACCCTTGGAGGTGGTCATGAACACGAAATGCTGCTCGTCGAACTGCTTGACCGGCAGGATCACGTTGATCTTCTCGCCCGGCGACAGCGGGAACATATTCACGATCGGGCGGCCACGCGAGTTGCGGCTGCCAGCCGGCACTTCCCACACCTTCAGCCAGTACAGACGGCCGCGATTCGAGAAGCAGAGGATGTAATCGTGCGTGTTGGCGACAAACAGCGTGTCGATCCAGTCATCTTCCTTCGTCGCGGCGGCTTGCTTGCCACGGCCACCGCGCTTCTGCGCACGGTACTCGGAAATCGGCTGGCTCTTCATATAGCCGCTGTGGGACAACGTCACCACCAGATCTTGCGGCGTAATGAGGTCTTCTGTATCCAACTCCGTGGCATTGTGCTCGATCTGCGAGCGACGCCCATCGCCGAATTCCGCGCGGATGGCGGTAAGTTCCTCGACGATGATCGCAGTAATGCGCTCCGGGCGCGCCAGGATGTCCAGCAGATCGGCGATCTGCGCCATGACTTCGCGGTATTCCTGAACGATCTTGTCCTGCTCCAGCCCGGTGAGGCGTTGCAGGCGCATCTGCAGAATTTCCTGCGCCTGCGTGTCCGACAGCTTGTACAAGCCATCGCCTTGCATGCCAAATGCGGGCAGCAGACCTTCCGGGCGATAGGCGTCACGCCCGCCCGCGGTTTCACCTTCGGCACGCGACAACATTTCACGCACCAGACCGGAATCCCAGCTACGGCTCATCAGTTCAGCCTTAGCGACCGGCGGGGTCGGTGCAGCCTTGATGATGGCGATGAACTCGTCGATGTTGGCCAGCGCTACGGCCAGGCCTTCCAGGATGTGACCACGCTCGCGCGCCTTGCGCAGATCGAACACCGTGCGACGTGTCACCACCTCGCGGCGGTGCAGCAGGAAGCACTCCAGCATCTGACGCAGGTTCAGCAGGCGCGGCTGGCCGTCGACCAGCGCAACCATGTTCATGCCGAACGTATCCTGCAGCTGCGTATTCTTATAGAGGTTGTTGAGCACAACCTCCGGCACTTCACCGCGCTTGAGTTCGATCACCACGCGCATGCCGGACTTGTCCGACTCGTCGCGAATGTCCGAGATGCCCTCGATGCGCTTCTCCGTCACCAGCTCGGCGATGCGCTCGAGCAGCGTGCGCTTGTTAACTTGATAGGGCAGCTCGTCGACGATGATCGCTTGGCGCTGGCCGCGGTCGATATCCTCGAAGTGCGTTTTGGCGCGCATCACCACCCGGCCACGACCGGTGCGGTAACCCTCACGCACGCCCGAGATACCGTAGATGATGCCGGCGGTCGGGAAGTCCGGCGCGGGGATCAACTCGATCAGCTCATCCACCGTTGCGTCCGGATTACGCAGCAGATGCAGGCAACCGTCGACAATTTCGTTCAGATTATGCGGCGGAATGTTGGTCGCCATACCGACCGCGATGCCGGACGAACCGTTGACCAACAGGTTCGGAATGCGCGCCGGGAGGACCGAGGGCTCGCTTTCGCTGCCATCGTAGTTCGGCTCGAAATTGACGGTTTCCTTGTCGAGGTCGGCCAGCAGTTCGTGGGCGATCTTCGACAGGCGGATTTCGGTGTACCGCATGGCTGCGGCGTTGTCGCCGTCGACCGAGCCAAAGTTACCTTGCCCGTCGACCAGCATGTAGCGCAGCGAGAAGTTCTGCGCCATCCGCACGATAGTGTCGTATACAGCAGTGTCGCCGTGGGGGTGATACTTACCGATCACATCCCCGACGATACGTGCGGACTTCTTATAGGGACGGTTCCAATCATTGTTCAGCTCGTGCATCGAGTAGAGCGCACGACGATGCACCGGTTTGAGACCATCCCGTACATCTGGAAGGGCGCGGCCCACGATCACGCTCATGGCGTAAGCGAGGTACGAACTGCGCATTTCCTCTTCGAGCGATACCGGGAGTGTCTCTTTGGCGAATTGATCCATTGGGCGAACGGTGGGAGGCCCGGCAGTGACCACGATCGTGAGCACTACAAGGCGCTGCGGTTGCGCGAATAACAGAACATTTTACCATGCCGCAAGCCCCCTCCCCTCACACAGACGTGCGGCGCATGCTCAACCCGGGCACGTTCCCTGCGAAGGAGACCAAAACCGCCGACCCAATCCCCATAAGGGTTTGCGAGCCGTTTGCTGCCTTGTTGCGTACACACCACAAGGCCGTGGTGCCCCGTTCGAATCGCTTATATTTGCTTTTTAGGAGTGCGTGCTTGTGGCACAATCCCCCAGCGAAGAGGCAGACATTGTTCGAAGTGGCGAATTCGCTACATCGAGGATGCTACACTCCGAAGAATGTATGACTTGTTTTCGTCCCATCTGCTCGCAGTCTTCTGCGGTGATCTCATCCTGAGAGGAGAAATATGAAAAAATTTGCCAAGCTCGC
>JGI24740J21852_10001347_pt1 | contig 11189 bp, 10 predicted proteins | sample KBSCornC6_FD_21852 | JGI IMG/M metagenome (IMG submission 21852) | reverse complement strand
AGGAAACTCCCGCTGGCGACAACCGTCGATGACTACGCCGCGCTCTTGCCGTGGGCCATGGCTGCGACACGCTGAGAGGCGTCGTTTAAAGACTGCTTACAGTCAATGCACCCCGGTGGGGTGCATGTCTCGGTCTGAACCGGTTACGCCGCGAGGGCAATCGAACATCTGGGAAACAGAATACGAAGGGGATATGTTCTGTGCAAGCGGTGTTCGAAAAAAAATTCGAAAAATTTTTCAGGCGTGCATTGGCACCGCTGCAGCAGCCGCGCGCACGGCCTTCGTCATGTGCACGCGCGCGACTTCCGAATCGATGACGTGCGACATGATCGACTGCGCCTTCGCCAGGCGCACTTTCCAGTGCTTGAGCGTGTGCGGCGATGCGCCGTACTTGCGCACGAGGATGCGGCACACCATCTCTGCTGGCATCCGGTGCACGTAGTGGTACTGCAGCAAGCGCTTCGCTACCGGGTCGGCAATCTTTTGCCAGGCGCGCTCTACCAGCCAGCCGTCATTCACGTCGATGGTGATGATGGCTTGCGGCGCGCCGGTCCCGGCATCGCGCATGGCGACGGCTAGGCGCGCCCACGATGCGCAGTATTGCGGTTGCCAGCTCGGGTCGCGTACCACGCGACTCCAGTTTTCCAAACGGTCTTCGATTCCCATGTCCTGCTTCCTTTTTTGTTCAGTGCTTATTGATGGCAGCTTATTGATGGCAGAGTTCGGCACGCGTCACTCGCGCCGTGCGCTGTTGCTGCGTTCGTTGTATTCACGGCAGCCAGCGCAAGATCGGGACACGCACATCTACTGCATGAGGCGTTCCGGCACGGGCACCGCACGCACAGATTGCACCCAGCGGCCCGTGGCGCTGCACTTGCGCTCCTCTGCCAGTTCAAGCCGCTTGGCGGCAATCAATTCGCTGCGGCGTGCCGAGACGCTCGACTTTTCAATGCGCAGCGCCTGCGCAATTTCAGCAATCGTGGCGGTGCCGGAGCGGGCCACGTAGTCGGCAATGCGATCGCATTGCAGCTTGGTGGTTGACGTGGTGCGGCCACGTCGGAAGACATCCATCGAAGTTTGGGCAACAGTCATGTGAAGAGACTCCAGTCGCGCGGCCAGATGCGCGCGGATTGAACGAGATTCGGATTGATCGGCCCGGCAGCCCCGGGGAAGTCGCGGAATGGGCGGAATGGGCGAGAAGGAGGCCGATGGGTTGTAATTTAGATGATTCTAAAATACAGTGTCAAGATATTTCTAAACCACACGTTAGAAGTTTCTTGCTCTAATGCGCCCCATGGACATCTACGACAACCGCCGCCAGTGGCTGACCTACTGGATCCAAACCCTCGTCAACGGTGACCGCTCGGAGTTCGAGCGTCAGTACGGGTACTCGCGCTCGCAGGTGGCGCAGTTCCTGTCGCGCACCTATCAGGATGGCCGCAGCATTGGCGACATCGCAGCGCGCCGGCTGGAGAAAAAGCTCGGGTTTGCCGATCGCATCATGGACACGCCGTTCTCCGATGCCGCTGCACAAGCGTCCGGCGGCAGCGCGGGCGATGTCGTTCGCACGGCTGCCAGCGCGCCGGCGCACAGCAAGGGTTTTCCGGCGCGGCCCATCACCACGTACGACAGCCTGGATGAATTGCCGACCGAGACGACCATCCTCATCACCCATGTTGACGTAGCGCTTTCCGCCGGCAACGGGCGAGAGACATGGCACGTGGAAGAGAAAGAGCCACTGCCATTTCAGGCCGACTACGTCCGCCGGCTAGACGCCAGCCCGAAGCACCTGGTGGCCGTGAAGGTGCGTGGCGACAGCATGGAACCGCGCCTGTTTGACGACGATACGGTGGTCGTCGACAAGGCGGACCGGCGCATCCCCACGGGCGGGGGCGTGTTTGCGTTGGTGTATTGCGGCGAGATGCTCGTGAAGCGGTTGTTTCGCCTGCCCGACGGCTCGATCCGCGTGGTGAGCGACAACAAGGAAAAGCACGACCCGTTCATCGTCCCGCCCGAGCAACTCGAGCACATCGATATCGTGGGTCGGGTGAAGTACCGATCGGGGATGGGCGACTTCTGAGCGCTGCCAGCGCCCTCAGCATGAAAACCCGCTACGGCGGGTTTTTCTTCGCGGCTCGCAACATTCTAAACGCCAAGAGTTAGATAATTCTTGACGATAAGGTTAGAAACATCTAATATGCTGGCTTGTCTGGTGCGCATCGGGGCACACCAGCAACCTAACGCCAACGGAATGACTGAGACCGAAACACTGAACCGAATACTTGAAGCCACGCGCAAGGCGTGGAACCTCCCAGCCTTTCAATGCGGCGCGTTGTCCCACCTCACAACGACCTCTGCATCAACAAACAATCCAGCCAGCGGTCAAACTTGTAACCGACCTTCTCCAGCACGCCCACTTCGCGAAACCCGCAGCGCGCGTGCAGCTTGGCCGAGCCCGGGTTCTCATGCCCGCCGCCCACCACCGCCACCATCTGCTTGAAGCCACGCGCCTGGCATTCGCGGATGAGGGTTTGCAGCAGCATCGTGCCGACGCCCCGCCCTTGTGCTGCGGTGTCGAGGTAGATCGAATCTTCCACCGTATTGCGATAAGCGGGCCGAGCACGGTGTGGGCCGGCATAGGCATAGCCGAGCAGCTTGCCGTCGGCTTCAGCCACCACGTAGGGCATGCCGGCGTCTTGCAGCGTTTGAAAGCGACGCGTCATCTCAGCCAGATCGGGCGGCTCCGTTTCAAAGCTGGCGGTGCCGGTGCGCACATGGTGCGTGTAGATGGCGACAATGGCCGGCAGGTCAGCCAGCGTGGCGGGGCGGATGCCAATGGCACCCGCGTCGTGCTTGGAAACGGAAATATCAGTGGGCATTGCGGAAGACATGGCAAGGAGCACGGATAAGAAAACGCCTATTGTCACGCCAATTCCACATGATGCGCACGTCACCCCCAACGACACGCTGGCATGGGTATCGGGCGACGCCGGAATGCGGTAACTTGGCAGACACATTTGCGCGCCGCCTCTCGCCCCTCCCTCATGCACGATCTGTTTCCCCTGCTCGCCGAATATGGCGCGTTTGCCGTCTTCCTCAATGTGCTGCTGACGCAAGCGGGCGCACCGCTGCCCGCTGTGCCGACACTGCTGGTGGGCGGCGCACTCACGCTGAGTGGCCCGCTGTATTTCATGGAATTGCTGCCGGCCGCCATCACCGGTGCGCTCATCGGCGATGGCCTGTGGTATCTGGCCGGCAAGCGCTATGGCCGGCACGTGATGGCGCTGCTGTGCCGGGTGTCGCTGTCGCCCGATTCCTGCGTGCGACGCACGCGTACGCAGTTCGAGCGCTGGGGTGCACCGCTGCTGCTGATTTCCAAATTCGTGCCAGGGCTGTCGACGGTGTCTTCAGCGTTGCTGGGCACCATGCGTACGCCGTTCAGCACGTTCGTCTTGTACAACCTGGGCGGTTCAGCGCTGTGGGCGGCGATCTGGCTGATGCTCGGGCGCATGGCGCACGACGGCATCGATCAGGCGCTGCGCCAGCTTGACGAACTCGGTACGCGCGCGGTCGCCTTGATCGTGCTGCTGGCTGCGGTGTATGTGACCGCGCGCTGGCTGCAGCGCTGGCGCTTTCGCAAGATGCTGGAGATGGTGCGGATCTCGCCCGATGAATTGCACGCGCTGATCGAATCGGGCGCGGCGCCGGTCATCATCGACGTGCGTGCGGACAGCTCGCGCCAAGTGCAGCCGCAACGCATTCCCGGTGCGGTGCTGTACGACATGTCGAGCAAGGGCAAGGACAGCGCGCTCGATATCGACGGCCCCGACCGCGAGATCATCATCTACTGCGCCTGCCCCAACGAGGCATCAGCCGTGATGGTGGCGCGCACGCTGGTGAGCCGCGGCTTCAAGCGCGTGCGTCCGCTGCATGGCGGTATCGATGCGTGGGTCGCGCGCGGCTATGGCGTGGAGCACGTGGTGCCGGTATCGCCGGCCACGCTGCAAGCCGCCGAGGCTCGCGCCTGAATTTGCAGCGCTCCAAAAACAAAAAGCGCACTTCTCAGTGCGCTTTCCCGTAAGTACGGCAAACATGCGGTGCGCCAGCCCCCCGGCTCGGACACGCCGCATCGGTCCGTTGGCATCCACCCGAAGGCGGATGTGGCGAAGTGATCCCCGTTTGATCCCGTCTTCGCCAGTCGGACTTGACCCCCTTGTTATTCATCACAACGTTGCCGCGTGCTGCATGCGGTTACGTTTGCGTTACTTCCCGTCCTTCTCGCTGCTTTCGTCGCCTTGCGGCTGGCCGTTATGACGGCACTCCCAACAATTAACGACTGGCCTTAGCCAAACTTTAGGCACCCCCTCCCTTCGGGGTGCGCATCATGGCAGCCCATCAAGCAAACGTGTCGATGGCGCCATCGTGGCTGGAGGCGCGTTGCGGCGTCACCGCCACGGTGCCGGTATCCGCGCGGCCTTGTGCACTGCCACCAAAGCGGCCACCGCCGTTGGCACCATTGCCACCGCCATTGCCTTGCGCAGACGAACCTTGCGATGCGTTCTGCTGCTGGCTGAAATCGCCCGTGCTGACCGAGGTTTGTGCGAGTTGCATGCCGCCTTGCTGCATGGCATCGCGCAAACGTGGCATGGCGTCTTGCACGAGTTCCGCCACCGCTTGGTGCTGGCAGACAAAGCTGGCGTTGACCGCACCGTTGTCGACATCCAGCTTGACGTGCAGCCCACCCAGCTCGGCCGGGTTCAACTGCAGTTCGGCCGACGATTGGCGATGCACCTGCATGAAGGCGAGCTGGCTGGCCATGCTGTGCGGCCACGCGGCATCACCCAGGGTGGGAAGCGTGTGAATCTGTGCTGGCGTGATGGTGGTGGCTGCTGCGCCCGTTGCTCCGGCATTGCCGACAGCAAAGGTCGGCGCCGCCATGCTGGCATCGCCATTGGCGCGCGCCAGCATGCCTTGGAACTGCGTGCCCGCGTTTTGCGCATCAGCGTGCGTGCCGGCGTTGCCGCCATTGCCCGCCTGACTGGTGGCATCGGCCATGGCCGCGGTGGCGGTTTGCGTGACGGTGCTGTGCGTATTCGCTTCGGCCCGCTTGGGCAGGCCGTGCTCGCCACTGGCGCCTTGCGTTTGCGACGTGCTGCCGAGTTGCCGCACCGTGGGCGGCGTGTTGTCGGCCGCAGCACGCGAGCGCGCGAGGGTCTGCGCCAGCGACGCGCTGTCAGGCAGCGCCGTAGCCGGCGGCGTTGGCGTGTTGGTGGTGCTCGCTGCACCGGCGATTGCCTTGGCGTCCTTCCCATCCTTGGCGGCTTGCAGTGCGGCTTGGCCGGCTTGTGCCAAGGTTGCAGCGGCGTCAGTCGTGCCCTGCGTACCAGCGGTGGTGGCAGCGGCGGCGTTCAGTGCGGCCAGCGTTGCGGCATCGGTTGCAGTCGATTTGCCGGCTGGTTGCGCGATGGCGGTGTCGGTGTTCGATGGGGTGGCGGGCTGCTGCGGCAGCACGGTCGCGGCCGCCTGCTGTGCAGCCTGGCGCGCGGCTTCGATCTGGGCCGCCAGTTGTGCGGCAGGGTCTACGACAGCCTGGGCCGCTGCGGCATCGAGGTCCTTGGCGTCTGCCGGCTGGGCCGGTTTGGCGTTGGCCACGTCTGGCGTGCTAGCGGCGGGCGCTGCAGGCTGAGTCGACGCGTTGGCATCGGCGGGTTTGGTGTTCTGGTCGTTGCGGGCGGCGTGGGCGCGGGCAGCGTCCTTTCGGGCGATATCTGCGCGGCGGCCGGCGGCATCGTTGGCCGTGGAGTGCGCATCTGCGCGGCGGCTCGCGGCGTCTTGCACGGCGCGGTCCTGTTGCAGGCGATCCGACAGCAGGTTACCGAACGTATCGGTACCGGACGATGTCGCTTGCGTCTTGTCAGCAGCGGTGTTGCTGGCTGAAAGCATGCCGCTCAGGTCTTTCGCAGCGGTGCTTTGGGCAGCATTGGGGGTGGCACTCAAACCCACGGTAACTCCGTCTTGGCGTTCTGCGTTCGTGTTCAATTCAATTGCCGCTCTGGGCCGCACGCATGCGGATCACCTTGGCGGCGTGCTCGTCGTTTTCGCGCTGGGCGCGGCGCTCCTGGTCCAGGCGCTGCTCTTCAATATGGCGCTGGCGCAGGATGTCGAACGACTGTTCGCGGCGTTGTTTCTCTAGCCAGTTGGCACGGCTGGCGGCAAGCTGGTTTTCCAGGGCGTTGATGGTGCTCTTCTGCTGGTGCACGGCGTTGCCCAGGCGGTCGATGAAGGCCGCGTAGTTGCGCAGGCGCGTGACATCAATGCCGTCACCGGCGGTCGCCAGCATCTGCTGGTGGTAGTTGTTGCGGTAGTCGGACAGCAGCGCCAGCTTTTGCGTGGCGGCCTCGCGCGTGTTCATCAGGCGGCCGACTTCCTGCGTGGCTTTCTCGGTGTCCTTCTGGGCCAGTTCCAGCACGGTTTCGAGGCGGAACGGCTTGTTCATGGTGGTCATGCGAGACCCTCCAGTTTCCCGTTACATCAACCAATCGGTCGCAAACTGCGCGGCTTTAGCATCCGGCCTCGGCCACCCTTGCGTTTTCATACTGTCAAGCCAGCACTGCGTTCATCTTTTCGAGCGTGTGCTCGCGGCTTTCGTTTTCAAACATGCCCTGCTGCAAAAACGCTTCCATGTCGGGGTAGCGGGCGATGGCCTGGTCGGTCATCGGGTCGCTGCCGCGTGCGTAGGCGCCCACGGCAATCAGGTCACGGTTGCGCTGGTAGCGGGCATAGAGCTGCTTAAAGCGGCGCGCGGTGTCCAACTGCTCGCGCGGCACGATGGCCGACATCACGCGGCTGATCGACTGCTCAATATCAATGGCGGGGTAGTGCCCCTGCTCGGCCAGCTTGCGCGAGAGCACAAAGTGGCCGTCCAGAATCGCGCGCGCCGCATCGGCAATCGGATCTTGCTGGTCATCGCCTTCGGCCAGCACGGTGTAGAACGCGGTGATGGAGCCGCCGCGGCCGCTCGCATCCACCATGCCGTTGCCGGCACGTTCGACCAGCGCCGGCAGCTTGGCAAACGCCGAGGGCGGATACCCCTTCGTAGCGGGCGGCTCGCCGATGGCCAAGGCGATCTCGCGCTGCGCCATCGCATAGCGTGTGAGCGAATCGACAATCAGCAGCACATTGCAGCCACGATCGCGGAAGTACTCCGCAATGGTGTGGGCGTAAGCGGCGCCCTGCAGGCGCATGAGCGGCGAATTGTCGGCCGGCGCGGCCACCACGGCCGAACGCGCAAGCCCTTCCTCGCCGAGGATCTCGTCGATGAATTCCTTCACTTCGCGGCCGCGCTCGCCGATCAGGCCAACCACTACCACGTCGGCCTGCGTGTAGCGGGCCATCATGCCCAGCAGCACGCTCTTACCGACGCCGGAGCCAGCAAACAGGCCCAGGCGCTGGCCTTGGCCCACCGTCAGCAAACCGTTGATAGCGCGCACGCCCACGTCGAGCACGTGCTCGATCGGCTTGCGCTTGAGCGGGTTCAGCGGCGCGGGGCTGAGCGAGCCCCAGGCGAGTTCGTCGTGCGTGCCCAGCGGCCCCTTGCCGTCGAGCGGCTCGCCGTTGGCATCCACCACGCGGCCCAGCAGGCGCGGCCCCACGGGCAGGAACTTGCTGTGTGAAATCGTCGGGTCGGCTGCATCGGCCGGCAGGTGTTGCGGCTCCAGGGGGAACACGCGCGCGCCGGGCACGACGCCCACCAGGTCCGTCTGCGGCATCAGGAAGGCGCGCTCTTCGGCAAAGCCCACCACTTCAGCCAGTACGTGGCGGCCATGCGGCAGCTCGACACGGCAAGCACTCCCCACCGGCAGCTTCAGGCCCACGGCTTCCATGACCAGGCCAGCCACGCGGGTGAGCTTGCCGCACGTCACCACCGGACGCGCCAGACGCGCACGCTTGGCGGTCTGCTGCAAGTGGGCTTGCCACAGACGCACGTTGGGGTTGCTGGCGGCGCCCTGCGCGGACGGCTGCACGGTCTCAAGCGACATGGAGCGCTCCTCCTGCCACGCGCTCGGCTTCCGAGCGTTCGCTGGCAATCCATGCGGTATCGCGGCCCAGCGCGCGGGTCAGTTCGGCCCAGCGCGTCGGCAGCGTGGCATCGGTTTCGCCAAAGCGGGTTTGTACACGGCAGCCACCGCGTTCGATGGCGGCATCGACGACCAGGGTCCAGCCGGCGGCGGCCAACTCGGCACCCAGCATCTGGCGGATCAACTCGGCATCGTCCGCATGCACGCGCAGCATGGCGGGCGCCGGTGCGGTGGGGGCATCGCCCAGCACCTCGCGCACGAGCGGCAGAATGCGCTCGGGCTGCGCATGCAGCGCGCCGTGCAAAAACTGCTGCGCCAGCTGTAGCGCCAAGTCCACCAGTTCTTCAGCAACGCTGCCGTTCAGTTGGTCCACCGCATCACGCACGGACTGCATGAGCGCGGCGATTTGCCTCGATTCTTCTTCACCCTGGCGGCGGCCTTGTTCAAAGCCGTCCTGAAAGCCTTGTGCAAAACCATCGCGGCGGCCTTGGTCACGGGCGTTGGCCAGTTCGGCGTCCAGCGCGGCCTGCCATTCCTCTTCGGAAATCGGCGGCTCTTCGGGTTCCACTTCGGGCGGCGGCGGGGGCGGTGCAGCGGCAGCCGCGGCCAGCGCAGCTTCGCGCACGAAATCTGTCGGCTCCCACGGCCGGTATTCGACCAGCGTGTCGCGCGGGATGATCGGCGGGCGCGGCATCTCAGCGCTCCACTACAGCAATGCGGCCGGTGCGGTCAGACATACGCGTCCTCCGCCTTGCGGCCGATGGTGATTTCGCCTTCGTCGGCCAAGCGACGTGCCACCACCAGGATTTCCTTCTGCTGCGCTTCGACTTCCGACACCTTGACGGGGCCCAGCACTTCCAGCTCTTCCTTGAGCATCGTGCCGGCACGCTGCGACATGTTGGCGAACACCTTGTCGCGGAACTCCTGCTTGGCACCCTTGAGCGCCACCACCAGCACTTCCTGGCTGACTTCGCGCAGCAGCGTCTGCAGTGCACGGCCGTCCAGGTCGATCAGGTTGTCGAACACGAACATCTTCTCGACGATGGCGTCGGCCAGTTCCGGATCGCGCGAACGCACGCCCTCGATAACGGAGGACTCCACGGCGCTCGGTACCAGGTTGAGGATTTCCGCTGCTGTGAGCACACCGCCCATCGCGCTCTTCTTGCGGTGGTCGTTGCCTTGCAGCAGCTTGGTCAGCACGTCGTTCAGCTCGCGCAGGGCGCTCGGCTGAATGCCGTCGAGCGTGGCGATACGCAGGATGGTGTCGTTGCGCAGACGCTCGGTGAAATAGGTCAGGATTTCCGAAGCCTGATCGCGGTCCAGGTGGACCAGGATGGTGGCGATGATCTGCGGGTGCTCGTTGCGGATCAGTTCGGCCACCGACGATGCATCCATCCACTTGAGGCCTTCGATGCCGCTGGTGTCGCCGCCCGAGAGGATCCTGTCGATGATGTTGGCAGCACGATCGTCGCCGAGTGCCTTGCGGAACACGGTACGGATGTACTCGTTGGAATCCACGTCCAGCGGCAGGTCTTCGGCTTCGACAAAGAAGGCGTCAAAGGCGTCGAGCACGCGCTCGCGCGACACGTTCTTGAGCGCGGCCATGGTGGCGCCCAGCTTCTGCACTTCGCGCGGGCCCAGGTGCTTGAGCACCTCGGCAGCTTCGCTTTCGCCCAGCGACATCATCAGGATGGCGCTGCGTTGGAGTCCTTCGGCGCTCATTCGTTATTCACCCATTGCTTGATGACGGCCGCGACGGCGCGCGGGTTGCTCTGCGCCACACGGCGCATGGTTTCGAGCTTCTTCTCGAAGTCGTTGTTCTTGAGTTGCGGCAAGGCGTCCGGCAGTTCTTCGTCGGCGCCGCCCACAGCGGGGCCAGCCCCGGACATCGGGCCTTCCAGTTCCGGCCCGGCCGACGCTGCGGCGCCGGTGATGATGGGCGCGTTCGGGTCGTCGCCTTCGCGGCCCACGAAGGTGGCTCCGGTGGTCGACTGCGGGTCCGCCTTCTTGCCCATCGAGCGGATCAGCGGGCGCAGCACCCCAAACACCAGGATCAGGAAGCCCACCGCCAGCGCCAGGTACTTGGCCGCCTGGATGGCGTACTGAATCATCTCCGGCTGCTTCCACAGCGGCAGGTCGTCCTTGGCCACCGGCAGCGTGCCCGAGAACTGGCTGTTGACCACGTTCACGGAGTCGCCACGCTTGGCATCAAAGCCCACGGCGTCCTTCACCAGCGCGTTGAGCTTGGTCATGTCGGCGTCGGACAGCGGCTTCCAGGCCTTGCCGTCAGCGCGGTAGTTGACCACCACGGCCACCGACAGGCGGCGCACGGTACCCACCGCAGCGCGCGTGCGGCGCACGGTCTTGTCGACTTCGTAGTTGGTGGTGGTATCGCGGGTGCTGGATGTGGCGCCGTTAGACGTCGCACCGTTTGTGCTGGCAGCGGCGGCCGGTTGTTGCGGCTGGCCGTTCGGGCCTGTTGCAGCCGGTTGCGAAGCCGGTGCCGGTGCGGTCGGCAGCATGCGCGGCGCGGTCGGCGGCTGGTTGGACAGCGCGCCCGGCACGCCACCCTGGGCGTCGGCCTTGTTCTGCATGGCTTCTGCGGTGTGCGTGCTGCGCACGGCGGCGTTGGCCGGGTCCTGGTTTGGACGGTACGTCTCGGCCATCTGCTCGGTGTTGTCGAGGTCAACGTCGGCCGTCACTTGGGCGCGCACGTTGTCTTCGCCCACCACGGGGCCGAGGATGGCTTCAATGCGCTTGATATAGCCCTGCTCGACTTCGCGCACGTAGTTCAGTTGCGTCGGGTCCAGGCCCGAAGCGTTGTCCTGGAACGACGACGACAGCAGACGGCCGGATTGGTCCACCACCGTCACGTTGGCCAGCGGCAGGTTCGGCACGCTGCTCGACACCAGGTGGCCAATGGCCTGCACCTGCGAGCGATCGAGCATGCGGCCCGGATACAGCGTCAGCAGCACCGAAGCGCTGGGCTTGGCCTGCTCGCGCACGAACACCGACGGTTTGGACAGCGCCAGATGCACGCGGGCGGACTGCACCTCCTGCATGGCCTGGATGGTGCGGGCCAGTTCGCCTTCCAGGGCGCGCTGGTAATTG
>JGI24740J21852_10001346_pt1 | contig 11191 bp, 11 predicted proteins | sample KBSCornC6_FD_21852 | JGI IMG/M metagenome (IMG submission 21852) | reverse complement strand
ATCTCGCGCGCGCTTCCCGAGCAGGCCGCGAGCGCCCTCCGCTCGACCGGAAGCGCTGACGGCACGGCGGAGATCGGCGGCCGCAGCCAGATCTACGCCGCCCGCCGGGTCGGTCGCTCGGCCGTGGTCGTTACCCGGCCCGATGTCGTCTCTGGCGACGACTTCAGCCGCTACCTCTCGGCGCTCCTGATCGCCAGCGGCGCCGCTGCTCTGCTGGCTGCTGCTGCTGCGGCGCTGCTCTCGCGGTGGTTGACGCAGCCGCTGCGGCGGCTCGGGCAGGCGGCCGGCGAGCTGGCTGCGGGCCGGCACCCGGAGCCGGTCCCGCGCGAGGGCACTGCCGAGCTCGACGAGCTGGCCGTCGCCTTCAATGGGATGTCCGAGCAGCTGGCGCTGGCGCGCGACGCCGAGCGCGCCGTCCTGCTCTCCGTCTCGCACGATCTGCGCACGCCGCTGACCTCGATTCGCGGCTACGCCGAGGGGATCGAGGATGGGACGGTCGAGCCGCGCGAGGCGGCGGCGGTCGTCGCTCGCGAGTCGGGGCGACTGGAACGGCTGGTCGGCGACCTGCTGGCGCTGGCGCGGCTGAGACAAGGAGTGCTCGAGGTGCGGAGCGAGCCGGTCGACCTGGCGGCGGTCGCGCAGGAGGCCGAGGAGCGGCTGCGGCCGCGGGCGCGAGAGGCCGGGGTTGAGGTGCGCGTCGAGGGCGGCGCGGGGCCGGTGCTGGCCGACCACGGCCGGGCGCTGCAGGTCGTCACCAACCTGCTCGACAACGCGATCCGGGTCAGCCCCCGCGGCGGGGCGGTGACGCTGGTCTCCGACGCCGGGCAGCTGGCGGTCTCCGACCAGGGCCCAGGCATCCCCGAGCCCGAGATCCCGCAGGCCTTCGAGCGCTTCCACCTGCGCTCGCGCCGCGGTGGCTCGCCCGACGGCGCCGGCCTCGGCCTCGCGATCGTCCGCGAGCTCAGCGAGGCGATGGGAGGAAGCGTCGCGGTCGAGAACCTCCCCAGCGGCGGCGCCCGCTTCACGGTGCGCCTGCCTCGCGCGAATTGACGTGACCGCAGACAAAACACTACGGTGCCCGTGAATTCGTCGCCCTTCGCGTGGAGATGAAAGAGAGGTTCGACCGGCTTCACCGGACGATGCTGGGATTCTGCGGCAGCCTGCTCGTCACGCTTATCGCCTTCGTTTTCACGCACTAGCGGCGGCCGGCGCTACCCTTTCGCGACCGTTGTCCGGCTCCCTCCGGCAGCCCTCGTCTCAGCCCTGGCGTGGAAACCATCACCTCCGAACATCCGACCGTGCCCCCCGACGCTCGCCCCGCGACGGCGGAAGAGCCTGTCGTGCCGCGCCGCTCGCCGCTGCGGGCGGCAGTCAAGACCGGGCGACCGAAGGAGTGGATCAAAAACGTCTTCGTGTTCGCCGGCCTGCTCTTCTCGGGCAAGTTCAACCAGTCGCACGAGGTGGTCGAGGCGTTCGTCACCTTCGTCGCCTTCTGCCTGATCTCCAGCGCCGGTTACTTCGTCAACGACCTGATCGACGTCGAGCTCGACCGCAAGCACCCGAAGAAGCGCTTCCGCCCGCTCGCCGCCGGCGAGCTCTCGGAGGGCGCGGCGAGGGCGATCGCGCCGATGCTGGCAATCGTCGCGGTGGCGATCGCCTTCACCGTGAACTGGCAGGTCGGCCTGATGGTGGTCGGCTACGGCGTCGCCCAGATGGCCTACAGCCTTGGCCTGAAGCAGATCGTGATCATCGACGTGATGACGCTGGCGGGACTCTTCATCCTCCGCGTCGCCGCCGGCGCCAGTGCCGTCGAAGCCCACGCCTCGGAGTGGCTGATCCTCTGCACCGGCATGCTCGCCGCCTTCCTCGGTTTCACCAAGCGGCGTCAGGAGGCCGTCTCCGAGCTGCACGAGGGCACTTCGACCCGGCCTGTCCTCGAGCATTACTCGCTGCCCTTCCTCGACCAGATGGTCTCCCTGGTCACCACCGGCACCGTGATCAGCTACTCGATCTATACCGTCAACTCGCCGCTGATCGGCAGCCGGATGATGCTGACGATCCCGCCCGTGGTCTACGCGATCTTCCGCTACCTCTACCTGATCTACGACCGCAACGACGAGCGTTCGATGTCCGGGATCGTTGCCGGCGACCGGGGTATCCAGGGGGCACTGGTCTCCTTCGCGATCATCGCCTTCCTCCTGCTCTACGTCTTCAAGTAGGCGCGGAGGCCTAGACCATCTCGTCCGGCTCGCCTTCCATCAGGTAGAAGCGGGCCCGGCCGATCTCCTCCTCGTCGACCTGGACGACGGCGGCGTGAGGGCCCGAGGCGGCGAAGGTAGCGGAGGCGCCGATCGACATCACCAGGCGCTGCTCCTGGCCGGCGGGCATCCCCGGCGGGCGCCCGGTCTCGAAGCTGGCGGCGAGTCCTTCGCCGAGCTCGATCCCGTCGGGGTCGTGGATGCTGACCCGCAGCTCGTGGGTGGCATTGGTCTCGTGCCAGGCGATATCGATGCCGAGGGCGATGTGGAAGGCCCACTCGTGCGGCAGCTCCGGCAGCCGCAGTACGTTCCAGCCGCCGCCGGTCATGTAGAGCTTGCCGTTGACCGCCTCGGCGTGATCGGCGAGGAGCAGGAAGCCGACGTTCATCGCTCGTCGTCGTAGGGGACGATCGGCAGATCGGAGACGAGCTCGACCTTGCCGTTGCGGTGGAACTGGAGGTCGACCGTCTCGTTCTTGCGGTAGGTCCCCCACAGGCCGAGGTACATCGCCAGCCAGCGGCTGGTGCCGATCTTCTCCTTGACGATCGGCCGCGTGAAGACCACCTCGCTGCCCCCGATGGCGTAGTCGTCGCCGGCGCTCTGCTCGACGCCGTTGATGAAGACCGTGAACGGCGCTTCGGCGCCTGCCGGCAGCTTTACTCGCTCGCCGGCGGCGTAGCTGCCCTTGGGGATGTCCGCGTCGCGGCTACGGTCGCTCATCGATCTCGCTTTCCAGAGTTTCGCGCACCAGGTCGAACGGCGCCCCGTGCCCGCTCGGGTCCAGCTCTTGCCGCCGCATCCCGCCGCGAAACGGCACGAAGGCGCCGTCTCCGCGCACGTCGACTCCCGCCACCGGCTTGTGGAAGAGGCCCTTGCCGGCGATTTGCAGCCGGCCCTGGACCTGGTCAGCCGGCGCGAACGCCTTCAGCAGGTCCGCGGCCTTCGGCGGCGCCTGGCTGCGGATCTCCATTGCCTGCTCCCGCATGGCGCCGACGGCCTCTCCGAGGTCGTCAAAGCCGAGGTGGGTGACCTCGGCGCCGTTCCTGACCGTCAACTTCCAGCGGGGACGAGCCACGGCGAGAGCGTAGCTACGGTCGCAGCCGCGCCGCCGTCCGTGCCAGAACCGCTCTCACGTATCCGGCTTCGTGCTTCACCTGCCAGTGAGTGAAGCGGAGCTGCGTCAGGCCCGCGGCCGTATGCGTCTGATCGCGAACCCGGTCGCGCGTCTGAGCCGCAGGCGTGCGGTGGTAGCGCAGCCCGTCGGTCTCGACCACCAGGCCCAGCGAGGGCCAGTAGAAGTCGACTTCGAAACCGTTGACCCAGGCCTTGGTCAGCTCGACCTGGAGCCCGGCGGCGGCTGCGATCGGCCTGAACAGCCGTTCGAGCTCCTGGTCGGAGAGCCTGAAGGTGCGCCTGTCGAGCAAGGCAGCGAGGCGCCTGACGCCTGGTTCGCCGCGCCGCCCCTCCAGCGCGGCCCGCAATGCCTCGGGGTCGATCAGGTCGCGCTTGTCCGCCTCATTGACCATCCGCTCCAAGGGCCCGTCTGCCAGTTCGGTCGCCATGTCGACGAGCGTCTGCACGACCGAGGTGAGCGGGATCCCGTCGCGCCTGACGACCTCGCTCGCAGCGAGAGCTGGCCTGCTCCGTGCCCACAGCCCCATCCGGCGGACCCTGCAGAGGCGCCGCACGCTGACCTCGGTCCTCCCCGCGAACTCCTTACCGATCCCCCAGAGGGCGGCGGCGCTGCTGTGGCTGAGGGCTGCCCCGTCGCCGCAGACCAGGACCGCGGCAATCCACCGCTGCCTGTCGTCGTCTCGCGGCGGGCCCACCGAGTAGATCCCTCGGCTCAGCGCCCAGAGGCGTCCGGTCGCGACCCGGTGTTCGATCGCTTTCTCACTGAATCCGAGGGCGAGCAGCTGCCTCCGGCTCACCACCTGATGCTGGTCCCGGGCGAGCCTGCGCGCTCCCGCCCGGTCGGGTGGATCTCGCAGCTCGCGGCCGGGGTGCCCAGTGGAGTTTTCCCGCCCCATAGGGCAGGGAAAGTCCTCAGGGCAAGCGGTTCTCCCCCCTCAGGGGATGGGGGGCGGGAGAGGGTTAGGCGCCGCGGCGGGGGCGTTTCGGGCGGCGGGCCGGGGGGCCGATGATTTTCTCCGGTCCCTCGCGGTTGTCGATCGCGGCGTACTCGCGCTCGCGATCGCCGGTGTAGATCTGGCGCGGGCGGGCGATTTTCTTCTCCGGGTCTTCCTGCATCTCCATCCACTGGGCGATCCAGCCGGCGGTGCGGGGGATCGTGAAGAGGACCGTGAACATGTTGGTCGGGATCCCCAGCGCCTCGTAGATGATCCCCGAGTAGAAGTCGACGTTCGGGTAGAGCTTGCGCGAGGTGAAGTACTCGTCGGCGAGGGCCTGCTTCTCCAACTCGCGGGCGATCTTGACCAGCGGGTTGTACTCGGTCGCCTCGAAGACCTCGTCGAGGTGGGTCTGGATGATCCGCGCCCGCGGGTCGTAGTTTTTGTAGACCCGGTGGCCGAAGCCCATCAGTTTCTCCTCGCGCTCCTTCACCTTTTCGAGGAAGCCGGGGATGTTGTCGGTGCTCTCGATCCGGTGCAGCATTCGCAGCACCGCCTCGTTGGCGCCGCCGTGGAGGGGGCCGTAGAGCGCGGCTACACCCGCCGCCACCGCCGAATACGGGTCGACGTCGGATGAGCCGACGCCGCGGACGGCGTTGGTCGAGCAGTTCTGTTCGTGGTCGGCGTGGAGGATGAAGAGGACGTCGAGCACTTTCGAGAGCACCGGCTTCGGCACGTGTTTGTCTTCCGTCTTCTTGAACATCATCGAGAGGAAGTTCTCGGCGAAGCTGAGCTCGTTGTCCGGGTAGACGTAGGGCAGGCCCATGTTGTGGCGGTAGGAGAAGGCGGCCAGGGTCGGCACCTTGGCGATCAGGCGGACGGCCGCCATGTAGCGCTCTTCGGGGTCGTCGATGTGCTTCGCGTCCGGGTAGAAGGTCGAGAGGGCGCCGACGCCGGCCAGGACCATCCCCATCGGGTGGGCGTCGTAGCGGAAGCCCTGGAAGAACTGCTTCAGGTCCTCGTGGACGAAGGTGTGGTGGGTGATGTCGAAGACCCAGCGGTCGAGCTGCGCCTTCGTCGGCAGCTCGCCGAAGATCAGCAGGTAGGCGGTCTCGAGGAAGGTCGAGCGCTCGCAGAGCTGCTCGATCGAGTAGCCGCGGTGTTCGAGGATCCCGGCGGCGCCGTCGATGTAGGTGACGGCGGAGCGGCAGGAGGCGGTGTTGGTGAAGGCCGGGTCGTAGGACAGCAGCCCGAATTCGTTCTCGTCGACCTTGATCTGCCGCAGGTCGAGGCCGCGGATCGTGCTGTCCTCGATCGGCAGCTCGTAGGTCTTGCCGGTGCGGTTGTCGGTGACCGTCAACGACTCTTTGGCGGCGGCGTTGGCGCCGTCAGCGTTTGCGTTCTCGATCTGCTGGTCGGTGGCCATCACCCCTCCTCGAGCTGTCTTTCCAAGAGCGGCCAGTATCGCAGTTCGAACCCGCCGGCCTGTTGCCGAACTGCGAAGAAGAGATGCCGCAAAGCCGGCGACGGGAGCTACTCGGCGGCGCTGGCGAGACCCTCGAACTGGGTCATCGCCCGCAGCTGCTCGAAGCGTTCGTCGATCTCCTCGCGGGTCAGCCGTGCCACCCGCTCGGTGCCGAACTCCTCGACGTTGAAGGAGGCGAGCACGGTCCCGTAGCCCATCGCCCGCCGCAGCTCCGCCTCGTCGGGCTCGCGCCCGAGGCCGTCGAGGTAGCCGAAGAAGCCGCCGGCGAAGCTGTCGCCGGCGCCGGTCGGGTCGCGCACGTCCTCGAGCGGGAACCCTGGCAGGGCGAAGAACCCCTCGCCGGTGAAGAGCGCGGCGCCGTACTCGCCCTGCTTGGCGATCACCGCTCGCGGTCCCATCGCCATCACCGCGCGGGCGGCGCGGGCGAGGTTGGACTCGCCGGTCAACATGCGGATCTCAGCGTCGTTGACGACCAGGCAGTCGACCTCGGCGATTGCGGCGAGGAGCGAGTCGCGGGCGGTCTCGATCCAGAGATTCATCGAGTCGAGGCCGCTGAGCGCGGCGCCGCCGCACTGGGCTCGCACCTGCCGCTGCAGGTCGGGCTGGATGTTGGCGAGGAAGAGGGTGTCGGCGTCGCGCGAGGCCGCGGAGAGCTTCGGCTCAAACTCGGCGAAGACGCCGAGCTGGGTGTCGTCGGTGTGGGCGACGTTGAGGTCGTAGTCGTAGTGGCCGCGCCAGAAGAAGGAGGTGCCGCCGGCAACCCGCTCGACGTCGTCGGTGAGGACGCCGCGCCCCTCGAGCACGGCAAACTCCTCCGGCCCGAAATCGTCGCCGACCGGCCCGACCGGCCGCACCTCGGTGAAGAAGCTGGCGGCCAGCGAGAAGTGGGTGGCGGCGCCGCCGAGCATGCGCTCGCGCTCGCCAAACGGCGTTTTTACGGCGTCGAAGGCGATCGATCCGACCACGGTCAGCGACATGGGCAGAACAGTATCCGTAGGATCGCCAGCGTGAGCTACCGACTCCACCCCGGACGCCTGCCGCGATGAAGGCGATCCGCATCGAGCAGTTCGGCGGCCCCGAGGTGCTCGAGCACGTCGAGGTCGAGGATCCGACGCCCGGCGAGGGCGAGGTCCTGGTCGAGGTCGCCCGCAGCGGCATCAACTTCGCCGACACCCACGCGACCCGCAACGACTACCTGGCCGAGCAGCAGCTGCCGCTGATCCCGGGGGCCGAGGTCAGCGGCCGCACTCCCGACGGTCGTCACGTCGTCGCCCTGCTCGGCAGCGGCGGTTACGCCGAGAGGGTGGCGGTGCCGGAGACTTTGCTGATCCCCGTCCCCGATGGCGTCGACGACGACCAGGCCGCGGCGGTCGTCCTGCAGGGCCTGACTGCGATGGCGCTGGTGCAGCGCTGCGCCCGGGTCGAGCCGGGGGAGACGGTGGTCGTCGAGGCGGCAGCCGGGGGCACCGGCACGCTCGCCGTCCAGCTCGCGAAGCGGGCCGGGGCGCGGGTGATCGGGCTCGCCTCCAGCGAGGAGAAGCGGCAGCTGGTCGAGCGGCTGGGCGCCGACGCAACCGTCGATTCGCGGGCCGCGGACCTCGGCGCCGCGATCCGCGAGGCCAACGACGGCAACCGCGTCGACGCGGTCCTGCACATGAGCGGCGGCGAGGCTTTCGACGCCGAGATGGGCGTGCTGGCGCCGCTGGGTCGGATGGTCGTCTTCGGGATCGCCTCACGCGAGCAGCGCGAGGTCTCGACCGCGGCGTTGCTGCGCGGCTCGAAGGCGGTGATCGGGTTCTGGCTGGCACACCTCCTGGCCCGCCCGGAGCTACTCGGGCCGATGATCGGCGAGCTGCTGGTCGCCGTCGCCGCCGGCGAGCTCGAGGTCACGGTCGGCAACGTCTACCCGCTCTCGGAAGCGAGCCGTGCCCACGAAGACCTGATCAGCCGCCGCAGCTCCGGCAAGCTCCTGCTGGACCCTTCGAAGTGAGCACCCGCACTTGACCGCGTTCACAGACCTCGGCCTCTCGCCGAAAATCCAACAGGCGCTCGACGAGCTCGGCTTCGAGAAGCCGAGCCCGATCCAGGAGCAGGCGATCCCGGAGCTGCTGGCCGGCCACGACGTGATCGGCCAGGCCCAGACCGGGACCGGCAAGACCGCCGCCTTTGGCCTGCCGCTGCTGCAGTACCTCGATCCCGACAACGACGAGGTGCAGGCGGTGGTGCTGACGCCGACGCGCGAGCTCTGCATCCAGGTGACGCAGGCGCTGCGTTCGTACGCCGAGCATCTCGACATCGAGATCGTCGCGGTCTTCGGCGGCGCCCCGATCCGCTCGCAGCAGTCGCAGTTGCGCTCCGGCGCCCACGTCGTCGTCGCCACCGTCGGCCGGATGATGGACCTGATGTCGCGCCGCTCGCTGGTTCTCACCGCGGCCCGTTACGTGGTTCTCGACGAGGCCGACGAGATGCTCGACCTCGGCTTCATCGAGGACGTCGAGAAGATCCTGCGGATGTGTCCGAGTGGGCGCCAGACGGCGCTCTTCTCGGCGACGATGCCGCCGCCGATCAAAAAGCTGGCCGAGGGCTACATGTACGACCCGACCACGATCCGGATCACGCCGAAGACGTTGACCGTCGACGCGATCGCCCAGGCCTTCGTCGAGGTACCGGCCAAGGACAAGGCCGCCCGTCTGGTCGAGCTGTTGAAGACCGAAGAACCGGAGCAGGCGATCATCTTCACCCGCACCAAGATCGGCGCCTCGAAGCTCGAGAAGACGCTGAAGGACAAAGGCCTCGACGTCAAGGCGCTGCACGGCGACCTCAGCCAGGGCGTCCGCGACGGGGTGATGATCGCCTTCAAGGACCACCGGGTGAAGCTGCTGGTGGCGACCGACATTGCCGCCCGCGGTCTCGACATCGAGCATGTCACCCACGTGATCAACTTCGACGTGCCGAACTCCTCCGAGGTCTACGTGCACCGGATCGGGCGCACCGGCCGGGTCGGGCGCACCGGCCGCGCGATCACCTTCGTGACCCCGGACCAGCGCGACGAGATCGGCCGCATCGAGTGCGACGTGAAAACCTCGATCGGCGAGTGGGAGAGCCCCGAGGAGCGGCTCGAGCACGCGCCGCGTCCGCGCCGGCGCGAGCGTTCGGAGCGGCGCGAGCGTCAGCAGCGTCAGCCGGCCGAGGAGCAAGCTGCGAGCGAGAACGGCGCGGGTGCCGCCGATGCTGTCGGCGACGGGGGCGACGACGGTGGCGGTCGCGCGACGACCAAGCTCTTCGTCAATCGCGGCGAGCGCAGCGGCATCGACGAGGAGGACCTGCGCTGGGCGCTGCGCGAGGGCGCGGTCCTGCCCGAGGAGGCGATCCACGACGTCCGCGTCCTGCACCGCTTCTCCTTCGTCGAGGTCGATCCCGACCAGGCCGAGCGCACCGTCGAGTTCCTCGACGGGACCAAGCTCAAAGGCAAGGAGATCCGGCTCGAGATCGCCAAGAGCTAGCGCCCGGGGGCGCTAGCCGGTCAGCTCGGCGATTTCGCTGAGCAGGCGGTCGAAGTCGATCGGCTTGGTGACGAAGCCGCTGACCTCGAGCTCGCTGGGGGCGTCGGCGTCGGTCGCGTTCTGATGGGCGCTGACGATCAGCACCGGGGTCTCGACCCCGGCAGCGCGCAGCTCCCGCACGGCATCGATCCCCGACTTCCGCGGCATCATCGCGTCGAGCAGAAGCAGGTCCGGCCGCTGGTCGGGCGATCCAGAATGGATCCGCTCGGTCACCTCCTGGCCGTCATTGGCCGTCTCGACCACGTGACCCGCCAACTCCAGGCGGGTCCGCATCAGCAGCAGGATCGTCTCCGAGTCGTCGGCGATCAGGACCCGGGCCATCAGCGCGCCCCTGCGATCGCCTGGCTCGGGTCGGCCCCGGTGGCTGCCACCGGCAGCCGGAAGCGGAAGGTCGAGCCCTGTCCCGGGACCGACTCGGCGCCGATCGTGCCGCCGTGCAGCTCGACCAGGGACTTGGCGATCGCCAGGCCCAGCCCGGTGCCGCCGACCCGCTGGGTGAGGCCGGCGTCGCCGCGTACGAAGCGCTCGAAGATCTGCTGCAGCTGGTTCTCGGGGATGCCCGGTCCGTTGTCGGTCACGGCGATCTCCACTTCAGCACCGAGTACCCGGGCGGTGACTTCGATCGACGCCCCTTCCGGGGAATAGTCATGGGCGTTGGTAAGGAGATTCACGAGAATTTGGCGAATCCGGTCCGCCTCGCCGCTGATCTGGGGCAATCCCGGTTCGATCTGGGTCGTCAGAGTTTGGTGGGCGGCCTCAGTTTGACCGCGCATCGTCCGCACCGTCTCCTCGATCAGCGGCGTCAGGTCGGTCGGGCGCGGCGCGATTGCCAGCCTGCCGGCGTCGCTGCGGGCGAGGTCGAGCAGGTCGTTGAGCAGGCGCACGAGGTGGCGGCAGTTCTCGAGGATGATCTCGACCGTCTCCACCTGGCGCGGGGTCAGCGAGTCTTTCTCCAGCATCAGCAGCTCGGCAAAGCCCTGGACCGAGGTGAGCGGGCTGCGCAGCTCGTGCGAGGCGGTGAGGACGAACTCGTCTTTGAGCCGGTCGAGCTGGTCGCGCTGGCTCGCTTCGCGCTCCAGTTCGTCGGCCATCTCGTTGAAGGCGGCGCCGAGGGCGGCCGTCTCGGCAAGGCCGCCGACCTCGACCCGGGCGCTGCGGTCGCCGGCGGCGAGGCGCCCGGCGGCTTCGACCAGCCGCTCCAGCGGCCGTCGCAGTGAGGAGATCAGGCCGCTGAAGAGCAGCAGGGCTCCGGTGAGGCCGGCGATCAGGCCGGCGGCGACGAGCAGCGCCGTGTTCTGGGTGTCGCCGGAGATCTGGTCGCGCAGTTCGGTGCGGCGGCGCTCCTGGTGGCGGACGAGGGCGCGGTCGCCGGCGCCGCCGCTGCCTTCGGCGAGCCGCGTCCGCGCTGCCATCTCGACCTGATAGGAGCTGGCGATCGAGTCCTCGAAGCTCTGTCGCTGCTGGATGAAGCGACCGACGCCGATCACCGCCATTGCGGTGAGGATCGCGAACCCGATCGCGAACCCGATTCGGAGCCGGTTGGCAAGCGATGGGCTCAACCGATGGCCCCGGCGTGAATATGCTTGCGCGGCTATGGGCGACGAGGCTACAGGCAGCGCCGCCGGCGGCGCCAGTGCGCCGGACGGCATCGACGCGGCCGGCGTCGAAGGCTGGTTCGAGCAGAACGCCCCGGGGGCCGAGCTGCCGCTGGGCTTCGAGCGGATCGCCGGCGGCCATTCCAACCTCACCTACCGGGTGCGCGACAGCGCCGGTCACAACTGGGCGCTGCGGCGCCCGCCGCTGGGCAAGCGGCTC
>JGI24740J21852_10001345_pt1 | contig 11193 bp, 10 predicted proteins | sample KBSCornC6_FD_21852 | JGI IMG/M metagenome (IMG submission 21852) | reverse complement strand
CCAATGGCCGCAAACCCCCCAAGCGCGAGCGCAAGGCTGGCGGCGGCGGTGGTGGCGCCTCCGGCGAGGCGCTCGCCTCGCCCCTGCAGGGGACCGTCTTCAAAGTCGTCGTCGAGCAGGGCGCCGAGGTTGCCGAGGGCGACCTGATCTGCGTGATCGAGGCGATGAAGATGGAGAACGAGATCGCCGCGCACCGCTCCGGCAAGGTCGAGGAGCTGAAGATCGCCGAGGGCGACGCGGTCTCCAGCGGCGACACGCTCGCAATCATCAAGTAGCCGCCTGCCGGTGCGATCGGGGCCGACGCCCCGCCTTTCCTAGACTCGGGTAGTGGCGATCGAGACCGACCGGCGAAGCGTCCCACGCGGGATGACCTGGATCGAGGGCGGGAGCTTCCGCATGGGCTGCGAGGCCTTCTACAAGGAGGAGGCACCGGTGCACGAGGTCTCCGTCGACGGGTTCTGGATCGACTCGAAGCTGGTGACCGTGCGGGAGTTTCGGCACTTCGTGCGGGAGACGGAATACGTGACGGTGGCGGAGCGGAAGCCGGACCCGAAGGACTATCCGGGGATCGACCCCGGGATGTTGGTGCCGGGGTCGCTGGTGTTTCAGCCGACCCGCGGTCCGGTGCCGCTGACGGACTACCGAGCCTGGTGGGCATTCGTGCCCGGGGCCTGTTGGCGGCGGCCGGAGGGGCCGGGGAGCGATGTGCGGGGGCGCGACAACCACCCGGTCGTCCACGTCGCCAACGAGGACGCGGCAGCCTACGCCGAGTGGGTCGGCAAGGAGCTGCCGAGCGAGGCAGAGTGGGAGTTCGCGTCTCGCGGCGGGCTCGACGGGGCGATCTTCACCTGGGGCGACGAGGACCACGACGGCGGCGGGCAGCTGCGGGCCAATACCTGGCAGGGGCGCTTTCCTTGGGAGAACCTCGGCGCCGCCGGCTACCGCGGCACGTCCAAGGTCGGCACCTTCCCGCCCAATGGCTACGGCCTCTACGACATGACCGGCAACGTCTGGGAGTGGACCTCGGACTTCTTCACCCCGCGCCACCCGGACGAGGCGCCCAGCCCCTGTTGCGTCCCCAGCAACCCCCGCGTCACCTCGGACGCCGACAGCTTCGACCTGCAGGCCCCCGATTCGCACATCCCCCGCAAGGTGATCAAGGGGGGCTCGCACCTCTGCGCGCCCGAGTACTGCCTGCGCTACCGGCCAGCCGCCCGCCAGGGCGAGGCGCTCGACAGCTCGACCGGCCACATCGGCTTCCGCTGCGTCGTCAGAGCCGCCTGAGGAGGTTCCTCGCCCGGAGCGGCGCCGGGTCCCGCCCGCACTACTTGTGGTGCGCCTTTTCTTCCCGTTCTTTCTGGCGCTTTTCCCGTTCCCGCTGCTTCTTTTCCTTTTCCCGTTTGATCTTCAGCTGTTCCTCGCGGGTCAGCGGTAGTTCGGGAGCGGGTTTGCGGCATTCGGCGCCGCTGCATTCCTCGAGCCGCACGAGTTCGTTGTGGAGGAAGGCGCGGATCGGGGCGTAGTTCTTGTCGCGGATTTTGTTATTGAGCTCGTAGGGGTCCTTTTCGAGGTCGTAGAGCTCTTTCTCGCCATCCGGCCACTCGATGTACTTGTAGGGGCCGAGGCGGATCCCGTAATAGTTTTTCGGCGGTGCGACTACCGAGGCGCTGGCGCTGTTGTCGCCATGGAGTGCGCCGCCGTGGGCGCCGGTGTTGAGCCGGTCGTAGGAGATTCCTTCCGGGTTCGGGCTGGCGCCGCCGTTCTGTTCGACGTCGTCGGTCTGAACGAAGGACTCGAACAGAAGCGGCCGGTTTTTCCGCAGTTCGGGGTTGTGCCCGTAGGGGTAGAGCGATTCGCCGTCGCGGCTCTTGTCGGCTTCCGCCCGCGCCAGTTCGAGGATCGTCGGCGCGATGTCCACCGTCGAGGCCAGCTGACCGGTTTCGCTGTCCGGCTTGATGCCGGGGCCGCGGATCAGGAACGGCAGGTGGGTCGAGGGCTCGTAGGCGAGGAACTTGCCGCCGGTGAGGCGGTGCTCGCCGAAGAAGAAGCCGTTGTCGGAGGTGAAGATGATGTAGGTGTTGCGCAGCCGGTGCATCGCCCCGAGCGTGTCGACGATCTCCTTGACGCCGTCGTCGACTGAGCGCAGCGCCTCCAGGCACTTCTGGTAGTAGACGCGGTAGGTGTGGGCTTCGGTCGGGGAGACGTAGGGCGCTTCGCGGATGAAGCGCGGCTTGTCGTTGACGTTGCCCTCGTTGAAGCCTTCCGAGGGGCCGTGGGGGAAGGGCACACCGGCGAAGGTTTCGTTGTGGCGCGGCGCCGGCTCCGGCCCGGCGGGCCGGCGGAAGTCGCCGTGCGGGGAGGAGTAGTCGAGCTGCAGGTAGAACGGCGTCCCTTCCGGCGTTCCCACCATCTCTTCGGTGGCGATGCGGGTGAAGACGTCGGTCTCGTAGAGGCAGGGCTGGCCGTTGAGTGGCGCGAACGGACAGCCGAAGTCGTCCTTCTGACCGTATTCGCGCGTTTCCCAGCTGCCGGAGTCGCCGTAGGGGCCTTCGATCTTGCCGTTGTTGTTGAGTTCGTAGCCGTAGAAGTAGTGGTTGGTGTCCGAATGCAGCGTCGTGTGCCAGGCGCTCCAGCCGGGCGGGACCGAGAGGCCGTTGTCGTAGGGCGCGTCGCCGTAGGCGTTGAGGAACTTGCCGACGTGGATCGTGCGGTAGCCGGCGTTCTGCAGCCAGACCGGGAGGTCGTGGTTGTAGGCGGCGCGGGCGGCGAAGCCCGGGTAGCCGCCGTTCGGCGGGACGTTGCCGCGGACCTTGTCGTTGTGGGCGTAGCGGCCGGTCAGCAGCGAGACGCGCGAGGGGGCGCAGAGGGAGTACGGCGTGTAGTACTGGGTGAAGGTGGCGCCCTTTTCGCCGATCAGGGCGCGCGTGTTCGGCATCGCGACGACGTTGCCGCCGCCAGGCGGCTTGTATTCGGCGTAGAGCTCGTCGAGGGTCTGGTCGTCGGTCTGGATCAGGACGATGTTGGGCCGGCCCGATGAGAGTTCCGGCGGCGGCGAGGTTTCCTTTGCCGAGGCGGTCGCTTCCGGCCGGGCGCGGCCGTCGGTGGCTGCGGCGGCGCTGGAGCGGCCGGTCAGCAGCGCCAGGACCGCGGTCAGCGCCAGCACGCCGGCGAACAGCAGCAGCCGCGCGTCAAGCAGCATCGCGGGCGAGGCGTACGCGCGCGAATGCAGGGATTTCGAGCCAAATCGATCCAAAAGAGGGGCGCCTCAAGGTCCGAAACCGGCGGCCTGCGCCGGAGTTGCGCCGCGAAAGCTAAAAGACGCTCAGGACGCGCCTAGTTTTTTGACTGCGTCGCGGAAGTTTTTGACCGTGAGGCTGGGGGCTTTGCGGCCTTCCAGCTTCTCGTCGTGGCGGTTGACCCAGATCACCGGCACGTTCATTTTCAGCACCGGGGCGATGTCGGTCGTGTAGTTGCAGCCGATGTGGAGCCAGCTTTTCTTGCCGCCGATGCGGCGCGCGCACTCTTTGAAGTGGACCGGGTCCGGCTTGTAGCTGCGCACCTGCTGGGCGGTGACGACGAGGTCCAGTTCGGTCCGCAGGTGGCGGCGCGAGATCCCCAGCAGTTTGTCGTCGATGTTGGAGACGATGCCGATTTCGTACTTTTTCGCCAGCCGGTCCATCGCCGCATTGGCTTCGCGGAAGGGCATCCAGTAGGCGACGCTGTTGGGCAGGAACTGGGCCCGCGACGGCTCCACCTCCCAGCCCAGCTCGCCGGCGACTTTGACGATCGTGCGGCGCAGCACCTCGGCGTAGAGCTCGTAGGAGCCGGCCATGATTTCAGCCTGGACCTCCATGAAGCGTTCGAGGAACGGGCCTTCCTCGAAGCTGAAGCCGTCTTTTGCAGCCTCTTTCTTGCAGGCCTCGACGATGCCTTTCTCCCAATCGATGAGAGTGCCGTAGCAGTCGGTGGTCACCCACTCGATGTTTTTGAGACTGGGAAGGGGCATCGGCGAGCGGGGCATTATGTCAGTCGGCACCGGGTCGGCGCTTCACCCTCGTCTTCTATAGGCTGCCCGGCCGGCGCCGCCAGGGCGCTCCTTTTATGGACCTTCTCGAGTACCAGGGCAAGCAGCTGTTCGCCAAGCACGGGATCTCCGTGCCCAGTGGCGAGGTCGCCGAGACCGTCGAGGCGGCGGTCGCCGCGGCGGAGCGGATCGGCTATCCCTGCGCGATCAAGGCCCAGGTGCTGATCGGCGGCCGCGGCAAGGCCGGCGGCATCAAGATCGCCCAGGACGCCGAGGAGGCGCGCGCTCATGCCGACGCGATCATCGGCATGGACATCGTCGGCCCGCACGGCGAGGGGCCGTTCAAGGTCCACCGGGTCTGGGTCGAGGGCGGCTCCGACATCGCCACCGAGTACTACGCCTCGGTGATTCTCGACCGCGGCGAGAAGAAGCTGCTGACGCTGATCTCCAGCCAGGGTGGGATGGACATCGAGGCGGTCGCGGCGGAGACGCCGGAGAAGCTGATCAAACGCCACATCGACCCGACGGTGCCGTTCACCGCCGAGCTGGCGCGGCCGATCGTCGATGAGGCCGGGCTCGACGAGGACGTGCGCGATCAGGTCGCCGAGGTGGTCGCGAAGCTGGCCGAGGTGGCGCGCGAGGACGACGCGACCCTGATCGAGGTCAACCCGCTGATCGTCACCGGCGACCGCCAGGTCGTCGCCCTCGACGCGAAGGTGACGATCGACGGCAACGCGCTCTTCCGCCACGAGGACCTCGCCGCGAGCGAGGCCAACGACGAGGAGGATCCGCAGGAGGCGATGGCCAAGGAGAAGGGCCTCACCTACGTCAAGCTCGACGGCAACGTCGGCATCCTCGCCAACGGCGCCGGTCTCTGCATGTCGACGCTCGACGTCGTCGCCCAGGCCGGCGGCGCCCCCGCCAACTTCCTCGATGCCGGCGGCGGCTCCAAGGCGGAGGCGATCGTCGACGCGTTGACCGTGATCACTTCTGACCCGAAGGTGACCGCGATCCTCTTCAACATCTTTGGCGGGATCACCCGCTGCGACGAGATCGCCAAGGGGATCGTCACCGCTCAGCAGCAGATGGGCCTGGAGCTGCCGCTCGTCGTGCGGCTCGACGGCACCAACTCGGAGGAGGGCCTGAAGATCCTCGCCGAGGCCGGGCTGGAGAACCTGAACCAGGAGACGACGATGCTCGGCGCAGCGCGCCGGGTCGTGGAGCTGGCCGGCCGATGAGCATCATCGTCGGCAACGAGACCAAGCTGGTCGTCTCCGGCCTGACCGGCCGCGAGGGCTCCTTCCACGGGCTGCGCAACAAGGCCTACGGGACCGACCTGGTCGCCGGCGTCACGCCCGGCAAGGGCGGTCAGGACGTCGAGGGTGTGCCGGTCTTCGACGCGATTGCCGAGTCGGTCGCGCAGGCCGGCGCCAACACTTCGATGATCTTCGTGCCGGCGCGCTTCGCGGCACCGGCGATCGACGAGGCGCTCGACTCCGGCGTGCAGACGGTGATCGCGATCACCGAGGGGATCCCGGTCCTCGACATGCTCGGCCTCTACTGGAAGGCGAAGGAGAAGGGCGTGCGGCTGCTCGGCCCGAACTGCCCCGGCGCGCTCTCGCCAGGCAAGGCCAACGTCGGCATCATCCCCGCCCAGTTCTTCGACCCGGGCCCGATCGGCGTCGTCTCCAAGTCGGGGACGCTGACCTACCAGATCGGCAACGAGCTGAAGCAGGCCGGGACCGGCAACTCCTCGATCGTCGGGATCGGCGGCGACCCGATCATCGGCTCCGACTTCATCGACATCCTGGCGCTGTACGAGCAGGATCCCGAGACCGAGCTGATCGTGATGGTCGGCGAGATCGGCGGCGACGCCGAGGAGCGGGCGGCGGAGGACATCGCCGCCAACGTCTCCAAGCCGGTGGTCGCCTACATCGCCGGCTTCACGGCGCCGCCCGGCAAGCAGATGGGCCACGCCGGCGCGATCATCTCCGGCTCCTCCGGGACCGCCCAGGCGAAGAAGGACGCGCTCGAAGCGAAGGGCGTGCGGGTCGGCGAAAGCCCGACCGAGACCGCGCAGATCGCGGTCGAGACGCTGCGCGGTTCCTGAGCGCGGCGAGCGGGGACCCCTACCCGGTCCCGCTTGACGGGTTCGGAAGGCGCTTGGTGTCCCGTTCGCCGAGTGCGAGAAGGCCGCGGATCTCGGTGGCGAGGGCGTCGGGTTCGTTGTCGAGGCGGCGGTGGGTGACGCGGATGGTGCGGTAGCCGGCGAGGAGGAACTTCGGATCGCGGGCGCGGTCGCGCTCGAAGGCGGCGCGATGGCTGTGGTGTTCCCAGCTGTCGAGCTCGACCACGAGCTTGGCGGCGGGCCAGAGCACGTCCACCTCGCGCCCGAGCACGTCCGCGTTGGCGACCGCGGGCGGCAGCCCGTAGTGGTCCCGAAAGCGGGCGAAGCGAGTCTCCAGTGGCGACCGCCCCTCGCTCGGGGCGCGTGCCGCGGCGAGCAGCCGCCGGATCGGCTTCAGCGCCCGTCGCCCGCGGCCACGCTCGCAGACCCGCTCGACCTCTGGGAGCTGCAACAACTTCAGCCGGTCCGCTTCCTCCCACGCCCGCTCCAGCCGCGACAGCGGCTCGACTTCCGCGTAGTCGAACAGCGTCCGCGCCACGGTCGTCACCGGCAACCCACCCTGCTCGGCGCGATCCTGGGCCTGCAGCTTGCAGCGATGTATCCAGAGTCCGGGACGCCGCTCGGGCCCCTGCCGGCCCGCTGGCGCCGTCACTTCCACGATTCCTCGCCGCTCCCGCGCCAGCCCCCATAGCGCGGCTGCGCTCCGATGGCTCAGCACCGCGCCGCCGCCATAGGCCAGTACTCCAGCCCACCACCGCCCCCGCTGCCCGAGGCGACCATGGCCAACCGCGTAGACCCCACCGTGCAGGAGCACGAGCCGCCCCATCCCCAGCCGCGCCTCAATCGCTCCCTCGCCAAACCCAAGCGCCAGCAACTGTCCCTTCGAGACGACGCCATGCTGTCGCTCGGCCAGCGCCGACAGCCGCCGCTCCCTCACCACCAGCGGACGTGTCTGAGTTTCTCCACCCATATGCATTGCGAAGCTCAGACACGCCTGCGGTTCGCCCCCTCGGATGGGCGCGCGGGCTGGGGGTGGCGGAGGGGCTTGCGTTGCTAGGGTCGGGGCGTATGGATTTGGAGACGATTTCTTTCGCCAGGGGCGCTCCGAGCGCGGACATCCTGCCGCACGAAGCGGTGCGGGAGGCGGCGGCGCGGGCGTTGGAGAGCGACTGGGAAAAGGCGCTTTCCTACGGGACCGGGATCGGGCATCCCGCCCTCTGCGAGTGGATCGCGCAGCGGCACGGGGGGCTCGAGAATTCGCAGGTGATGGTCGCCAACGGCTCGCTCGAGGCGGGGGCGATGCTGTTCCAGCATCTGCTCTCGGCCGGCGACCGGGTGGTCGTCGAGCAGCCGACCTACGACCGCACGCTGCTGCTCCTGCAGCAACTCGGGGTGGAGCTGGTGCCGGTCTCGCTCGAGGCCGACGGGCTCAATCTCGGCGAGCTGGAAGCGGCGCTGGCAGAGGGGCCGATCAAGCTCGCCCACGTCATCCCCAACTCGCACAACCCGGCCGGCTGCACGCTCTCCAGCGAGAAGCGGGCGCGGCTGGTCGAGCTTGCGGCCGAGCACGGCTTCTGGATCTTCGAGGACGACCCCTACCGCGAGCTGCCGTTCGAAGGCGAGCCGCTGGCGACGATGCTCTCGCTCGACTCCGCCGACCGGGTCGTCCACGCCTCCTCCTTCTCGAAGACGGTCAGCCCCGGCGTTCGCGTCGGCTACCTGGCCGGTCCCGCGGAGGAGATCGCGAAGCTGGGGAAGCGGGCCAACGAGACCTACATCTCGCCCAACATGCTGGCTGAGTCGATCGTGCTCGACCTCTGCCGCTCCGGTGCCCTCGACGAGAACATCGCCTTCGTCAAGGGCGAGCTGAAGGCGCGCCGCGACGCGCTGGTCAGCGCCCTGCGCGAGCAGATCCCCGAGGCCGAGTTCGTGATCCCGGACGGTGGCTACTTCCTCTGGCTCGACCTCGCCGAGGGCACCGACACGGTGGCGCTGCTGGCCGAGTCGAAAGCCGAGGGCGCCTCCTTCGTCGCCGGCCCCGATTTCATGATCGAGGGCGGCGAGAACAGCCTCCGCCTCTCTTTCGCCCCCGTTCCGGCCGACCAGGCCGGCGAGGGCGTCGCCCGGATCTCCCGGGCGCTGGACCGGCTACGCGCCGGTTCGCCCGCTTAGCTCAACAGCTGTTTCGCTGATCCGATTGCGCCTGTGTGCCCGTATGGGACCGTGTGAGGACGGAACCAAGGCGGCGGACGGGACATGGTTAGGCGAGAGAAGGCAGAGCGGCTGGCGGACGAGGAGCTGATGCCGCTGATCGGGTCCAGGGACCCGGAGGCGTTCGAGGTGTTCTTCGATCGGCATGGCGGCGCCGCCTACTCGCTCGCATACCGGATCGTCGGCGAGCAGACCGCGGCCGAGGACGTCGTGCAGGAGGCCTTTATCTCGATCTGGCGCAGCGGTGCCCGCTTCGACCGCGCCCGTGGCAGCGTCCGCGCCTGGACGCTGAGCATCGTCCGCAACCGCGCGATCGACGCGCTGCGCAGCCGCGCCGGCAAAGCGCCGAAGCTGACCTTCGACGATGAGATGATTCTCGAGCAGCGCCCGGCCGACGACTCGACCGAGGAGGAGGCGATGCGCCACGAGACCGCCGGCGAGGTCCGCAGCGCCCTCACGACTCTGCCGGACGACCAGGCGAAGGTGATCGAGCTGGCCTACTTCGGCGGCTTCAGCCACTCGGAGATCGCCGAGATGCTGAGGGTGCCGCTCGGCACCGTGAAGGGGCGGATGCGGCTGGGGCTGGAGAAGATCCGCGGCGAGCTGGCGGAGGGACTGGCATGAGCGAGATGACGAACGGGCACGAGCGCTGGAGCGAGGAGTTGGCTGCCTACCTGCTGGGGGCGCTGGAACCGGCCGAAGTGGAGGCGTTCGAGCGCCACGCCGAGGGCTGCGAGCGCTGCCAGGCGGAGGCCCGCTGGTTCGCGCCGGCGATGCAGGCGCTGCCGGAAAGCGTCGAGCGGATGCAGCCCCCACCGGAGCTGCGGGCGCGGGTGATGGCGGAGGTGCGAGCCGACATCGTGGGTGCCGCCAAAGCAGGTGCGGAGCCCGAGCAGCGCCGCGAGACTGGCGGCCGGCGCCGGCGCCTGGCCGGCCTCTGGCGCGGCGAAGGCCCGCGGGGCCTGCGCCCGGCGGTCGGGTTCGCCGTCGTCGCTCTGGTCGTCGCCGCGATTGCCGGCTACGTGGTTGGCAGCGGCGGCTCGTCCTCGCCGAGCGGCGGTTCGCCGAGCACGGTCGTCTCCGGTGAAGCGCCCGGGATCGTCGCGACGATGGTGCGCGAAGGCGACGGCGGCTCGCTGCACCTCAAGAACGTGGACCAGATCTCCGACGGGAAGGTGCTGGAGGCCTGGGTTCAGCGCGGCGGCAAGGTCGAGGCGGTGCCGGCCCTGTTCGCCCCGGACCGCGAAGGCCGGGCGTCGACCACGGTCGCGAACATGACCGACGTCGAAACGGTGATGGTCACCGTCGAGCCGGCCGGCGGCACCAAGGCGCCTACCTCGACGCCGATCGTCACTCTCCCGATCCCGCAGTAGTCAGGACGCCGACGCGGCGCCCCTTCTGTCTAACGGCCGTAGCGATCAGATGAGAGCACGAGCTGCTCCGGGATCGCCGCCCGCGGCGGCGGCGCCGGGTCGGCGCGGACCGAGACGGTCTCGGCGACGCTGCGGCTGACCTCGTGCTTGCCGTCAGCGGAGGCGATCGTCACCGACTCCTCGTCGGAGGTCTCGACCTTGCCCTCCAGCCCGGGGTGCAGGCCGGCGGCCTTGAGGTAGTGCAGCAGCTCCTCGGCCTCGTTCTCGAAGCGCAGGACGGTGACGTCGGCGCCGACCTCGACGTCGGCCAGCAGCGAGCCCTGCTCGCGGATGCCCTCGACGATCGGGTGGCCGTGGGGGCAGGTGGTGGCGTCGCCGATCGCGGCCCGCATCCGCTCCTCCAGCACCGGTGACATCGCGTGCTCGATCCGCTCGGCCTCCTCGTGCACCTCGTCCCAGGGGATGCCGAGGACGTCGGTGAGGAAGCGCTCGATCATCCGGTGGCGGCGGACGATGTAGCTGGCGTGCTCGCGGCCGGACTCGGTGAATTCGAGCGATTTGTCGGGCTTGCGGGCGACGTAGCCGTCGCTGGTGAGGCGGCCGATCATCTCGTGCACGGTCGGCGGGGAGAGCTGCATCGCGCGGGCGATGTTGGCGCCGGTCATCGGCAGCCCCGCCTCCTCGATCCAGAACATGATCTCCAGGTACTCCTGCTCCGCGACGGTCGCGGTATCCGACGACAAGGCTGCTCCTTCGGCTCGATTCCGGTCGCGTTCGATACTAGCGACGGACCAGAGTCGAGACGACGGCCTCGTAGAAGCCGTCGCCCATCGCTCCCTCGGTCACCACGGCGTTGTCCCAGGCGGCCAGCATCGAGCGCAGGCCGGGGTCGCGCTCGGGTCCGTTGGCGACGACGAAGAAGGTGCCGACCGCGGCCGCCACCTCGAGGTCCTCGACCGAGTCGCCGACGGCGATCGTCTCAGCCGGGTCATAGCCCTGGGCGCGGGCGTGGGCGGCGACCGCGTTCGCCTTGCTGACCTGGCGCGGAACCAGGTGGTAGGCGTGGGTGCGGCCCTCGACGGTCGGCATCGGCCGGCCGATGGCACCGTTGTCGAGCAGGCGCAGGTCGTCGTCGCCGTGCTCGCCGAGCAGAGCGTTGGCCTCGTCGACGTCGACCTTGCCGCGGAAGAGGTGGGAGTGGACGCGGCCGTGGTGCCAGGGCGAGTGGTACTCGAGCCGGCCTTCGAAGTGCTCGAACAGCATCGCCGGCACGCCGCGGTCCTCGATCTGCTCGTAGATCGTGCCGTTCTCGTCCGGCTTCATCTCACCCGTCATCAGCGTCTTCTCCCCGTCGATCGCGAAGGCGCAGCCGGCTTCGTAGATGTAGGAGGTCTGGCCCATAAGTCGGGCCGCCTCGTGGACCTGCGGCTCGCGGCGGCCGGACATGATCACGACCT
>JGI24740J21852_10001344_pt1 | contig 11195 bp, 9 predicted proteins | sample KBSCornC6_FD_21852 | JGI IMG/M metagenome (IMG submission 21852) | reverse complement strand
CTCCATCCAGGCCTACGCCGAGCCGGAAATCTTCGGCGATGAATGGACGCCCGCCCCGCCCCCCGGTGTGGAAGCGAATGCCACTTCCAGCCAGGAGGCTGCCCGATGACAGGTTGGCTCATCCGCCGCATCGGCCAGGCGCTGCTGGTCGTGCTGGTGATGACGGTGATCGTCTTCATCGGCCTGCACGCCATCGGCAACCCGGTCGACATCCTGATCGGCCAGGACGTGGACCAGATCGACCGGGCACGCATCATTGCCGAGCTGGGTCTGGACAAACCGCTGTGGGAGCAGTACCTCGCCTTCCTGAACGGCGCGCTGCACGGCAATCTGGGCAAGAGCTTCGTCTACAACGAACCGGCCATCCAGCTGATCCTGCAGCGCCTGCCGGCCACGCTGGAGCTGGCGTTTTCTGCGCTGATCATCGCGGTGGTGATCGGCGTGCCGCTGGGACTGTTCGCGGGACTGTATCCGCGCCATCCGGTGTCGCGCCTGCTCATGACGGGCAGCGTGGTGGGATTCTCATTGCCGACGTTCTGGGTGGGCCTGATGCTGATCATGGCGTTCAGCGTGAGCCTCGGTTGGCTGCCCGCCAGCGGGCGCGGCGAAACGGCACGCCTGTTCGGCATCGAATGGTCGTGGCTGACGCTGGATGGGCTGCGGCACCTTGTGCTGCCGGCGGTCAACCTGTCGCTGTTCAAGCTCTCGCTGGTGCTGCGGCTGACGTCTGCTGGCGTGCGCGAGGTGCTGCCGCTGGACTTCGTGAAGTTCGCGCGTGCCAAGGGCCTGTCGCCGCTGCGCGTGGTGCTGGCGCACGTGCTGCGCAATACGCTGATCCCGCTGGTGACGGTGCTGGGCCTGGAGTTGGGCTCGACCATCGCCTTTGCGGTGGTGACGGAAAGCATCTTCGCGTGGCCCGGCGCGGGCAAGCTGATCCTGGATAGCATCAACTCATTGGACCGGCCGGTCATCGTGTCCTACCTCATCGTCGTGGTGTGCCTGTTCGTGTCGCTCAATTTGATCGTCGACATCCTGTATCGGATGCTGGACCCGCGCGTGCGTGCGGCTGATAGCGCGGAGGCTGCATGATGAATACGACTTCGCAATCCACGACCGCGACAGCGGTGTCCGCCCCGCGCAAGCAATCGCCCTGGCGGCGCGTGGCGTCGGATTTCCTCGCCTCCAAGGTGGCCATCTTCGGCCTGGTGGTTGTCGTGGTGCTGATTCTGGCTGCGCTGGCCGCACCCTGGATCACGCCGCAGAATCCGTACGACCTGATGCAGCTCGACGTGCTCGACTCGCGTCTGCCACCGGGATCGCCGGCCGGCACGGGCACGTTCACGTATTGGCTCGGGACGGATGGCCAGGGGCGCGACCTCTACTCCGGCATCCTCTATGGCTTGCGCATCAGCCTGGGCGTGGGGATCGGTTCAGCGGCCGTAGCGGCGGTGATCGGCACGCTGCTGGGCCTCATTGCGGCGTATGCCGGTGGCCGCGTCGACAGCATCATCATGCGCACGGTCGACCTGCTGCTGTCGTTCCCCTCGGTGCTGGTGGCGATGATGATCCTCGCCTATCTCGGCAAGAGCATCACCAATGTCGTGCTGACGCTGGTGCTGCTGGAGTGGGCGTATTACGCGCGGACGGTGCGCGGCCAGGCCCTCGTCGAGCGTCGCCGCGAATACGTGGAAGCCGCACGCTCGCTCGCCCTGCCCGGCTGGCGCATCGCGCTCAAGCACATCCTGCCGAACTGCCTGCCGCCGCTGATCGTCGTGGGCACGCTGCAGGTGGCGCGCGCGATCACGCTGGAAGCCACGCTGTCGTTCCTGGGCCTGGGCGTGCCGATTACCGAGCCGTCTCTGGGCCTGCTGATTTCCAACGGATACCAATACATGCTGTCTGGCCAGTACTGGATCAGTTTCTATCCGGGCATCGCGCTGCTGCTGGCGCTGGTGGCCATCAACTTGGTGGGCGACCGCCTGCGTGAAGTGCTGAACCCGAGGGCGCAGCGATGACGGCGTCCAGCAACGCGACCACACTCGAAGTCCGCAACCTGCGCACGCATTTCTTCACGCGTGAAGGCGTGCTGCCGGCCGTGGACGATGTGTCGTTCTCGCTCGCGCGCGGACGCATCCTCGGGCTGGTGGGCGAATCGGGCTCAGGCAAGTCGGTCACCGGCTTCTCGATCATGGGCCTGGTGGACCCGCCCGGCCGCGTGGTCGGCGGCGAGATCCTCTACCAGGGCCGCGACCTCACCAAGCTCGCCCCGCGCGAGCTGCGCAAGCTGCAAGGCAACCGCATCGCCATGGTCTTCCAAGACCCGATGATGACGCTCAACCCCGTGCTGCGCATCGATGCCCAGATGATCGAAGCCGTGCGCGCGCACAGCAGCATGAGCCACAAGCAAGCCCGTGAAAATGCGCGCGACACGCTCGGCCTGATGGGCATTCCGAGCCCCGAAGAGCGGCTGCGCGCGTATCCGCATCAGCTTTCCGGCGGCATGCGCCAGCGCGTGGCGATTGCCATTGCGATGCTGCATCGGCCCGACCTGATCATTGCCGACGAACCGACCACGGCGCTGGACGTGACCATCCAGGCGCAGATCTTGTCTGAAGTGCAGAAGCTCGCGCGCATGCACGGCACGGCGCTGATCTGGATCACGCATGACCTGTCTGTCGTTGCCGGGCTGGCCGACGAGGTGGCTGTGATGTACGCCGGGCGCATCGTCGAACACGGCCCGGTTGATGCGGTGCTCGATGCCCCGCTGCACCCCTACACCATGGGCCTGATCGACAGCCTGCCCAGCGAGAACCGGCGCGGCCAACGCCTGCGCCAGATTCCCGGGATGACACCGAACCTGCTGTCGCTGCCGGCAGGCTGCGCGTTTGCGGCACGCTGCCCGCGTGCCACCGATGTCTGCGGCGTCCACCCGGAGATCACGCAACCGATCGTTGGTCGCCTCGTGCGCTGTTTCCACCCCGGTGCGCAGCACGCTTCCTCGCGGGAGGTCGCATGAGCACGCCGCTTGTCGAACTCAAGCAGGTCAGCAAACGCTTTGGCGATCGCAAAGTCGGCGCGGGTGATCGCGTCTTGCAACGCTTCGGCTTGGCACATCCGCCGGCAATCGTTCGTGCGGTCGACGGTGTCGACCTCGCGATCCAGCCCGGTGAAGTCGTCGGCCTCGTCGGCGAATCGGGCTGCGGCAAATCCACGCTCGGCCGGATTGCCGCCGGCTTGATGCCGCCATCGGACGGTGAGGTACGCGTTGACGGCAAGGCTGTCGATGCGCTCTCCGCAGACGAAGCCCGCGCGGCTCGCCTGAAGATCCAGATGATCTTCCAGGACCCATATGCCAGCCTCAACCCGCGCCTGCGCGTGGAAGAGATCGTTGGCGAAGCGGCCCGCGTGCACGGCCTGACCGACCGCGCCAACTTTGCCGATTATGTGGCTGCGCAGATGCAGCGCGCGGGCCTGGACCCCGCCCTGCGCGACCGCTACCCGCATCAGTTCAGCGGCGGCCAGCGGCAGCGCATCGGCATTGCGCGTGCACTCGCGGTGCAGCCTTCGATGCTGGTTTGCGACGAAGCGGTGGCAGCGCTGGACGTGTCGATCCAGGCACAGATCCTGAACCTGTTCATGGACCTGCGCGAGCAGCTCAACCTGACCTACCTGTTCATCAGTCACGACCTGGGCGTGGTGGAGCACCTCTCAGACCGCGTGGTGATCATGTATCTCGGGCGCGTGGTGGAATCCGCAACGGCGGAGGAAGTCTTCCGCCGCCCGAACCATCCTTACACGCAAACCTTGCTCGCGGAGATCCCGCGTCTGTCGGCCCGTCACAAGACGTTCACCGCCATTCAGGGCGAGATGCCGAGCCCGCTGCATCCGCCCTCGGGCTGCCATTTCCACCCGCGCTGCCCGCACGCCATGCCCCGCTGCAAGACCGAAACACCGACGCTGCGCGGCATTGCGGTCAACCACATCAGCGCGTGCCACCTGAACGACGCGACCTGAACGACATTCAATAAGCCAACGATTCCAAAAACAGGAAAAGGGAACCCACGTGAAACGCCTCCTAGCCTCGTCGCTTGCTGTTGCGCTGTTTACCGCTGCCGGCGCTGTCGGCGCGCAAACGCTGAACATCGCCTTTGCCGATCCGCTGTCGTCGCTCGACCCGCAGTTGAACAATCACGCAGGCGACCGCTCCGTCGACGTGCACTTCTGGGATCTGCTGGTCGAGAACAAGTGGAACAAGCTGCAGCCCGGCCTGGCGCTGTCGTGGAAGACGCTGGACCCGAAGACGTGGGAATTCAAGCTGCGCCCGAACGTGAAATGGCACGACGGCCAGCCGTTCACGGCGGATGACGTCATCTTCTCGTACCAGCGCGCGCGCAGCGTTCCGGGCAGCGTGGCAACGTTCGCCGGCTATCTGCGCACGGTGGAGTCCGTCACGGCCAAAGACCCGCTGACGCTGATCATCAAGACGAACATCCCGAACCCGGACTTGCCGCTGAACCTGGCATCGGTGCACATCGTCAGCAAGCATGTGGGCGAGAAGTCGTCGACTGAGGACTACAACGCCGGCCGCGCCGTGGTGGGCACGGGCCCTTACAAGTTCGTCTCGTACGTGCCGGGCGACCGCGTAGTGATGGCGCGCAACGACAACTACTGGGGCGGCAAGCAGCTCTGGGAGAAGGTCAACTACCGCTATATCAACAACGCTGCTGCACGCACGGCCAACCTGCTCTCGGGTGAAGTGGATGTCATCGACAAGGTGTCGGTGTCGGACCTTGCGCGCCTGCGCCAGTCGCCCAACGTGAAGGTCTTTGCCTACCCCGGCCTGCGCGTGATGCTGCTGCAGCCAAGCTTCCGCAAAGGCGAGAATCAATACATCACCGGCAACGACGGCAAACCGCTGCCGAACAACCCGCTGCTGGATGTGCGCGTGCGCCGCGCGCTGTCGCTGGCGATCGACCGCAAGGCAATCGTCGACCGCATCCTGCAAGGCGCCGCTACCGTCGCCAACCAGTGGATGCCGTCAGACACGTACGGCTACAACCCCGATGTGAAGGACATCGCCTACGACCCTGCGCAAGCCAAGAAGCTGCTGGCCGACGCGGGCTTTCCGCAGGGCTTCAACCTGGTGATGCACGTGCCGAATGATCGCTACCCGCAAGGCCCCGAGACGGCGCAAGCAGTGGCACAGTTCTGGACCCGCATCGGCGTGAAGGCACGCGTGGAAGTGGTGCCCTGGTCGGTCTACTCGGGCCGGGCCAACAAGAATGAATATGCGATGAGCATGCTGGCGTGGGGCAACGGCACGGGCGAGGCAAGCTACGCGCTCGTCAACGTGCTGGCCACGGTCGACACCAAGAAAGGCCTGGGCGCGTCCAACTGGGGCCATTACAGCAACGCGGCTGTCGACAACGCGCTGAACGCGTCCACGGAAGAATTCAACGTGGAAAAGCGCGCGGCCATCCTGCGCCACTCGGTCAAGCTGGTGTCGGATGACGTGGGCGTGATGCCGCTGTACCACTACCAGAACGTATGGGCCGCCAAGAAGGGCCTGAAGGTGACGCCAATGACGAGCGATCGCACGGCAGCGCAAATGGTCACCAAGGACGGCAAGTAAGCGCCATGGGAACGTTCGCGATCGGCGTGACGCCGGCGGATGACCTGATCGACGTATCGCGCAGCGTCGTCGTGACGGGGCTTGCGCCTGGAGCACAGGTGGGCATCGTGGCGCAAACGCGTCGCGGCAATGGTGTGCTGTGGCACAGCCGCGCCGCGTTCGTCGCCGATGCGCAAGGCACCGTGGACCTCACGCGCGACGCGCCCGTCTCCGGTGATTACACCGGCGTCAGCGCGATGGGCATCATCTGGAGCCAGCGCCCGGAAGACGGAAAAGCACGCGAGGTGTTTCCGCAGCCAGCCACGGAGCCGTTGACGACCACGCTGACGGCCACGGCCAACGGCGAGTCGGTCCATGCGAGCTTCGTGCAACGGCTGGCCGCACCGGGCGTGACGCGCCACGACGTGCGCGACGAAGGTCTTGTTGGCACGCTTTACCTGCCCGATCCGTATGCGCACCCGGGCCCGCGCCCTGCCGTGCTCATCCTCAACGGCTCGGGCGGCGGCATCAATGAGCCACGCGCGGCACTGTTTGCCTCGCACGGTTATGCCGCCTTTGCGCTTGCATACTTCAAAGCGCCGGGGCTGTCGGACTACATCTCCAACACGCCGCTGGAATACTTCGAGCGCGCGCTCGCCTGGCTGCGCACGCGCGTGGACCCGCTGCACGACTTCGTTGCTGTGAGCGGCCAGTCGCGCGGCGGGGAACTGGCATTGCTGCTGGGCGCGACGTTTCCTGAAGCGGTGTCTGCGGTGATCGGCTACGTGCCGGGCGCCGTCGTGCACAGCGGGCAGAATGCTGCCGACCCGGCTATCGGACGCGAGGGCCCAACGTGGTTGTATCGCGGTCAGCCGCTGCCGCATCTGTGGGAAGGCAACCGCACCGCGACCTGGGCACCGTTTGACGAAGGTCCCGCGCCGCATCGGCATGAACGCGCCATTCGCACGGCACTGCAAGATGCAGACGCGGTGGCACGCGCGCGTATCCGCATCGAACGCGCACGCGGGCCAGTGTTGCTGCTCTCCGCCACCGATGACGGCTCCTGGCCCTCGAGCGATTACTCGCGCATGGTCACCGGCAAGCTGGCCGAGGTACGCCACCCCTACCCCGTCCAACATTTCGATTACGAAGGCGCGGGTCACGCCATCGTCTTCCCNTACGTGCCGACGACGCAGCTCGTCTATGCACATCCGGTGTCTGGCCGCATCAGCACCGGCGGCGGCGAGCCACGCGCCAACGCCCGCGCCGATGCCCAATCGTGGGCAGCGGTGCGGCGCTTCCTCGCCAGCGCAGTGGCTGCGCGCGGCGCCTCCGTACCCGATTCCCGGAGCCTTTCATCCATGGATTTCACGCCCGCACAAGACGTGGTCGACCAGGTTGCTGACCTCGGCGACGGCAGCCCCACGCATGCGCTGCGCCACGCCCGCGAAAAAGTCGCAACGGCCACGCAAGGCAGCTACGAAGCGCTGTTCGACGCCGCCCTGCCCGGCCTTACGCTGGGCGAACGCCTGCTCGTGGCGCTGTACGCCTGCCGCCTGACGCCCGCGCCGGAACTGGCCGAGCACTATCACGCGCACCTCGCGAACACGCCGGTCGACGCAACTGCGCTGCAAGCGGTGGACCATGGCGATATCGACACGCTGACCGACGCACGCCTGCGCGCCATCCTCACCTTCACGCGCACGCTCGTCGAGCGCCCCATCGAAGGCGACCGCGATGCGCTGTTGCGCCTGCCTGCAGCGGGCCTCGCCACTGCCGACGTGGTGACGCTCGCGCAGCTCATCGCTTTTCTGTCGTATCAGACGCGGCTCGTCGCCGGCTTGCGTGCGCTTCGCGAAGCCACCGGCACCGGCAGCGCCACCGCCTCCACGGAGACCGCAGCATGACCGAGATCATCCGCGCCCACGGCTTCACCAATGAATCGCTCGAGTGGCAAGCGTGGCTCGATGTGGTCGACCTCGACCGCGCCACGCCCGAGCAGATCGCCGTGCTGGAAGAAAGCCACCCGAAGGCGAAAACGTCGGATTACTACCGCTTTCTCGTTCACCAGCCCGAGATCCTGCGGCAGCGCTCGGCGGCGTTCAACGCGATCATGTATGCGCCGGGCGGCCTGTCGCGTGCTGAACGCGAACTCGCCAGCGCAGTGGTGTCGCGCGTGAACGGTTGCGTGTATTGCGCGTCTGTCCACGCGCAACGCTTCGAGCAGCTTGCCAAGCGCAACGACGTCATCAAGCAGGTCTTTGAAGACCCGCACATTGCAGGCACGAATGCGCGTGAGCGTGCCATCGTGCTGTTCTCGATCGACCTGACGCTGCGCCCAGGCGATGTGCATGGCGAAGAATTGCAGCCGCTCAAGGCCGCTGGCCTGACCGATGCGGAGATTCTCGATCTGATACACGCGGTGGCCATTTTTGCGTGGGCGAATCGCCTGATGCTGAATCTGGGCGAACCCGTGTTTCCGGACGCGGCCTGAGCTGGGCAGCATCGCTCCAAAGAAAAAGCCGCAGGGGCAAACCTGCGGCTTTTTTGTTTCACTGCAGCAGCATCACACCATCGGCAACTGTCTCACCGGTTTGCCCGTCAACTGCGCCACGGCGTGGGCCACGGCTGGCGCGATTGGCGGCACACCCACCTCGCCCATGCCGCTGGGTTCTGCCGTGCTCGGCACGATGTGCGTTTCAATGACGGGCGTCTCGGCCATCTTGAGCGCCGGATAGTCTGGGAAGTTCGACTGCACGACCTGGCCGTCCTTGATGTCGATCCGACCATATAGCGCCGCTGTCAGACCAAAGATGACCGCGCTTTCCATCTGCTGCGCAACGATGCCCGGGTTGACCACCGTGCCGCAATCGACCGCGCAGACAACGCGGTGCACGCGCGGCTTGCCGTCCTTCATCGACACCTCCACGACCTGCGCAACCACGGAGCCGAAGCTTGGGTGCAGGGCAATGCCGCGTGCACGCGGCGCGCCGTCGGCTGCCGGGGCGAGCGGTTGCCCCCAGCCGGCGGCCTCGGCGGCCGTGTCCAGCACTTTCAGCTCACGCGGGTGGGCCTTTAGCAAATCGCGCCGCATCGCCAGCGGGTCAAGTTTGGCTGCCGTCGCCACGTCGTTGAGAAAGCCCTCCATGAAGAACCCGTTGTACGAGTGGCCAACGCTGCGCCAGAACCCCACGGGAACCGGCAGATCGACTGCCAGGTGGGCGATGTGCTCGTGCTCGATTTCGTAGGGCAAGTCGAACAGGCCTTCAGCGGTATAGCGATCGATACCCGCCGACGGCGCGCCAAACAGTCGATCCAGCTCGCCTGCCAGAATCGATTGGCCAGCGCTGCGCGACGCAATCGCCGTGACCTTGCCGTTCTCGACACGCGCCTTGAGCCGAGCGATGGCGTGCGGGCGATAAAAGTCGTGGCGAAGGTCCTCCTCACGCGACCAGATGACCTGCACGGGCTTGCCGTCGGTCTTGGTGGCGATGGTGACGGCCTGGCCGATGAAATCCGATTCCAGCCGCCGCCCGAAACCGCCGCCGATGAGCGGGATGTCGATATGCACCTTGTCGCCGCTGACACCAGCCGCGCGTGCCGCCACCAGTTGCGCCAGCGTGGCGACCTGCGTGGGCGCCCAGAGATGCACGCCGTCCTGCGTCACCTGCGCGGTGCAGTTGATCGGCTCCATCGTGGTGTGCGCAAGATACGGCGCGGTGTATTCCGCCTCGACGAGCGTGGCGCCATCGGCCTTGTCGAAGGCTTTCAGGCCGTCGCCCATCGATCGATACGTGAAGCCGCCCTTGTCGCTGTCGAGCGCGCTGACGAGTTGCTGCCGAATGCCTGCGGAATCGAGCTTGGCATGCGGGCCGTTGTCCCACACGGGCTCGATCGTTGCCAGCGCCTGACGCGCCTGCCAGTAATGATCAGCCACCACCGCCACGCCGGGTGCGCCACCGGCAGTGCCTTCAAACGGCACCACGTAACGCACGCCCGGCATGCCAAGCGCCGCTTTCGATTGAAACGTCTTGAGCTTGCCGCCAAACACCGGGCACATCACGACGGCGGCATACAGCATGCCGGCAAGGCGCGTGTCGATGGAGAAGCGCGCGCTGCCATTTGTCTTGGCCGCAAGATCGTTGCGCGGCGCCGGTTTGCCGATCAACTGGTATTGCGAGGCCGGCTTGAGCGTCACGTTGGACGGCGCAGAAATACCGCGGGCCGACTTGGCCATGCCGCCAAACGTGGATTGCTTGCCGCCAGGCCCAATCAACTGGCCATCGCGGATGCTGACTTCCGCAGCCGACACGTTCCATTCGCGTGCTGCGGCTTGCACCAGCGCCGCCCGCGCTGTGGCGGCAGCCTCGCGCACGGGCTGCCAGCCATCGGCGGTGCTGCTGCTACCGCCGGTGATGATGAGGCCGATCTCGCGCGCGCTCTTGGCCATGACCCAGTGCAGTGCACGGGCCCAGGTCTTGTCGGCGCTATCGGGATGCAGCGGCAGGGAGCTGTCGCCCATGGCCACGACGTTGCCGTAGATGCGCTCCACAGGCGAGCTTTCGATGCTCACGCGCGAGAGCGGAATGTCCAGTTCTTCCGCCGCCAGCATCGACATTGCGGTGTGGATGCCCTGCCCCATTTCCACGCGCGGCATGGCGAGCACGACGTTGCCTTCGGGCGTGATCTTGATCCAGCCGTTCAACGCAATCTCGCCGTTGTGCTCAGGGAAGATGCTCGGATCGCCCACGCGGCTACGCGGCGGCATCACGCCCCAACCGACCACCAGTGCGCCACCAATGCCAAGCGCGCCGAGCAGGAAACGGCGGCGTCCGCTACGCGGTTTCGTTGCCTTCGCGTTCATGCGCGGCCCTCCCGCAACGCCTTGGCGGCGCGCTTGATGGCGGCGCGCATGCGCGGATACGTGCCGCAGCGGCAGATGTTGGTCATGGCCGCGTCGATGTCGGCATCGCTCGGATCGGGGTGTTGGGCCAGCAAGTCCGCCGCGGCCATCAGCATGCCGGATTGGCAGTAACCGCACTGGGGCACCTGCTCGTCTATCCAGGCTTGCTGCAGTGCGTGGCGTTTGCCCTCGCCGCCGGCAAGTCCCTCGATGGTCGTGATGTGCTTGCCGGCCACGGCCGCCACCGGCAGCACGCAGGACCGCACGGCCGCGCCGTCCACGTGCACCGTGCATGCGCCGCACGCCGCGACGCCGCAGCCGAACTTCGTGCCGGTCAGGTTCAGATGATCACGCAGCACCCACAGCAGGGGCGTGGCCGGGTCGCAATCAACGCTGACCGGCTTGTGGTTGACGTCCAAATCCATGGGGCGGTGGTCTCCTTGGCTCTTGTGATTTTTTTGCTGGCCAAGCGTACGTTCAAACGGCTGATGTCAGCAATAGTGGTCACCCTCGGTCGCCCGCTGCGCCGGAGAAACCACAACCAGTCCAGACCTAGGCTGGAGGGGTTGGCTAGCTCGCCCGGTGTGCTACAATCGCGGGCTTCCGGAGAGATGGATGAGTGGTTTAAGTCGCACGCCTGGAAAGCGTGTATAGGTTAATAGCCTATCGGGGGTTCGAATC
>JGI24740J21852_10001343_pt1 | contig 11199 bp, 9 predicted proteins | sample KBSCornC6_FD_21852 | JGI IMG/M metagenome (IMG submission 21852) | reverse complement strand
ACGGCAATCGCCGGGGCGTAGCCGTTCATGCTGGCCAGCAGCGTCACCTTGATGCACTGGAACAACTTGGTCGATTCTTCGGCGCGCTGCTCCAGCAGCGAGCCCAGCGGCCCGATAAAGCCGTACGCCAGCAAGATGCCGAGGAACGTGCCGACCAGCGCCGAGGCGATCAGCTTGCCCAGCTCCGCCGGTGGCAGGCCGACCGAGCCCATGGTGTGCACCACGCCCATCACCGCGGCCACGATGCCGAAGGCCGGCATGGCGTCGCCCACCTTGGTGATGATGCGGGCCGGTTGTTCGGCTTCGTGGTGGTGGGTGTCGATTTCCTGATCCATCAGCGCTTCGATCTGGAACGGATTCAGGTTGCCGCCAACCATCAGGCGCAGGTAGTCGCAGATGAAATCCAGCGCGTGGTGATCGGCCTGGATGGCGGGGTAGTTGGCGAACAGCGCGCTTTCGTGCGGGGATTCGATGTCAGCTTCGATCGACATCATCCCCTCGCGGCGGATCTTGGACAGCACCACATACAGCAGCGCCATCACTTCCATATAGAGGGCCTTGGTGTACTTCGAGCCCTTGAACAGGCCCGGCAGCGCCTTGACCGTGGCGTTGATGGCCTTTTTGTCGTTGCCGACCACGAAGGCGCCAATGCCGGCGCCGAAGATGATCAGCAGTTCGGTCGGCTGGAACAGGGGCCCCAGGTGGCCACCGGCCAACATGTAGCCGCCGAACACCGAGGCGAGAATCACGATGTAACCGATGGCGACTAGCACGGGGCAAACTCCTAGATGGGACGATGCAGGCAACCGCGCGATCAATTCGTGCGATCAATACAAGGAGGAATAACGGCATCCGCCCCGTTAACTGAAGGCTTGAGCAACGGTTTTGCTGTCGCGCGGCAGCCAGGAATCCCCCGCCACCGCGCCCTTCTCCACCAAAAACGGCAACAAAACGGGCGGCTTGAGCGCCACCCTGCCCGAAGAGGGGTTCTACCTAGGCCAATCCAAAGAAAAAGGGACGGAAATCGCTTTCCGTCCCGGTTTTTCGACCTTCTTTTACGCGCGGCGGCAAAAAAAAGCCGGTCTGCGGTTTCCCGCGACCGGCCTACCCCCTTCCCCTTTTGTGCTGTCTGAGCCCCTGTGCTGTCCTGCTCTGTGTTCTGTCTTGCTTTGTTTTTGTGATGTGCCGGTCTGCGCGGCGGTTCCCGTAATTCCCGTACGTCCCGTGTTCCCCTCAAGCGCCGCTCAGGCGTCGATCGTCTTCTCTGCGACCGCATCGACTTGGCCAGCAACGCGCTTTTTCTTGCCTGCGCGTGACGGCGGCTGGCATACACCGCACACAAAATCGTGGTGCAGGTCGTCTGCGTGGGCCACGAAATGGCCGGTGCAGCGCTTGCACTTCACGGTGTGCAGCATCTTCCCCTCGAAGAACTTCAGCATCATCCACGCGCGGGTGATCGAAAGCACCTCTTCCTGTTCGTGGACGTGAATGTGTTCCTGGTACAGCTTGTAGGCCGAGATCAGGCGGCGCACACCCGTGCTGCGGCTGTTCTCACCCAGAAAACGGTAGATGTTCAGGAAAATCGACGAATGGATGTTCGGCGACCACGTCAGGAACCAGTCTGCCGAGAAGGGCAGCATGCCCTTGGGCGGCGATTCCCCGCGAATTTCCTTGTACAGCTTGACCAGACGCTCACGGCTGAGCGTGGTTTCTTGTTCCAGCAATTGCAGGCGCGCACCGAGCGAAATCAATTCCGCTGCGAGGTGGATCTGCTGCACTTCATTCATGACGCTGGTCTGACGCATGGCACTGCTCCCGCTTTGCTTCTGCTACCCATCCGATACCGACTGAACCCGGCGGAAACTCCGCCGCAATAAGCTCAGTTGATCTGTTCAACCGCCTGACGTGCCAACAGGATCGACATTTGCGATTGCTGCAGGCCCTTGTCACGGTGCGGCTGGGTCACCAGACCCAGGATGGCGTGATCGTCGAAGCGGAAACGGCACAGCAGCATGTTGGTGCTGGCCAGCTTGACGATCTGCGCGGGCGACATCGTCAGGAGGATGTCTGCCAATTCTTCGGAGATGCCGAGGCGAAACAGCGCGGCATCGCGATCCTTGACCAGCATTTGCTGGGCGAGCATCAAATAGGTGAGATTCAGTTCACTGATCTCGGAAACAATGTCTTGCGTGTCCATGTACGTCCCGTCGTCGTGTGCAGTAAAAGTGCAACCTGCATCCGATCTCACATGGTGGTGTCCGGTGACGCTGTTATGTCGCGCCGCCCTCGTCCGGACCCTCACCAATTCCCCACAGATCGGATGTTCCTAGCATTCGGTACCGTTACCGGCACTTCCTGCCTCCTTCTTACTCACGTCGCTAAAGACATGGCGAAGTTGTTTTCTGTTGAACACATTGTGGTTTGACGACCGGGGTAAGTAAAGAAGGTGGGACCCCTACGTCGGAGGGGTGGGTAGGGCCGACTATTTGTAAGCCGTTTTCGTACAAAACTGTTAAGAAACGTTGCAAATGAAGCGTTTGTCGGCGTATCCGCCCTGGGTGGACCGTGCGCTAAAGCGACCGTTTGACACGTATTTACCCTACGCTTTGGCAAAAGATAGCAATCTTATTGCCTAAAGAAGCCCGAAATCGATTGTGGAAACGTCGCACTTCTACGACTCTGAGCATCGGATGCCGGGTTAACAGCTTGTAGGACACTTCTTACCTCGTCCTACACGTCGTGTAGGACAGCGCCGACCGGTTTTTGGACCAATTTGTAGGAGTGATCCTACAGCCTGACGGCGATTTTGTAGGACAGCTCCTACCTATTTGTCACACAGATAAAGACGTGTATTTTTAATCGTGACAAAAATCGGCGCCCAGACAGCACAATGCGAAGAAAAGAAGCGATCGCCGCACTTTGGTTGTCGCGACGCAGCAAAAAGGGCAGCGCCATCCACAAGGGCAGCGCTCAATCAGAAGGAAAACAGCGGCAGGACGGAACGCCGTTGTAGGACAACGGCATCCAGGCCCTCGGTCAGGTGGGATTGGGTACCGTGCAGCGTGCGCGCAATACGGTGCCCGTGGCGGATTCTGTGATGACAACGGATTGCCCGTCCGGTGCCAATGCGACGTTGGTGGTGGTCCGCCCCCGGCACGAAGCGATGCGCGCGAGCGGCTCACCATGCGGCGAGAGCACGAACACCGCGCCCAGCGATGCGTGCGCGACAAACAGATTGCCCGCCGTGTCCATCGCCATGCCGTCGGGGCCACTGGTGCCGTAGAACTGCGCGAAGCGGCCCACCTTGCTGGTGCTGCCATCCGCCAACAGCGGCAGGCGCCAGACGGCGTTGTCGCGCGTCATCGCAACGAAGAGCGCCGATTCGTCCGGCGTGAGGGCCAAGCCGTTGGGGCTGGGGCCGTTCGACGACAAGCAATCGAGCCGGCCATCGGTGCGCAGGCGGTACACGCGGCCAGTCGGGTCGTGCAGGCCGGTCTGGCCTTGATCGGTGAAATAGACATCGCCGTTGCGGGCGACGACCAGATCGTTCGGGCCCTTGAAGCGTTCGCTATTGCGGCGGGTGAGGAACGGGCTGACTGCGCCTGTCGCTGGGTCGAGCGACAGCAACCCGTTCTTATAGTCAGCAATCAGCAACGTGCCGTCGTGGCGCAGCGCCAGGCCGTTCGGTTCGCCGTCGTATTCGGCAACGACGCTCCAATCGCCCTGCGGTGAGACACGCAGGATGCGGCCATGCGGAATGTCGACCAGCCACAGGTTGCCCTGCGCATCCCAGCACGGGCCCTCAAGAAAGCAATCGACCGGTGCCCCACCCTTATTAGCGCGCGACCATTCAGTCGGCACCGGGCGGCGCAGCGCGGCGGGCATCTCCGCAAAGACCGTGGTTTCGATAACGGCCCAGTTGAAGTAGGTCATGGTGCAGCAGCCGGCTCGGCTTCGGTCAGATGCCGCGTGGCGGCGCCGGTGTAGCGGTAGGGCAATTGACGTGGCATCGGGCCCTTGTTGCGCTCGCTGCGGCCGCTTTGTTCCCACGCGTGCGCCAGAATGCCGACTGCGCGCGACAGGCAGAAAACCCCGCGCGCCAGCGGCGCCGCAAACCCGAGTTCGGCATAGATGACGGCCGTGGCGCCGTCGATATTCATTGGGATCGGCTTGCCCTTGCGGCCGGAGAGCAGAGCTTCGATGGCGCGGCCGATAGCGGCGTAGCGGCCGCCGACCACGCCGTCCTGCGCAGCCTCGTCCACCAGCGCGAGCAGACGCCCCGCGCGCGGGTCGACCGGATGGAACCGGTGCCCGAAACCCGGCAGGTACTTGCCATGCGCGGCGATGAAGGCGTCGACACCGGCTGCCGTAGCCGCTTCCAGCGACGCACCATCAAACATGCGCGCTTCGATGTCGTGGAACAGCTCGACCGCCTGTTGCCCCGCCCCGCCATGCACGTCGTCCAGCGCATTCAGCGCAGACGCCATCGCACCGTTGAGCGGCAACCCGCAGCTCGTCGCCATCTTGGCAATCGCAATGGACGGTGCGTGCGGGCCATGATCGACGGACGCCACCAGCGCTGCTTCCAGCAACGCAGCCTGGCGCTTGCTCGGCAACTCGCCGCGCAGCATCAGCCAGATCATTTCGGCAAAGCCGATGTGGCCAATCAGCTCCTGAATCGGGTAGCCGCGCACGTGGATGCGGCCGGGTTCGATGTCGATGATGTCGGTGCGCCAGTAGTCGGCGGCGAGGCCGGCGGCGTCTTGAGGAAGCGTCGATGTCATATCAGATGGCGCCTTCAGCACGGAGGGCTTCGATTTGGTCGGGGCGGTAACCGAGCTTGGCGAGCCAGTCGTCGGTGTGGGCGGATAGCGTCGGGGCGGGCGCGTGCGGGCACGGGTCTTCGCCCGACAGGCGGAAACCAGCGCGCGTGACGTGCTGGCCTTCCTCCGGGAACGAGGAGACGAAGCCGCGCCCCGTCACCTGCTCATGCGCTAGCACGCCTGGCACATCCAGCACCAAGCCGGCGGGAACGCCGGCATCGATCAGCAGCGGTTCCCATTCGGAGGCGGGGCGCTCAGCCAGCGCGGCTTCCAACGCGTCGTTAAGCGCCCGGCGGTGTTCCTTGCGTGCGTGGCGCTCGGCAAAGCGCGCGTCGGTGACCAGACTGGGCTGGCCGATCACGCGGCACAGCGCGGCAAACTGCTTGTCTTCGTTGGCGGCAATGTTGATCAGCCCGTCGCCCGTTTTGAACGTGCCCGACGGGGCGGCGGTGAAGTTCTGGTTGCCCATCGGGCGCGGGCTCACGCCGGCGTTCAGGTAGTTCGACACCACCCAGCCCATCGTGGCCAGCGTCGATTCCAACATCGACACGTCCACCATCTGGCCCTCGCCCGTGCGCTGGGCGCCGAGCAGGCAGGCCGTGACAGCCAATGCCGCCGTGATGCCGCCCACCGTATCGCTGATCGGGTAGCCGACGCGCAGCGGGGCCGATTCATCATCGCCCGTGACGCTCATCACGCCGGAAATGCCCTGGATAATCTGGTCGTACGCCGGGCGATGCGCCAGCGGACCATCCTTGCCGAAACCGGAGATGGCGCAATAGACGAGGCGCGGGTTCACCTCGCGCAGCACGTCGTAGCCGAGCTCCAGTCGGTCCATCACACCCGGGCGGTAGTTTTCGATGAGCGCATCCGCCTGCGCCACCAGCTTGAGGAGGATGGCCCGCCCTTCCGGGTGCTTCAGGTTGACGGTGACGGACTGCTTGCCCGCATTGACGGCAACGAACGAGGCGCCCATCTTGCGGCGCGCCTGCTCCGGGTCGGCACCCAAGCGGCGGGCGAGATCGCCATTGCCAGGCACCTCGACCTTGATGATTTCCGCACCGAGCAAGCCCAGCTGATAGGCGCAAAACGGCCCGGCCAGCACGTTCGACAAATCGAGCACGCGCAAACCCGCGAGAGGCAAAGCCATGAAACAACTCCTGCTACAACGGCTCCGCCCCTCGCCCTTCTAAGAAGTGCTGGGCGCGTTTGGCAGAGCCTAGGTTTTCTGGATTAGCTGAGCGGCGTTGCGCAACGGCGCAGGGTCGCCACCCAGCGTGGAAGTGATTTGCGCGGCGTGCTCCAGCACTGGCACGCGCCACGATTGCAGCAACGCTCCGTCGATGCGCGAAGCCGGGCCGGCCAGGCACAGCGCCCCGCGCAGCGCCTGCTGCGCACCGAACACCGGCACCGACAGGCCCACCGTTTCCCGGTCGCGCTCGCCAACCGACACGTAGTAGTAGTCGCGCCGGATTGCGTCATACGTGGCGCCCTGCATGCCCGAGAACGCGCACAGCACGCGCCCGCCCGAACCACGCTCCAGCGGCAGTACGTCGCCCTCGCGCACGTGGTCGCGGATCGAATGGCTCGAATCCACGCGATGCAGGCACACACGCACGTCACGCTCGCGGATGTAGAACGACACCGCCTCGCCCGTGGCCTCGGCCAGCGCACGCATGTGCGGCAGCACGACATCGCCGAGGCGCATGCTGCGCTGGTAGAGGGCGCCCAGCATCAGCGGTGCGGCGCCAATCTGGTAGCGGCCATCTTCCAGCCGGTACAGCATGCGGTGCTGGATGAGCGAACCCGCCAGCCGCAGGATCGTGCTCTTATAGAGCCCCGTGCGTGCGGCAAGCTCGGCCAGCGTGAGCGCGTAATCGCCGGGGCGGAACGCGAACAGGATCGAGAACGCGCGGTCCAGCGCGGCCACGCCCGATGCGCCCGGCGTGCTATCGCCTTCGCTGGCTGGCAGCTGCGTGTCGTTCTGAGCGGTTTGGCGTTCTGCAGTCATGACGATGTGGGGAAGGCGGCTTACTGGACCGTCTTCAAGGCTTGGTCGACGAAGCGGTTAGTGTACGTTTTACTCAGGTCGATCTTGGCGTTGCGGATCTTTTCGTCGTAGCTGGAGAGCACCGTCAGGGCCACCTTGGCGTCCGCATCCGTCATCAAACCGTCTTTGGAGAAGATCGGCTTGGAGTGGCGCAGCGCATCCACAAACACATCGCGGCCACCCACCTGCTGCTCCTTGGGCATCTTGTCGGCAATGGCCTCGGGCGTGCTGGCGTCGATCCACTTGAGCGTGCGGATGAAGGCGTTCACCAGACGCTGCACGGTCTCGGGGTTCTTGGTCATGAAGTCACGCGTGACGTACAGCGTCGCCGTCGGGTAGCGGCCGCCGAACACGGCGTTGGAGCCGGCATCGGTGCGCGTATCCACCAGGAACTTGGCAGCGCGGCGCTTTTCCAGCAGGCTCGCCACGGGGTCGAAGTTGACCAGTGCATCGATCTCCTTGCGATCCAGCGCCACCATGCCCGGCGCGCCCGACCCCACCGCGATATACGACACGTCGTTCACCTGCAGGCCGTTCTTGATGGCGTAGTAGCGCGCAAACAAATCGGTGGACGAACCCGGCGCGGTGATGCCGATCTTCTTGCCCTTCAAATCCTTGCCACTCTTGATGTCGAGATCGGGCCGCACCGCCAGCACGATGCCCGGCGTGATGTTGAGCAGCGCCACCGACACGATGTCCTTGCCTTGCGCCTGAATGTGGATGGTGTGGTCATAGAAGCCCACCACCGCGTCGGTCGAGCCGGCAATCAGCGCCTGCAATGCCTTGCTGCCGCCGGCCTGGAAGTTCTCCACCTTCACATTGAGCCCTTCCTTCTGGAAGTTGCCGAGCGACTGCGTGAGCGGCACCGGCATGTAGTTCAGGATCATCGAGCCGACCGACAGGCTCACGTTTTTCTTTTCCGGCTCGGCGGCGTTGGCTGCCGTGCAGACGGCTGCGCACAGCAAGGCCGAAATCCATCGCTTCATGGTTGTCTCCGTAGATGTTGTTTTGGGTCAGGCGCCGGCTTCCGAGTCCGCCTTCGGGCGCCACACCAGCAACTTGCCTTCAAGTGCATCCACGCTGCGGTCCAGCGCGATCACGAAGGCAGACAGCACGACGATCCCCGAGAACACGCCGGTCGCATCGAACACGCCTTCGGCCTGCGCAATCAGGTGGCCCAGGCCGGCGGATGAGCCGAGGTACTCAGCCACGATCGCGCCCATCACCGCCATGCCGACGGAGGCGCGCAGGCTGGAGAGAATCCAGCTCGTGGCGGACGGCACATACACATGGCGCAGCAGGCTCATGCGGCTGGCCTTGAGCAGGCGCGCATTGGCCAGGATCACAGGGTTCACCTCGCGCACGCCCTGGTACGTATTGAAGAAGGTGATGAACAGCACCATCGTCGCGCCCAGCGCCACTTTGGACGTCAACCCCAGCCCGAACCACATCACGAAGATGGGCGCGAGCAGAATCCGCGGGATGGCATTGACGATCTTGATGAACGGGTCGAGCACCTCGGCAGCCAGCTTGGATAAGCCCAGCCACAACCCGAGGCTGATGCCCATCAACGTGCCGATGCCGAACGAGAGGATCGTCTCGGCCAGCGTGATGGCCAGGTGCGTGTAGATGTCGCCGCCGGTGAACCACTCCCAGACGCGCGCGACGATGGACGACGGCATCGAGAAGTAGAACGGGTCGATCACCCCCGCACGGCCGAAGCTCTCCCACGAGCCGAACAGCACCACCACAACGGCTAGCTGGAACAGGCGAATCTTGGTCTTGTGCGCGAGACCCGCGCGCGGCGTGCTCATGGAAGGCGCAACGTTAGTGCTGGACGGCATGGCTCTTCTCCACTTCGGTGCCGAGGATCGACCAGATCTCGCGATACAGGCGGATGAACGCGTCGGTCATGTTGATTTCAGACACATTGCGCGGGCGTGGCAGCGTGATTTCCACATCGCCTACGGGGCGACTGGCCGGCCCGGCGGACATGACGACCACGCGATCGGCCAACGCAATGGCCTCTTCCAGGTCGTGCGTGATGAACAGCAGCGATTTGCGGTCTTCCTGCCACAGGCGCAGCAGTTCGCTCTGCATCAGGTGGCGCGTGTGCACGTCCAGCGCCGAGAACGGCTCGTCCATCAGCACGATCTTGGGCGAGAGGATCAGCGTCTGCGCCATGCTGATACGCTTCTTCTGGCCGCCCGACAGTTGATGCGGATAGCGCGCCTCAAAGCCCGCCAGGCCCACCTTCTTCATCCACGGGCGGGCGCGTTCGCGGGCCTCATCCACTGGCACGCCCTGGAACACGAGGCCCAGGGCGACGTTGTCGAGCGCCGTCTTCCAGGGCAGCAGGGAGTCCTGCTGCATCATGAAACCGGCATTGCCATTGAGCCCAGTCAGCGGCTCGCCAAACACATTGACGGTGCCGCCGGCCGGCTTGAGCAGCCCGGTCACGGCGTTGAGCAGCGTGCTCTTGCCGCAGCCAGTCGGCCCGACCACCGCCACGAACTCGCCTTCACCGATCGACAAGTCGACGCCCTCCACCGCCGTGAAGCTGCCGAACCGCACTGACACCTGATTGAGCTGGACCGCCGGCAACCCGGCGTGCAATCGACCGCTGGCGGCCTGGGAGAAAGCAAGCATGGACGTCTCCTTGAACGCGCCTGATTTGATGCGTTCTGTTTGATGGAATCTGGTTCTATTTTATGCGTACAAGCTTGCGCAGTTAACGGGCGTTAACCCGTAAACCATCATAAGGCGCCCAAGCGTACGACGGAATTTCCATCCGATTTTCGCCAAGTTATTCTCTCTAAAGAAACTATGTTCTTTCTGATAGAACATGCAGATTGCCAACCGCCTTGTTTATTTACGCCGAGCAATCCTCGCGGCTTTGTAAAAATTGCAATCCCCCCAAGTGTGGATGCGGCACACGGATCACACCGCATACACTCCCGCTGCTCGCGCGCACTAGATCAGTGCGCGAAGAAGCACACAAACAAAAAGCACAACTGACCGGGGGGTCATTCCATGAACGCATCGCGTTTGCTCACGCGCGGCACGCTCGCGCTTGCCTGCACGGCACTGCTGGGCGCCTGCGCCCAGAACTACACACACAAGATCAGCTCGACCACCGATGCCCTGAAGACCGGCGCGGTGGACAACGCCATTGCGGCGCACGAAGCGGCCTACAAGGACACCGCCGTTGCCGACCGTGACCTGCTTTACTTCATGGAGCGCGGCGAGCTGCTGCGCACCGGCAACAAGGACGTGGCCGAAAGCACGCAGGCGTGGCTGACCGCCGACGAACGCGTGCGCGGCTGGGAAGACGAGGCCCGCGGCAAGCTGCAGAAGGGTGCCGGCCAGCTCGGCGCCTGGTTGCTCTCCGACGGCCTGGCCCGCTATGACGGCCAGGACTACGAAAAGGTCTGGCTGAGCACCCGCCTGGCTGAAAACCACCTGGCCGCCGGCGATTGGGACAAGGCCCGCGTAGAAGTACGCCGCATGTACGAGCGCGAAACCCTGATCGAAGACCTGCGCGACAAGCAAGTCGAGGCCATCAAGGACGCCGCCAAGGAAAAGAAGGCCGATGCCACCGCCGTTAAGACGGCCGACATCAAGGGCTACCCGGTCGAGATCTTCAACGACCCGGAAGTGACCAACCTGCGCAACGCGTATCAAAGCGCCGTGTCGCACTATCTGGCCGCCTTCCTGTTCGAAGCTTCGGGCGACAAGAGCCTAGCTGCCGCCGGCTACCGCAAGGCCATCGAGCTGCGCCCCGACGTGACCTCGCTGCGCGACGGCTTGGCCGGCCTGGACAGCAAGAAGCCGCAGCCCGGCAAGACCGATGTGCTGGTGCTGGTGGAAACCGGCTTCATCCCGCGCCGCGAGTCGCTCAAGATCTCGCTGCCGGTGCCCATCAACGGCAAGATCAAGATTCTGTCGGCCGCCTACCCCACGTTGCGCCCGCAACCTGATGACCTCGTGCCCACCAGCGTGACGGTCGGCACCGACACGGCCAACACCGCCATGGTGACCAACCTCGACGCCATGGCCCGCCGTGCCCTGCGTGACGACATGCCGACCATGATCGCGCGCAGCGTCACGCGCATGGTCGTCTCGGCTGTCGCGCAAGAAGCGCTCGACCGCCAGAACAACACGGCCGCTTCGCTGATCAGCCTCGCGGTGGGCATCGGCAGCGCCGTCACGGCAGATGCGGACACGCGTGAGTGGCAATCGCTGCCGGCGCACGTGTCGTTGGCGCGCCTGAGCGTGCCGAGCGGCCCGCAGCACATCACGCTCGCCACCCCGCGTGGCCCGATC
>JGI24740J21852_10001340_pt1 | contig 11204 bp, 9 predicted proteins | sample KBSCornC6_FD_21852 | JGI IMG/M metagenome (IMG submission 21852) | reverse complement strand
CTGGTCGAAAGCTTCGACGTGCCCGGCGAGCCGTCCGGCCTCGGCTGGCTGCCGGGCGGCGACATGCTGGTCGTCTCACGCGTGGATCTGTGCCTTTACCGACGGCATGGAGGTGTGCTGACCAGACATGCCGACCTCCGCCCGGTCCACAGCATCTACAGTAACGACATGGTCGTCGACCGCCACGGGCGCGCCTATGTCGGCAGCGTCGGCTTCGACTTCAACTTCAACACCGTGCCCAACTCGATCGGCTCCGCGCTGGCACTGGTGCATCCCGACGGCCGTGTCGAAACGGCCGCGACCGACCTGAGATGCCCCAACGGCACCGCCGTCACCGCTGACGGACGCACCCTGATCGTCGCCGAAACGATGGCGCGGCGCCTCACCGCCTTCGACATCGAGACCGATGGTAATCTGGCGAACCGCCGCGTGTTCGCCGAGTTGGACTATGCGCCCGACGGTATCTGCCTAGACGAGGAGGACTGCGTCTGGGTCGCCGCGGTCGACGGCCCGGGCGTCATCCGAGTCGCGAAGGGGGGCGAGATCCGCGACCGCGTGGCAATCGCAGACGGGATGGTCTTTGCCTGCGTGCTGGGCGGCGCCGATCGCCGGACGCTGATGATCTGCGCCGGCGTCACGCATCATAGCGACGAGGCGATCGCGGCGCGGGCCGGCCGCATAGAGTTCGCGCGGGTGGCGGTGCCGGGCGCGGGCCTGCCCTAAAGGAGATGGAAGCGAGAGAGGTGGTGCTGCTGCGCTGCTGCGCGGCCATTATCAGAACGGCTACATCACCCACGATCTCGATCGCGCGATGGAGCTGGTGTGGGGCAGCAACGAGATCTGCGCCTATGAGGGCTGGCCCGCCGACAAGCCTCTACTCTGACATGGCCTGCGGGGCCGCCGTCCAGCCGGCGGTCTCCGCCGTGCCGCGCCGCGCCGCGGCGAACCCGGCGCGTCGCCCGAAATAGGACGCCTGGCCGAGGCAGGTGCCGCTCGCATAATTCTCGCTCTCCTGCGCGATGCCGGAGGCGCAGCTTCCCGCCGCAAAAAGGCCCGCGACCGGGTTGCCGTCCGAATCCAGCACCGCGCCGTCCACCGCCGTCTCCAGCCCGCCGAGAGTGAAGGCGGTAAAGTGCGCGCGGCCGAATGACATGTCAAACGCCGCGTAGGGCGGGGCATTGAGCGGCTTCAGCCATTTGCGATGCTTGCCGAACCGGCTGTCGGTCCCGCGTTCGGCATCGGCGTTGTAGAGCGCCAGGGTGCGGGCGAGTGCCCCGGCCGGAATGCTGAGCCCCGTCTCCATCTCCCCGACCATCTCCCAGCCGTCGACCAGTTCCTGGTGCATCCACTTCGCATGCTCGGGATAAGCGAAGATGTCGCTGTCGAGGATGAGATAGGCCCGTCCCTCCGGCTGACGGGTGATACCGATCGCGCTGCGGGCGGAGCTCCTCCATGTGAACGGTGCGGCCGCCCGCCGACTGGCCGAGGCGGATCGCCGACCCATCCTCCCCCGGCGCGCCGATGAACTCCACCCGCTCGCCCGCATCGGCGAACTTGGGCAGGAAATGCCGGACCATGGCTCGGTTCTGGCCGAAGCCGCCGCCCGCCAGAACCACCCCGCGCCGCGCGCGCAGATGAACGGTCCTGCCGCCCGCCGCACTCGCGCCCACGCCACAGATGCCGCCCTCGTCGCGCACCAGCGCATCCACGCGCGCGTCGGTCATGACCCGTCCGCCCGCCGCGCGGAAGCGCGCATCGAGATGCTGGAGCGCGAAGCCGCCGCCGCCTTCCATTCCCGGAAAGGAAACCTTGTGCCCGCGCGGCGCCGGACGCGCCATGTCGCGATAGGGATGAACCTCCTCGTTGCCGCTCCAGATCAGGCCCTCGGTACCCGGCTGCATCATGGTCTTGTGGGGATAGAAGCTCCGCTCGAACGCGATGCCCTGTGCCTCCAGCCAATGGAAATGGGCGACGCTGTCGAAGCTGTAGTCGTGGATCTTCTCGGGGATCGGGGAGGGCGTAATGGCGGTGAGAAACTTCTCCATCTCCTCCGCACTGTCCTCGAACCCGCAGGCGGTCTGGACCGGCGTGCCGCCGCCCAGATAGAAATGGCCGCCCGCCACCGCCGATGTGCCGCCATGGCCGGAAAAGCGCTCGATGATCAAGGCGTCGGCGCCCGCATTGACAGCTTCCAGCGCTGCGCAGGCCCCCGCCATGCCGTAGCCGACGACGAGGACGTCCGCCTCCTCGTCCCAGCGCGGCACGGTGCCCGCGTCGATCACATCGGGCAAGGCTTCATTGTCGGAGCGCATCGGTTTGTTCTCCCGGTCAGTCATCGAGCCGGCGATATTGCTGGTTTTGGAGGGTGGTGTAGCCACCCTCCACCGCGAGACAGTGGCCGGTCACGAAGCTCGCCCCGTCGCTGCAGAGCCACAAGGCGGCGTTCGCGACCTCGTCGACCGTGCCGAAGCGGCGCATCGGGCTGGCCGCCGACAGAGCTGCGAGTTCCTCCGGCGTGGAGCCCGACCAGGCGTTGGTCATGATCGCGCCGATCAGGATCGAGTTCACCCGGATATTGTCGCCGACCGCTTCGGAGGCGGCGGCGCGCGAAATGGCCACCACGCCCGCCTTCGCCGCGCAGTAAGCGCTCATGCCGACGAGGCCGATCACCGCCGCCGCCGATGCCATGTTGACGATCGCGCCGCCGCCCGACTTGCGGATCGCCGGGATCTGATGCTTCATGCCGTGGAAGGTCGAGCCGAGGTTGCGCGCGATCTCCAGTTCCCAGGACTCCGCCGGGAGCTTTTCGAGCATCACATAGGCGCCTTCGCCCGCATTGTTGATCGCGTAGTGGAGTGCGCCGAAGCGATCGAGCGCCGCCGCCGCCAGCGCCTCCATATCGGCCGGCTGGGTCACGTCGGCGGTTTGGAAGAAGGCCTTGCCGCCCGCCGCCTCGACCAGGGCGGCAGTCTCTGCGCCTTCTTTTTCGCGCCGTCCGGTGACGACGACGTTGGCGCCCGCGCGGCCGAACGCCACCGCCGTCGCGCGGCCGATGCCGCTGGTCGATCCGGTGACGAGCGCCACCTTGTCGCCGAAATCGAATGTAACCTGTGCCGTCATTTCAGATCCTCCCCTCGACCACGATCTTTCGCGGCCGCTCCCCCGTAAGCAGCGTGCGGAGATTGAAGCAGACGAGTTCGTTGAGCGCGTCGCGCGACTCGTTCGTCATGCCGCCGACATGGGGGCTGAGCACGACGTTGGGAACGTCCGCCCAGCGCGCCGGATCGGCGGGCTCGTCGACGAACACATCAAGCGCGGCACCGCCGAGACGACCGGCTTTCAGCGCGTCGATCAGAGAGTCCTCGTCCACCATGAAGCCGCGTGCGATATTGACGAACAGACCATCCGGCCCGATCGCTTCAATGATCGGGGCGTCGATCAGCTTTGCCGTGTCCGCCCCGCTGCGCGCGCAGAGGATGAGGATATCGCACCACCGGGCGAGTGCGGCGATGCTGTCGTGGCGGAGCCAGGGCGCGTCCTTCGGATGGGGCCCCACCAGCCGATTTCGCGGCAGAGCGCGCCGAGGCCCTCGGCGACGCCGCGACCGATCGAGCCGAGTCCGACGATGCCGACACGGTCAGCACCGAGCGAACGGCGGAAGGGCGGCCAGCCCGCCTGCCAGGCTCCGCTGCGCACATGCGCGTCGTTGAGCACGATCTGGTGCCGCGCAGCCACCGTGAGTCCCACGGCATAGCTCGCCACGTCGGCGCTATGAGTGTCGCCGCCGGAGGTGACGGTGATGCTGCGCGCCCGCGCCGCCTCGAGGTCCACACCCTCGATCCCCGCCGAGGGCGAGACCATCAGGCTCAGGTTGGGTAGGCTGTCCATCAGCGACACCGGCACCTGGTTATGGCCCGCGAACATGATCGCCCTGATGCGATCCCGCTCGCGCGCCAGCGCGGCCTCGTCCTCCAGCTGGACGATCACGAATTCGTCCGCCAGGGACGCTAGCATGCCGGCCGCGCGAGGCTCGGTCAGCAGAATGGCAGGCTTTTCGGTTGCAGGCACGCATCCTCCCTCGAGGATCGGATGGTTCGGCGCCGATGCCGCTCGCTCCTCGTCCCGTTTCGTCCGCATGATATTGGCGCGATCGCCCATTTGCCTATATCCAAGCGGACGATGGGAGCGGTTGACGTCCAAAGGGATGTGGCCTGCGCAGCCGCGCATGATAGGCCATCGCCAAACAGAGCGGGACGAGCAGGCGTGGCGCAGGAAGACGAGGGACGAGGCGAAGGCGGCCGCATGACAGGAGGCCCGGCGGCTCCGCCGAACGGCGCCGCCGGACTGGCCCGTCGGTCGTACGCCCTGCTGCTCCTGTTGATCGCCGGGGCGCTGATCTGCGGCGGGGCGCGCCTCGCCGCGCTCGGCGGCAGTTTCTATTATCTGAGCGCCGGCTGCGTGCTGGCCTGGTCGGCGGGCCTGATTTTTCTCGGCCGGCGCATGGGGATCGCGCTTTACGGATGGCTGTTGATCGCGACCGTCGGCTGGAGCTTGCCGAAGTAGGGCTGGACGGATGGGCGCTGCTTCCCAGGATCGGCGCCTGGATTGTTGTGGGCGGGTGGATGGCCGCGCCCCTGTTCCGCCACAGCTTCGCGCCGTCCGCCGCGCGATCGTGGCGACAGCCGTCCGGGCGGAGCTGGGCATTGCTGGCGATCACCGCGCTGGCCGTGGGATATGCCGTCCACGCGGTGCGGCCGACGTCGCCCGACCCTCGGTTCCAGGCGGGGACCGAGGCGTTTCCCGCTGCGCGGACGGCCGGAGCGACGACGCAGGATGGCGAATGGCGAAGCTGGGGTCATGACGCGGGTGGCGCGCGTTACAGTTCGCTGACGCAGATCACGCCCGCCAATGTCGGCGCGCTGAAACAGGCATGGTCGGCATCCATCGCCACCGGACCGGTGGGCGATACCGGCGGCTTGGAAGTCACGCCCCTCGTCGTCGGCGATATGCTCTATGCCTGCAACGCCGCCGGCGAGATCTTCGCGCTGGATGCCGAGAACGGGCAAAGGCGCTGGCTGGCGTCGATCGGCGACGGTCACCCCCATACGTGCCGGGGCGTGTCCTTCTACGACAGGCGGGCGCCAGGCCCGTGCGCCCGGCGGATCATCGCCGTGGGCGGCGCGGCCATGCTGGTGGCGTTGGACGCCGCGACCGGCCGGCGCTGTCCCGCCTTTGGCGTCGGCGGAGCGGTCAACCTGCTCGCCGGGCTCAGCGCCGCGCCTCGAGGCTATTATCAAGTGACGTCGGCCCCCGCGATAGTCCGGGGCAGGATTGTGCTGGGCGGTTGGGTGTCCGACGGTCAGTATGTGGGCGAGCCATCGGGCGTGATCCGGGCTTTCGACGCCGTGACAGGCAAGCTGGCATGGGCCTGGGACATGGGTCGGCCAGACCGCGACGGACCACCGCCCGCTGGCGAGACCTATACGCGCGGCACCCCCAACAGCTGGGCGCCGATCAGCGCGGACGAAGCGCTGGGCCTCGTGTTCCTGCCGACCGGCAACGCCACTCCCGATTATTTCGGTGGCCACCGCCGCGCGATCGACGACCGCTATTCCAGCTCCGTCGTCGCGATCGACGTGACCACTGGCAAGCCGCGCTGGTCTTTTCAGACGACGCATCACGACCTGTGGGACTATGACGTCCCCGCACAGCCGATCGCCGTCGACCTGCCGGAGCCGGGCGGAGCGATGCGCAAGGCCATCGTGCAGGTGACGAAGCGCGGCGAGATCTTTGTCCTCGACCGCCTTACCGGGCGGCCGTTGCACCGCGTCGAGGAACGGCCCGTGCCGCAGGCGGGCGCAGTTCTGGAAGAGCGGCTGGCGCGAACCCAGCCCTTTTCGGTGGCGATGCCCTCCTTTCGCGGCGTCGACCTGCGCGAGGCGGACATGTGGGGGCTGACCCCGCTGGACCAGCTCTACTGCCGCATCCTCTATCGTGAATCCCGCTATCAGGGCACGATGACCCCGCCGGGCCTGGAGCCATGGCTGAATACGCCGGGCACTATCGGCGGCATGGACTGGAGCGGCGCGACCATCGACGTCCGGCGCGGGGTGATGATCGTCAACAGCAATGCGTTCGCCTATCGAGACCGGCTGGTGCGCAGATCCGAGGCGGATCGCCAGGGGTTCAAACCGCTGGGCAACGATGCCGGCGGATCGGATGTCGAGGGCGGCGTGCCCCAGCTCGGCACGCCTTATGGAGCGGTCATCGCGCCCTTCCTTTCCCCGCTCGGCGTGCCCTGCCAGGCTCCGCCTTACGGCAGGCTCAGCGCGGTGGATCTCGTCTCCGGCAAGCTCATCTGGTCGCGGCCGCTCGGCGCAGCGAGCGGGAGCGGCCCGTTCGGCTATCACAGCCACATCCCCCTCACCCTCGGCACGATCATGGTCGGTGGGCCAATGACGACCGCGTCGGGCCTCGTCTTCATGGCTGGCACGCAGGACAGCCGGATTCGCGCGATCGCCGCCAGCGATGGGCACGAGTTGTGGCAGGCTAAACTGCCGCGCAATGCGTTCGCCGTTCCGATGACCTATCGGGGCGTGCGCACGGGGCGCCAATATGTCGTCGTCGCGGCGGGCGGTCTCAGAGCTCTAGGCGGGAACGACCGCGCCGAGCTCGTCGCCTTCACGCTCGACGGGCGGTGACGGGAGGGAGTCAAACGGCGCTGTTGCACGAATAGGCATTTGGGTTGGAGGAGCGCCGACCCGTGCGGGATTTATGCAACGGGCTTGGTGATGGGAATTGCAAGCGTCGTGTAATGATTGAGGCCAGCGATACGGATCTGGATTTCGGGGACCTGTCGGTCGAAGTCGCGAGCCATGAGGCGCTGCCCGAGTAGCTTGAAACCACTTCAACCAGGAACGCCACCTCGTCGATCGTCAGACCTTCAAACTTCGCCGCTCGGCCGCCCTGGCTGAGTGGTAGTCGATCGCCAGCTGAGCCCTGCCCTCGATGACCAAATCGCATCGTTTGGAGAGCGGTTCGCATTAGACTGACAGCACCTGCCGGATCACTGCAACTACAGATCAGCTCTGAGATTGACGCCAAGCGTATAGGGTCTATGGCCTCTATATCCAAGGAAGCTATGGGTCGAGCGCGAGCAGAATGCCCGAAATGGTTCCAGTTACTCCCCACGGACTTGCGGCATTATTGCCGAAAACGCTACCATGCACGCGCATCCGTTATGGCGATGACAGTCCTGTCCAGTTCGCCGACTTGCGCCTGCCCGATGCTACGCCGCCGGCTGCGGGTTTCCCGGTCATCCTGTTCGTGCACGGCGGTGCCTGGCTGGCGGACTGGACGAAGGACTACACCGCACCGTTCGTCGAGGCGTTGACCGCGGCCGGGTTCGCCACCTGGGACGTCGAGTTCCGCCGGATCGGCAACTCCGGCGGAGGCTATCCCGGGACGTTCCTCGATGTTGCCCGCGCCGCCGATCACTTGCGCACGGTCGCCAGGGCGTACCCGCTCGACCTCGCGAACGTCATCGGGGTCGGCCATTCCAGTGGGGGGCATCTCGCGCTGTGGTTGGCGGCCCGGGCCGGGCTGCCGGCCGGGAGCGCGCTGCACGGTGCCGACCCCTTGCGGCTGAAAGGCGTGATCTCGATCGCGGGGGTCAACGACCTGGAGCACGCACTCGAACATGGCGGGAGGGCGGACATCCTGCACATGCTCGGCACCGGTTCCGCGAGCGAGGCGGCCGGGTTGTTCGCGGAAACCTCGCCAGCGCGGCTGCTGCCGTTCGGCATGCCGCAGGCGCTGGTGGTGGGGACGCTGGAGGAGCCGTGGCGGATCGCGATGACCGCCGCCTATGCCCGGGCCGCCGTGCAGGCGGGCGACCGGGTCGAGCTGATCGAGCCCGCGGGCCTCGACCACTTCGCCGTCGTCGACCCGTCCGGCCCGGCGGTCGCGATCGTCGCCGGGGCGGCGCGGGCGATGCTGGGCTGAACCTGCGCTCAGCCAAACAGCAGCTTCCACGCGACCGGCAGCAGGATCGCGGTGGCGAGCGCGTTGAGGCCCATGGCGAGGCCAGAGAAGGCGCCGGCGACCTCGCTGACCTGCAGCGCGCGGGCGGTGCCGATGCCGTGGCTGGCGGTGCCAATCGCCAGCCCGCGGGCCTCCCAGTCGCGCACTCGCAGCAAGTCGAGCAACAGGGGCCCGGCCGTGGCGCCGAAAATCCCGGTGAGGATCACCAGCACCGCGGTCAGCGATGGCAGCCCGCCGAGTTGCCGGACGATCGCCATCGCCACCGGCGCGGTCACCGATTTGGGGGCGATCGAGATGACGGAGATGCGGCCCGCGCCGAGCGCCCAGGCGATCGCCACCGCGCTCGCCGCGGCGGTCACCGAGCCGGCAAGCAGGCTTGCGATCACCGCGACCGCCGAGCGACGGACATGCTCGAACTGGCGGTACAGCGGAATGGCGAGCGCGACCGTCGCGGGGCCAAGCATGAAATGAACGAACTGCGCGCCTTCGAAATAGGTCTGGTAGCGGGTGCCGGTGCCGACGAGGATCGCGATCAGGATGACCACCGCGACCAGCACCGGATTGAGCAGCGGGTTGAACCCGGCCTTGCGGTAGAGCCAGTTGCCCGCCTGGAAGGCGAGCAGGGTCAGCGTCAGGTGCAGGAGTGGGCTGGCGGCAAGGTAGACCCAGACGTCGTGGAGATCAGCCATGCGGCCCCTCTCCCGCCATCATGGAGCGGCGCGCCTGCAGCCGCTTGATCATGACCATCGCCCCGGCAGTGACCGAGATCGTCGCAAGCGTAGACCCGACGATGGCGGCGGCAAGCGGCAGCCAGTCCTGACGGAGCAGGCTGAAATGGACCATGACCCCAACCCCGGCCGGCACGAACAGCAGCGACAGGTTCGACAGCAGCCCGTCGCCGACTGCGGCCAGCTCCGGCGAGATGCCGCCTCGCCAGGCGAGCAGCGCGAACAGCAGGATCATGCCGAGCACCGGGCCCGGGAGCGACAGGTGCAGCGCGGTGACCACCAGCTCGCCGACGAGCTGGCACGAGAAGATAAGCGTCAGGGCATTGAGCATGGCGAGCGGTTTCCGGCAGCGAGGCGGGGAGCCACATGGAGGTTACCGGTCATACACGCAAGGCCGCCGTCCGTTACCGGCAGCGGTGGCGCCAGGGCTGCCAGTTTCTCGCAGGATGAGCCGGGGCATTGCCCCAGCTCATGCCCGTGACGGAACCGCGTGCGGCCGTGGTTCAGAGATCGAACTGGACGATCGCCGCGCGCAAACCCCAGGTCGCGCCGAGCACCCAGGCGAGGTGCTTCACAGGAAGCTGAGCGCCATACGTAAGCCGAGCGAGGGAACGAGAGGCGCTGGACCGCATGAAAGAGCGGCTTCCTTCACGACGACCAGCGCGAGAAAGATCAGCCGCGCCTGTTGAAGGCGCACGATGCGAGGTGACCTCAGAAACAGGGAGTGGAGCGGTCTCTGCGTTCCATCATTCATTGATCGTGGGAGGACTATCGGCGGCCTTGGTGGCGGTCGCAGTTTCGGCCATGCTGGAATTTGGAACCGTCATCCGACCGCATCCGGAGTGCCTGCTCTGTGTTTGCGAGCGTGTTACCGAGCCACTGAGTGTGGGGATGCTGGCCGACGTGGCGACGCTTTCCGAGCGACAGTTTGTCCGTTCTTTTCCGCCAGAAACGGGTGAGACGGCTGCTCGGGCGATTGAACGATTGCGGGTCAAAGCTGCACGAATCTGTCTCGAGAATGGCAGAGAGGCCGTCGAAGTCGTCAGTGCTGCTGTAGGCTTTTCAGACACAGCGCGAAAACGTCGCGCATTTCTGAGAGTGTACAGTCAGCCGCCACAGGCACTGCGGCGGCCCTGGCGCGCCCGGTCTAACTCGTGAATGTGCCCCAGGGTGGGAGGCGCTCCACTAATTTACGCCGCGAGTTGTGCCGAATGTCCTGACGACGGACACGGCGTTGACAGATTTAATTACATATAATAGGTACATCTATAATGTATTTTATCGATGGGGCAGGCGCTGAAAAGCGAAGATGCCTCGGTATGATGAGGGATTATGAAAAGGTAATGCTCAGGCGTATCTGGCGTCCCACGGCGGCGAGAAGCCTTGCGGTATCGGCAATTGCCCTTCCTCTGCTCATGGGTTCCGGCCTAGCGCTGGCGCACCATTCCTTCGCAATGTTCGATGAGAATAAGGAACTGACGATCAAGGGCGCCGTCGCTTCTTTTGCCTGGAGCAATCCTCATATTTATCTGCGGCTGGACGCTCAGGGGCAGAACGGCGGGGCGGTCCGATATGTATTCGAAGGCGGCAGCGTCAACATGCTGTCGCGCTATGGCTGGAAGCCGAGCAGCATCAAGGCAGGAGACATGGTGACCGTCGTCTATCATCCGCTGCGTAACGGTGATCCGGGCGGAGCACTCAGGTCGGTGCAGATACGCACCGGTGAGGTGCTGAAGACGTGGTAAGCCGCGCGCATTGCGGCAGGATGCCGTCTTTCCCGGTCGTCGCGATTGCGGCTTTGGGAATGGTTCTCGGCTTTGCCGTTCCGGCCCGTGCCGCGCCCGGCTTCGATATGAACGGCGTCTGGGAGCGCTATCCCAATCCCGTGTCCACGGACGATGAAGTGTTCGGCGATCTTAAGGCTCCCGATGGCGGACCGGATCTGCGCGAGCCTTATGCCACTCAGTGGAAAGCCTTGCTTGCGAAGCGCGAAGCGGCGTCCAGGGCCGGCAAGCCGCTGGTCGATGACAGCACCAAATGCCGCCCGGAAGGCATGCCGCTCATCATGGGCGCGATTTTCCCGATCGAAATTCTCCAGACGCCAGGCCGTGTCACCGTGCTGGCCGAATTCCTGACGCAGACGCGGCGTATTTTCCTTGATGCGCCGATGCCCAATACCGATGATTATGCGCCCAGCTACTACGGCTTTTCCACAGGTCATTGGGAGGGCAACACGCTGGTCGTCACCACGAAGCACGTGCGCCCCGACGTGCAGTTCTTCGAAATCCCGCACAGCGAGGCGATGACTATCACCGAGCGGATTAGCCAACTGACGCCCGACTCAATCGAGAACAAGGTGGAGATCGATGATCCCGCCTTTCTGAAGCAGCCCTATCGCTTCACGTTCGGATACAAGCGCAACCGCGATTACCG
>JGI24740J21852_10001336_pt1 | contig 11214 bp, 9 predicted proteins | sample KBSCornC6_FD_21852 | JGI IMG/M metagenome (IMG submission 21852) | reverse complement strand
CTGCTGGTGATGGACGATAACATCCTGTCGACCAACAGTTGGGAGGCCGATCCCCTCGAAGCGGAAGCCTTCTGGAAAAGGGAAATCGAGAGTCTGCCGCCTAAGCGGCGAAGCGAAGTCATGTCATTCCTGCCTTCCATCAACGTCACTTGAGACGACAGGACGTTGGACATCGGCAACGTCCCGCATGAACGCAATCCGATGNAAGCGCAATNNATAACATGAAAAGAACTGGAACCATCCGTATCGGTATTTCAGGTTGGACTTACGCTCCCTGGCGCGGCGTTTTCTATCCGACNAACGTGCCGCAAAAAGGGGAGCTCGCCTACGCGTCCTCGCAATTTCCATCCATCGAAATCAATGGCACTTTCTATGGCCTTCAAACTCCCGAGACTTTTGCCAGGTGGCGGGACGCGACACCGGATGATTTCGTCTTCGCAGTCAAGGGATCCCGCTACATAACCCATCTGCGCAGGCTCCGGGATGTCGAGGTGCCGCTTGCCAACTTCATGGCGTCCGGCGTGCTGCGCCTGGGAAAAAAACTCGGCCCGATCCTCTGGCAATTTCCTCCGCGACTGCGCTTCGATCCGGTCTTATTTTCCTCTTTTATAGAGATGCTGCCGAAAGATACCGATGAAGCTGCTCATCTGGCCAGGCGGCACGACGACCGGGTGAACGGCCGCGATTGGTTGCGGACGGAAGAAAAAAGACCGCTCCGCCATGCCTTCGAAATCCGCAACGAGAGCTTCGTGAACCCAGACTTTATCGAACTCTTACGGAAGCATAAGATCGGGCTCGTCTGCGCAGATACCGTCGAATGGCCTTTGCTCATGGATGTCACCGCAGACTTTGTCTATTGCCGCCTGCATGGCTCGGAGGAGCTATATGTCAGCGGATATGACGACGAGGCTCTGAAGGTCTGGGCAGAACGGATCGACGACTGGGCGCACGGGCGCGAGCCGACCAAGGCCAACCGCGTCCTGAAGCCGCTGAAACAACCACAGCGTGGCCGCGACGTCTATGTCTATTTCGACAATGATGTGAAGGTACGTGCGCCGGCCGACGCACAGCGACTGAACGAGTGCCTTGGACTAACCCCGCAGAGCGGAGCCCGTATGAAGCACCTGCGGCGGCATCGGCGGGAAATCCCAAAGTCCCGACCGCAACATCGGCCAGCGTAATCAACTCAGCTCATTCGAGCTGACCCCATGCCGGGTTCCAATTCACGCCTTCCGACAATTCGACGTAAATCGGCCGCATGATTTCGCCGGACATTTTGTTGCGGGCTGCCCGAAAAGCGTCATCGGGCTCCATCTCCTCACCCGGAAAGATGATATCATCCTCTCCGGGCGGCGTGACCTTGCGCAGGAATCCGCGGATCTGATCGCCAGAATGGTAGAACCTGACGACAATAGAACCCGGCGCCACCGCGTTCTCGCTATATCGATGATAGATTTCCATCTTACACCTCCTGACCTCGGGGTCTCGCAGGAGGGGCACGCCTTGCCGTTACGAGAGAACCATGCATTTTGTCCGGTAGGCGTCCGGCCGATCGGTGACAATCCAAACTGTCCTCCTCCGCTTTGGTTCCCCATGGGCATAAGCTGCGCGGGCCGAGGCGGCCAAGCGGGCAATTGGGCGCAAAGAAATCGTCAGCGCAATTCAGCGTGAGGCGCGTTCGGTGGTCTGATCATAGGCATTTTTAGGTAGCTGCAGCAGATATGCTTGATCTGACAGCGGTTGCCCGCTAGGTTGCCGCCGCAATCAAACGCAAAGATATGGGGATATCATGCCAACTGGCACGGTTAAGTTTTTCAATACAGACAAGGGCTTCGGCTTCATTACGCCGGAAAGTGGAGGACCTGACGTTTTCGTTCATGTCTCCGCCCTGCAATACGGCAACGTGCTTCGGGAGGGACAGTCCGTTTCCTACGATCTCGGTCAGGACCGGAAGACAGGCAAGACAAAGGCGGAAAACGTCAGACCGCTCTGACGATTATAAATATGTCACTACCCGACATTTCGGGTAGTGCACTCGGCCACTATGGGGCGCCTGCCGACGTTTCGCCTGAACCATCGTCAGCCGAAACGGCCATTTGCGTCGTCCGATCGTTCCTACATAAATGCGGTCACGGCCATGCCAATCACGGCGACGAACATGATAGCGCAGGCGATCCAGCCAAGCGCTTTCAACCCGCCCCGGATGACGAACTGTTTCATGACGTCGCGATTGGTGGCGATCAGCATCAGAATCACCATAACTGGAATCGCGACGACACCGTTGATGACGGCACTCCAGAACAGGGCCTTCATCGGCGGGATGGGCGTAAAGTTCAACAGCATGCCCACCACCGTCGCCAAGCCCACCGTCGTATAGAAAGCCTTCGCCTCGCTCGGCTCGCGCGACAGCCCGACCTTCCACCGCGCCGCCTCCCCGACAGCATATGCAGCCGACCCTGCGAGAACTGGAACAGCCAGAAGGCCTGTTCCGATAATCCCTGTGGCAAAAATGATCTTGGCAAATTGTCCGGCCAGCGGCTCAATCGCCTTCGCTGCATCGACGGAACTCTCGATGCTTGTCGCACCGGCCTTGTTAAGCGTAGCTGCTGTGGTCGTGATGATCGCGAGCGCGACGATGTTGGATGCCGCCATGCCGATGAGGGTGTCCAACGTGATGCGAGTGTCCGCCCTTTTCGCTTCCTGAGGGTGTTTCACAAGCGGTTCCTGCCGCGGCTTCTCCTTCAGATCTTCGGCCTCCTGGGACGCCTGCCAGAAAAACAGATAGGGGCTGATCGTCGTTCCGAAAATTGCGACGATCATGGACCAGTAGTTCGGATCGGTCTTGAAGGTCGGCAGCAGCAGTCCGCGGGTGAGGGCCGACCAATCGATATGCACCACGAACAGGGTCGCGATGTAGGATAAAAGCGCCAGGCTCAGCCATTTCAGAACTGCAACGTAACGCTTGTATTTGAGAAGCACCTGCAGAAGGATGCAAATGATGCCGAAGGCAGCGACATAAATCAGCGAATTGCCGCTCAGTAGCAAATGTGCGGCATCTCCCATCGCACCGAGATCGGCGCCGAGATTGATGACATTGGCGATCAGGAGCGGAAAAGTGATGCTTATCCCCACCCATCTGGGATAACACTTCGCCATGCTGCCCGCCAAACCTCGTCCCGTGGTCCGGCCGATGCGCGCGCTGATCATCTGCACGGCAGCCATGAGCGGATAGGTCAGGAGCAGGGTCCAACTGGCGATATATCCGAATTGCGCTCCGGCCTGCGAATAGGTCGCGATCCCGCTCGGATCGTCGTCCGAGGCGCCGGTGACCAAGCCCGGCCCCAGGATTTCAAAAATTCTCGGCTTTGACGGCTCGACGACCTCACTTTTGTCATCCATCTGATAGTCGCTCATGACTGCCTCCCAGCAGAAACCGGCACAGCGCATCATCGTGCCGTCCGGTGCGAGTGAACCGCACTTGCAGGCGTTTTGTTCCCGAGAAGCAGATTGTCGGAATGGAACCCGCCCGAGCTTAGGGCGTGGCTGGCAAGGAGTAAAAACTCTTTCACTTCAGAGCGATGACACTTATCGTATCGAGTGCGGCGGAATCGCCAGCTGATTTGAGGGATATGACAATGAGCGTGCTTCTTTCTCCGGAACTCACGGTTTGCGGCATTGAGGAGCTGCCCGATCAGCGCGTGCGAAACGTCACCCACGTGCTTTCCCTGCTCGATCCGGAATATCCCGAGCTCGATGTCTTCCACTCCTATGCCGAACACCATCGTACGACGTTGCGTTTTCACGACATCATCGCGACGGCGCCGGGGCGCGTGATGCCGCAGCCGGAACATGTCGAAGCGATCTTGAAATTCGGCTCCGAGTTTCAGGCTCGGCAAGACGCTGAGGCGCCAAGCCATCTGCTGGTGCATTGCCACATGGGCGTATCGCGCTCGACCGCGGCCATGCTCTCATTGATGGCGCAATCAAACCCCGAAGAATCGGGAGAGGGCCTCTTTGCTCGCCTGATTGCCATCCGCCCGCAGGCCTGGCCGAACTCTCAAATGATTGGCTTTGCCGACCAACAACTCGGCAGGAACGGCGACTTGAAGGCGGCACTTGCCCGCCACTATGGCCGGCAGATCAAGGGACGGCCCGACTTTGTCGAATGGATGACCCGCCTCGGACGCCAGGCGGAACTCGATATGGCAATCCCGGCGTAAAGGGTGTGCCTCCGGCCTGAAGAGGGCCGGTCTGCACGATGTAGCGCCTTTCCTACTTAGCCGTGACGGTTCCCTGACGGGAATCAATATCACTTTGGCGACAATCTATGCCGCGACCGATTTGTCGTAGGCCTAGAGCAATTCCAGGAAAAGTGCGCAGCGATTTTCGGGTCCGGAACTGCGTAAAAACAAGGAGATAGAGCGTTTTCGCGATTCGAAGAAAAGCGGAAATGCTCTAAGCTCGAAACCTTTGCCAACTGGAGCCGCTCGACCAGGCGGGATGGCCGGATCATCGCAACGGCTGCCTCGGCGGCCGGCACGCTCAATGTGCAGGCGCCGGCTCTGCCTCGGGCGCAGCCTTCTTGTGATGGTCAGCCGCGAGCAGCATATAGACCGCAGGCACGACGAAGAGCGTGAACAGCGTTCCGATGGCAAGACCGGCGGCAATCACAAGGCCCATGTTGAAGCGGGCGACAGCGCCTGCTCCGGTCGCCAGGATCAGCGGCGCGACACCGAGAACCATGGCGCCTGTCGTCATCAGGATCGGCCGCAGGCGGATGGCGCAAGCGCCTTCGATGGCTTCGCGCTTGGTCTTTCCTTCGACCTGCAACGTGTTTGCCACCTCGACGATCAGAATGCCGTGCTTACTGATCAGCCCCATCAGCGTCACCAAACCGACCTGCGTATAGATGTTCATCGAGGCGCCGCCGATGCCGAGGCTGATGAAGGCGAGTGCGCCTGCGATCGACATCGGCACGGACACGAGGATGATGAACGGGTCTCGGAAGCTGTTGAACTGCGCCGAAAGCGCCAGGAACACGATGATCAGGGCGAGCGCGAACGTCGTCGCCATGCCGCTCGATTCCTGCACATATTGGCGCGACTGTCCGCCGTAGTCGACCGAGTAGCCTTGCGGCAATGTCCGCGCCGCAATCGACTTCAGCGTATTGAGCGCATCGCCGACGGCAACACCGGGCGCCGGCACGCCGGAGATCGTGGCCGAGTTCAATTGCTGAAAGTGCGCGACCGAGCGCGGTGTGGCCTGAAGTTTCGCGGTCGCAATCGCCGAAAGCGGGATCTTGTTGCCGTTCACATTTGCGATCGGATAGTTCATGATCTGATCGATGGTCTGGCGTGACCGCTGCTCCACCTGCGGAATGACCTGATAGGAACGGTTGTCGATACTGAAATAATTGACATAGCCGCCGCCCAGCATGGAGGCGAGCGCCGAGCCGACATTGTTCATAGACAGGCCGAGGGCCGAGGCCTTGCTGCGGTCGATCTGGATCGAATATTGCGGATTATCGACGTAGAGATCCTTCGTCAGGAAGATGAACTCGCCGGATTTCTGCGCTTCCTGCAGGAAGGCGGTGGAGACCTCGTTGAGCTGTTCGAAACCGCTGGTGCTACCGATGGCGAATTGCACGGGCAAGCCACTGGCGCCAGGCAGCGGCGGTATCTGGAAGACCACCGCCTGGCCGCCGGCAATTTTTGCCATGTCGCCCTGTACCAGCGGCTGCAGCTGATCCGCCGTTCTCGTGCGCTGGTCCCAGGGCTTCAGCACCATACCCTCGAATGAAGTACCTGGCGCCTCGACCTGCAGGGTCTTGTCGGTCTCCGGGAAGCTCTTGAAGATCTTGGTGACCTGGTCGGAATTGAGCAATTTCTGTTGAAGCGTCGCGTTGGGAGCGTTGGTTACCTGCGCGCCGAGGAAGCCCTGATCCTCGTTAGGGGCCAGTTCGTTCTTGGCACTGGAATAGAGGAAATAGATGCTGCCCAGAACGATGGCGGCGAACAACAATGTCACCGGCACGGTGTTCAAGCTGCCATGCAGCATGCGCACATAGGGTCGATGGATTTCCGAAAAGCGGCGGTCGATGAAGTCGGAAATACGCTCTTCCCAGCCGCTGCGATCGGTCAGGTGCGGCTTGAGGATGCGCGAGCACATCATTGGCGTCAGCGTGAGCGCAATGATCATGGACACGGTCACGGCGCCGACCAGGGTGAAAGCGAATTCCGTAAACAGTGCGCCCGTGAGCCCGCCCTGAAAACCGATCGGAACGTAGACGGCGATCAGCACTACCGTCATGGCCAGGATCGGCCCGACGAGTTCGTGCGCCGCATCCAGCGCCGCCCTCATGGGTGTCGATCCCTCTTCTATGTGACGATTGACGTTCTCCACCACGATGATGGCATCATCGACGACGAGGCCGATCGCCAGAACCAGGGCGAGCAGCGTCAGAAGATTGATCGAGAAGCCGAAGATCAACATCATCGCGAACGTGCCGACCAGCGACAGGGGAATGGCGACGACGGGAATGGCGACCGATCGAGGTGAGCCGAGGAAGGCGAAGACCACGAAAATGACGATCACGAGAGCCTCGACCAGGCTCTTTACGACCTCATCGATGGAGGTCGTGACGAAGGTGCTGGAATCATAGACGATGTAGCCTTCGAGCCCCTGCGGCAATTGCTGCTCAATACCCGGAAACACCGCACGCACGCCGGCGATCACGTCGAGCAGGTTGGCGGTCGGGGCGATCTGGATGCCCATGAACACGCCGTCCTGCCCATCGAAGCCGATCTGGACGTCGGGATTTTGAGATCCGAGCGCAACGGTCGCGACATCCTTCAGCCGCACGATCGTACTGCCGATCTGCTTGACCACCATTTCCCTGAATTCATCCGTCGAATGCAGGTCGGTCCTAGCCGTCAGCACTGTCTGCGTCATCTGGCCGCGCGTGGTGCCGATGCCGGAGATATAATTGTTGGCGCTGAGCGCGGTCCAGACATCGCCGGCCGACAGGCCATAGGCGGCAAGCTTGTCCGGCTGCAGCCAGGCTCTCAAGGCAAAGGTTCGCGCGCCGAGGATCTCGGCCGTCTGAACGCCGTTGACCGCCTGCAATTTGGGCTGGACGACGCGCGTCAGATAGTCGGTGATCTGGTTGCTGGCCAGAACGTCGCTTCGGAAGCCGATATACATGGCGTCGATCGACTGGCCGATGGAAACCGTCATGATCGGCTGCTGCGTCCCCGTGGGCAGTTGATTGAGAACGGAAGATACCTTGGCGTTGATTTCGGTCATCGCCGCATCGGCGCTGTAGTTGAGCCGCAGGTTGACGGTGATGGTCGACGTGCCGCTGGTGCTCGTCGAGGTCATATAATCGATGCCGTTGGCCTGCGCGATAGCGTTTTCGAGCGGCGTCGTGATGAAGCCGGCAATGACGTCGGGCGCCGCGCCGGGATAGGTGGTCGTCACCGTAACGACAGCGTTCTGGGTCTGCGGATACTGGCGCACGGTGAGCGAACGGAACGACTGGTAGCCGATCACGATAATCAACGCGCTGACCACGAGGGCGAGAACGGGGCGCTTGATGAAGATATCGGTGATATTCATCGCCACACCTCAGTTGGGGTTCGCCGGGTTCGCATTGGGATCGTTCGACGGCTGGACTTCGTTGTTGATAATGACAGGCGAGCCGTTGTTGAGTTTCAGCTGGCCTGACGTGACCACCACTTCGCCCGCATTCAAGCCCTTGGTCACGGAGATCTGATCACCCCGCGCCTGCCCGGTGCTGACGAACTTCTGATTGGCGACAAGCTGCGGCTTTCCATCCGCTCCGTTGCCCTTGTCGGTCACCACGTAGACAACGTTGCCATAAGGATTGATGGTGACGGCGGTCTGCGGCAGGGAGATGTATTCCTTCGGCTCCCCGACCACCACCGTTATGTTGCCGAACATGCCCGGCAGCAGCTTGCGATCGGCATTGGGGAAGGTTGCCCGGATGGTGATGTTGCGGCTCTGCGTATCGACGAGCGGGCTGATCGCCGTGATCTTGCCGTCGAAAGTTTGGTTCCCGTAGGCATCGACCGTCGCCGTTACCGCTTGGCCGACCTTCAGCTGTGACAGAGCCTGCTGCGGCATGGAAAAATCGAACTGGATCGGATCGAGCGACTGCAAGGTGACGACTGCGGTCCCAGCCGATAGGTACTGACCGAGGCTGACCAGCCTGATGCCGAGATGGCCGTCGAAGGGAGCGCGGATCGAATATTGATCGATCAACGCCTGCTGTGACGCGACCTGCGCCTGCGCCGCCTTCCATGTCGCCAGATCACTGTCGACCTGGCTTTGCGCGATGGTATTCGCCTTGATCAGCTTGGAATCGCGATCATAGGCGATCTGCGCATTGGCCATCGTCGCCTTGTATTGTTCAAGCGTCGCGATCTGCTGATCGGCAAGCAGCTGCACGATGAGATCGCCCTTCTTGACGTCCTGGCCGTCTTCGAAGCCGATCTTCTGGACGATGCCTTGGACCTGCGCCGAAAGATTGGCGCCTTCGACGGCATTGAAGCTGCCGATCGATTGCAGCGTCGTCTGCCATGGGCTCGCTGCCGCGGTGATTGTCGAGACGGTCTGCGGTGGCGCCTTGAGATTAGCCAGGTAGGCCGCAATCATGCGATTCTTGAATGCCTGGAAGCCGAAGATCCCGCCAAGGATCAGGCCTATGACGATCAGCATGATGATCATGCGTTTTATCATGAGTGTCAGCTCTACTCTTCGGAAACAGGTCGGGAGAAATTCTATTGGTGTCGGCGCAACGGGATTTCACGGCAATTCTATCAAAAACCCGCCGGCACCGAGACAATCGCAAGCATATGGTAGCCTGCGGCCAATCTCTGTATGGAAAGTAGCCTTTATCAAGGCTGACAGGTTCGATCAGCCAAATTCCTTGGCTGCTACGCCTGTCACGCGGATTTCGCGCGCTGAAGACGACACTGACCTTGCAATGATTCCAGCTGGCGGCGTTTCGTGCGGCCATCCTCTGCAAACCTCACCAGTCAAACGCCAACGGTCGCCGCTTCACTCGATCAAGGATAGGTTGCCGATATCCGATCTACAACAGCCGGCTGCATATTCCTGAACCCATATTTAATGGAGTCTTGAATAAAAGCAATCATGGCGTCGACGCTGCCGCCTTCCTAAATTGCCGCGGCATCGGCGATCTAGGTATTGAGGAAGGCCTTCGCGCGTCAGCCTCGGCGTGTCGCTTCGATCGCGGCCACATCGATCTTCCTCATGGTCATCATCGCGTCGAAAGCCCGCTTTGCCTGATCGCCGCCCTCGCGTAGTGCTTCCATCAGTACACGCGGCGTGATCTGCCAGGAGACACCCCATCTGTCCTTGCACCAGCCGCATTCGCTTTCCTGGCCGCCATTGCCGACAATGGCGTTCCAATAGCGATCCGTCTCTTCCTGGTCCTCGGTGTAGATCTGAAACGAAAAGGCTTCATTGTGCTTGAACANCGGACCNCCATTCAAACCGACGCAGGAAACACCCGCAACCGTGAACTCGACGACCAGCACATCNCCNTNCTTGCCCTCCGGATAGTTTCCCGGTGCGCGAATGACGGCACCCATGGCGCTATCCGGAAAAGTCTTGACATAAAAATTGGCGGCGGCCTCTGCGTCCTTGTCGTACCACAGGCAAATCGTGTTCTTTGCCATTGTTCTCATCCTCCTGCTCTCCATTTCCCGATTGGTGAAATAGGCGCGGGATCGGATTTCGCCACCCTCATCGATGCCATTTCGCCTGGGCAATGACCGTTTTCCTGTCGTAACCTCGGCACCCTTCTCAGACTGAAATAATTTGCGTGCGGCGCGGTTGTAATGACGCCATATTGGCAGATGCCGCAACCTTGAGTAAATGATGGGGAACGGGGCCGTCGCCGTTGATCAATTCATGATCGATCTCCGGGTCGGAAACGCGCAGGAAATCGAAAAGCGGTTGTACCGGCATTCTGGCCGCAATTACTTTTTGGATATTTCGGTTCGCGCCAATCTGGTTGAAGAGTGGGAACAATAAAAAATGGACAGCCTGCAAAAGAGCCTGCTTTTTCTCCTCTCACCATGCCTTTTGATTTGTATGGAGACTGCTCGCGCTGCCGATAGCGTGACGATTCCAGGATACGCTCCCAAAACGGGCGTCGAATACGTCTATCGCTCTCGCAAGACCACCTCCACCGACATGTCGTTATGGTTCGATAAGCCGGCCGCGATCATACGTGGAGATTTCCGTCAGCGTATGACGGTCGTCTTGCGAAATGCAAATAGTATGCAGGTTCGCTGGTTGCTCAGCGCGGATCTGCCGCAAGGTGCCGAAGGCGCTGCCGATTCTTACGCAATGAACGCCCTCTATGGAAATTCATTGTCAGTCTATGGTATCCGTCAACTGGAATATGAAGCGGGGTTGAACGGCTTTCCAAATAGACTGGTCGGATTCGACGCGATCCTCCGTAACATACAGAATGCGGCCGCAGTTGGACCAGACGGCCTTGTCGTCGCACCGCAAAGCAGCCTCACAAATATTATTGACGGTATAAAAAGCAATCCGCTGCTGGTTATTCATAATCTCGTACCGGAAGCGGAGCTGCTCGCCACCATACAGGAGAAGGACGCCGCGACATACGATGTCGGCCAAACGGGAACGGTGGCGACGGTGGAATATTCGCGGGGCATGCCTGTTCCTGCCACCATAGAATGGAAGCTCGAAGCCGCGGATTTGGCCAATCAAACAGCCACTTTCAGCCTCAAAAAAGCCTATGACAAAGTGGCGTTCCAACAATCGCAGGCATCAGCCGTCGAGGGAGTGATCGCAAGCTTTGGTGAAAAGGCCAAGCAGCTCACTGGCGAGCAATTGGCGGCCGCCAGAATTGCCAGCAAAAACGCGACGATGACATTCATCGTGTCCCTGCGAGACGGCTCGACACTTGAAGCGCTGGAAACAGTTGCTGCGGAAAGCGGCGGCATAAAGATTACTGCAATGAGCCATGTGTGGCGCGAGGACCTGCCGGCGAGTCTGCCCGAGCTGTCGAACTGGAGCAGCCAGGCCATGTCTGCATCCGCTGTTGCTCTACAGCCAGAGCCCGGTACCAATCCTGCAACAGCCAAGTCGCAGCTTTTCGACAAATCGGCGATCGAGGAAGGACAGGCCGCC
>JGI24740J21852_10001335_pt1 | contig 11215 bp, 6 predicted proteins | sample KBSCornC6_FD_21852 | JGI IMG/M metagenome (IMG submission 21852) | reverse complement strand
CATCCGCATGATAAAAGAGGCGGGTGATAATGGCCGGGCATTAAAGTACTGGCGGCGCCCTTCCGGCAGGCGGCTAAGGAGTGTATCAGGCAGGATCGTATGCAGCAAAGTGCCCTGCAGGCCAGCCATCATGTACAGGTGCGGGGAGTCGATCTCGATAGTAACCGGTCCGGCCAGCCTTGTTTCCGGCGGCAATGTTAGCCACATATGCCCTGTATCTGACAAGGCATAATCGGTAGTAAGGATAAAAGTGGCAGCCGTAGCGTTACCCAGGAAAATACGTGTAGATGTAGCCCCTGCAATGTAGAAGGAGTTATACCTGACATCCAGTATTTTTTCCGGGACGGCACGGTGCGGCGGAATAAGCCGGATGAAGCCATTTGGCCGGTGGTTAATCTTATCTGATGCGATGTATAGCACCCATATAGCCGTAATGCTTAGCAGGAAACAGGCAATAGCAATCCCTATCCTTCCCCGGCGAAGCCGGAGTAAGCGAAATAGACGTTTGAACATAAATACCTTAGTTTATTAACCCCACTATTGCCATAGCTGATTACTATTTGCCCATGCTGATCAGTTACAACCGGTAGAACGGTGTAACGCAGGTGGTACCCTGGTAATAGGTAGTAGTGAGGGAGCCCGAAACAGAAGAACAGATAGTACCTGTATTTTCTGTACTACAGTCTGCCGGCAGACTTCTCGGGAAAAGGCATTGTGACCCTGATGCTGTGTCTGTGTAACGTACATTAATTCTGCGGGCATTGGCTTTTGTTACAAATGCACCAATAGTTACCAGCGCCAATGTGCAGGCGGTTAAAATTACTTTCTTTTTCATGCTGAAGGACCTTGGTTGAAAAAGTTTGTGTGTTGTTCCCAAATTTTCGCAGGTTTTCGGATGTTCCTGTTTCTTTGATATATTAAATGAGATATGAAATGCTTAGTGGCATATAAGCAATAGGAATGGCAAGGCTGTGTCTCCCCAAGGATTAATTTTTTCACCTAACAATCTTATTTTGTGTCTTTATATTTTTCCCCGCTTCCCCCCGGGACTGGATATACCAGTAATAATTTTATAATATAATGGCTAATCTACAAGTATTCTTCGATTTTTTCCTAATTGTACCCCTGATTTTGGGTTAAATTTTTGTTTAGCCTAAGCTCATTCTGCGGGATGGGATAAAGTGTGTCCATCGGCTGCCAGCCCGGCGCCTTTTCATTGTTCAGTATTATATTAGCCTGGCCGGTGCGTTTCAGGTCCAGCCAGCGGTGTCCCCATTCTGTAAATAATTCTACCTGCCGCTCATGGGCAATGGCGCTTAATAAGGCCGGTTCATTGTTGGCAGTAGTGCCCGGCAAGCCGGCCCGCCGGCGTATGAGGTTAAGATCTTCTTTTGCACCATCGAGTTCCCCCAGGTGTACACGGGCTTCTGCCCGTACCAGGTATTGTTCCGTCAACCTGAGCACCATAGATGCTTCACTAATGGCTGTATCGCTCTTTACTTTATATTTATAAGGGAAATAATACTTTCCGGCAACGCCCACGGTAATACTATCTACCCAGCTGCGGCGGCGCTGGTCGCCATTTTCAAACGCGTTTAATAAAGAGCTGCTTAAAACCGAAGAATTGGTTTCTCCGGTTGCCGGCGCCCTTGTAAGTATAAAGTTTTTACCTTCCCAGGTATTTACACCTGCACTGTTGGATAATAATTGCCAGATGGCTTCATTGCTCTTTATAAGAAATACCTTATCCAGCGATTCCTCCAGCTGATAAGTGCTTGTATTATTGATCACTTTTCCTGCCTGCGTTGCCGCCGCCTCCCACTTACCGGCATATAAATAAACCCTGGCCAGGAAAGCGGTTGCAGCCCATTTATTCGGGCGCACTCTTTCTGCATTGTCGGGTAATAATGACTGCGCTTCTACCAGGTCCGTAGTAACATGATCATAAACCGTTGTTCTCAATTGCCGGAAACTAACTATGTTTTTGGTGTAATCTGTTACTTCCAGGTAGGGTATATCTCCAAATAAGTTTACCAGGTAAAAATGGCAAAAAGCCCGTATAAACAAGGCCTCTCCTCTGAGCCGTGCTTTTGTTTCCGGGCTTACTCCCTGGGATTTTTCCAGCCCTTCCAGCAATAAATTGGCGGCATAAATGTAGTGATAGCCTTCATCCCATAACTGGTTCTCCACTACCGAATTATTACTGTTCAGGCTATTTTCATAAAATTCCCGGGGCACTGTTAAGCTGGAATAATTTTGCAGCTCGTCGGCTGACAATGCACCTAAAAAGGTAATACTCCTGGAATTACCGCTGGCAAAGCCTTTACTGCTGATCATATCTCCATAAATGCCAATTACTGCAGATGTTGCATTCACGTCACTGGTAAATACGGTAGTTGGTGTTGTTTCCGTAGGCGGTACCGGTACTTCTATCAATTTTTTGCAGCCGCTTATAACAACAAATACCCACAGCATAATACCTGCAACAGCGCTATTTTTCCAGGGTTTCCCTGCAAAAAGCGGCCGTCGTGTTATGTGCTGTTTTTTTTGCTGCATTATTTAATGCTCTTAAAGTACTAATTGTAAACCTAATGTCCATATCCTTAAAGGCGGATATATTTCATAGCCTCCGGCAACTTCCGGATCCTGCCCCTTATAACGGGTAATGGTAAACAGGTTTTGCCCCTGTAAATAGACCCGGGTACTTTGCAAATGGGCGCTGCGCATCCATTTTTCCGGTAAGTGATAGCTAAGGCTCAGGTTCTTTAAACGTGCATAGGAAGCGTCCGTGATCACAGCATCGCTCCTTTGCATATTCAAATACGCGGTGTAGGCATTTTCCAGCATTTGGGAGAACTGCTGTATACCATTGTGATTACCGGCTACCTGCCAGCGGTTTAATACTTCTACCGGCTGGTTATCTGCCATGCCCGGCATCAGGTGAGTATAAAGGAAATTATACCGGTTCTGTTTTACAAACTGGAACAGTACATCCAGCTGCCAGCCTTTATAATGCAGGCTGTTTTGCAACCCTCCATAAAAAATGCTACCGGTTCTCTTTGTATAATTATAATCCTTTGTAAATGCGATTATTTTGCCATCTCCATCCACATCTTCAAATTCATAAAAACCCGTTTTATCATTCACGCCTTTATAATGGAATCCTTTAAGGATATTTAGTGGCTGTCCTACCGTGAAATAGTTGTTATAGGGCGTGTTTTCAAGATTAGGGAATGCAATCAGTTTATTATTAGGAATGCTGATATTAAAATTAGTATTCCAGCTGAAATGTCTATGCTTCACATTCACGGTATTCAGCTCAAACTCCCATCCTGTATTTTGTACAACAGCCGGGTAATTATCAATAATAAAATCAAAACCGCTTAAGCCGGACAAGGGATATCTTACCAGCTGATTAGAAGAACGGTTATGATAATAGCTGGCCCTGAAAAGCACCTGGTCTTGCCGGAAGCCCAGCTCCAGCCCTACTTCTGCCTTATTGCTCAATTCCCATCCATAATTGGGATTATATAAACGGGTAGGCGACAAACCTCCCAGGCCTGAATAAGGCGGAGAGGTAGAATAGCTGGCATAATAGCCATAATCTGCTATCTGGTCGTTACCGGTACGGCCGTAGCTGGCGCGCAGCTTACCAAAGCTCAGGAAAGGCAGTGTATTTTCCACCCAGTGTTCCCTGGAAAAGATCCAAGCGGCGCCTACTGATCCAAAATTAGCCAGCTGCCTGCCCGGGCCAAAGCGGCTGGAACCATCCCTCCTGCCGGTAAGGTTAACAATGTATTTGCCCTCCCAGTTATAATTAATACGCCCGAACAATGCGTTATAATGATACTTGTAATATGATTCCCCCAATTTTTGAATACTGGAGGCAGCCGTCATAGTTTCCAATAATTCATCATTTGCATATCCAAAAGCATAAAATGCATCCTGGCTCCGTATTTCCTGTTGGTAGGTTGTACCAATCAACATTTCAAGCTCGCCCTTTGCTACGGATCTTTTATAAATGAGCTGTGGTTCTACGCTCAGGCTTTTACTGCTGCCATTACCAAAGAATGAATATCCCAACTGGTTATATGCCGGGTTGAAAGCGGTTATAGGATTGGGCTGTACCTCATGCATCTCCATCAGGTTATACCCTATGTTTGTCTTTACCTGTAAACCGGGCAGTATGTTATAACTTATTACTGCATTGGTCAGGAGGTTGCTGGTCTTCCCATTATAAGTCTTTAAAAAGGATGCCATCGGGTTATCAAAAGTACCGTCCTCCCAATTCAGTTGCCCATCTTTGTAAAGAGCCGGCGCCGTTGGTGGCGTTCCTATAAATGACGCCATATCCCTGGCAGGTAAATAGTTCTTATCCGCTACATAGCTGGCGCCTATGGTGAGCTTGAAACGTTTATCACGGGAAAGCATATTCAGGTTAATACGGCCGGATGCTTTCTGGTAGTTAAAATCACCGGGGTAAATCGTACTTTCCCTGCGGTAACCGCCGCTTACACGGGCCTGTATGGTAGAGTCGCCGCCTGAAAAGGCAATTTGCCCATCCGTAATTTTTGCCGTTCCACCCAATAGCTCCTTCTGCCAGTCGGTATAACGGGTGGTATCCCACAGTCCTATATCATAATCAGACGGTTGCGGGATGGTTTTATCATTCTTAAATGCCTCACGGCGCATTTGCAGGTACTGCTGGGTATTCAGATAGCTGGCGCTATGCCCCATGGTGCCTACACCACTGTAAATGTTGGCATCCATTTTCATCCGGCCCTGCTTAGCTGTTTTGGTAGTAATAAGTATCACGCCATTAGCGCCGCGTGATCCGTAAATAGCGGTGGCATCTGCATCCTTCAGCACATCAATGCTGGCAATGTCCGCTATGTTGATCATATTGAGCGGGTTGGAAGCGCCTAATGCGCTAATGGTCCGTCCTTCGTCTGCTATATTATTAAACGTGAGCGCCGTACCCGGAAAAGGTATACCATCTACAATATACAAGGGGTTATTACCGGCGGCAATACTGTTACGGCCGCGCAGCTCCACCTTTACTTCTGCTCCCGGCAGGCCGGAGGTTTGGGTTATACTGAGCCCTGGTATGCGGCCCTGCATAGCCAGCAACGGATCTGACACCGGCTGCTGTGCAATATCTTTTGAAGTTATCTCGCTTACTGCGCCGGTAAGGTTACGGCGGGTGCTGGTACCATAGGCAATTACCAGTACTTCATCCAGGCCGGTAACAGCAGGTGTTAACTGTACTTTTAAAGTATCATCATCAAATACCTGTATGTCTTTGGGAGAATATCCTATACAGCTGATGCTCAGGATTGTTTTTTTGCGGATGCCGGAAAGCAGGAATTTTCCAGCCTCTGAGGTGGAGGCGCCTTTGCGGCCGCCTTTTACAATAACAGAAGCGTTCTGCAGGGGAACGCCGCTTTTATCTGTTACCACACCGGGGATGCTCATGGTAGCTTCATCCGGCATTTGGCCCAGGTCCGGCTCTCCGGGCTTCTTGGGCAGTATCACAAAAGTTTCTTCCCGGTAGTACCAGGTAAGCTGTTTTTTGCGCAGCAGGAAAGCAAGCACATTATCCAGGGGCTCCCGTTTAAATTCTACCGTGATCCTTTCTTCACTGCTTAACTGTTCATCATTATAGAACGCCTGCATATGGGTTTGGTCCCATACTACATTGAAAAAATCGGCCAGGCGCACATTTTTCCCAACAAAGGAAATGCGCTTATCCACTGGTTTATATTGCGCTTTTAAACCTGGCGACAGTACAGTAAATGCAAAAAGTAATGAAAAAAAGAATTTATAAGACATGAGCAGGGATCGGTGGTCATACTTTCGCATATTTGGGATATGAGAACTATTAGATACAATATATACGAAGCTGCTTGCCCTACCTATTTTAAGGTTAGAATGGCCAATGCCCCTTATTTGAAAAATGTGCAGTAAGGACACCTTTTAATAGCTAAATGGTCTACTTTGAAGAAAAAAATTCAAATTATTTTAATATACAACCTTATTATTTAGCAAAAAAATTTCAGTAACAACGATGGTTGATTGCCGGTGGTTGATTACTTCTTACCGCGAGATCCAAACTGATATTCAGGCCTTTGTGCCGGCTGCGGTGGTTCTATTCGCGTATAGGGTATGGTGCTATGAGGAATGAACGGAGCCGGTTCTCAGTACAAAGAAAGCAAAAAAAATTGGTCCGGTAAGAAAATGCTTACCGGACCAGGAAAATTGCTAGTTGTGTTGTGTTAAATGTATCTGTTAATGAGGTTTTCCAGGTATTCCTGCCTGCCGCTGATGGATGCCGGCTCGCCTTTTTCAATGGCGTAAGCCCGCAGGTCTTCCAGCGACAGCTTTCCGGCTTCAAAATCCTTCCCTTTACCGCTGTCAAAAGAGGCATAACGGTCCTGCCGGATCTTGCGGTACTCTGATTTTTGCAGCACATTATCAGCTACTACCAGGGCCCGTGCAAAGGTATCAATGCCACCAATATGGGCATGGAACAGGTCTGCCGGATCCGTAGAGTTACGGCGGATCTTGGCATCGAAATTAATACCACCGCCTTTGAAGCCACCGGCTTCCAGGATAATGAGCATATATTCCGTTACTTCATTGATATTGTTGGGGAATTGGTCTGTATCCCAGCCGTTCTGCTGATCGCCCCTGTTGGCATCAATAGAACCCAGTAAACCTGCATCTGCCGCTATCTGCAGCTCATGCTGGAAGGTATGGCCGGCCAGGGTGGCATGGTTCACTTCCAAGTTCAGCTTAAAGTCGTTCAGCAGATCGTACTGGCGTAAAAAGCTGATCACAGTTGCCGCATCGTAATCATATTGATGTTTGGTAGGCTCACAGGGTTTAGGCTCTATAAAGAAGGTGCCTTTAAAGCCCTGCTTGCGGGCGTAGTCCTTAGCGGTATGTAAGAAACGGGCCAGGTGCTCCTGCTCCCGCTTTACATTGGTGTTCAGCAGGCTCATATAACCTTCACGGCCACCCCAGAACACATAGTTTTCGCCGCCCAGCGCAATAGTAGCATCCAGCGCTGCTTTTACCTGCGCTGCCGCGTGGCTGAGCACATGAAAATCAGGATTGGTGGCGGCGCCATTCATATAACGGCGGTGTGAGAACAGGTTGGCGGTACCCCACAGCAGCTTTACCCCGCTATCGGTCTGTTTGGTCTTCGCATAGTCAACCAGGGCTTGCAGCCTTTTATCATTCTCAGCTACATCGTTCCCATAATCTACTACATCCACATCGTGAAAGCAGTAATAAGGCATACCCAGCTTGGTGATGAACTCAAAAGCCGCGTCCATCTTGTCTTTTGCTTTTTCTACTGCATCGCTTTTTTCATCCCAGGGGAAAATATGGGTAGGGCCGCCAAAAGGATCGGCGCCGTTGCCGCAGAAGGAATGCCAGTAGGCCACTGCAAAACGCAGGTGCTCTTTCATGGTTTTACCCGCTACTACTTTATTCTCATCGTACCAGCGGTATGCCAGCGGGTTGTCGGTTGCAGGCCCCTCATACTTGATGGCGCCTATACCCTTGAAAAATTCTTTGCTGCCTGTGACAATTTTTGCCATAGAGAAGGTATCAGTTTTAAAAATGGTGAAAGTGGATGAACGCTTTGACAATTTATGCCAACGTTGGCATAAAAATAAAAGAAACCTTGAAAAAACAAAAGCCTATTCTTAAAATTGTGGTACAAAATGAAAAAAACTACCATTCACGATATAGCCCGGGAGCTGAATATCACCTTTTCTACTGTAGCCCGGGCCCTGCGCAACAACCCGGCCATTAGCGAGGCTACCCGGGTGGCCGTACACCAGACAGCGGAGCGGCTCAACTACCGGCAGAACAAGCTGGCCAGCTCCCTGCGCTCCGGCAGTACGCATGTTATAGGAGTGATCGTACCCAGCCTGCATGTAAGCTTTTTCAGCTCCGTGGTACACGGTATTGAAAAGGTGATGAATAAGAACGGCTACAGCATACTCCTGTACCAAAGCAATGAAATGCTGCAGCAGGAAGTGAAGGGAATTGAAACGTTCTTACAGTCGCGGGTGGATGGGATCATTTCATCTGTGACGCTGGAAACGGAGCAGTACGGGCATTACGAGGAAATTAAAAAACGTAACATTCCCCTTATTTTCTTTGACCGTACCCTGGATGCGCTGAACACCCCTACCGTAACCATTGATGACCACCAGGGTGGCTTTATGGCTACTGAGCACCTGATACAGCAGGGCTACCGGCGTATTGTGCATATTACCGCCGCGCAGAACATGCCTATTTTTAAGGAACGGCTGCGTGGTTATAAAGATGCCTTACAACAATATGGCATCCCCCTGGAGGAAGAGCTGATCCTGCAGGGGCAATTCTCCATTGAATACGGCCGCTCCTGCATACGGCAGCTACGGGAGCAGGGCATTACCTTTGACGCTGTATTTGCGCTGGAAGATTATACTGCCATGGGTGTAATTCAGCAGCTGCAGGCCTATAACATACAGATCCCGCAGGAAACCGGCGTAATAGGCTTTGCCAATGAAGCTTTTGGAGAGCTGGTGCACCCCGGCCTTTCCACCGTAGACCAGCAAACCGTAAAAATGGGAGAAGAAGCGGCCCGCTTATTCCTGAAAACAGTGCTTAATAAAGAACCCGCCGAAGACCAGCCGGCAGAAAAGATAGTGCTGGAACCGGTTTTGATTGTGAGAGGGTCTTCGCGGAGAAATAGCTAATGTGCAGATGTGCAAATATGCCAATGTGCTGGTATATGGCCGGCCCAATAGCAGCCAGCACGTTAGTACATCAAAGCATCTGCGCATTAAATCATGTCCCCCAACAAAAGCCAGCACATTAGCACATTTACACATCCGTACATCACCTCTTAGTCCATCGGAATACAAGACAGCTTTGCATTCTGGCCACATTTACTGACCTTTGTGCCCACCAACAACTGATAGACCCAACCATGACCATTTTAACTTTTACGCTAATTCTCCTGGGTGGGGCTTTCCTGGCGGGCTTGCTGGGGTCTCTTACCGGCCTGGGAGGCGGCGTAGTAATTATTCCTCTGCTAACGCTTGTATTCCATACCGACATCCGTTATGCAATTGGCACCGCCCTTATTGCGGCCATTGCTACCTCCTCCGGCTCAGCATCTGCCTACGTAAAAGAAGGCATTACCAATATACGCCTGGGCATGTTCCTGGAAATTGCCACCACTACCGGCGCGGTTGCCGGGGCCTTGCTGGCGGTATATATGCCTACCAGCGTGGTGGCGGTTATTTTTGGCCTGGTGCTTATTGTGTCTGCTGTTTTATCCTTCTGGCCCAAAGGCAATCACCTGGAAACAACTGATAAAAGCCAGTTGGCGCAGCAGCTGCGCCTTAACGGCCAGTACCCTACCCCTGAAGGCATGGTGAATTATAAAGTGCGGCATGTGCCCGGCGGTTACCTGATGATGACGCTGGCCGGCGTATTATCCGGCTTACTGGGCATTGGCTCCGGCGCGTTAAAAGTACTGGCTATGGATAATATGATGAAGGTGCCTTTTAAAGTGTCTACCACTACCAGCAACTTCATGATAGGCGTAACAGCTGCTGCCAGCGCAGTGGTGTATTTGCAGCGGGGCTACATTGATCCGGGATTGTGCCTGCCGGTGGTGCTGGGTGTGCTGGCAGGGGCATTGGGCGGCACTAAGATATTAGCAAAGGCAAATACCAGGATGCTGCGCGTTGTATTTGGCGTGGTGATAACGCTACTGGCATTACAAATGATCTATAACGGGGTTACCGGAAAACTATAAGGCATGAAGCGATTGTTATCCCGAAAATACTGGGAAGATAAAGATGTGGAAGTTTTACTGGGCACGCTGCTGCGCTATGGCGTAATACTGTCCAGCATAGTAGTATTTGCAGGCGGCATCATTTACATTATTCGGCATGGGCATGAAATGCCGGAGTACCGTGATTTTGCAGGACCTAACAACCGCTGGGATAACCTGCCCGCCATTATGCGCGGCGTATTCCTGGGTCATGGGCGCGAAATTATTCAGCTGGGCGTAGTGCTGCTGATTGCTACTCCTATTGCCCGCATCCTGTTTTCCGTATTTGCATTTACTGTTGAAAAAGACTACCTGTATATTGTAATTACCCTTATTGTGCTGGGCGTTATTTTATTCAGCATGCTGGGGGGCCTGGGCGGATAGCAACCCGCCCAGACCTAATTAATAATTAACAATTAATAATTAATTGTAGGTAGCTTTTACTACCGCGCTATATTTAGCGTACAACTCTTTTGCAGTGGCTACTGCGTTGCCTTTGGGCGTTGCAGCATACAGTTCATGCGCATTTACCCATTGCCATTCCCAATCCTTCATTTTTTCATCAAAATACTTTTCATCAACAGATTTGTGCTGTTGCATACAGGTATTTACATACGTGAAGAACTGCGCCCAGCGGGCTTTATAAAAGTTATTGATCAATCCTGACCATTGGCGGCTGGAGTATTCATGCAGCTCGCTGTTCTTATCGCCCCAAAGGGTTACCAGGTCGCGGGCATTCTTTTCAAACAGCGCTTTTTCCGCAGGCGTGGCGCCCCAGCCCTTAGCATCCTGCAGCCACCGGCCTAACAGGAAATCCTTACGGGTGGCCAGTAAGCGGTCCATATCAGTTAGCAGCGCCAGGAACTGCAGGCTGTATTTTTTAAAGGCAGCAGCATCATTATTTTGATAAGCCCTGGCAAACTGCTGTTGCAGGGAATCCGCATAGTTGGCCAGCACCTGCCGGGTTACATCCACCACATCATACTGGAAACCATCGCTGCTTTTGAGGGCTGCGGCTGCCTCCATCATATTATCCCAGGCAGGTATCAGCGCGCCAGGGTCATAAGCCAGCATAGTTTTAGTGCGGGTAGTTTCTGTTTTAAAAGTAGGACGGCCGGTTATGATACTTTCCGGACCACCTTCTGTAAGGCCGCCGCTGTAAACGGTTTTATGTAAAATATCCCAGGCCTTTTCTGCCGCATCATTTTGCCGGCCATAACGGCGAAGGGCATACGCTTTCAGCCAGGCGCCAAGGTCAATAGGCTGATCGCGCCACACGTTTTCCAGCATCAGCGCGTACATTACGGGGTTTTGTTCTATACCTTCCGGCGTAACGCCAATGCCCACCAGGTTCTTAGCGGATGGATC